>Ga0209087_1000241_pt1 | contig 35759 bp, 42 predicted proteins | sample S_130805_EF_Meta_FD_187321 | JGI IMG/M metagenome (GOLD analysis project Ga0209087, IMG submission 187321) | Freshwater microbial communities from Lake Simoncouche, Canada to study carbon cycling - S_130805_EF_MetaG (SPAdes) (version 2) | ecosystem: Environmental > Aquatic > Freshwater > Lake ... | reverse complement strand
CCACCCTTTTTCACGTACGGACGCTTCTTGGCAGCCCTATGCTCTGAAAAAATTGATTATTCAGTAGCGGCATGAAAAAAGGGCAACCCGCAGGCTACCCTCCTCTCTTTCTTCGTTTTCACCAGACTCCTGCTGGTCCCGTTTTATGCTTTGTGTCTAGAGGTCCTCCATGCGCACCTCGTCATCCTCGTCGTCCCAGTTCGCCTTGGCGCCCTGCTTGGCTGCCCACGCCTTCACCTCTGCCGCGCGCTGGCCAGCCTCTGCTGCAGCCACAATGGCCGCCTGGTCTGCCGCGTGCAGCGCAGCCTCCTTCTCCAGCTTGAACTGCAGCATCAGCTCTGCCATGGTCTGGACAGCCTCTGGCTGGGCCACTGCTGCCACGGGCACCGCCGCTGCGCTGGAGCCGCCGCCAGCCATCGCGCGGGCAGTCGCCTTGTGTGCGCGCCAGCGCTTGAAGCGCTCGTAGTCAGGGTCAGCGAACAGTGCAGGGTCTGCCAGGTCGCCGGCCTCCACGCCGCCGTCAATGCCCTTGCGCCCCTTCTGGCTCTTGAGCGTGGCGACCCGCGCCGTGATGGTGGCCACCGCCTCTGCCGCCTGGCGCTGCGCCTTCAGGCCACCCTTGACGTCCTTCATGCCTGCGGCCCAAAAGTCGCCGTCAGAGTCGTCCGAGTCAAACAGGTCATCTGCGGCAACCTCGGCCGCGGCGTTCGCCATGGCGCCCGCAGTCTCGGCAATGCCCAGCACGGCAGGGCTCATGAGGCCCAGCTTGATCAGCTCGCGGATCTCGTCCTTGCTATCCAGGCGCGCCACAATCTCCAGCGGGCGCTGCAGGCCGCAGTCCTTGGCCTTGAGCTCGCCAGCCAGCAGGACGACATGGCCAACGGCGATGCGGACAGGCGCCTTCTTGCCGCCCTGGAACAGGGTGCGGGGCGTGGCCTGGACCAGAACGCCGTGGCTGCTCTCGCCCTTTGCGGCCACGCGCAGCTGCACCTCGAAGCCACGGTTGCCCAGGGCACGCGTCACGGCGCCAGCCATCAGGCCGCCATTACGCTTGAACTCCTCGATGGCCTTGGCGTTCTGGTAGACGGCCGCCGCCGCCTTGTTCGTGTTCATCTTCTTAGGCATGATGACTGATTGCTAGGACCTTCACTACTATATACTCTTGTGCAGTGACAAGAGTATAGAGTAGGAAGGGGGGGTAACAGCCTTACCCTCGGCCGGCCATTCAATTTTATTTTGCCTCTGGCGCCCCCTAGGGGTCTGGGGGAAAATTGACTTGCCCCGCCCCAGCGGGCAGCTGCTACCGGTTTAGCCTCTGGTCCTGGGTAAATCAATTTTTTTCAGAGCCTGTGACAGCCTGTAATGCCACCAGGGTCAGACGAAAAAAATTGAATAGCCACATACCACCATTGCAGTTACCCCCCCCTGCCTTTTGCAATCAGACACAATGGCAACCCAGAGCTTTGCTTCTGCGCTTTCTGACGCTGATCTGCAGATGTCTACTGCAGGCTTTACCACCACCCTCTGGGTGCCCGAGTTTGGCTGGTCTGTGGCCGAGGCGGAGGCGTCTAACGATCCCCACGAGCCCCAGGTCTTGGCGGCCATGCAGTGCTTTCTCTATTTCTTCGTCGCACAGGTCCAGCGCTCGTGGGTTCACCTGGCAGCAGAGATGCAGGCAGGCAAGACTGGCGTGGTCACGGCCCTGATCCGCCTCATGCTCGCCAACGCCAGGTTGCTGCGTATCACGCCAGACCGCATGTTCATCATCACGGGCATGAGCGACAACGCGTGGCTCAAGCAGACCAGGGAGCGCCTCCCCCTGGGGGTGCGCAGTGGCGTGCAGCACAGCGGCGGCCTGCCCAAGATCATTGCTGCTCTTCACTCTCTTGCCGCAGGCGGTGTCCTCTCCAATGTGCTAATCGTTCTGGACGAGAGTCATATTGCCTCTTCTACGGGGAACAGGCCTGGCATGGTCTATGCAGAGGTAGCACGCCTCTGCCCCCGCGACAGGTGGGATGAGTGCAACGTGCGCTTCCTCACCATTAGCGCAACGGACCCTGCCAAGGGCGTGGTAATGAGCGATAGCGCCTGCCCTATCGCAGCGCGCGTGGTCCGCCTTCAGACCAGCGAGGACTACCAGTCTGTGGAGACCCTTTCTGCAGCTAACCGCATTCGCCCCACACAGAACCTGGTTGTCAGTGGCAAGGCAAACGCAACCGCGGTGGCCCAGCTCAAGCGCGTGGTCATGGCCTTTCCGAGGCCCCTCTACCACATTATCCGCCCAAGCCATGGCAAGCAGGCCCAGGCGTGCGCAGTGCTCACGGAGGCCTTTCCTGGCTGCGACGTCATTCCCTGGGACTCTAAGGAGAGGCCAGAGGTCAGTGATGAGGAGTCTTCTGTCAAGATGGACGACATCAACGGGCTCTTGGAGGTTGTGCCCGAGCGCCACACCTTTATTCTCCTCAAGAACATGTTCTACGCCTCAAAGACCATGACCGACACCCACGTCGGCGTGCTCTATGACCGCGTGGGCGGGAAGGACGACACCAACCTCCAGAGCCTCCTTGGCCGCGCCTGCGGCTACCGCAAGAGCAAGCAGACAATCGTCTTCTCCAGTGAGCAGACGGTCACCAACTACCTTGGCTTCTGGCGCGAGGTCATTGCGGGCGGCCCGCCGCCGCTGACGGACATCCCCATCGGCCGGCTTGACAAGAAGATGGCTGGCCAGCGTGTTCAGGACGCGCGCGTGGGTGGCGGCGCCCACGAGATGCCGGTTATGCGCTCCTATACCACGCCAGCCGGCGGCGGTGGGGGCAGCATGACGGCAGCCCAGCCAAAGGCGCGCGAGAAGAAGAACGAGGATGACTATAAGGCCGTCTGGCACGAGTGCGACACCTTCGAGGCGGCCAGGGCCAAGGCTAAGGGCATCCACATGCCAAGCCTCAAGGACGGCTTTTACCAGACGTCGACCACCAAGGGACCAGAGGTGCTGCGCTACGACCAGGTAATGGCCATGAAGGGCGGCAAGAAGACTGCCAACCTGCCCAAGACCGACGTGGGCAAGACAGTTAACCGCCTCTATGTGGGCTACAAGAACATGGCAGATCCTAACTCCGCCGTCTTCGTGGTTCGCAGCGTGACCAGGCTCCGCTAGAAATATAATAAAGAACAAAAACGAGAGAGGGTAGCCAACAGGGCTGCTCTTTTTCATTTACAATTACCTGGGCGAAAATTGAGTATCTGGCTTGAGCGGCTTGCTGCACCCCGTTCTTACAGCTGGCTACGTTATAGCAAAGATGCCATCACTTATTACATGGTTTCGGCGCCTTGTGGCAGTTGGTGAGCCCGTCTGCCGCCCACCCATGCAGGAGCAGCTGGACTACCAGCTTATCACGCAGATCAGGCATATCCTGTGTAACCGCTGGTGGCGCTCTGTTGGGTGCATCAATGACGGCCGCCTGTCTGAGGTTGAGTTTGACCGGTTCGTCTTGAATGAGAAGCGCATCTGGTGGCGCTGGAACTTTGGCGAGGAGATGCCCGCGATCTGAGCTAACAAGTAAAAAGAGTCATCCTGCACACAATGACCTCTTTTTACTTCTTGGTCGCTATCACTCCTCCTCGTCCCAGTCCCAGTCACTCTCAGACTCTGCCTCCGTGGTCCCAGTTGCCACTGAGGCGCCACCAGAGGCCGCTGCCACTGAGCGCGGAGCCGGCGCAGCCAGTGCCATGGCGAAATCCACAAGCGGGCGCCCCGTCTGAGTGGCAGGGTCATACAGCCAGTGAGTGTCTCTGTCATGCACGATGAACTGGATCTCCAGTGGACCCCTTTCGGACTGGTTGAAATTGACCACGGCGCCATAGGGTATGCCCTTGTGGCTCATGTAGCGCACCAACTGCCAGTGGTGGATAGAGCCGATCCTGGAGGGCACCGCCTTGAGCTCAAAGATGAAGGGCAGGAAGCTGTGGAGTATGATGTCCAGACGCGCGTTGCAGGTCCCGCCCAGAGCACGGCCCTTATACATGATGGGCATGACCTCCTCTGCCACGTGGCGGATGTTTGCCTCCTGCAGCTCCACGCACAGCGCCTGCTGGTAGTGCGCCTCCACGTGGCCCTTGCCCAGGCCGCTGGCCACCTCAACGCAGAGTGCTGACAGCTTGGCGAACTGCTCGAGGATCACTCCTGGTATCTCAATTTGCACGGCTGCCTGGGCTTGTCCTGCTGCAGCCTCGGCACCAGGTGTTGGTGCGATGGAGCACTTGGCCTTGTTGTGGCCCTCCTGCTTGCAGACAGAGCACTTGACCATTTTGCTTGCTATTGGTTGTGGAGGGGGGGGGTGCCTCATATACAGGATGAGTCCAATTCAATTTTATTTACCTTGGAAACGGACATCTGATTCGGCCTGAGTCAATTCAATTCAGATACTTTGAATTGAATCAGAGCATATCAGATACTCAATTTGATTTTCCAAAATTGACTTTGCCTGCTTCACCAAAACAGGCACCCCCTTTCTCAATATACCTATTGAGCAAGATGTCTTCCGCAATCAGCAACAACGTGATCCGCTGGTTCGAGAGCCCCGCGCTGGACAAGCCAGAGCTCAAGTCCCCTCAGCCCTGCAAGCGCGGCATCCACTGCGACTACAAGTTGACTGATGAGGCCTCTGGCACGCTGGTTCGCGCCTGCTGCAGCGGCGTGCATCCTGGCGAGGAGGGCACTGGCCGCCGCCTCTTCCCCGCGCGCACCCTGGATGACGGCCGAGAGCAGCCGGCGTGCGTGCGGCTGACGGGCGCCTCACAGGGCTTCTACGAGCGCCGGCGCCTGCGCATGTCCTGGGCAGAGTGGTGCGAGCAGCACGGCATTCCCTTCACGCCGGCGCTCCCTGGGCAGCCCTTTGAGCCGCTGGTCCGCGCCCCCCTGGGCTGGCCGGCTCTCCCTGGGCAGCCCCTTCAGCCGCTGGTCCGCGCCCCCCTGGGCGGCAAGAAGCCTGATGCGACCATCCAGGCCGCCATGGAGCTCTGCCAGCCCTACATGCGCGAGAGGCACCCCATGCAGGAGCACGCTTCTATTGGCGGCAGCACTGCCTTTGGCCTGAACCCGCGCGCCTTTGACGTCATGGCGCAGCAGCACGCAGAGCGCAGCCTGGACCCCCGCATGATGAGCAGGGGCTTCCTGGGCATGCCTGGCGGTGCAGAGGCAGCACGCATTGCTTCTGGCGGTGGCTCTACGCAGCCCCAGGCAGAGCAGCGCAGCAAGGCTGCGCTGAAGAACGCGCGCAAGCGGGCTAACAAGAAGGCTGGGGCGGCAGAGGCAGCGGCGGCAGCGGCGGCAGAGGCGGCGGCCGCAGCAGCAGCACAGCCCCAACCCTATATCCACTCCCGTGCCTGCCTCGAGCACAGCGGCCAGCGCCCACTTGCCTGGGGCCCAGAGCCAGAGGGTGGCTGCCTCTGCGCGGGCATCAATGCTACCATTGCGCACAACCGCGCCGTCGCCGCTGGCCTTGCTACGCCCCAGGCCCCTAGCCGCCTCTCCTTTTCTGGCGGCGGCTCGGCGGAGAAGTGGGCCGTGTATAGCCGTGGCGGTGAGTGCTCTCCTGACTGCTGCTGCCCCATGGGCGTCAGCTGCCACGACCGCATTCTGCCGCCTGATAGCGCAGACACCGTGCCAGAGCAGGAGGATGACGCTGGCTTTGCCAGCCCGAAGCTGACCAGGGCGTTGGCCAGCAAGGGTGACTTTGAGAATCTGGATTAAGAAACAAATGAAAAAGGCTGTTGGAAAGAGCTTTTTTCATTTTTGAAAAATTGAATAGTAGCCTCGGCCTTACTTAGGCACCCGCCTTCTATAATGGCATCTCAGACTGCAATGGAGAACATGCAGACGTGCACTAAGAGCTGGCCCATTGACCCTGACCTCTTCCAGGTGGCCATTGCCAAGGCACCCCAGCACTACCCTGTCCTCCAGTGCCTCCTTGATAGGGTAGAGCAGGGCGCACGTGAGAAGGATCTCCTGGACCACCGCGTCGGGCAGGTCCTTAATCTAGAGGTGATGGTGGCGAACGAGTGGCCCACCAACAATACCCTCTTTCTCACAGCCATTGCCAAGCTTTACTCTGCGCAAGACTACATGGGCATCAACGACCTCCAAGACCGCAGGTCTTTGGCCAACCAGGGCATGAAGGACAAGAAGAACCTGAATGCCAGCGTTGTCCAGATCATCGAGGGCACCTTTGGGGGCGATGTGGAGAAGGCGTATGAGGCATGGGAGGCCCAGAATATCCCAGAGTCTCCCGCTCGAGAGCCAAGCTACATCACCCCGCCAGCCTCGCCAAGGCTCAGCGAGCCCCCGCCCATTCAGCGCATGCCGACAGTGGTCTCAGACGTCCTGGCGCAGTCTGGCGCCTTTGACGAGGTAGAGGCACAGGCGCAGCCACAGGTGCAGCCACAGGTGCAGCCACGGTGGAGCACTGAGGACTACAAGCTGCACTGCCTGCCAGAGAATGCTGGCCCCTATGACCACCTGACAGAGGAGGACTGGATTGACTGGGAGAGGGAGCAGGCAGAGTATGAGAAGAACCAGCCCTGGTGCGACTACTGCCACCGAGACTCTGGCTGTGACGGCGACCACGGCGACGAGATGCGCGGCGGCTTCCTGCTCTACAAGGGCCCTACTATCTCTCCGCTCACCGCGCCTAGCCTTCCACAGGCACAGGCGCAGCCACAGGCACAGGAACCGGCGCAGCTAAAGCCCACGTGTGGCCCTACGCTGAAGTGCTCTTGGCCTGAGTTCTGCCGCTGCGGCTGGCAGTTTCACCCACTGCACGAGGTCGCCCAGTTTAGGGGCGGCACAGCAGAGTGGGACTCTGCCACTGAGAGGTGGAACTGGACTTCCGCATCCACGAGTTACAGCAGCACATGGAGCATGCACTTCCCTTTTAAGACCGAGCAAGAGCAGGTCCTGGACTACATTGATGAGGTGGATCAGTGGTCCAAGGACATGGCGCGCATCATTGCAGAGTCCAGGGCCCTCAGGGAGGCACCACTCTCTGCCTTTGCAGACCTGGCTGCCGTGGAGGACGACGACACTATCCCAGACGTGGATATTGACGCCATGTAGAAAAAAGATCAAAGAAAAAACAAGTGCACAGAATATTTTTTGGTATTTTTCTTAGTTTAGCTTCACATACTCTTCCCCAAATGTCTTGCGCCACCAGAGCTTTTTCTCGTTGCCGTCAAAGGGCTCTGAGTCCTCCCCGTGTGTGGCCTCCCAGTAGTCGCGCCATTGCTGCTCCTTATCCTCACGTGTCCAGTATCGTTCTCCAAAGGTATAGAACCACCAGTTCTTTTTCTCTCTTAAGATAGCCTGCTCCTCTGCCCATACACTCAGTGTCCCGTCGTTGACGTAGAGCCTTGATGCCCACCATGTGCTCCACTCCTGCTCCTTCTGCTCCATGCTCTTGGTTGTCATTTCTGGAGGATACAGGTGTTCAGATGACGGTGGAGGTCAATTTTTCCTTTAGGAATACTCTAATTAAGAAGCTCTTGTTTTCATTTGAGCTAAAATTGAAGCTATTGGCATTAGATAAGATACCACCCTGTTTCTACAAGCAACCATGGACAACATCAAGGTTGGCAGAAATAAGAAGAGTGACAAGGCGAAGGAGACCTACGAGCGCAACGGTGGCTTCTCTCAGAAGCATGTGCGTCAGATGGAGGCCATGGCAGAGAAGCGGGCTGCAGGCGTAGCCAAGGCTTCTAATAAGACTAAGTCTAAGTGAAACAAAATTGAATACTACACAGTCCTTTTTTTATGCACCCCTTCACTTACTACCATGGACACCCTTTCTAAGACCCTCATTCGTGCTACGAAGGACATGAAGAAGGCCCGTTGGACCTTTGACGGCGCCGTCAAGGGCAAGGCTAGCAAGAATGACCAAGAGGATCTATGGGCAACCTACATGACCCTCAGGCGCCATACGGATGCCATTGAGCGCCACATGGGGCGGGTGGCTGCAGCCCAGGCTGAGGTAGACAAGGCGCGCTGGTGGCTAGAGCATGGCGTCCATAAGGATACCAGCCTGAAGTTCATGTTCCCCTTTGACTCTCCACGCATTGCCAAGTTACGGCGCGAGCACGCCGTTGCCCAGGCAGATAACGACCTTCAGGAGGCCTGCAAGAAGGTTGAGGAGCTTCTGGCAAGCACGACCTTCTCAGCCATTGCGGACCCCTGGCTGGACCAGGAGCGCGCGCGCACGAGGGCAGCCGCAGCAGTGGTTGCAGCTAAGGAGGAGTCTGAGAAGCTCCAGGCCTGGTGCGAGGAGTATCTCCGTAGAGAGGAGGACCACTATGAGCAGGCACCTGGCCAGCAGGGACACGTGGAGCGCACGGTAGCAGAGTGCAACCAGACAATCCGTCAGATCAAGGCGGCAGTCAGTAGCCGCCCCCGCTAGTAAAAATTGACTTATGTAATCACACTTTTTTTATCACCCTTGTGTAACAAGATGCTCACCTTCAGCACAACTGAGGACACTCTTCTTGTTGGTGGTAAGACCATCTACATCAAGGATGCCATCAAGAACCTTGGTGGGAAGTGGAACAAGCGCTGTTCTTGTTGGGCTTTGCCAATCTTCCTTGACAGCGACAGTCTGCGCGAGGCAATGCTTGGGGATGTGATCACAGCCTATAAGCAAAGACAGGCTATTAAGCGCAATAGGGACAGTATGAATTAGGACGCATTAAGGATCGCAAAAAATTGATAACAGTTTTTTGTTAGCCTAACGTATCCTCCCTAGAATGTCTGACCTTGATATGCTTGACATGTGTGTGCGCTACATTGCAGAGAGGCATGCCCTTCTCAACCAGGAGCAGGTGGATATCCTGAACAGAGTCTGGAGCCTCTATGAGGTTAGCGACGAGGAGGATCAGCAGGAGCAAGAGCAGCAACCTGTGGAGGCTATTCTCAATCCTATTCACTCCGCAAACTGGCCAAAGTCCCTTGTCCGCCAGCTACTCCAGGCTCTGAAACCCCGTCTGGACATTGAGCAGCTCAGCTATATGCAGACGCTCATCCTACTTGCTTACAATCTCGACTTTGCGAATGTTGAGAAGTTTATTGAGAACACTCCTGCGCAGATTGCACAGTCGCATCTCTACTTGAACCGCGCAGCTAAAACCGTTCTCAGCAGGGCAAGGAACTAGAATGTTACCACTGCCAATAGCAAAAACTAAAATTGATTATGGACGGCGCTTTTTTTATAGCACCCCCCCTCCTCTTCAAAGATGTCTTCTACGATGAGCCTCAACACCCGCGTGCACATTGTCAGCAAGTCTGGTAAGAAGGAGACCATCACTGCCCGCGAGCTCATCGCCAGGGGCAGCGGTTCTTCCTTCGAGGCCTTTCAGATGCTGGATGACTACGAGCAGCTGACTAAGGACTACGATGCAGAGCTGCGCTTCGAGGCAAACGAGAAGCACAGGGCAGACCACCTGCCCTTTGGTGCCCACCTGCTTCCCCAGGACTACCAGGACTTCCTCTACGACTGGAACACCTTTATCGCCTCCACCACTGGCTGGTGGAATGGGCCAGAGCGAGCGGCCTTCTGGCAGCTTAATCCTGAGCACAAGGCGCAGTTTGCACGTGACCACAAGATTTTCAAGCAGCGCTATGCAGCAGAGGTCCAGGCGGTCAAGGACTACCAGGCCACGCACACCATGGAGGAGAGCGACGAGGAGGACAACTGCGAGGAGCAGCAGCCCGTTGAGCTTGACCAGATCCCCTCGCTGCCTCCCAGCCCTGTGGTCGCTTCTGACTCAGAGGAGCCTAACGAGCTTCAGCAGATGAATGCAAGGGCCCTGGATATCATCGGCCACCACGACTACCAGATGGGCACTGGGGACCACATCATCCACGCCTTCTGCAATGAGCACCTCATCCCCTATCTTGAGCGCAATCCAGGATCTGAGCTGGACACGCTGGTCAGGGAGAAGACTGCGTGCTACGCCAACTTCCCCATTGGGGAGCGCGTAAGACTAGAGCTCCGTGGCAACACCATTGGCTTTCTGACTCACCTCTTTTACCCGAAGCAGCGGCAGGCACAGGCGCAGGCACAGGCACAGGCCATCCCCCAGGTTCTTCAGGTGCAGGAGCTTGCCGAGCAGCCAGACACTGACGGCGAGGAGGAGCAGTCGCGCGAGAATCTAGAGATGCCTTTTCAGCAAGACCTCTGCTCCTCCTGTAACTGGAACAATTTCCTTGGCCATGCTACTACCTACGTCTGCGAACACATGCCTCCCTCAGAGCCACAGGTCACCCCCCAGGTTCCGCAGGAGCTTACCGAGCAGCCCGACACTGATGGCGAGGAGGAGGGTGACGAGCAGCCCAAGAAGCCCCACAACCCCATCTACACCAACCGCCTCTGGAAGTCTCCCATTGCCAAGGTCTTTGTCCAGAAGATCCGTGGCCGCAATACCTGGAACAACGGGCGTGACATCTGGTGGCGCTCAGATGGCGCCTGGGCACCTGACTTCAAGGTCGCCTGGCGCTGTGCTGGTAACACAGAGTTCAAGCTGACCCACGACAACTGTATGCGCTACCTAGCCTACCGAATGGGGCGCATTCCTCTGTCCAAGCTTCTGGAGATTGAGCCGAAGGATGTCCATGCCAAGCTCATTGGCGAGTTCAGCGGCATCCCTGGCTTCTTCACCAAGCGCTATACTTACTACTAGATACCAACACACAATTCACGTTGAACAAAATTGAACCTATAAACACATTTTTTTATAGCACCCCCTTCTTTACTCACAAGAAATCATGTCCACCATTGATCGCTTCAACAAGTATAAGAGCCTTGCAGATGCGGCTGCTTCTGCATGCATCCGCGCCTTCCTCCACATCGTGCGCCCCACCGAGGGCTTCCCATACCACTCAAACTTCTCCATTCAGCAGGCATGGGCAGAGTGGAAGCACGCAGATGAGGTCTTTATTCGCATGACTGGCATGGGCGGGCTGCGCAACTACGTCTTTCCCACACCCCCGCCTGAGGATGCAGAGCACATGCCCTGCCGGCAGATGTGGGGCTGCCTTGTGCAGCAGCAGGTAGAGAGCCAGAACTTTCAGGCACCTCTCATCAAGAATGCGGTCGCAGCAATCCTGGCATCCGAGGCCTGCAAGAGCCATCCTGTGACGTGTGCATGCAAGGTCCCCAATAATCCCTGGACCTGGTGGGAGTGTGTCGCAGAGCTAGAGCCTCTTGGCCTCAAGCACAACCAGAAATGCCAGTGTGGTGGCTACCAGCGGTGCAAGCAGAATGTGGCTGCACCTGTGCCAGTGGCTAAGCCAGAGCCAGTGGCTAAGCCACAGCCTGCATCTATGCAGAGGCAGAGCACCTACGACTACCACCACCACGTGGAGAATTGTGCCTGCGGCACCTGCCACAAGGCACGTGTAGATTCTGGGACCCAGGGTGCCTATGAGAAGAAGTGTAAGGAGAATGCGCGCCTTTCACTTAATCGTCTTGGTTCCTCAGAGTATTCTCCTGCGCAGCCTGCCAGTGGTGGATTTGGTATAGCTCTGAGTAAGGCTTCTGCCGCAATAGCCAGTGCAGAAGCAAAGTCAGGGGGTATACTTACTCAGGATTTTGCCAAGAACCTCTTTGCAGCAATGGGGACGCCGCATGACTCGAAGTGCCCCCACGGCATTCCTTTCTATGCATGCATGCCTTGTAGCCACTGAGTAGCCACTGACTAGGAACTACTGCAAAAAAATTGAATACAGCGTATAGCTAAATTTTTTTACCCCCAGTCTTACCAAATGGCAGACACTATGTCGATTCAAGAGCCTAATATTGCACGTGCGGCTGAGGTTCAGCTAGAGCCGCAGCTAGAGCTGCAGGTAGAGCTATCACTACCAGGGCAGCCTGAGCAACCAGCAGAGTCAGTGCCCCAACTACTTTCTACCCCACCTGTTCTTACGCCCTACGAGAGGGCCAGAGCAGTTCTGGCGGCAGGTCCGAACCCATCGCTTCTTGTCTTTGACTGCGACTATACCATCTGGCCCTTTGACTGCGACAAGGATGTCTTCGCACCCTTCACGAAATGCCCCATTTCTGGTGTCTATGACTACTATGGACGTCCCTCAAACGCCTACCACGACGTTGCCGGCATCTTTGGTGCAATCGTGGATGCCGGCATTCCTGTGGCTTTCCTGTCCAGGAATCCCAGCTCGGATTCTCTTAAACAGCTGCTGCAGGCCTTACCATGTCTTAACAAGGTGGGCGCAGTAGAGAAGTATCTCTGGGATGCCATGCCCTCGTATCACTACTTCCATGCCTACAGCAGCTATGGGTATGGTAGAGGCAAGGACCGACACTTTGCAGGACTCTTTGCAGTTTGCTTCACCCCCTTTACCAATATGGTCTTCTTTGATGACCAGATCGATAATGTGAAGGCAGCAGCCTTGAGTGGTGTCACTTCGGTCTATCTTAAGAGGAGTGGTCTCACCGCGACAGCCTTTATCACTGGCATCGAAGGCTGGCGTAAGAATAGCGTGCCTATATTGAGTCTCTAGAAAAATTGACCTCTTATCTGAATATTTTTTTATGTATGGATAGACAAGAGGCAAATTTTGCGAGAATAAGTGATATCTTAGCCTATATATTTCCAACGGGAATTCTCAGAGTTTCCACTGATCCTATTGATCAGACACAGCCCCTGTGGGAGGAGGATGTGTGGGCATCTCTCTCCGAGGAGAAAAAAGGGAATTACATTCGCATCATAAGAGAATGTCTAATTATTCTAGCCAAGTATGATTTCTTCTTAATGGGTGCAGAAGTATATCTTCAACCAGATGGAACCTTAATACTCTCTAATCTTGCCAGGGTGCATCATTGGCGGCCGCGAGATGGCTTGAGAGTGGAATCTGCAAAGATTCTACCAGCCTCTGTTATCTCAAAGGGATTCTTACAGTAAAAAATTTTATCAGCCTGATCTTTTTTTGCTTCTACGCAATAACCTTCTGTGCCTTCAGAAAGGTGTCCCACTCTGCACGCCCCTCCGCTGCCCAAGAGTTTAGCTTTGGCTTCCTGGGAGATCCCATGGCCACCAGCACATTCTCAATGTGCTTGTCATAGCCAGGGAACTTTGCCTCCATCTCGGCGATTGCTCGCTTGGTGATCTTAGTAGGATGGACTGGCTTCAAAGAGCAGCCGCTGGGCGTGTCAAACCAGCGAACGGGGTGCTCGTAGAGGAACTTAATGCACCCCATTAGCTGCTTGTGGGATGCCTCCTCATACTCGTGCTTCTCCTGTGCGTAAATGGCCTCGTAGTCCTTCTGGATAGGCCTGAGGATCGCCCGAATCTCTGGCACAGTGCCTGCCAGGGCAAGCATTGCGCAGCGTGTAAAGATAAGCTCCTCCAGATCCTTCGCCACCTTGCCCACGCCATCCGCCTCAAGCCAGGAGTCACAGAAGCTCAGAATGCTGTTCACCATCTCGCATGGCACCTGCTGCCTCTTGAAGTCCTTGAGGCCCTGATACTTCTTGATGTTGAGCACAAAGGAATCCCAGTCATTCAGAGCAGTCTTGTAGTTAATCAGAATGCAGGAGGCAGAGGCTCCGCTGTGATTCTTAGACATTGCCATGATCAACTTGCTGCCGATGTCGCTGTTGTAGGGGTAGATGTCCCGCGCCTCGTCAAACTCGTAGGTCTTGAGCCACTCTCTTGAGCCCTCCACTGCATCAAGCGCTGCACGCAGGTCGACGTAGTAGGCCTTGTCTGACTCAGAGGGGATCCAGTCGAAGGTCTCTGCAGGCTCCTTCTTATTCACACCGGTCTCCTCGGCGAATGCAGGCCAGCCGCCAACGATGATCTTCTTACTAGACTTGTCCATGGTGTCTAGTAGGGGTGCATTCTATTCTAGGGCGCTGCATTTCAATTTTTTTTCGCCGATTACCGCAAAAGTTGAGCCTAGCCTATATATTAGGCTAGCATAATATGGTAAGCCTTGAGAGGATTGAATTTCTTACGAATAAGTTGCATGACCTTCTTTCCCAGGCTCGAGAATTAAAGGAGATTGTTGAATGGAATGAAGCTCAGAATAAGGTAGCCTCTAGTATCGAGGAGGAATCTGGACCTTCAGAAATAGATGAAACTAATACAGAGGTAATTGAGCAGAAGCCAGAGCCAAGAAGATGGTGTTGTTGTTTTACCCGAAAACAAAAATTGAACTAGGGTCGCCTAATACTATTAGCACCCCCTTTCTAAAAGATAAGATGAACAATCGCGAGTCATCTACAAAGGCAAGCAAGAACCAGCGCCGCGCAGTGGTGGAGGAGCGCGTGGCCGCGGCAAGGCAGAAGGCTAAGCCAGAGCCTCTGACTGCTGAGGAGCAGGCTGCAGCAGACGCAAAGGCTGCGGCTAAGGCAGCGGCTAAGGCCGAGGGATTTGCCCGATTCCAGGAGAAGAAGGCTGAGCGAAAGCGTCTACGCTCTAAGCATCATGCAGCAGACTAACCAAGTCCACTGCTCAAAAAATTGACGAAATATATCCATATCTTTTTTTACTTACTCATGGATACCCTTCGTCAGATTAAGATTGCAGAGATTTCCAGGTATGATCTTGATTACGCGAATGAGCTTCTTCTTGATGCCAAGCAGAAGCTCGAGAACATAAACCCCGCTGGGTATGTGGGAGAGTTTCCTAAGGAGGCGTTTCTTGAGATTCATCTTATTGTAGATGACATTTACCTTCTAGAGAAGAGAATTAGTGATCTTCTAGACAAGCAGCTAGAGGAGTATCACGCACAAGCTCCAGTCAAGGTATGGGATAAGCAGCAGGCGTGTAGGAAACTGCTAGGTGCAACCGAGAATGAGTCCATTGTAATCTCTATTCGTAAGCTCTTTAACATTCTTCACTCTTCCCTATCGAATATTCCCTCTGAGAATAAGCTAGAGATTATGCAAAACTTTGCTCTAATTCTAAAGGCCGATGACTACGTCAGCTTGCAGCGGTGTAAGGAGCTTATGGGGGAGTGTGCTAATTACCAGTAAAATTGATAGAATCAGCTATAGTATATTTTTTACACTATGGCTGAGTCTCATATCTTGATTACCCTCTTTCATGACCTTAAGGCTAAAATCCATGAACTTAATTCCAAGAATGCCATGATGGACGCTCAAGGTATTCAGGGAATGAAGGAGGTTCTCAAGTCCTGTGATACAATTGACCGCTATATCGAGTCCTTTGTCTTCAAGGAGCAGCATATTATCGATATTGGCCTCACGTATGATACTCCCCGCTTTACCCTAACCCCTGTCTCTAGGGCCAAGAAGATAGCAGGCCCGACACCCGCTATGCGCCGTTATGCTGAGGAGGAAGAGAAGAAGGTGATGGATAGAATCGACCAGACAATTCAGATGGGGCGACAGCTTGATGCAAATCAGGAAAAGCCATATTTCACCATTGACTGCCAAAATTGATGGCCTACCTTAGATATGTCATGCATAATGCAAGCCATTGAGCACATTGATCTACAATCTTATTGCCAGATGTTTAATTACTGCTACGCTTGTTATCTTGTGGATGTGCAGGATCCAGAGGTTCTGTGCAATGGCCTCTGTTACCATTGTCATGGGTCGCGTTGGGATAAGATAAAACATGCATTTTCGCTCGATGCTATCTCATACTCTTTCCGAGTTAACCCAGGAGTCAAAGTGGTATGACTTGTATGAGCTAGAGTATAAGACTAGACTTGGTTCTAATTAGTCATTAAAAATAAAATTGAATAAGGAGTAAGCCATGTGGCAGTTACCTTACACATGGAGTGCTCTATTTGTTACTCCGAGATTACCTCTGCAACTGGCAAGGTTGAGCTTTCTTGCTCACACCCGTTTCACTTCTCTTGTCTGACACAATGGTTTAACAAGCAGAAGTGCCAGGGCTCGCATGAGAATTGCCCTCTCTGCAGGCACGAGTCTAACGACTTTGAGAAGATGCCGCTGGCTTCTGAGGATGACGAGGACGACGAGGATGAGGATGACGAGGACGACGAGGATGACGAGCACGACTGGGATCAGGTGCCTAGTCTTGACCAGCTTATTGCACAGCAGCGCACCAGGGAGCGTTTTCAGCTGCTGAAGACCACTATGACTCCTCAGGAACTGCAGCTCTATGCTGCTAGTCGAATCAAGGCGTGTTGGCGTGGTTACCAGGACCGCCTTCTGTATTACGACCGCCTATATAACAAGGAGGTTATTCAGAGGCATCATGAGTATATCTCTAACTGCCAGCGTAGCTTGAAGGCTGACCTGAACAGGGCAAGGTTTATTCAGGCTACGCTTGGTCTTTCTCGCCATGAGGTCAAGCTCATGGCTGTCAGGAAGATTCAGGCAATCTGGCGCAGCTCCAAGTCTCGTCCTGCAGTAAAGAGCATAGTCAAGTGTGGAGTATGGCAGGAGGTTAGCCCTGGAGTCTGGGAGCGGCCTATTATGAATCCTGAGGATGATGCGCCTATTGTCTTTGTTGGCTCTAGTCCGCCTTCTTAGTGGGTCAAAAAAATCCGCGCCGCAAAAATTGAGTGGCGGTGCCCCCCATACCTCAGTGTGCCCTAGTAGCGCAATGGATAACGCGTCAGCCTTCTAGATATGTGAAAGCTGAAGATTGTGGGTTCGATCCCCACCTAGGGTAAAACCATCTTAGCTCAGTTGGTAGAGCGTCGGCCTTTTATAGGCGTAGCAATACGAAAGCCGAATGTCGCGGGTTCGACCCCCGCAGGTGGTAACTTTTTTTTGCAAGGGAAAAATTGAACCGCCTTAGGCCTGTATAAGTGTATACGCCATGTTTATTCCCATGACTTCTGACTTCAGCCTGTTTTACTTTGTCACCTTTTACACTCTCATCTACTGTGTTATCTACACTTGCATCTACAATCTGGGGTTTTCACAGGCTAAGGCACAGGTCCAGGCACAGGCAGAGCAAACGAGACTTCCTGCCGTCGATGAGCAGCCTATTCTGCAGGCCGAGGATGTGCAGAGGAACCAGGAGCCTAACGGTTTGCATGAGGAGCTGGATGAGCTAGATCAGCCAGATGAGGTTACTGAGGAGGACTACACGCCAGCACCTTACAAGCATGATCTCTGGCCTTCTCCTCGTCCAATGAACTTTGTTCGGGCGATTATTGAGGTTGAGCCTGAGTTCAAGGAATATGGTCGCCGTCTAACACATGCAAAGGCAGTGGATATTCTTGCACAGCGGGCTTACATGACCAGGCGAGAGTTTCTGAAGACAAATCCTCTGTCTTATTCTGAGAAATATATGAGGGGCCTGAATGCACTCTATCTTCTCAAGGGCAGCATTGATACTCTAGAGGAGACATTGCGCAATGAGTCTTATAAGCAGGAGCTGCGCCGCATTGAGAATGGGCGTTGTGTCTGCCCCCATTATTAGCCTAATACATGGCGCGCTACTTGAAAAATTGATACTATTTTTTGGTATAAGATAAGCATAATGAGTTTTCAACGGTCTTATGATGTCTCCTTTGTCACCGACCAGCTTTCCAGAGAAGCTCTGATTAATGGCATTGAGGCAGTGAATATGGCTTGCACTCCAACGGTCAATGCATGGCTCTATGTGGAATCTAGGGAGATTCTTCAGGATTACAATCGCATGATCGACCCTAGTGATACCATGAAGAATACCATCTTTGATCATATGAAACTAATGGGTCACAGTGGCGGTTCAATTAATTATACAATTCAATGTCTAATCTGTTTTGTAACCGATTATGATTCTTGGAAGCGAAATGAGCAGGAGAAGAATTCTATTCTTGAAGGTGAGATACGAATGATAGAGCAGTTTAGACAGACTCGTCTAGTTCCTCATTATCGCTCAATGAGTGGCGGTGGGTCTATCAGAGCATCAGCCGGTCCTGTGGTCAGTGAGTTTCTGGAAATCTATGATCATCTTTCCTATAGAGGTATGCCTGAGATTCTTTCCACGTATGAGGAGGTAACTAATCTTCTTGGAACTACTTTGAGTGAGAAGCTTGACGTTCTAGATGATATTCTTACAAATGTATATAGTTCTCGGCGCCTTGCTAACTATAGAGATGCTCTGAAGCAAAGGCAGGAGGGTGAAAAAAGAATGGATGATATGCACAACACTATTATTGCTGAACAAATTCCCATTCTAAAGGCAGCAATTGAGTCTAGGAATCCTGTTGCCCTTAAGGCTGCCCTAAGTCCTGGTTGGGGGTCTATGCGCTTTTGTGAACTAAAGGAATACAAGGAGGCTCAGGCATTACTACATGCGCTGTCGTCATCTTGAGCCCAGGTGGATGAGAATAGGCCATAGGCAATTGGATCAGCCTCCTTCATCTCCTTTGCCTTCTTCACCAACTCATCGTAAGACACAGGCTTACCAACTGCATCCAGTTCTAGCTTAACTACCTTGAGAAATGAATTCCAAATCTTAATTCCATCTGATATCTTTTTTGTTTTAATCACACGCTTTTGCTTGGCTGGCTCTGAGCTTACTAGAGCTTTCTCAGGAGCTGATACATCCACCTGGCTTTCTGTTTCTCTAGCCATATTGGCCTTTTCAAGTTTCTTAGCTTTTGCAATAGCAAGCTCCTCAGGTGTCATCTCAGAATAGGGCTTAGGTCCCTTTCTTTTCTTTTCCTGTATTTGAGGTTCTGAGCTATGTGAGCTAGACTCAGATATTGCTGAGCCTAGTGATGAACCAAATTTCTCACTCATCTCAGAACTGTGTTCAATGAACTTGAAGATATACTTCTCGGCCTTCTCCTCAGAGAATCCATAATGCTTCTGCAGACATTTCTCTGGATTAAACTGTTTAGAAAAGCTAAGTCTCTCTAAGTTGTAAAGGAATTTGAAGACCCGTATTTCTTCCTCTGATGACTGTGAATCCATTTCCTGCTTTATAGAAGAAAGGTCTTTTAGTGTGGATTGAATTTCATCCTCAATATGCTTCAGAGTATCGAGGATATGCTTGTCTGAAGACTCCATTGATAAGTAGTGCTTACTAGTGCTGGTTAATAGGCGTCAATTTTTCACTATTAGGCAAAAAGGCCACTTTAAACTTGATTTAGATATAGTATATATGTTATATCCATATCGTGTTCTAAGACAAGATACATCAATCGGATTAGTAGAGGCCACATATCATACGACTCTTATAGATGCATATAGGGATTGTTTACCTGATGTTACATGTCATCGATGCCATCTATTGATTAATGGAATTGAACATAAATTAATTAATGGAGAAGAGCTTATACGCGTAACCTGTTATCCTAAGGTCGTGTATTGGATTGAATCTCTAATGAGAAAACATCTTCCAGCGCCGATTCCTGAACTACCCTCAAAAATTGACTGTTGCCACCCCCTCGACTAAAAGCATACCCAGATGGTTTCCACTCGTAGTCATGCTTCTACGAACTCATCTCTCTACGCTGCAGCTCGCACCCTGCTAAGCCTGCGTAATTCTGCTGCTCCTGCTCCTGCTCCTGCTCCTGCGGCCCAGTCCTATAAGGCCGATTCTAAGTTTATGAATCTCTGGGAGGCCTGGTATCATGCATTCCTTTCTGAGGCAACGGATGAGAATCCTTCTTATCCTATTGCTGACCGTCGTTCTCAGGCAACGAGTCGCTGGGTGACCTTTGCTTCTAAGCAGATGCGTTGCTCTGAGTCAGTTGTTCGTGCATGGCTCCGCCAGGCTGACCAGAAGGCTCTGCTAGCGGCATGCGCGTAAGAATGCTATAAAAATTGATCATTTAAATATTATTTTTTCATACTATTCAAATGGATACAGCAGTTGGACTGAAGGGATCTGATGTGTATACTGTATCAGGAGCAGGTGATAAGTTGGTTTCTCTAAGCGCACTCCTTGTTCGCGGGGTAAGTCCACAAGTAATTGGCCAAGCTATGAAGGAGTTTCTGCATACTAATCCTAGTTCTAAGGCAATTGAGAATCTCTTTGTCCTCGCCTTTCAGAATCGCGATATCCGCGGGGGCAAGGGTGAGCGTGATATCTTTAGAGATATGTTTTCAGTTCTTCTTTCAGAGCAGCAGACTACTACTGTAGCTCTGGATCTCCTTGATCTCGTTTCAGAGTATGGATGTTGGCAGGATCTCTTCAAACTTCAGACCGTATATCCCTATGCAACTGATCGAATCAAGCAAATTATTAAGACCCAATTTGAGAAGGATGAGGCTGCTCTGGCTGCCTTTACTGCAAATCCTCTTCTACCTCCTGCTGCACTAAAACTTTCTCTTCTGGCCAAGTGGATGCCTCGTGAAGGGCAGGCTGCTCACACTGAGATGGCTGGACTTCTTGTTCCTGGCAAATTCTTCCATGCTACTCGCATGAAGCACTATAGAAAGAGAGTTGCAGCTCTTAACAAGGCACTCAGGACAGTGGAGATTAGCATGTGTGCTAAGATGTGGGCAAATATTGACCCTGCAGTAGTTCCTGGGCGCGCTAGTAAGAAGTATGTGAAGGCCTATCTGAATGAGAAATGGACTACAAAGAAGGGAGAGGCCCCTCCATATCCTGGAACTCTTCGCTATCCTGATGATCCTGATCGTATGATGTGTAGGGAGCACTTTCAGCAACATTTTGCCAGAACTGCTTCTGGCGAGGTAAAGGCTAAGGGTGCAGATACGCTCTTTCCGCACGAGATTGTTAAGAAGGCTGTTTCCATTGGTCTACAGCAGTGTGAGACCTGTAGTGTAGATTATACTTATTGTAAGTGTGAGGCTAATTTAGCAGAGAGAAACCATCTGCTTGGAGTTTGGCGATCCATGGTTGAGGCGGCAAAGGCAGGTGGTGGCCTGGGCAGGTCTCTGGCGATGTGTGACTTTAGTGGTTCAATGGCAACTTCTGGAAAGAATCGTGATTTACCTTATTGGGTTAGCATGGCTCTTGGTCTTCTGATTTCTGAGCTTACTACTGATGAATTTAAGAATACATTTCTGACCTTTGATTCCGAGCCGCTTCTGCATAAGCTGCCAGAGGGCGATCTCTTTGAAAGGATCTCTTCCTTTCTTGGCTCTAGTATTACAATTGGTCAGGGTCTGTCGACGGACTTTCAGAAGGCAATGGATTTAGTTCTTCAGCAGTGCAAGGCAAAGAGGGTAAAGCCTGGTCAGGAGCCAGAGAATCTAATTGTTCTGACGGATATGGGGTGGGATAGGGCATGTGGTTCTAATGAGGATGGTCCTTACACTGGGAATACATATAGGCACGTGGTTAAAACGGGTCCATGGCAGACTCATGTGGAGATGATTAGGGAGGCATTCAAGAGGGCAGGTGAGGATATGTGGGGTGAGGGCCAGGGACTCACGATGCCCACAATTGTCATCTGGAATCTGGCAGCTACTTGTCAGGACTTTCATGCGAAATCAGATACAGAGGGCGTGGTAATGTTATCTGGATGGTCTCCTAGTCTCTTCAAGGTTCTCCAGACTAAGGGTATTGTGCAGATGACACCTCTTGAGGCACTTAGAATTCAGCTGGAAAGCCCCCGCTACGATCTGGTTCGCCAGAGATGCCAGGCCCTTGCATCAGTTCAGGCCTAAACACTTCTTATCTGGTATAGAATAGGGAACACACAGCAATTCATTAAATAATTCATTGTTCCCTGGAATGATATAGTTTTGATCAACCTATATTTTCAGCCTGTAAAGGAATCACATAGCAATACTTCTTAATGATATTCTGATTCCTGATTATAAGAGATGTCTGGAAGATGGACTGGCCACCCATCTTAGTATTGGAGTATCGGACGAGCCATATGGACGGATCGAAAATGTCAATACTTAGACATCCCACAGCAGTATAATTCTTTATAAGAATCCAGACTGAATTTTGGATTCGCACAGCAGCCACACTATTACAAAGAGTTCTCACAGCAACAATGAATATATAATTCTGTAACTCTGTTTTTTATTTGTGTAATGATAATTACTCAAATAAAAATTGACATGTTTGAGTTTACAATGATAAGTAAACATGGCAACCCGAGTCATTAAGCTAAAGAAGCTAGTTCAGAGTATTGTGCAGCCAGCATTACAACAAGTTGAACTAGTCAAGAAGCCAGAGCCCACTGTAAAGCAGCCTCGCGTGATAAAGATCTCTAGCCTCCCCGTTCCTCCTATTCCAGATCATGGTGTCTATCTCACCAAGGCTATGGAGGCGTTTGAGTCTATCCGAGAATATTATACTCTGCGTTGCCAGCCAGTTCCGCAATCGGATATCAAGTGGTTCCATGCGGAGTTGAAGAGAGAGAAGGAGGAGTTTGATGAGTTTTGGGCACGCTGCGCATCAACCAAGGCATGTATTGATGGAACTCTACGCGGGGATGACGACTGGACTATTACTCTGGCAATGAATGCAGCCAGGCAGGCAGAAAAAAAGATGCCTATTCTTGACACTGATATTGGTCCTATGCCTGATTATGGCACTCCAGAGTTCTGGGCATGGTGTCATAAGAGGAAGAAGTTTAAGGAGCAGAAGGATGCTGCACTTATTGCGGCTGGGGGAACGGTCCCTTTGCCAAAGGCACAGAAGCAGAAAGCAAAGAAGGCTGCGAAGGCTGCAAAGCCGAAGGCCTAGGAGAAGCAGATGCCATTGGCGTTGCCTCCTGGCTTGCAGAAGCTATAGGACTTGGACGCCCTACAAAGGTCAGATCACCATACGAGCACCGGTGTCCCTTCACATTAAGTGTCAGGCCAGGTGACTCGTGTTTTTCAATGCCATGATGAATCTCAGAGGCCCAGCGCTCATTTGACCAGTTTGCAACATCTAGAGCCTGTTCCTCAGTAAAGATTGCCTCTCCGTGACCCTTTTCGCCTGTTACCAGAGAAGTCCAAACAATTCTAAACATAGTGATGCTGATATATCCTGCAAATACTATTCAATTTTTTACTATTATTTATAGGCTTAGTATATAGAGATGCCTGCACATTCTAACTCACACAAATCAAAGGGACATACAAGGGAGTCTGCGGCTCAAAGGGCTAAGCACGCAAAGACGAGGGGAAAGAAGATGCATCGTGCAACAGAAAGTTCTAATCTAGTTGTTTCTGAATATACTAGGAAGCTGCGCGAGGGAAAGAATGTGGGAGCAATGTTCTTAGCAGTGGTTGAATCTGCGCCCGGCGGCGGAAGATTTGAGGTTAAGGATGTAAAGTCTAATGAGGTAGTTAAGGCTCACCTTACTCCTGCGTTATCTATGAAGGCTGCAAAGTATGCAAATTCTAGTGCCTCATTTGCAGTTCGCAAGGGCAGTCATGTTTTAGTTGATGGAGATATCATTAGAGCAGTAGTTCCTCATGGCAGGCTTTCTGCGGTCAAGGAAGGAAATGAGAGCAGTGGTAGTAAAAATAGTGTATTTAGCCATTCCAGTCGTGGTGGCAGTAAAACCCGTAAGAATAGACACTAAGTCTTTTTCTTAAACTTCCTAAACCCTCCTCCAGCAGCCTTAGCCTTGAGTCCAGCCTCAAAGATTTCTCCAGCTTGCTGAGCAGTTAATGTATCCAGATCTGTGCCTTTTGGAATAGAGACACATACTGGCTTTTTACTGGAGGACGTAGTGCCTCCACTCTTCATCAGATATGGGCCATATTGTCCTGTGCGAATTTGGAAAGGTCCAAGCGTCCTAGCAGGACTCTCCTGTTTTGCCTGGAGTTTCGCGATAATATCTTCTAAAGAAGTATCTGTTAGACAATTCACACGAGCACCATTACATTCTGCATATAGGCCATATGGCCCTTTTTTCCTTAGAATCTGGTGACCATTATATTCACCTATGAAATCACCTGCCAATTGTTTACTCTTTTCTTGAATAAATGCAAGGGCTTCTTCCTCAGTAATCGTCTGTAGTTGCTTACCAGGGGGCCAGCCATAGAAGATAGTCTTATCCTTATTGCCATCTACATCCTCCTTGAGAAGTAGAGGACCCTTACCCGTCATTACAGCAACAAGACCATCACTGAATTCTTTTCGCTTAGCATTCACCTGTGTCCCTCCGCTCTTGGATTTCAGCGCCTCATATCGGTCTTTATAGGACTTCCATGTGTCCTCTAGAACTTTTTTCCATGGCTCGGACCCTTCTGCTATCTTGTCCAACTTGGTCTCCATAGCAGCAGTAAAGTCAAAGGCAAAGAGATCAGGAAAGTTTTTTAGAGTGAACTCAAGGATAGTGAGGCCTAGGGGTGTTGGCGCAATACGCGCCTTCTCACCACCCTTTTTCATTTGGAATGCTTCTGTTGTAGCAGGCCACTGGTTGACTGCATTCAAGCTATATGTCTTAGATTGTTGAATTGTCTGAGGTATGTCCTTTATTTCAATGTAAGCCTTATCTACAATTGTGGAAATTAGGGATGCAAAGGTTGATGGGCGTCCGATGCCCTTCTTTTCTAGCTCGCGCACTAGGGTAGCCTCAGTAAAGCGCCCTTGGGGCTTGGATTCCTGGGGCTTTGCCTTTAGAGTTTTCCATGTTATACCCTGGCCTTCCTTAATTCCTTCGGCTAGTTTCCACGATGCCTCTGCAGATTCCTCTGGCTCTTCCTTATCTTCGGCTAGTGCTGAAGCAAGTTGAGAATCCTTCTCATCAGCAATCTTCCACCCTTGAAATATGGTGCGTTTCCACTTGGCTTCCCAGGGCAGTTCAGACTCATCGCCTTCTAGATCAAATACTACAGTCCTTCCTTCTCCCTTAGCCTGAGCCATAATCGATTGAATTGCTCTTAGCCAGATGAGATGATAGATTTTCTTATCTTGGTTTGACCAATCCTCAGATTCAGGTAGTTGGCTATGCTCAAAATGTGTTGGTCTGATGGCCTCATGTGCTTCTTGTGCTGCAGGCGCTGCTGGCTGACTAGAGGCAGTAGAAGCCTTAGTCTTTTGCGGAACAGCCCTTGCCTTTAGTTCTCCCATGTATTGTTTACCCCATCTGGCTTCTACGGTTCGCTTGGCTAGTTGAATTGCCTCATCACTCATGCTAGTTTGATCTGTTCTCATATAAGTAATATGTCCTGCCTCATAGAGTTTCTGGGCAATTTGCATTGTTCTCTTTGGATTACAACTATATAAGTTACTAGATTGCTGCTGTAATGTGCTTGTCATTAGAGCCTGTGGGGGCGACTCGGTCCATGGCTTTGTTGTAGCTGATCGTACCTTGCCCTTGGCATCTGTATGATGATTCTCCAGATAATTTAGTGCAGATTCCTCATCTCCAAGAGCCTCACACATTGTTGCAGGCCAAATGGAATTCTTACCAGTAATCTGACCCGCCACGGTAAAGGTTCCAGAAAGACTCCAGGAGGATTCGGCCTTGAAGGATTCAATGGATTGCTCCCTCTCACAGACTAGCCTTAGAGCAGGAGTTTGGCATCTTCCAGCAGATAAGGCAGTTCCTCCACCCACATGTTTCCATAATAAGGGTGAAATAGTAAATCCCACCATCATATCCAGCATCGCGCGAGCCTGTTGGGAATTCACGCGATTCATGTCAATTGTGCGTGGTCGTTGAATTGCATTACAAACAGCTGTCTTAGTAATCTCACGAAAGACTGCTCTGGGATTCGTTAAAGGATTAAGTTTCAAGAGCACTGCTACACTATAGGCAATAGCTTCTCCTTCTCGGTCGTCATCTGCACAAAGGATTACAGAGTCGGCTTCCTTTGCACATGCACGTAGCTGAGCAATTGCCTTCGCCTTCTCCTTTGAGAATTCATACGTAGGTTCAAAGTTCTTTGTTAGTCCAACAGAATCAAGATCGGGCACTAGCCCGCGAATATGCCCCATGGATGCTATTACTTTGTAACCTAATCCTAAGAATCCTTGAATCTTAGAACATTTTGCAGGTGATTCTACGATGATTAGGGGCATGTGATATCTATATATGAGATGTAGTATTCATTTTTTATACAGCTAATATGAAATTTGATTGTTTTTCCTGCCTATATAATAGCAATGGTAGAACAAACACAAGATACAGGTAAATTCCGACAAAATACTAAGGACCAGTTCTACACCAAGGTCTCTATAGCAAGGGAATGCGTGAATTCTATTCTTGCTAATTGCCCAGATGCCCCCCAATATATATGGGTAGAGCCATCTGCAGGCAATGGTGCATTTCTTAGTTCACTACCCGCAACGATTCCACGGGTGGCTATAGACATAGATCCAAGGGCACCAGAGATTATAAAGGCTGACTTCTTGAAATGGATTCCAGTGGGCGATGGACCAAAGTTATTCTTTGGCAATCCACCCTTTGGAAGCCAGGGTTCCCTGGCAAAGACATTTATTAGACATGCAGCAGCAACTAATGCGCAGATAATTGCATTTATCTTACCACGATCATTCATGAAACCAAGTATGTCATGTGCCTTTCCTCGTAACTTTCACCAGATTTATCAATGGGAACTTCCTATAAATTCTTTCGAAGTAAATGGCGAAGCATATGATGTTCCATGTGTCTTTCAGATTTGGGTAAAAAAAGATACGCCAAGGGATATCGAAGAGAAGGTGCAAGCAATTGGATTCACATATGTTAAGGCAACCGAGCAATTTCATATGGCTTTCAGGCGTGTAGGTGTTAATGCGGGCACATGCTACTTATACAGTGACGGGCCATTTAGTGCACAATCTCATTATTTCCTGGCATTTGATGATAAATACCTCCCTAGATTAAATTCTATTAAGACTGCAATCAATGCTCATATCTTTCCGTCAAATACGGTAGGTCCAAGAAGCCTTTCTAAGGGAGAAGCTAATGAGGCAATTAATGCGATACTGAGTTTAATTTACACCTAAAATACATGCGGCCTCATAAATAGATGGATAGACCGACAACCTCGGCAGAGGGATCCTTATTAGAATTAGTAGCCAGAGGGAATAAGGATGTTTACTTTATGAGTAATGATAAGACTGCACATGTTCCATTTTCTTATTCAATGAGCACATGGCCAGCTACAATTGACGAGACACGGCAAACACAGCCTCTCAATATGATTGATTTTGGCCGAACCGTTGAATGGGAACTGGAAGTATTTGGAGATATTATGGTCTCAGCAGCACTCGTTGTTGAATTGCCCACATGGCTACCTCCTACTGTAGCCGCAATCAATCATAAAAGTATAGTCTCAGATGCATCTGACACGACGTATGGGTATACTCAGGGTATAGGAGCTTTTTTATTTGAACAGATACAATTTTACCAGGATCAGCTCTTACTTCAGGAATTCAGTGGAGATTTCTTATATGCATGGTATCATCTTCAGAGTTCATTAAGTCAGGAGGCCCTCGCATTAAAGGAAATGGGATGCCATTCAGGCTCGGCCTTAGATATTCAGAGAAATGCAACACCAAAGAAACTTACTCTGCGTCTACCTCTTATAGGATGTGCACATCCAGATGAGGGTGGATTTCCATTTGTCTCTCTTCCCGGTCAGAAATTTAGGATCAGGTGTAAGATTCGGCGCTTAGAAGATTTAGTTGAGTCATCCTCCCAGGCACCCAAGCCTGCACCATGGTCTAGATCAGATTTTAAACTAATAAATGCAACCGGTCTTCAGACACCCTTTCAATCAATTAAAAGGGAGCAAATTGCAAAACCTCTCATTACTCTTGAGACAACACAGCGTTATGTCAGACAGGATATACAGGCTCTACTAAAGAAAAATAAGACACAGATCCCCTTCTTAAGACCCTTTGAAAACAAATTAAGTATAGATCCATCCGATTATGTTTCCGTAGGAAATGGAAGTGCATCCTATATAACTAAGAGAATCGATGGCCGCCATCCAGCTGAGAGTCTCATGGTATTCTTTCAATCAGAGTATAATGTGGAGAGAAATCAGCTGTGGAATCTGAAGAATCCATTGGGGTCAGGTAAATATTATAATACTATGCAACTGTTAATTGCAGCAAAGGAGCGTGAGAAGATTTGGGATAATAATCTATGGGAAAAAATCTCACCCTGGGCAAAGTCTGAGAAGACACCAGGAATACCAATCTCATGGATTTCCTTTACAGTTGGACCACAGTATGGATCTAAGAATCCAGAAATGCGTAGACCATCTGGCACAGTGAATTTTACTAGTGCAGATAAGCCAACTTTGTGGATGGATATTACTGATACTCTTCCAACACGCCTAGGTCAAAAAAGAGTTACTATGCGTGCTATAACTATTGGATGGGGTATTTATAATGTGGAAGATGAGAGGGGAGGATTAGCCTTTGGCAATTAATCAACGGCATCCATACTATATGACTCTAGAATTTCTCTGATAGTAGGAATATGCTGATTATTACGATTACTCACAGTATTATTACCTCTATATCTTAGCACAGAACTTGCATCAATTAGTGGTGGCATATCTGCATACTCGTCTTCTGAATCATGCGCCTCTGTAAGTGATGATGATGTGGGTGTACGTGTTAAGACATGAGGACGAGCCTCATTGCGCTCCATTGCCTCTTGAACAATCTCATTGAGTTTCTCATATAGAACTGCATCTTCCTCCTCAGTCAGACTCTTGCTTTTTACAGCACCCTGCTCTCTCTGTTTTAGAGATAGAGTGGTATCTACCTCTGCCTCCTCGCCATCCTCGCCATCCTCGGCCTCCTCGGCCTCCTCGGCCTCCTCGGCCTCCTCGCCATCCTCGGCATCCTCGGCATTATCTAACTCATGAACAAGTGGGTAAATTACGGTAATCATATACATAGAATTCAGTAGGATCATAATAAATGAAGCAAGGCATACACGATGCATTCCTACCGCATAAGAACCAAAATATATAACTGCCAGGATAAAATTCACATGAATACCATCAACAAGAATATCTTTGGGTTCAGGAGTCTGTCTCATGCAGAAAGAGCATCCCTTAGTATACTCAGCAATATCTGTCATACTAACCATGCAGACTATATAGGATTTGATTTGTCAATTTTTATCCAAGTCGCACATAAAAATTTGATTGCCGCTGCCATGTATTAGTATGTATGGCAGCAGTAATGTATCGTCTTGAGCTTCTAGTTACTGAGCAGGGTAAGCCCTTTTATCCCCCCGTGGGCACTGTTGAGCGTCCATCTCCAGATAATGCAGGATATGACTTGAAGGTTGTAGTAGATCGCCCCCCTACTACTATTGCAACTCTTACATCTCTGGGTGTCAAGGCACGTATGCTTCAGTATTCTAAGATGGATGAGGAGACCACACTTATTGATGATTGCCACTTTACTCTAGAGCCTCGTTCATCCATTTATAAGACCGGATTTATGATGGCAAATGGGCGTGGTATTATTGATTCTTCTTATCGTGGAGAGCTAATGGCTCCTATGATTAGTGTGGGTTCTAATCATACTACTGTTACAGCTGGCACTAGGCTATTTCAGATCATTGCACCAGGGCTTGGATTTATTAGTGAGGTTGCCTATGTTGATACACTTCCTACTACAGTGCGGGGCGAGGGTGGCTTTGGAAGTACTGGCACTAAGTAGAAAGTAGATGGATATTAACCAAAAAGACGCATATGGAACAAAACAACCAAAGGGTAATGCAACGACCTTATTAGACCTGGTATCACGTGATATCCAAGATAATACTCTTTTTCCATTGAATGCTTCTGTAACACGATTTACCAGGGATGATACACTACGGACAATTCCAATGGCACCTGTCATGCGGGAATTTACCTTTAAGGGTCCAGCAACCCTTGGCCAGACCTTTACCTTTGAATTGGGTGATATGAATTGTGGAGATTTAATTAGTGGGTTATTCATTCAAATTCAGCTTGCAGATTGGTTCTCGGCAGTAACTAGGAACAGTTTACTGAATGGTTCTCTAATTCCCATTGCGCCTCAAGAACTATGGACATATTGTAACTCAATAGGAACTTCTATTTTGGAAGAGGCTACTCTAGAAGTAAATGATCAGGTCCTGGAACGGATAACGGGAGATTCTGTTCATGTTACCTCACTCCTCTTTCCAGGCTTGAATACCCAGGTTGGCCTAGCAGATACTATAGGCTTACGGTCTATTGCAGATATTAAGGCAGCGAATGGTCTTTCACCTTTTTTTACTGAAGAAGGGTGGATCACAGTTCCCCTCGTGTTTTCTATGCTCAGAGAAAAGTTAACGGCAACATTCCCCCTTATTGCATGCCGTTCTGGAACAATGCGAATTCGAGTGACTCTTAAGAAATATAGTCAGATTGTTCGAGTCTTATCTGGATCCAGAGCTTCTTGCGATGATACACCAACTGGAAAGCCCGTTCAAGTTATAGATACTACAATTATATTTAATAGGCAAAAAATAATTACTGATAGTATATCAAATAAGGATCCAAGGCTACAAGCTCTCGCAGTAGAGCCTGGATTAAAAAATATCCAACTTCTAACTCATGGTATCTTTGTTGATGGACCATATCGCGAAATGCTCTTACGCGAACCCTTTGAACGACCCTTTCGTGAGATTCAACAGTTTGATTTTACAGAGCCCTTGAAATATGTGGTAAATAAATCAGGCAATGACACGATAACCGTGCAATTACCTCTGGAAGCGAACGGGCCTGTAGAGGAAATTGTCTGGTTCTTACGACGTAAGGCTGCAGTTACGTTGAATAATGATTGGACAAATTATAGTGCCACACTGGAAAAAGAGTATGATCCGACCTTTTCTCCCTTAGAACCCCTCTTACTTTCAGCAAAGATTCAAGCAAATGGACAGGATATTATTCAACAGGATGAAGCCTGGTTCCGCTCTCAGATTGCACGGGCTCATAAATCAGGTAAGGTATCTTATGACGCCTTTGTCTATGGATATTCTTTTGCAAAACATCCAGGTGAGCATAACCCTAGTGGAACAATAAATGCTAGTCGTCTGAATTCATTACGTCTGACCTTGAATGTCAAGCCACCAGGGGGGTCATCAGATACAGAGTGGGAGGTACATGTGTTTGCATATGCCTTTCAATGGGTTCGGTTTGGTAATGGAATCTGTAACAAGGTCTTTATTGATTAATAGCGCGATTGAGCAATCTGTGCATCAACGGGGGCCCTTGTAGAATCCTCCGAAGCAGGTGCCTCGTCTGTCTCAATGAGACATGTATTACCCTCGTAGTCATAGTTGAGCTCGATTCTCTTACCACCCTTGATATAAATCTCAGTATAGGTCTTGCCATCACCTGAGCCAGAATTCCATGAGCTCTCAAATACACCCATATAGCGCTTTTCAGTCTCCTTGGCAAAGTAACGATGGTTTCCCTTGCCCCATGGCGCAGGAGCATGTTTGTCCCAGTAAGTTCTAGTAGCCAGAATGGCATAGTAATGCTTTCCCTGCGTAGGTGTTACACGAAAGATTTCAATCTCAGCCATTTGAATACTAGCGTCTAGTAAGCAAATGGCTTCAATTTTTTTAACATCGTAAATAATATATAAACAAAAAGACTAAAGAGGATTAGATGGTGGCGAGCTTACTAAAAATTATATCGACAGGAATGCAAGATGAACGATTACAGCCTCCGAAGGGGCAACCAAGTATTGATTCATTAGTAACAGTTATGGTAAAGCCAGGGAGATATGGAACAGCCTGGGCAAGAATAGATTTTGATACAAAGGCGGATTTTGGTAAGGTTGCCTTGGCACGCCTTCCTGTTCAGGGTGAGATTATAGCCCGAGTATTCCTAGTTGTTCAGATGCCAGATATTCAAACTCCTCAGCTTAGAGCTCAGACAACCAAGATAAATACTCAGACACCTACATTTATTGGACCTCATTTTGGCTGGACAAATTCACTTGGTCACGCATTAGTCAATCAGGCTCAGCTCCATATTGGAGGTGTTCTCTCAGATACAATTCCAGGGCCGCTCATGGAAATCTTAGATGAATTTCAAACACCCCTGGAAAAGACGGTGGAATCCAGTAGACAACTCTTAAGAAAGGATAACGGATTTACCGATACTTCTTTTGGTAATACATCTACTTCCGAACAGGTGGTTGTTAATCTACCCTTTTGGTTCTCGAGAGGAGATCCAGGGTGTTTCTTACCTATTGATGCACTAAATATAGATGAGGTTCGTATTACTATAAATTTTAATCCAATAACTAACTTATTCTATACTCAATCGCGACAAGTGAATTCAAGTGGCAATCCAATTCAAACAAATACTGCAGGAGGGTCTCTATGGCCTATGTTAGGCTCTAAGTTTTACTATGCAGATCTATCTGGGACACAGATACCAGGTTTGGAGCCAGTGCGAGCACCTGGTCAGATGGTAAGCACATACCCCTCATCAGTAAATATGCCATCTCAATTATCTATGACAGATGCATACTTACTTGTTGAGTATATTTATCTGGATAAGGCAGAGGCAAATAGATTTCGTATAGCAGATATTCAGGTTCCAGTAGTTCAGCATTATACCTTTGATCCCGTGGATACTCAGAATACACCATATGCTAGAATACCTCTTATTGTGCCAAATCCTACACGAGATATTTTCTTTTTTTGTCAGAAATACGAGGGCCCAGGATATAACGCACCCTTTCTTGCTACACGAGACTTGAGTAATGCACAAGTGCCCTTTGCACCTTGGTGGCCCGATGCTACAGGATTAGATGAGCGTCTCTATGGAACCTTGCGTCCTGGATTTTCATCACGGTTCTCTGAACCCTTAAGATGGCTTTCCTTAGAATATTCAGAAACCTTGACGCGCTATAGCACTGAGAATGTTGCCTTGTTCAGAACATTCTTTCCATCCCTTGAGCAAAGAAAGGCACCATGGGTAAATAGATATTTCTATAATATACCCTTTGGTTTGCAGAGTGGATTTACACCATTTTCCATGCCAATGGGTGAGGCAAATCTGGATAAGATTCTTAGACTTCAGATAACTCTTGGATTTCATGGTGTAACTGGGGCAATTAGTGATGACCGTGTAAATAGATATATTGTAATGTGTTATGCTGAGACATATAATATCCTGCGTATTTATGGAGGGCGTGGTGGAATGATGTTTGCGTATTAAAGTAGGCTTCCGACATAGTTTTCACTCTTATATCTTACACATATAATTTATATGTGTAAGATAGATGAATACCTCATTTGCAGGAAATCAAGTAGGTAGCTTTGTTTCCTTAGACATAACAAACAGTTATCCTATAGGTGAATTATCACAATTAGGCCCTTATTTAAATTATTCTCAAGGGCTTATAAGTGGACAGGTAACTTATACAGCAAATCAGGCAGATATTACTTCCCAACAGAATGCGGCATATGCAATGCGTAATATAGAATTAGAAAAGTCTGGAACTCTTCTACCTAGTTCCGCTACTGCAGTTTCTGCAGCAACCGTTTATATTAATGGGGCGAATAAGATAAATTATACCAATCAGAATGCAGCAAATCTTGCTAATTCAGAATATACTAATGCATATGCAATTGAGAAATCATGTAGAGATGCTTCTTATTCTGCATTTTTAACCACGGAGGCTTCACAGATTCGTCTTGATAGGATAAGCACATTAAATACGGTAATACAATTAGCAAATACCCCCATAACTATTAACCCATTAAACATGTTGTATCCTTCTACTATTTTAGACAGGGTTAATTTAATGGAACAAGCATCACAACAAGATCTCACGGATGCATCTGGAAATGTGCAAGATTATATAACAAATACCCAAACATTATTAAATAATACAATAGTAAAATCTACATCGGTTACTTCAAATAGAAGACTTGTAGCGGCATTTAATACACTAGTTAAGGTTGTTGCAGAGGCAGTATCATTTCCATTATTGGAAATTTCAGGAAAAGAAATCTTAGTTACTCAAAATATTCCAAGTATTATTCTTACTGTAGCAACTCAACTGGCTAATCAAGCCCGTGCATTTATAACCGCGCTTAGTAATAACACGGTTACTACAGAGATCACTGCTGCAAATACATATTCAACTCTCCTTGATTCTATAGCGAGATCTAATGATATAAATATGTATAAACAAGAAAAGTTTCAAGAAGATCTGAAAAGAGTAGCTTTAGCTACTAATCTACAATCAGCATATGACACGGTTACACAAGAAATTGCTATATCTGCAGCAAACGCTGCTGCAGTAGAACGATTAAGAATTGCAGTATTAACTGACGCATCTGGTTATCCTCTTGCACAGCAATCTGCTATAGAAGGAATTTCAGCAGTTGCTGCAGCAATCTCACCAATTGCTGCAAAGACACTAGCATTAAATGCGGATATATCTGCCGAAAATGCTAGAGCTGTATCAACTGCAATGGAAAATCTTAATATTGCGTATGCTAATACACTTACTAAAGAACCAATTATTCTTACAACCATTTCAGAATCATTATCACTTATCACGGAAATGATCTCTGTAATAACTACTCTTACGCGAAATACTTCTCCAAGGTCTGCGGTTGTAATAACAAGAAGGTCTTCAGGTAAAATTCAGGGTATGTTAAAGGCAGCTAAAGAAGCTGAACAAAGATCACTCGAGTCAGTGGAGGATGCAGTTTCAGTATTAAATCTGCTCAATAAAGCCTACGCTATTACAGCAACTATTACTAATATTTCTGAAATACAACGGAAATTATGGGCAATCAATGCAGCAACTGCTAGGGCAAGGGAGGTTGCTGAGAAATTAAAGAATAGAGCTTTTTTATTAAATAGAACTGCAAATAATCTAGTAACTGCTGAGAAACTAGCAGTTCAGACATCTTCTGCCAATGCAAATTCTATTATCAATGCCAATAATTTATCTAAGCTTAACAGAACTTCTAGAAATGTATTTATTGGACCACCCCAACCATATACAGGATTTAAGGCAGAATATCGTGCAAATTTACCAGTTGCGGTTAGACCAAGCCTCGACGAACTTGTATATCTGAATAGAATACAGTCATATAAAGTTAATTCTCTAAGGACCGTATCTGCAGTAAATATAAAGGTTGCTCAAAATGTTCAGAAGATGATAGATAACAGTGCATTCTCATATAGGCAACAATAAGCTTGCACAAAAATTGAATCCATCGTAGCGGTATATGCCAGTATACCGTTATAATGGCTTACTCTGATACTTCTATTACTATTCACCTTGTGAAGAACCTGGCAAACGAGAAGCTAGATGACACTGTGCGCATTGTAAAGAACCTCGAGGACAGCATCTTTGAGCTTACCTTCAAGGATAATGGTGATCCTCTGACTCACAAGGTATATGAGATGACTCGTGACAATGTCTGCGACTACGTCTATCTCCTCCTTAAGAACCTCACGCTTGACGAGGATGGGTATCAGAGTATTCAGCTCTCACTGCCTGCAATGCCTCGCATGATTGTCAGTGCTTCTAAACTGCAGGATCTCTATTATCGCGAGCACTTTCTGGAGCTCATTGAGAACAGTCTTAGTATGCTTGACAAGGTTGAGAAGCTCAGTATCAAGAAGCCCCTTGAGAAGCCTGTTAACAAGAATACCTCGAATAACGCCGAGCCAATGTGTGCTAACTACAATTGCAACCGCTTTGCTTCTAACTGCAGAAGCAATTTGCCTGAGCTTCCTAAGTCGCCGATCCACAGCTACTTTGAGTAAATACCCTCATCTAGAAAAAGTTTTAAATTTAAAAATACAAATTTTTGTTCTAGGTTTAAGACTAATAAGGGCAGTATTCATTAGTAGTAAAGTATAGTGAAATATTTAGGTCATTAGATTAAAGGTGTAAAAAAGTGT
>Ga0209087_1000238_pt1 | contig 35966 bp, 34 predicted proteins | sample S_130805_EF_Meta_FD_187321 | JGI IMG/M metagenome (GOLD analysis project Ga0209087, IMG submission 187321) | Freshwater microbial communities from Lake Simoncouche, Canada to study carbon cycling - S_130805_EF_MetaG (SPAdes) (version 2) | ecosystem: Environmental > Aquatic > Freshwater > Lake ... | reverse complement strand
TTGGTTACCTATCATCCTGAGGCGCGAGCATTTGAAGTATTCAACGAAGATGGAAGCAAGCTCGGACTCTTTATCGGTGATTTCTACACGCGCGATTCAAAACGTGGCGGTGCGTGGATGAACAATTTGGTTGATCAGAGTTTTCTACTTGGACAACTTCCAGTGGTCTGTAACAATCTCAATATCCCTAAGCCTGCAGCGGGACAACCGACACTTCTCACCTACGACGAGATTGTTACTCTCTTCCACGAATTTGGACACGCACTACATGGACTTCTTTCAAGCGTTCAATATCCACGAGTTTCGGGTACTAGCGTTCAACGTGACTTCGTAGAATTTCCTTCTCAGGTAAATGAGATGTGGATCCTCTGGCCAGAAGTTGTTGCCAACTATGCAAAACATCACGAGACTGATGAGCAACTTCCACAAGAACTCATCGATCGACTTAAAGGCGCCTCAACATTTAACGAAGGTCATGCAACAAGCAGCTATTTGGCTGCCGCGATTTTGGATCTTGCATGGCACTCACTTGATGCAGGAGATACCGTCTCTGATGTCGTAACTTTTGAGGCAGATGCAATTAAGGATTACGGCTTGGACTATCACGCAGTTCCAACCAGATATCGCAGCACTTATTTCTCGCACATCTTTGGTGGCGGTTATTCAGCTGGATATTACGGATACATCTGGAGTGAAGTTCTTGACGCGGAATCAGTCGATTGGTTTAAGGAAAATGGTGGTCTGACACGTAAGAACGGCGACCACTTCCGTGCAGAGCTCCTGAGCAGAGGCGGATCTATTGATTCAATGCAAATGTTCAAAAACTTCCGTGGACGCGAAGCTTCAATAACACCGCTACTTAAGCGTCGCGGTCTTGAATAACTCGTACTATAAATCCATCAACCGCTGATTCAATCATCGCGAGAACTTCGCGATATGCATCTTCCGACTGGTTGTAAGGATCTGGTACCTCAAGTTTGAAATAGTCGCTAGAGGTCGGATCAAGATGGCGTAGCGCAGGGTCAAAGCTGCGGAGATAGAAAACCTTTGCCCTGTCAGCCTCGCTAGAAGCTAAAGCGAGAACGTTTTCATAATTACTCGAATCCATCACAAGGATGTAATCGTTGACAAAGTAATCGTTAGCCTTAAATTGAGATGCAACATGGTGGTGTTGATAGCCAGCTTTTTCCCACACTAGTTTCGAAGTGGGGTGAGGACCTTGTCCGACGTGCCATCCGCTGGTACCTGAGCTGCTGACTTGGATATCTAGTTTTTCAACCGCTAAAACTTTATTACTTAAAACCGCTGCCGCCATGGGGGAACGACAGATATTTCCAAGACAGACCATAGCTACTGAGAGTGATGCCATTTCATCTCTCCTATCTGACCGGTCAAGAGTCTTAAAGTCTCACGTGATTCTAAATGCGACAAGGACAATTATGACGAAGAAGTCGAGGGAAATCACCTTTGGCATTGATAGAGGAGTAGATATGAACAGCAAACCCTTAACTGGTGCGGAGAAGTTTTGGTATGTATTTCAGTGCATTTGGTTCGGCGCAGCCTACTTTGCCAAGGTCCCTGTAAAGAAGGCGATGAGTGAACGCGGCCTTTGCCAGATGACTTCAGCCGAGAGCTTTTGGTATGTCCTCGGCTGCATCTTCTTCGGAGCTTCTTACTTCCAAAAAGTGATCTACAAGAAGGCGTTGAGCGAAGCAAAGATCTAATTCTGCAAGGTAGATGGGGCAGGGGACCGTGGTCTTCTGCCCTTTCTGCTTTCTAACAATTACACTTTCCGAATGGGAAATCTCGTTAGCGTTATCACGGCCATTCTCTCTCTCGCTCTATCTCTTTACTTAGTTCGTAGTATTCGAGCGCTCCATCGTAAAGTTAATCGCAACGCCGATCGCGTGAGTAAAGAACTTTCAGGTCAAACAGGACGAATCAAAAGTGAATTGGCCGATGTTTATCATCAATTTGAAGCGATCGAACAGCTCTTGCCTTTGCTCAAATTGTCAGCTCCACTGCCTCCTTCGCGCGGTTGGGCTGCTTCACCCGATTTTCTTCTCACCCTCGCTCATGTCACAAAGAGTATTCGTCCACGTTTGACCGTTGAACTCGGTTCCGGAACTTCGACTTTAGTTCTTGCAAAGTCGGGGGCTAAGAAGATCATTAGCTTGGACCATTCACCAGAGTTCGGGGCTCAAACTCGTGAAATGCTGGCAGCCCACAAAGTGCGCGGAGTAGAGATACGGATTCACGAATTAGAAAGTTATCCATCTGGATACAAGTGGTACGCCAAATCAACTCTTAAAGGTTTAGCAAAGATCGATCTCTTGGTTATTGATGGACCTCCGAGCTCAACCAATCCAGATGCCCGTTACCCAGCGCTCGAGCACCTAGTTCCGCTTCTATCCCCGAAAGCAAGTGTGATCTTGGATGATGTTTTTCGTGATGAAGAACGAAAACTAGCCGATGCAATTGTGAAGGTCCTACCAAATCATGTTTTGACGATTCTCTCGCATGAAAAAGGAACGGCAGTAATCTCGCCACGACCAGGAAAGTAGAAGTAGATGAACACCGCTTTCTTTGACCAGCCTGAAGATGTGGTAATTAAGCATTTAGAGGTTTTTTCACTTCAGATACTTAGCGAGTATCCGATTGATGTGAAGTCAGCCGTCTCGATTAATTATGAGTACAACGCAACGCTTAAAGTAGAGACGACTGACGGGCAATTATTCGCACTCCGCATCAATACAAATTCACCCCGGACTCCTGAAAACTTAAGGGCCGAGATCGCCTTTGTTCGCTTCTTGGCAGAAGACGGTCGTGTCAAGGTTCCTCATCCGATTAAAAATCACGAGGGAAATTTCTATACCTCAATTCTTCATGAGGCATCTGGGCGAATGTTTTACTGTGTTCTCTACTCATGGATTCTTGGCGAAGAACTTGAGGATGAACCTACTGATGAGCAGCTAAGCGCTTTGGGTGTTGCTATGGCGACCATGCACGTTGCTGCACAAGATTTTGAATTACCCGAAGGATCATTCCTTCCTACATTTGATGATCCACTCTGGTGGACGGAAGATTTTCTGCTGAGTGAGAAAAGCGTTCTGGATGTAGAAGCGAAGGATTTAATCTCAGCAGCACTTTCTGCAATCAAGTCTGGAGTCGCTAAGTTTTACGCCAATGGGACTCCGATTCTGATACATGCTGATATGCACGGCGGAAATGTGCTCTGGTACGAAGATGGCCTCTCCGTCATTGATTTCGATGATTGCGGTTATGGTTTTCCTCTGCAGGATCTTGCTACCGCGCTCTACTATCTGGATACACCTGAACAGGATGCTGCATTGAGGCAGGGCTATGAATCTATTGCACCCGTCCCCGAGTGTTCAGAGAAGGAGATGAAGATGCTCTTCTTGCAACGCCGAATAGTTCTTCTGAATTATTTATACGAGACTTCAAACCTAGAACATCGATCAATGATCCCGGAGTACCAAGAAGAAACGCTACGTAGGATTAAGAACTTCCTGGCGGAGTAAAGCATTCCCCTTCAACCTCAAATAATGTAGGCTCATTCGAAAGCCACTTATTAACTAAGTAAGGAATTTTGATGTCACACGATCTTGCACAGTTGAGAACCATCTTTACTTCTGCGCTAGCTGCAGACTGTCTTGATGAATTGGGGTATACAAAGCAAGTTCTTGGTGAAGATATTCATATGCTCTCAGGCGAGGGAATCATGCTTGGATATGCCTTTCCCGTGCAGTTAGAAGAAGTGAATTCATTTCCAGAAGTTCCATACGTTGGATTGCTCAAGACGATCGATGCAGTTCAAAAAGATCAGGTTTACGTAGCACCGACTGGTCGCACGGGTAAAGCCGCCCTTTGGGGAGAGTTGCTTTCAACGGCTTGTAATTTCAAAGAAGTTGCTGGGTTTCTGGGTGATGGGCCTTCTCGCGATCTCGTCCGCACTAGAGCCTTGGGATTTAAGATGTTTGGAACAGGTTCGTTGCCAGTAAACATCAATGGTCGCTACGAGGTGGTCGCACATAACGTTCCAGGTGTCATTGATGGCGTAGCTATCCATCCCGGAGATCTTATTGTCGGAGATATAGATGGAGTAACAATCGTGCCAGTTGCGGTAATCGATAAGGTTGTTGAAATGGTCATCGAAAAGAACTCTGGTGAATCGAACTTTCGAAAGGCAGTCCGCGAAGGCATGCCGCCATCAGAGGCCTTTGCGAAATTCGGTGTTCTCTAAAGTAATTACTTTAGTCGCTGCTTACCTCTGCGAGCTCTCCATCAAATTCATCTAGACCAATCATGGGGCGCGGCACTTTATTGAACTTTAGTTTCTTGATATTTGGAGTAGTCGGTCCATCGAGATCGAGCGAGAAGGCTTGGCCATAGCGTCCGGCAAATCCTGATTTGTATAACAGGGGAGAGCGAACATGAACGATTACACATTCATCAAGATTAATCCCAGCAATCTCATATCCAGCAGGATCAAAGGTTGTTGTTCCACTCTCTGAAACCAATATTTTTACTTTATTTGCACTCTCTAGAACTATCCAGCGACCTATTGAAACTACTTGTCCGGTCATTGCTGGCCCAGTAAGAACTACAGGTGCTTCTCCCTTATTAACTAATTTTGCGTGAACGGTGACAGGAGAACCCCACCTTGGGTCGATTGTAAATCCGAGTGCGAGTGAGACCTCATCGCCGATTGATTGTGCGAAAGCTTTATCGACGGCTGGAGCGTCGACAACGGTGCATGCACTTGGAATATCGCATCCATAATTCACAAGTGCTGCCACGACACGGGAGTCATCTCCGGTAGAGCCACCTGTGGGTGCATCAGAGGATTGGGCGATCATTTGCATCTTTCCTTGATAACCCTTAATTGCTAGTCCGATCGCATCTTCGACGGAATAGAGCTTTGCTTGGAACTCTTTGTGGATGTTCCATAGTGCGGTTCTAATAACCTCCGCACACGCGTTGGCACGTTCGATGTTGCCTGCATGAACCACGGTGATTCCAAATCCAATTTCGCTCACATCGATCCAGGGTTGTACTGGAAAGAGCGAGATGTCCAAGATTTCGTCATCGATCAAAGAGTCAGCCAGTTCGCGAATCTGAAGTAAAGGTTGATCGCTGGTACCCATCGTCTCGGCCGGAATAATCATGTTCAGCTTCTTCAGCACTGTACCTAAACGACGGTTCTTAGAAAGCAACTCGTTCATTAAGTCAGCAGCGCGTCGACCTGTATCACCTTGATCAATGTGAGGGTAAGTTCGGAATCCAATGAGGGCATTGGAAGCGGCGACAATGCGGCGCGAAGGATTTCCATGAAGATCGTGAGTGATCACAATCGGTATATCTGCCCCGAGAATTTCGCGAGCGAATTCACTGATCTGCGCGTCGGTGTGATCATCTCTCTCGCTGACCAGTGCACCGTGCAGGTTAAGAATGAGCCCATCTAACTTGCTGGCAGAAAGTATCTCTTGCTTCAAGAGAGCCTTTACTTTCGATAATTCAGTATCAAGAAATACTCCACCAGACATGGCCCAAGCCCGCATGAGTGGAACAGCTTCAAAGCCATGTGCGCGAAGTCGTTCCAGACTTCCTGCAACTTCGATGTTCATTCCTTGAGATTGTGTAACGACATCAGCGCCAAGCCAGATCCCTTGAAGTTCAAAATCTTGCATTGTGCTCTGATTGGCCGAGAAGGTATTTGTCTCCTGAATGATGCTCGCAACACCCACTCGCTTAGCCATGCTAGAAAGATACTTGTTACCACCCCCTCATGACCATACGTTCAGATACTTCTATTACGTGATCGCCAGGGCTACTATTTATGGGTATTCATAATTCAGGGGAGTAATGATGGCAAGTCCAAAGATGCGTGTAGCTGTAGGCCAACACCCAGGAAATGATAAAGAATATTTAGATTTCGCTTTGCAGTTAGGGTGCGAAGGAGCGTCATTTCAGACTCCTGACATCAAAGGTGACGTTAAGTGGGACGCCGCGGACATTAAAGAATTTCTAGCACCAGTACACGCCGCCGGCGTGAAAGTTGAATCATTTGAAAACGTCCCTAATCACTTTTATGACAAGTTGATGCTCGGGCTGCCAGGACGTGAAGAGCAGCTAGAGAATATGAAAAGTACCGTCAGGGCAATGGGTGAAGCCGGTGTTCCAATTCTTGGAATGCACTGGATGCCGCAGATTGTCTGGCGTACCGATATGGGTCACTTTGGTCGCGGTGGTTCATATGTTTCGGTTTATGATCATTCAATCGTCATGGACCGAACAAGAGATTCAGAGATTTGGGTTGCCCGTCGAGATGAACGCGATGTAAACCTCAAAGATACTTTCACCCGAGGTTCATTTGTAAAACTTGGCGTTGAAACGCTCACCGTCGACCAGATGTGGGCGAATTTCGAGTATTTCGTTAAGGGCATTATCAAGACCTGCGAGGAGTCGGGTGTCGTGCTGTGTTTCCACCCTGATGATCCACCTGCAGAAGAGCTTCATGGAATCGCACGAATTTTGACGAGTGTCGATAACCTGGACCGTGCAGTCAACATTGTTGACTCTCCGAATCTCAAATTAGAGCTGTGCTTGGGAACAGTTTCTGAGATGGATGGCGAGAACTCAGTTATGGACGCCGTTAATCGCTTTGCGCCGAAGAATAAGATTGCTTACATTCACTTGAGAGATGTCGAAGGAAAGTTCCCTCTCTTTAAAGAATGTTTCTTGGGAGAAGGCAATTACAAGCCGCACGAAGTAATCAAGGCTCTACACAAGCACGGTTACACGGGTTCAATTCTGGATGATCACACGCCAACGCTCACGGGAGATAGTTCTTATGGACACCGAGGAAGAGCTCATGCAATTGGATACATACAGGCTTTGATTGAGGTTGTTACAAAGAATTAAGTGCACGCCAAGAAATTGGCTGTGAATATGGTGGACGATACTGGGATCGAACCAGTGACCCCCACAATGTCAATCCTTGCTTATGCGGTTCTACGCTTATCTAGAGTTCTCAGTAGTAACGCATTTACACTCAATTAGAACCTAGGAGAGTCCCTAAGTATCTGTAGTTCTCTATAGGGTGTTAGGCAATTGTTAGGCTGTTTTTCAAGTCACAACTTCGCAAGCCCTGAAACAACTCTACTTTAGAATGACCAATGCGCCTCCGTCAGTCTGACACATAAATTGAGTACCAAGTGGCTCATCGTAAAACTTGACCCATGGGCCGTCTGTAACCGGATCTTTTGATTGATCTATGATCCACTGTGCGTATGAATTATCCTCTGTCCACGGGTTCATTAACTTTCTTTTGGTCTTCGAGTTTGTAAAGGGCCATGTTGCAGAAGGTGGTTCGCCTGGGAAATTGGATTTCATGTACTTGGTTGTGTAGCCGATCCAGAATCGAGTTACGTCGTTGCATCCTGCATCCATAATCAATTGGGGATTTGGGCGAAGTTTAACGATAGACTGACCCAATTCGATTACCTGAACTGGGGCGAACACCCGTTCAATCTTAGGTTCCTTTATTCTCAATTTGAAAGTCGATTCACCTTTGCTGGCTGGATCACTATCGCTAGCCACCACTTTAAACGTTTGCGTTCCCACTTTGCTTAAATTCAATTTAACTACTGCCACTCCATTAAAGCCTACCCGGCCAGTGCCTACGGATTTCGTACCAAGATAGAATCTCACGATTGCACCTTCAGCTGAATCACCGTCGGCGTCCAAGACTTCAACGTCTAGGTTCCATACGTCTCCCAACGTTCCTGAGGGCCCAAACTGGTAATCTGGTAGAAACGGATGTTCTTCTGAGACGGAGACGTTTAGCTCCAATTTCTCAATCGCAAAAACTGGAAGAGTGGCAGGAAGTAAAAGTAGGGTAAGCAATCCAATAATTATTCGTTTCAATCCTTTTGCCCCTTCTTCGGCTGCCTGAGAAAAGCGATTAAGGGTATCCAGGCGAAACCACCGATACCGAGAGTTAGAAGTAACCACTTCCACCATATTCCACGAATGTTTGAAGCGAGAATAGGTATGAGGATTAGAGAAACTAAGTTAAATAACACGATCAACGGTAAAAGAAAAATAAGGAAGTGCGTAGGTTCTTGAAGGGTTTCCACTAGTTCAGCCTACTCTAGGGTGTTGGGCAATTAGTAAAATCAGAATAGAAGTTACTCGAAAGAACCGCATAAGTGCAGATCAGAGAGTGGACGATACTGGGATCGAACCAGTGACCCCCACAATGTCAATGTGGTGCTCTACCGCTGAGCCAATCGTCCGTACGGTGTACATCTTCGGGTCTTATTAAGTTGTTGGGAAAGTATAGCCATATAGCTAAATCTGTCGAAAGGTGAAGTTATGAGCGGCCGAAATCATCCTCAAGACGCTCAATATCGTCTTCACCGAAATAGGTACCGGTCTGAACTTCAGTGAAGATCAATTCTTCTGATCCGATATTTTCGATGCGGTGTGCAACTCCGATTTCAATGTCAATGGAATCACCTGCAGACATTTCAAAGCTGTCGCCATCCAAGGTGATGCGTGCATCGCCTGTGACGATGAACCAATGTTCTGCGCGCTTTTCGTGACGCTGGTATGACAGACGTTTTCCTGGAAGAACGTAGACATTTTTCACTTGATGAACATCAGAGGACGAGAGAACTTCGTAACGACCCCAAGGGCGTTCTAGATTGCTATCAGCCACGTCGATCATCCCTTCGGTTCCGAGTTATAAATTCGTGGAGGTGGAAACGGGATTTGAACCCGTGTAGAGGGATTTGCAGTCCCTTGCCTCGCCTCTCGGCCATTCCACCACGAACATGTCGTACTCATGCGGATAAAGAAAAGCCGCTCATCACAATGAACGGCGCTCTATCCGAGCGGACGACGGGGTTCGAACCCGCGACCTGAACCTTGGCAAGGTTCCGCGCTACCAGCTGCGCTACGTCCGCATTTACTGCGGAGGCAAATCTAGCGTAGGCAGGGCCGATGCGCCAAAGCGCAGCCTTTTCTGCGTAGCCTTACCCCATGTTCGGTCGCGATTATCAATTCTGGATGGGTAATCGCCATGCCACAAAGATGCAGAAATACACCGACGATCCATCGTGTTTGGAAGATGGTGGCTTCTGGGCTGTCTTGGTTACATTTGAAGGTCAATATCATTTTGCAAAGTTTAAGAAAGTTCAAGACGCTCCATTTCCTGAATCACCGTGGTCGGTGCTAGAAAGACCGTGGCGAACATCTCTGCAAGAACTGGATTACATGAGTTATGTCCATGCGATTCGCGAAGAGATATCGGCAGGTTCTGTCTATCAAGTAAATGCATGCAGAGAACTGTCACATGTGATTGACCGAAAGAAGCAGAATTTGGCAGGACTCTTTGCGCGGATGCAGTACGCAAACCCAGCTCCATTTGCCACTTATCTGAAGATCCCTGGCTTTGAAATTGCTAGTGCATCACCAGAAAGGTTTCTCTCTCGCAATGGAGATCAGTTGATTACCTCACCTATCAAAGGAACTATACGATGGGATGAAGAAGATTTCGGCGAGAAAGACAAGGCTGAGAATCTGATGATCGTTGATTTGATGCGCAACGATTTAAGTCGAATCGCCGAAGAGGGAAGCGTCGAGGTGAGCGAGTTGTTTAGACGCGAGAAACATCCTGGGCTCACACACCTTGTCTCTGATGTTCAGATAAAGATTAAAGATGGAACGACATGGGCAGAAATTCTCGCCGCTACAACTCCGCCAGGATCTGTCAGTGGTGCACCAAAGAGTGCTGCGCTATCGATCATTGCAGAGCATGAAGTTGCACCGCGCGGACCTTACTGTGGAGCACTGGGTTGGATTCAAGGAGATCTAGCAGAGTTGGCGGTTGCAATTCGTACTTTCTGGAATACAGGCGATGAGTGGTTGCGTTTTGGAACTGGTGCAGGAATTACGTGGGGGAGTCAGCCGGCTCAAGAGTGGGAAGAGACTCAGCTCAAGGCCCGCAACTTAATTTCAATTGCAGGTGGCACCCTGTGAAAATCTGGGTTGACCGGCAGTTGGTCGAAGATTCATCTGCATATCTAGACGATAAGAACTGGCCGCTTGGCACAGGGCTTTTCGAAACGCTGAGAACTGAAGATGGTTCTGCTCAGTTGCTGGCAAGGCATATGCGTCGTGTCATCACCAGTGCTCGAGAACGCGCCATTCCGATTCCAGATGAAGAGTTGATCTCGGTGGCAATAGATGAGTTGTTATCGGCTACCCCACATCCAGTGGGCAAGTTGCGGTTATCTTTTTCTAGTGAGAAATTCATTGCCACACATGAGATTTACACACCTGATATCAACCCTTCAAAATTAATGGTGAATCAAATGGCGAGTACTGCGGTTGGTCGCCAACATAAAGCTTTTCCTTACTCCACTCAATTGGATCTATTGCAAGAAGCGATAGCTGCAGGCTTTGATGAAGTGATCGTGATCGATCAAGATGATCGGGTACGTGAAGGCGCTGTTTCAAACTATGCATTTCGTATCAACGGACAATGGAGAACTCCGCCAATTACTGCTGGAATCCTGCCCGGAGTGATGCGGGCTCTTGCAGTAGAAGAGTGCGGGGTGGTCGTGAAGGATCTGTCGCGAGCAGATGTATTTTCTTGCGAGGCGGCAATAGTCTTGAGTTCTTTGAAGATAGCTCAGCCAGTTACTTCCATAGATGGGCGATCGCTGGCCATTGATTCGGATGTGAGCGATATCTGTAGCAAATTGCGCCAGTTGGCCACCACTCATTAGGTAGTCTTACCCCATGGCAACCATTGCGATTACGGTAGACGGGTCTGCGCGTAGCGTTGAATCAGATCAACGCCCAACCCATATATTCGCCGAAGATAAGACAATCGTGGTTGCGCGCGTCAATGGTGAACTTCGTGATCTATGGACTGAACTAGTTGATGGAGATGTTGTAGAAGGCGTATCTATCTCATCACCTGACGGACTTAACGTTCTGCGCCACTCAACAGCGCACGTCATGGCTCAAGCTGTCCAGCAAGTATTTGCTCAGACTCGCTTAGGAATTGGTCCTCCAATCCGTGATGGTTTCTATTACGACTTCGAACCAGAGCGCCCATTTACGCCAGATGATCTTGAGAAGATTGAATCTGCGATGCGCAAGATCGTAAAAGATGGACAGAGATTTAAGCGTCGCGTTACAACCGAGGCGGATGCTCTTAAAGAGTTGAGTCACGAGCCATACAAGTGCGAACTTATTGGACTGAAGTCTGGTGCGACCGATGAGACAAGCGTTGAAGTAGGTGGCGCTGAATTAACGATCTACGACAATCTCGGTCGCGATGGCGAACCTGTCTGGTCTGATCTATGCCGCGGTCCTCATCTGCCTTCGACAAAACATATTCCTGCCTTCAAATTAATGAGAGCAGCTGGTGCCTATTGGCGTGGATCTGAGAAGAATCCGATGTTGCAACGAATTTACGGAACTGCATGGCCATCTCAGGATGAACTTAATGGACATCTTGAGATGCTTCTCGAAGCTGAAAAGCGTGACCATAGAAAACTTGGACAAGAGCTCGATCTCTTTTCATTTCCGGAGGAGATTGGTTCCGGGCTTGCGGTATTTCACCCTAAGGGCGGAATTATTCGCCGCGCGATGGAAGATTATTCTCGCAAGCGTCATGAAGAAGAGGGCTACGAATTTGTTTACTCACCACATATAACTAAGGCAGCGCTCTTTGAAACATCTGGCCACCTCGAGTGGTATGCCGAAGGTATGTATCCACCAATGATTCTTGATGAAGAGCATCATTCAGATGGCACCATCAAACGTGCTGGGCAGCAGTACTACATGAAGCCAATGAACTGTCCTTTCCATAACTTGATCTACCGCTCACGGGGTCGCTCGTACCGTGAGCTTCCGCTGCGCCTCTTTGAATTTGGAACTGTCTACCGCTATGAAAAGTCGGGCGTTCTGCACGGCATCACGCGTGCTCGCGGATTTACTCAAGATGATGCGCACATTTATTGCACCAAGGATCAGATGCCAGGCGAACTTGATTCACTGCTGACCTTCGTACTTAATCTTCTTCGTGATTACGGACTCGAAGATTTCTATCTAGAAATTTCAACTCGTAATCCTGAAAAGTCTGTGGGCTCTGATGAAGATTGGGAAGCGGCAACAGAGGCGCTTCGTAAGGCAGCACTTGCCCAGAACCTTGAACTTGTAAACGACGAAGGTGGAGCTGCTTTCTACGGACCAAAGATTTCAGTTCAGGCTAAGGATGCGATCGGGCGCACATGGCAGATGTCGACGATCCAAGTTGATTTCCAATTGCCACAGCGATTTGAACTTGAATACGCGGCAAGCGATGGAACTCACGCACGTCCAGTAATGATTCACCGTGCACTCTTTGGTTCGATTGAAAGGTTCTTTGGCGTTCTTACCGAGCATTACTCAGGAGCTTTTCCACCATGGCTGGCACCAGTTCAGGTAATGGCGATTCCAGTTGCCGAACCATTTACTGACTATCTCTTCGATGTTGTTGCAGCGCTCAAAGCAGCGGGTATTCGCGCTGAAGTTGATGCCTCCGATGATCGTATGCAGAAGAAGGTACGCAACGCGCAGATGCAGAAGATTCCTTACATGCTTATCGCTGGCGAGGAAGATCAGAAAGCCGGAGCAGTTTCATTCCGCTACCGAAATGGTGAGCAGAAGAACGGTGTTCCACTGGCCGAAGCAATTGCGGAAATCTCTGCAACTGTTGCAGCGCGCCAGCAGGTGTAGGAATGGATTACATCGACTCCACTGGAATGCCGGATGCGTGGTCGCGCTTATGGGCACCGCATCGTCTTGATTATTTGCGGGGAGAAAATCGTCCCCTCGAAGGAAATGAGATCACCTGTCCTTTCTGTGAAATCCCAACTATGGGCGATGAAGAAGGACTTGTTGTCCATCGCGGGACTCACGCATACGTTGTCATGAATCTCTATCCCTATAACCCCGGCCATCTTTTGATTTGTGCGTACCGTCACGTCGCTGATCTCACTGAACTTACTAACGAAGAACGCGAGGAAATTTTCGCGCTCACATCGCACGCCATGGCAACGATTCGCAAGGTCTCGCAACCTGAAGGGTTCAATCTTGGTATGAATCAAGGAGCGATTTCAGGGGCGGGTGTAGCAGCACATATTCACCAACATGTCGTTCCGCGTTGGTCAGGGGATGCAAACTTTATGCCGATTATTGGCAAAACAAAGGTGTTGCCACAACTGCTGACGATTACTCGAAATGAGCTAGCCGCTGCTTGGTAGTTCTACTTAAGCTTTCTTAAGTACGAGACCAGCACATCAATACCAATTCCGTTTTCGAGATTAACTGGAATCGCAGGAAACAAAAGACCAGCACTGAATGCATCCTCACCACTTGACTCAACAAGTTCGCGATACTCCTCGGCAAAGTCGGCGACCAACTCTTTATGCTCGGGTTCACTCTCGGATATAACCGCGAGTCCATGGAGATAGTTACGAATGGTTAAATCATCAAGACTTATTAGCGCTGCGGGAGATCCATCATCGCTATGTAAAACTAAATACGGTGTTGCCATCTGATCAAAGACTCGATTGGCAAGTGATACCGCGTCATCAAAATCAAGGTCTGCTCCAGGAAGTGCCAGTGCGACCATGATCCGGGGAGTCAGATAATCGTTAAAACTTTCCCACGCAGTGATGGTCTCTGCGTCGATTCCCGCAGAGGGATTGACGGCAAAGATTGCGCAATCCACATGGGCAAGATCCTCACTTGTAGCCTCGATGGAAATGCCTTGATCGGCCAGCGCCTTGGTCAGAGCAGCTGGAGTTGCGCTCACGTGGCCAAAGAGGGCAATTCTCACAGGAGCAGATGTGGAAGTTGGCATGGGTTAAAGCCTACGATGGTCTTGATGATTAGTGCGCATTTGAAACCTCAGGTCACTCGATTAATTAATCCAGTGGTCAAGATGGCCGTGCGCGCAGGAATTACCGCGAATGGCGTGACAATCGTCGGAGCAATAGGAACGCTTGCATCAGCCTTTTATTTCTACCCACAAGGTGATTTCTTTGTTGGAACACTCGCCATCTGTTTCTTTGCACTCAGCGACTTATTTGATGGAGCGATAGCCCGCCTTACCAATGGAACCGGAACTGCGTGGGGTGGTTTTCTAGACTCGACCATTGATCGGGTAACAGATTCTGCGATTCTTATTGGGGTTTTGCTCTACATGATCGACCGCGATCAAACGGTCTCCATCCTGATCCTAATTTCACTAGTCGCAGGTAGCTTGATTCCATATATACGCGCGAAGGCTGAAAGTATGTCGATCGAATGTTCTGGGGGATTTGCCGAACGTACTGAGCGGCTTATTTTTAGTTTAACCGCGATCGGACTTTACGGACTCGGTATCGACTTATCCCTACTCATAGGATTCGCGTTGCTCTCGGCAGTTGGAGTCTTTACGGTGCTACAGCGCATGGTGATTGTTTATCGTGCGTTGCAAAAGGATTAGTTCATGAAAGATTTTTTAGTGGCTCGAGCCTATTTTTTCGGTTGGTCCATACTTCGACGCATCTCTGAAAAAAGAGCGACTCGTTTCTTTCAGAGACTTGGTTTGTGGATGTACAAGAGAAACGGAAAGAGTGTAGAGCGGCTTCGATCAAATTTGGCGCGGGTACAGCCACAACTGCATCCAAATGATCTCGAAGAGCTTGTTCGCAGAGGCGTACTTTCCTATATGCGCTACTGGATGGATACATTCAGATCTCCTGATTGGAGCAATGAGCGAATTCTCTCGACAGTGACAGTCAGTAATGAACACCTTTTGATGGATCCGATCAAAAACCAAACAGGTGTTGTGGTCAGTCTTCCGCATGCGGGTAATTGGGATCATGCAGGTTCTTACTTTTGTAGCAGAGGCGCTCGATTAGTTACTGTCGTGGAAGTTCTAAAACCGCGCGCTCTATTTGAAAAGTTCCTGGAATACCGTCAAGCAATTGGCATGGAAGCACTGCCTCTGGATTCAAGGGCTTTTCCAACTCTTTTGCAGCGAGCACGAGATGGAAAACTCATCGCCCTAGTTGCAGATAGAGATCTTTCTTCTAGTGGAATCGATGTTAATTTCTTCGGTGGTATCGCTCGTATGCCTGCAGGGCCGGCGATCGTTGCAATTCGGACTGGGATTCCATTGGTTACCGCCTTCGTCTCATATACCGAAAGCGGAATTCATGTTGATTTGCGCCAGATTGCAATCCCGGCAGATGGCGATGAAGAGTCACGAATCAAAGCCACCGTGCAACTCTGTGCAGATAATTTTGCAGCGGGTATCAAGGAATTCCCTCACGATTGGCACATGATGCAGCGCATTTGGGTCGATCGAGATTTTGTCGAGCGCTCATGAAGAAGTTAAGAATTGGACTTGTCTGCCCGTACGGCTGGGATACGCCAGGGGGAGTGCAGAACCACGTCCGCGATCTTGCAGAATTCTTTATATCTGAAGGTCACTTCGTCTCTGTGTTGGCACCGTTAGTTGATCAATATGATATGCCGGATTATTTAGTTAATGCAGGAAAACCGATCGGAATTCCATTCAATGGTGCAGTTGCACGCTTACTTTTCAATCCGACCGCCTTTGCGCGAGTGCGTAATTGGTTGACCGATAATGACTTTGATATTTTGCATTTACACGAACCTGCGGTTCCTTCAATTTCACTCCTTGCCTTGTGGGCGAGTGAAGGGCCAATCGTCGGTACTTTCCACGCCCAAGCAAAGAAAGGCACAACCACTCGGGTTATTGCCTCAATCGTTGAACCAGCGATCGAACGGCTCAGTGAAAAAATTGCTGTGAGCCAAGCCGCCTATGACACTCTGCAAGAACATATGGATACAACAGCACATGTAATTCCAAATGGTATTTTTGCTGATCGCTACAGAGATGGAACAGTGGAAGAGAAGTGGGCAGGCCCAACTCTTGGATTCATCGGTCGCTTTGAAGAACCACGTAAAGGGTTAGAAGTACTTATCGACGCGATCCCAATAATTTCTCGCTTCATTCCAGATGTACGTGTTCTGATTGCAGGCCCAGGTGATCCATCTGAGATCTCTGAAGACATAAACTCCGAGCTACGAACTCGTTTCCAATTTCTTGGGAAAATCTCAGAAGATGAAAAAGCAAACTTTCTTAAATCTATCGCCTTGTACATTGCACCAAATACGGGTGGTGAATCATTTGGCATCATCATCGCAGAAGCGATGGCTGGAGGCGCTGCAGTCGTTGCGAGCGACATACCCGCTTTCCATGATCTATTAGGTGGGGGAGAGTACGGTGCCCTCTTTGCATCCGAGGATTCTCAATCGCTGGCGAAGGTAGTTATCGATCTTCTGCGAGAAGATGAGAAACGTAAGGCTCTTGCCGAGGCTGGCCGAGCTCATGCGCAACGCTTCGACTGGAGCCTTGTTGCTAATCAAGTGTATGAAATCTACGAAAAGGCACTTGCATCTGGAGAAAAAATTAACGTAACGTCAGATTCCCGCGCTTGGGATTGGCTCCTGATTCGTGAGAATGATTAATGAAAAAAGTCCTAACAGTATTTGTTGCCATCTTTTCATTATCTATCGCTGCGTTGGCATTTCTTCCTGGCCCACAGAAGTCACTTATCGAAAAAATATTTGTCGAGCCAACGTATAACTCTCTCTCTGGGCGCGAAGGTAGTGATGGCGAGATACTGGTCGTGAAGATTGATGACACACTCTCGGCTCGACCTCAGATTGGAATCGATCGCGCCGATATCGTATACATCGAGCAAGTAGAGGGCGGGTTGACCCGTTTGGCAGCAGTCTTCTCGTCAGAGATTCCCACACTGATCGGCCCGATACGAAGCGCCCGTATTTCAGATATCGAAATTCTTGCCCAGTATGGTCGCGTGGTTTTTGCCTACAGTGGAGCACAATCCAAATTATTGCCAGTAATTTCTGCCGCTAATCTCAATGATTACGGAGCACAGCGCCAATCACCAACTATTTATACGCGTGATGAGTCTCGGACATCTCCGACAAATATGGTTTTGCGTGGAGATCTTTTACTTGAGAAGGTTCATAGCGATGGACGGGACGTTGCAACATCCCGATCAGTAGGTTGGAGTTTTGGTGACCTTCCGAGTGGCGGAACAGCCATCACCGAAGCCAAGTTAAGTTGGCCTGCAGCTTCTTATGAATTGAAGTGGAGTAAAGAGGAAGAACGTTGGTTAGTTTTTAATAATGGAGTTGCCAACATGTCCGCGTCGGGCACCCAGCATGGCCCAACGACTGTTGTCATTCAGAACGTTGAAATAGTGGCATCGGAATATGGCGATAAATTTGGGGGAGTTACTCCTCTCTCAAAGACTGTCGGCACCGGTACCGGTTTCGTCTTACGCGATGGAAAATACTTTCCAGCAACCTGGTCTCGCCCCGATGAGTTATCGGGTACTACATGGCTGGCTCTCGATGGCTCGGAATTGCCCTTTGCACGCGGGCAGATATGGATAGCTCTCACCGAGAAGAATCCTCAATTCACGCTAGACTCAGCACCCGATAAGTAGATCCAAGGAGTTAATTCAATGTCGCAAGAGACAGGTACAGCACGCGTCAAGCGCGGTATGGCAGAGATGCTCAAGGGTGGCGTCATCATGGATGTCGTCAATGCCGAGCAAGCCAAGATCGCAGAAGATGCTGGCGCTGTTGCTGTCATGGCGCTCGAGAGAGTACCTGCCGATATTCGCGCCCAAGGTGGCGTAGCGCGCATGTCAGATCCAGACATGATTGAAAAAATTCAAGCGACTGTTTCGATTCCTGTGATGGCAAAGGTACGCATTGGCCACTTTGTAGAAGCCCAGATTCTTGAAAGTCTTGGCGTTGACTACATCGACGAGTCAGAGGTACTTACTCCAGCGGATTACATTAACCATGTCGATAAGTGGAAATTTAAGATTCCTTTCGTCTGTGGCGCAACAAATTTAGGTGAAGCACTCCGTCGCATCAACGAGGGTGCAGCAATGATTCGTTCCAAGGGTGAAGCCGGAACAGGTGATGTTTCAAATGCAATGTCTCACATGCGATCAATCGGTGGAGAAATTCGTCGACTCTCATCTATGCGTGAAGACGAACTTTATGTCGCCGCTAAAGAGATGCAGGCACCGTATGCCCTCGTCAAGGAAGTTGCTGAGACTGGCAAGCTTCCAGTTGTTCTCTTTACTGCCGGTGGAATTGCAACACCTGCTGATGCTGCGCTAATGATGCAGATGGGTGCAGATGGAGTGTTTATCGGCTCTGGAATTTTCAAATCTGGAGATCCAGCGCATCGTGCCGCAGCGTGCGTGAAGGCGGTTACCTTCTATCAGGATGCAAAGATTTTGGCAGATGTCTCTCGCGGTCTCGGTGAAGCAATGGTGGGCATCAACGTTGCAGATATTCCAGCACCACACCGCCTCGCCGAGCGCGGCTGGTAGTTTTTTCTTTCACCGGAGCTCACAATGATTATTGGTGTTCTTGCTCTGCAAGGTGATTTTCGCGAACACATTGAAGCTATTCACGCATGTGGTCATGAGGCGCTGGAGGTTCGTCGCGTCAGCGAACTCGATCAATCTCAGGCGTTGATTCTTCCAGGAGGCGAATCAACAACTATTGCTCTCTTGGCTAAAAATTATGGTCTTATCGAACCTTTGAAGAAACGTATCGCAGAAGGCATGCCTACATATGGATCTTGTGCAGGAATGATTCTGCTCGCCGATCGCATAGTTGATGGTGTTGTAGGACAAGAAACTTTTGGTGGCATCGATATGACTGTGCGTCGAAATGCTTTTGGACGACAAGTGGATTCATTCGAATCGGAATTGGATTTCGCTGGCCACCAACTTCGCGCGGTCTTTATTCGAGCGCCATGGGTAGAAGAGATTGGCAGCACAGTAGAGGTCATTAGCAACGTGAAAACTCCAGCGGGGGAGATGCACCCAGTGGCTGTGCGACAGAAGCATCTGATGGCAACCTCATTCCACCCAGAACTTACGCATGATTTGGCAGTTCACCGCTACTTTTTTGAAGAGGTCTGCAAGTAGCGTTAAAGTAGGATCAGTTAATTCTTCACTAAAGGGGTTCGTCTCATGTCAGGCCATTCCAAATGGGCAACGACTAAACATAAGAAGGCTGTCATTGATGGACGCCGTGCAAAGAACTTTGCAAAGTTAATCAAGGCAATTGAGGTTGCATCACGTAATGGTGGCCCTGATCTCGAAGGTAACCCAACCCTCTTTGATGCGATTGCTAAAGCTAAGAAGAACTCAATGCCAGCCGATAATATTGAACGTGCAGTCAAGCGTGGTTCAGGCCTTGAATCAGGTGGAGCCGACTACCAAACAATTATGTATGAAGGTTATGGCCCTAATGGCGTTGCACTTATGATCGAATGTCTTTCAGATAACCGCAATCGCGCCGCATCAGAAGTTCGTGTTGCGGTGACTCGCAATGGCGGTACTATGGCCGATCCTGGTTCAGTTGCCTATCTCTTCAACCGCAAAGGTGTCATTATTGTTGCGAAGAAGGATGGAGTAAGTGAAGAATCAATTCTTGAATCTGTCCTAGAAGCAGGTGCAGAAGAAGTAAATGATCTTGGCGAATCCTTCGAAGTAGTCTGCGAAGCTTCAGACCTCGTCACTGTACGTACAGCGCTTCAGACAAGTGGTATTGACTATGAATCCGCTGATTCTTCATTCTTGCCTTCAATGAGTATTCCGCTCGATGCTGAAGGCGCCCAAAAAGTTTTCGAACTTATTGATGCAATTGAAGAGCTCGATGATGTGCAGAACGTCTTTAGCAACTTCGATGTATCCGATGAAGTTATGGCGAGCCTTTCGTAACCTTCTCTTTATAGGTTCTAGGCTTGATAGTTATGAGCCAACAAACCGGGCAGACGAGCCGGACAGTCTTGGGCGTAGACCCTGGGCTGACTCGATGCGGAATTGGCGTCGTTAAAGGTGCTCCTGGAGCTCAACTAGAGCTTGTAGATGTGGGCGTTATTCAAACGTCGCCATCACTGCCTCTCGAACAGAGATTGCTAGAACTCGAAGCTGAATTGATCAGTTGGTTTGATAAACACCGCCCTGATGTCATTGCAGTTGAACGAGTTTTCTCGCAACATAATGTGCGCACTGTGATGGGTACTGGTCAGGCGGCTGGAATTGCACTTTTACTTGCAGCCAAACGGGGGATCCCGGTGGTGATGCACACTCCGAGTGAGGTCAAGGCAGCGGTGACAGGAAATGGTCGAGCGAACAAATCGCAGGTCGCCGATATGGTCGTTAGAATCCTCTCGTTGAAGGAAGCGCCAAAGCCGGTCGATAGTACTGACGCTCTTGCACTTGCAATATGTAATATTTGGCGAGGAAGTGCCACAAGTAAGATTGAAGATGCGCTCCGCGCCGAAAAGACGAGAATTTCGAAATTGGTGAAGAGATGATTGCTCAGCTCACAGGATCAGTGCGATCAATTAATTCTGACCGCATCATTCTTGAAGTTGCTGGCGTTGGATATCTGATCCATGTCACTCCTACTGCAGCTGCAACGCTGACTCTCGGAAATTCACTCACAATCCACACATCGATGGTAGTTCGTGAAGATTCCATGACGCTCTATGGGTTTATCGATGCTCCATCGAAGGAGACCTTCGAACTAGTTCAGACGGTAAGCGGAATTGGTCCACGTGTTGCACTTTCGATACTGGCTCATCTCTCACCAGAGCAATTGGCCGATGCGGTCGAATCCGAGTCAGTGAATATTCTTTCCGGAGTGCCAGGTATCGGCAAAAAGGGTGCACAGCGCATTCTTCTTGAACTCAAAGGCAAGTTATCGCGATCTGGTTCCTCTGGTGCGCGAACTTCTTCGTCACAGCCGCTTTGGCGCGAACAACTCTCCGGTGCCTTGATTTCATTGGGTTATTCAGCACGTGAAGCCGATGCAACGATTTCAATCGTAGCCATTGATTATGCAAACCGAGGGATAGATCCAGCGCACTCAGATCTTTCAGAGCTTCTGAAAGCAGCTCTTGCAGGCGGTAAATCATGAGCGAACCCACAGAACGTTTAGTAAATCCTGTTGCAGCATCCGATGAATCTCTCTCGGAGAATGCGCTTCGCCCGAAGACACTGAAGGAATTTATTGGTCAGCATCGCGTGCGCGAACAGATTGACGTATTACTCACCGCCGCACGTAATCGTGGCGCATCTGCAGATCACATCTTGCTCTCTGGTCCACCCGGATTAGGTAAGACAACGCTTGCGATGATTTTAGCTTCAGAGATGTCAACGCCTATTCGAATCACAAGTGGTCCTGCAATCACACATGCAGGTGATCTTGCTGCAATCTTGTCGTCATTAGTTGAAGGTGAAATTCTCTTTCTCGACGAGATTCATCGCTTGCCGCGTCCGGCCGAAGAGCTTTTGTACCTAGCGATGGAGGATTTCAGAGTTGATGTTGTTGTAGGAAAAGGACCAGGTGCTACAGCGATTCCGTTGCAACTTCCACATTTCACACTCGTAGGCGCAACGACAAGAGCAGGTCTATTACCAAGTCCGCTCCGTGATCGCTTCGGTTTCACCGCTCACCTAGATTTCTATGACGCCGCCGAGATCGAACATGTCATCTCGCGAAGTTCGCAGCTACTTGGACTCACCATTGATAAGAAAGCAATTTCCGAAATCGCGGGAAGATCTCGCGGAACTCCACGTATTGCCAATAGATTATTAAGACGCGTGCGCGACTATGCCCAAGTAAAGGGATCGCATTCTCTGACACATAGCCATTCGTTAGAAGCACTCGAAATGTATGAAGTTGACAAACAGGGGTTAGATCGCCTCGATCGCTCTGTCCTGATTGCCCTGATCGATCGATTTAATGGCGGACCAGTGGGACTTTCAACGCTAGCGATTGCAGTGGGTGAAGAGACCGAAACTGTGGAATCAGTGGCCGAACCTTTCCTTGTCCGAAATGGATTTATGGCGCGCACCTCGAGGGGTCGAGTAGCAACTGCTCTTGGCTATTCCCACTTGGGTCGCAGCGTGCCGCCCAGCCTTGCCACCCTTTTTGATCCCGCCTTAGATTGATCGGAGCACGACCTCTAGTGGCCTAGACTCTGCTCTTATGTCCACACCTAATAAAGTTGTAAAGAGTTCTGCCCGTCCTGGGCGTGCCTTGGCGATACTTGTATTGATTCTGATCGCTCTAGGGGCAACCACCTTCATCACTGATGCGACATCAGTGCGCCTAGGTCTCGACCTACGCGGAGGTACAAGCGTGACACTTCAGCCACGCGCATCGACGGCGGGAAATGAAGTCACCTCAGAAGCTATCGATCAAGCAGTCGAGATTATTCGTCAGCGCGTGAACTCATTAGGTGTTGCAGAGAGTGAAGTAACAGCACAGGGAAGTGGAACGAACCGTCAAATCGTGATCTCAGTTCCAGGCGAGAATGGTCGACGTGTGGTTGACCTTGTCGGACAGACTGCAGAACTTCGCTTCCGTCAGGTGCTTGCATCCGGTTTAGGTGTGCCTGCAGGAGTAGACACAGCAACAGTGGCAACACCGGTGCCAGGAGTTTCCGATGCCATCAACCAAGCTTTCGCAAATCTTGACTGCACCAGTGCCACAAGTTTGCAGGGAACAGGTTCTGACGATCCAGCTGCAGCAATTACTGCATGTTCTAAAGATGGCGGAACTAAGTACATCTTGGCGCCTGCAGAGGTATTAGGTCGTCAAATTTCTAAAGCATCAGCAGGAATTGATACACAAGCTGGAAGCGCATGGAGCGTTTCACTGACATTTAACAATGAAGGAACCAGCGCTTTCGGTCAGCTGACAGCGCGAGTAACTTCTTTGCCAGAACCAACTAATCAGGTTGCTATTGTCCTAGACGGACTTGTTCAATCTTCTCCTCGTATTACGGAAGCGATTCCTTCCGGTACGGCTCAAATTACTGGCTCATTCACACAAGTTGAGGCACAGGATTTAGCAAATGTTCTTAAGTACGGCGCACTTCCACTGGCCTTCGATCGTGGCGAAGTGCAGCAAGTTTCGCCAACACTAGGTTCTGAACAACTCGATGCCGGTCTTTTAGCTGGAGCTCTTGGTTTGATTCTGGTTACGATCTATTCATTCTTCTACTACCGCGGTCTCGGTGTCGTTGTTACGGGATCACTTGCAGTAGCTGCTTTGATGATTTATCTCCTCGTCCTCGTCTTAGGAGAAGCGATCGGCTTCACACTTACACTTGCCGGAATTGCCGGAATTATTGTTGCGGTAGGTATTACCGCCGACTCATTCGTGGTCTATTTCGAGCGTATCCGTGATGAGATTCGTGAGGGTCGATCCCTACGATCAGCGGTAGAAAGTGGCTGGACTAAAGCTCGCCACACAATTTTAGTAGCCGATGCCGTCTCCATCATCGCTGCCGTCTTGCTCTACTTCTTTGCAGTGGGTGGTGTCCGCGGATTTGCATTCACACTCGGATTAACAACACTCGTTGACTTATTTGTTGTCTTCATCTTTACAAAGCCATTAATGACGATCATGGCAAAGTTGAAATTCTTCAATTCAGGCCATCGCTTCTCGGGAGTCTCCGATAAGAGTTCTGGTGTTAGTCGTTCAACAACAAGCGTGGAGGCATAACATGTCATCAATCAAAGGCCTCGGCGGTCGCCTGTATTCAGGCGAGAAGTCATTTAACATCGTGGGAAACGCCAAGCGTTGGTATGCGCTATCGGCGGTATTTACCATCATCTCAATCGGAGCACTCGCCTTCCAGGGACTGCATCTCGGAATTGAATTTAAGGGTGGATCTGCCTATACATTTACTTCAACGACTGCGACAGTTGAACAGGCGCGAACTGCTGTCGAAGGTTCTGGAATTTCTAGTGAATTGATCGTGCAGAAAGTGGGCGATAGCAAGATTCGCGTGCAGACAGGTTCGCTCACTAATGCTCAGTCAGATCAGGTCGAAGCAGTGATCGTCTCAACTTTTGGTGTCACTGCCGAGTCCATCGACACACAGATCATTGGTCCATCGTGGGGTAAGGAAATTACCAAGAAAGCACTCTATGGGTTAATTGCATTCTTGATCGTGATCATGCTCTTTTTGGCAATGGCATTCGAGCCTAAGATGGCGATTTCAGCGATCGTCGCCGTTGTTCACGACGTTTTTATTACGGTTGGAATTTACGCTCTCGTTGGTTTCGATGTGACACCTGCAACAGTGATCGGCTTCCTTACAATTTTGGGCTATTCCCTTTATGACACTGTGGTCGTTTTTGACAAGGTGCGCGAAAATACCCGCTCAATTACTGCAACGAGCAAGCAGACGTATACCCAGGCAACGAACCTTGCCGTAAACCAGACACTCGTTCGTTCGATTAACACATCGATCATTGCCTTGATTCCAGTGGGGTCGATTCTATTTGTTGGTGCTGGCCTATTAGGTGCTGGAACACTCAAAGATCTCTCACTCGCACTCTTCATCGGTATGCTCGTAGGAGCTTATTCATCGATCTTTATTGCACCACCTGTCCTTGCACAACTTCGTGAAAAAGAGCCAGCAATGATTGCTCTTGCGAAGCGTGTAAACGGTCGTGGTTCAGCAGTTGTTCACTCTGCTTCAAGTGCAGGTTCAGTACAGGTAGCTACGGCGACAGTGACTGATCGACGTGGACCACGTAATCAACCAAAGCGTAAAGGCCGTAAGTAGAAATACTTCCGATGGATGCTCTTCTCAAGCCGCTTATCACTGGGCTGCAGGAACACCATCCGAACGCTGATGTAGCAGAGGTTGAACGAGCATTCGTCGTAGCTCGCACTGCTCATATTGGCCAGTCACGTAAATCTGGTGAGGATTACATCACTCATCCGGTTGAAGTCACTCAGATTCTTATTGATCTGGGACTTGATCAAGAGACGATAATCGCCTCACTCTTGCATGACACCGTTGAAGACACCCCATATTCGCTAGATCAGTTGCGTAGTGATTTCGGAGATCAAATCGCCGCACTCGTTGATGGTGTAACAAAGTTGGATAAATTAACCTACGGTCCAACGGCAGAAGCAGAGACTGTTCGCAAGATGGTTATTGCAATGTCTCGCGACATTCGCGTACTCGTTATCAAATTGGCAGATCGACTCCATAACGCTCGAACCTGGAAGTTTGTTTCTCCCGAAAGTGCTTTGCGAAAAGCTCGTGAGACGCTGGACATCTACGCACCTCTTGCACACCGTTTAGGAATGAATGCGCTGAAGTGGGAGCTCGAGGACTTGAGTTTTGAAGTGCTTGAACCAAAGAAATTTGCCGAGATTTCGCGTCTGGTCGCAGAGCGTAGCCCAGCACGTCAGGCCCTTACACAAGAAGTCATCGATGCAGTGAATATCGATTTAGCTCATGATTTGATTGAAGCGACAGTGACGGGAAGACAGAAGCATTTCTTCAGCGTCTATCAAAAGATGGTTGTTCGTGGGCGAGACTTTAACGATATCTACGATCTTGTTGGAATCCGAGTGTTAGTCAACGATGTGCGTGATTGCTACGCCGTACTCGGTTCGATACATGCGCGCTGGAGCCCAGTTCCGGGACGCTTCAAGGATTACATCGCGATGCCAAAATTTAATCTGTATCAGTCACTGCACACGACAGTTATCGGTCCCAATGGCAAGGCAGTTGAAATTCAGATCCGCACATATGAGATGCACTCTCGGGCCGAATTTGGTATTGCCGCGCACTGGAAATATAAGGATGGAGCAGAGTCTGGGGCTCACACACCGGAGATGCTCTGGCTCAAGCAACTCCACGATTGGCAGAAGGAGACCGAAGATCCTTCAGAATTTCTCGAAGCGCTCCGATTCGATCTCGGAAGTCCCGAAGTTTTCGTCTTCACACCCAAGGGGAGTGTCATCGCACTTCCTGGCGGATCAACTCCCGTTGACTTCGCATATTCAGTACATACCGATGTCGGAAATCGTTGCGCCGGTGCGAAGGTCAATGGGCGTCTTGTTCCTCTAGAAACAAAGCTCACCAATGGCGATGTCGTTGAGGTTGTAACCAATAAATCGCTGACCGCAAGTCCAAGTAGAGATTGGCTTAACTTTGTTAAGAGTCCGCGTGCTCGCTCAAAGATTAAGGCGTGGTTTTCCAAGGAGCGACGCGAAGAAGCGATCGATGCCGGCCGTGAATCTATTGCGCGCCAGATGCGCAAGGCTGGCCTACCTCTACAGAAGATCTTTGCAGGACATGCGTTGCTAGAACTTGCACACGATCTTCATTATCCAGATATTGATGCTCTATACAGTGCCGTGGGTGACGGTCATGTCTCTTCGGCATCGATTATCGAAAAGCTTGTTGCAGCTATGGGTGGCGAAGATTCACATCCGGAAGAGACGATTGAATACATCCCAACAGGAGTACCAACTACGCGTAGGTCGAGTACATCGATCGAGGTTGAGGGAGTGGGGGATGTCCTCGTAAAGTTGGCGCGTTGCTGCACACCTGTTCCTGGAGATGAAATTCTGGGATTTATCACCAAAGGCAGTGGCGTCTCTGTGCATCGCAGTGATTGCGTGAATAGTGATGATTTACGGAGCAATCAATCTGAGCGAATTGTGAAGGTGCGATGGTTAGCTGGCGCCGGTTCACTCTTCCTAGTGAACATTCAGGTGGAAGCCCTCGATCGAGCACGTCTTTTAGCAGATGTGACTCGCGCACTTTCTGAGCAGCACGTAAATATCTTGAGCGCATCGGTAACTACATCCAAGGATCGCGTGGCAATATCAAAATTCACCTTCGAGATGGCAGATGCCACTCACTTAGATTCAGTATTGACAGCGGTTCGTAGCGTTGAAGGCGTCTATGACGTCTACCGCAATTAGTTACTAGCTAAATTCAGCGAGATTCTTCTCTGCTTCAGCAAGCCACACTTTGCGTGCTTCTGCAGACTCGGCTGCTTCCTTAGCCTTCTTGTCGTTACCCGCAGCCTTAGCTTTGGTAGCAACTGATTCATAATTTGCGATCGCAGCCGATAGTTGAGCAACGACATCTGCCGCACGAGCCTTCGCTGCAGGATCGCTCTTGCGCCATAGCTCAGATTCAGCAGTCTTGAGTGCGCTCTCGACTGCATGCACACGGGCATCCATGGCAGCACGCTTGTCGCGAGGAGTAATACCGATCTTCTCCCATTCGCGCATCAATTCGCGGAACTCATTCTTAGCTACCTTGACATCAGTAAATGGCAGTAGTGCTTCAATCTTTGGAAGGAGGGCTTCACGCTTTTCGAGGTTGGCAGTCATAGAAACTTCACGCTTTTCCAGATCAGCATTCTTAGCTGCAAAGAATGCGTCTTGTGCGGTCTTAAAACGGCTCCAGAACTTTGCATCGTCCTTAGGCTTACCGCGACCGGCAGATTTCCACGAGTCCATAAGAACCTTAAAGCGACGTGCGGTGGCAACCCAATCTGTAGAGGTAGCTAACTTCTCAGCTTCTTCAACGATTGCAACCTTTGCAGCCGAGACAACTGAGGCTGTGGCTTCAAGTGAGGCAAAGTGAGTGCGGCGACGCTTATCAAATTTATTGCGTGAGGCTGAAAAACGCTTCCACAAATCAGCATCAGCTTTCTTATCAAGGCGAGGTGCGCTCTTCCACTCTTCAAGAAGTGTCTTCAGACGCTCGCCAGTGACCTTCCAATTTTCAGAAAGTGCAAGAGACTCAGACTCGGCGACGATCTTTTCCTTCTCGACAAGAACTTGCTCGCGACGAGCAGCCTTTGCGAGAGCTTCTGCTTCTTTCTTCGCTTCAAACTTCTCGCGATGACCCTCGATAAGGGGTTCGATCTGCTCAACAGATGCTGCAAGCGCATCAAGATCTCCGACGCCGTTGAGTTCGCGCACTTGTTGACGCAACTTCTTCACTGCCTCGTATGCATCATCTGGAACCATGGCTCCTGATGTGATCCGTGCGGCGGTTAAGGCAACTTCGGATGCTAGGGCTTCGAATTTACGAACAAAATATGCCAACGCTTCTTCAGCGCTCTTACCTGGATATGAACCCACTGCTTTTTCGCCAGCTGATGTGCGGACATATACCGTTCCATCTTCGGCAACTCGACCGAATTGTGAAGGATCTCCAATGAGTGCAGATGCTGCACTTACTTGTGGAATGACCTGGGATGGAAGTGGATTCTGTTCGCTCATGAGCTTTCCTTTCAGCGCGTCGGCAGTAATGCCTTCGTTAATGCAGTTAATGGTGGGAGGACAAAGGTACCCTGTCTTACTACCGCCTCAAAAATTGAGCGTGAGAAATATGAGCTCGGGGGTGAGAGATGCTAATTCGAGTCCATCCCGCCCCAATGTATGCGACCAACTGTTGGGTATTAGCCGCCGAAAAAGGTTCAGAATGCATCATCGTTGATCCAGGCATGCCGGATATCAGCGCAGAGATAGAAATGATCATTGAAGAAGAAGGACTCAAGCCGGTTGCTGTTCTGCTGACACATGGCCATCTCGACCACACCTTTTCTGTTATTCCTTTAGCCGATGGATATGGCATTCCTGCATATATCCATAGCGAAGATCGCAAAGCGTTGCTCCATCCAGAGTTGCTCCTTGGGAAAGAGTTTGCATCTTCGTTAAGTGGAATGTCATGGAGTGAACCGTCTCACGTGCTCGAGTTACGAAATAATCAAAAGTTTGAGGCCATCGGTTTGGATATCACAGCGATACATGCGCCTGGACACACCGCTGGATCTCTGATGTTCACTATCAATGATGAAGTTCTGATCAGCGGCGATGTTCTCTTCGCAGGCTCAATTGGACGCACAGATCAACCGACCGGGTCGCAGGAAGCAATGATGCGCACATTGACGACCAAAGTAATGCCACTGGGAGATCACTTGCGCGTATTACCGGGACATGGACCAGACACCACAATCGAATATGAGCGCAGAACCAATCCTTATCTGAAACAATTACGCTCATGAAGCGCGAACAAATACATGCTCCCAAAGGTGTGAGTGAATATGTTCCGCCGCGATCTGCAAGCTTTGAATGGATCCGCGACCAATTGATTGGTCCGGCAAAATCTGCTGGATATCAGCTCATGGAGTTGCCGGTATTTGAAGATACCAATCTCTTCTCGCGAGGAGTTGGCGAATCTACCGATGTAGTAAGTAAAGAGATGTACACCTTTGAAGATCGTGGTGGTAGATCCATCACCTTGCGACCTGAAGGAACAGCCGGCGTCATGCGAGCCGTGATTGAACATTCACTTGATCGCGGTCAGCTGCCGGTAAAAGTTTTCTACTCGGGTGCATACTTTCGCGCAGAACGTCCTCAGGCCGGTCGCTACCGACAGTTCTATCAAGTAGGAGTTGAATCAATTGGTCTCGATGACCCCGCCATTGATGCGGAGATCATCGCCCTTGCAGATACAGCTTTTAAGAATATTGGTTTAAAGAAGTATCGTCTCGAGATTACTTCCCTAGGAGATGCGGAATCTAGAGCTGCACATAAGGTCGATCTTGTTACTTTCCTTAAAACCCTTGATCTCGATGAAGCAACACAGGCGCGTGCGGTGATCAATCCTTTACGCCTCTTCGACGATAAGCGCGAAGAGATCCAAAACAAGATGTCCTCTGCACCTTTATTGATGGATTACCTCTCTGATGCTTCACGCGAGAATTTTGCTCAGGTCTGCAGCTACTTGGATGCGCTTGGAATCAATTACACACTTAATCCTCGTATGGTTCGTGGTCTTGATTATTACACTGGCACAACTTTCGAATTTATTCATGAAGATCTAGGTGCGCAATCCGGAATCGGTGGCGGCGGACGTTATGACGGATTAATGGAGACGTTAGGTGGCGCCGATCTTTCAGGAATTGGTTTTGGCTTGGGAGTGGATCGAATTCTTTTGGCAGCAGAGGCTGAGGGCGTTTTGGCGCCGAATCAATTTGCAAGTGATCTCTTCATCATTCCATTAGGCCATCCTGCAAAAGAGAGGGCTCTTTCTGTAGCCCAAGAACTCCGAAAGAGCGGATTTAAGGTCGAGATAGCCTTCGGTGATCGCGCCCTTAAGGGTGCAATGAAGGCTGCAGATAAATCAGGGAGTGCATTTGCGATAGTTCTGGGGGAGACCGAGTTATCTTCCGGTTCTGTCGAGCTCAAGCGAATGAAAGATGGCGAACTATCCTCGGTTAAGATTAGCGAACTAGGAAAAGCCCTTTCCGCGCACGCATAGCAATTCGATAGAAAGTAGTTGAAAGTAATGATTCGTACCCATGATGCCGGATCCCTTCGTGCCAGTCACGCGGGTCAGACAGTCACGCTTGCCGGTTGGGTAGCCCGTCGTCGCGATCATGGCGGTGTTGCATTTATCGATCTACGTGATGCGACAGGCTCTGTTCAGGTTGTTATCCGCGATGAAGTTTTGGCTGGATCACTCCGTGCCGAATGGTGTCTAGCGATTACAGGCGAAGTTGTTCCACGTCCGGCAGGAAATGAAAACTCAGGACTACCAACAGGTGCAATCGAAGTAATGGGCGATGCAATCACAGTGTTGAGCGAATCGGCTCCGCTTCCTTTCCCTGTCGACACCGGAGTTGAATCTGAAATTTCAGAGGAAGTAAGACTTCGTTATCGCTATCTTGATTTGCGCAGAGAAGGGCCAGCATCAAATCTTCGACTTCGCTCCCGAGTAACTTCAGCTATCAGACGCGCAATGGATGATCTTGATTTTCTCGAGATCGAAACGCCTTATCTGACTCGATCTACACCTGAAGGTGCGCGAGACTTTCTAGTACCAGTGCGTCTGCAGCCTGGTAGCTGGTATGCCTTGCCTCAGTCGCCGCAGCTCTTCAAACAATTGCTGATGGTTGCGGGTATGGAGCGTTACTACCAGATCGCACGTTGTTTCCGTGATGAGGATTTCCGTGCAGATCGTCAACCTGAATTTACTCAGCTCGATATTGAAATGTCATTTATCGATCAAGCAGACGTCATTGCTGTCGCAGAGAAGATTCTTGTAGATGTGTGGAAAGAAAGTGTGGATTACACAATCGCAACTCCGATTCCTCATATGACCTATAAAGATGCGATGAATCGATTCGGTTCAGATAAGCCAGATCTTCGTTTCGAGAATGAACTTGTTGAAGTGACTGAATTTTTTGCAAAGACTCCTTTCAGAGTTTTCCAGGCTGAGTATGTTGGAGCCGTTGTTATGCCCGGGGGAGCAGGCTCTCCTCGTCGCGAATTAGATGCGTGGCAGGACTGGGCTAAGGCGCGTGGAGCAAAGGGTCTTGCATACATTCTGCTCAATGAGGACGGCACTCTCGGAGGGCCAGTATCAAAAAATATTTCACCGGAAGAACAAGCTGGTATCGCTTCAGTTGTCGGTGCTAAAAATGGCGATGCAATCTTTTTCGCAGCAGGTGACCGCGCATCTTCTCAAGCACTTCTTGGCGCTGTTCGTCTTGAAATTGGCAAGAGATGTAATTTGATTGAAGAAGGCGCATGGAAATTCTTATGGGTCGTCGATGCTCCGATGTTCGAACCGACCGATAACGGTGGATGGACCGCTGTCCACCATCCATTTACCGGTCCTAAGCCAGAGTTCGCCAACAGTTTTGCAAAGGATCCGGCCAACGCTCTCGCCTATGCCTACGACATTGTTCTTAATGGAACTGAACTGGGCGGCGGATCGATCCGTATTCACGACAAGGAAATTCAGAAGGAAGTTTTCCGAGTGATCGGTTTAAGCGATGAAGAAGCTAACAGTAAGTTTGGCTTCTTGCTCGAAGCATTCAATTACGGCCCACCTCCTCATGGCGGTATCGCTCTTGGTTTGGATCGCGTCTGCGCCCTGTTAACTGGTAGCGATTCAATTCGTGAAGTGATTGCATTCCCAAAGACTGCAAGTGGCGGCGATCCACTTACGGGCGCACCAACTCCCATTACTGATGCTCAACGTAAAGAGAGCGGAATGGATTTCAAGCCAGAGACCCCTGCCTCATAGGCAATCGGGTAGGCTTACAACATAACCCGCTTACGCGTGTCATAGAGAAAGGTGAGAACCATGGGTCCAGGTGGAATTGCAACGATCATCTGTGCTGTAGCGCTCCTAGTAATAGCTATCTCACTGGCGTACATGGGTCTGCGTGTCAGCAAATTGGTTGATGAGGTGAGTCTTTCTGTCAAGGTTTTGACCGAAGATACTGCGCCACTCATCCAGGAATCGACGCGCACGTTGGAGTTGATTAATAGTCCTCTTGAGTCTTTTGCAAAGATCACCAAGAATGTGGAAGAGGTCACGACTAAAGTTTCTGAGGCTGCAACAGATTTCATGGATAAGGGTGGCCCAGCAGTAAAGGTCGCCGGCGCGCTGATCACAGCAGCGCAGGCGAGTAAATCTCGCTCAAAAAAGAAGAAGAAGGCTGAGTGAGTGTAGTTCGTGGAATCGGCAGAGATCCGCGCACGTTGGCTGCGCTTTTTTGAATCGGGAAACTCTCAGGGGTTAACCCACACAGTAGTTCCGTCGGCATCTCTTATTGCAGATGATCCCAATCTTCTCCTGGTAAATGCAGGAATGGTTCCATTTAAACCCTTCTTTCTTGGCGAAGTCACGCCTCCATACAAGCGTGCTACATCAGTTCAAAAGTGTGTACGCACACTTGACATTGACGAGGTCGGAAAAACAACCAGGCATGCTTCGTTCTTCCAAATGTGCGGCAATTTTTCTTTCGGTGACTATTTTAAAGAGGGTGCAATTGCACTTGCATGGGAGTTGCTGACAAAGCCGGTCGCAGATGGCGGATATGGTTTTCCTGAAGAACGACTCTGGGTAACTGTCTATCTTGATGATGATGAAGCCGCCGACATCTGGCATAAGAAAATGGGCGTTCCTTTAGAGCGAATCCAACGCAGAGATATGGCCGATAACTTCTGGTCAATGGGTGTACCAGGGCCATGCGGACCTTGTTCTGAAATTTATTACGATCGTGGGCCTGCATATGGCATCGATGGTGGACCGATTGCAGATGAAAATAGATATCTTGAAGTATGGAACCTTGTTTTCATGCAAAATGAACGTGGAGCTGGCGGCGGCAAAGATGGATATCCGATTCTCGGCGAACTTCCTGCCAAAAGTATTGATACTGGGCTTGGTCTTGAACGTATGGCAGCTCTCTTGCAGGGTGTTGAAAATATCTACGAAATTGATACCACTATGCAGATTCTTTCTAAGGCGTCACAACTTTCTGGTGTGAACTATGGAAAGAATGAAAAATCTGATGTTTCCTTGCGCGTGATTGCAGACCATGCGCGCACCGCTGCAATGTTGATCGGTGATGGAGTTACCCCCGGCAATGAAGGCCGTGGATATGTACTGCGCCGAATGATGCGTAGAACTATTAGAAATATGCGACTACTTGGAACTAATGATCCAAGCATGGCAACTTTGACGGAGGCGGCTATCGGCGCGATGGGTCCTCAGTACCCTGAATTGATTACTGATTCGGCGCGTATTTTGTCAGTCAGTGCATCGGAGGAAGAGAGTTTCCTGCAAACTCTTAAGAGCGGCACAGCGATATTTGATCTGGCGGCTAGCGCTGTCAAGGCAACGAAGTCATCGCGTATGAGTGGTGATGATGTATTTAAGCTTCATGATACATATGGCTTCCCATTCGATCTCACACTTGAGATGGCTCGCGAGGTTGGCCTAGAAGTTGATGAAACTGGTTTCACGCGCCTGATGAAAGAGCAACGCGATCGAGCTAAGGCTGATGCGCGCGCAAAGAAGAGCGGTCATACAGATCTCAGTGAGTATAAAAAGATCGCTGATAAATCGGGAGCTACGGAATTCGTTGGATACACCCACGTAGAGACAGAATCGCGCGTGAATGCGATTGTCGTAGATGGCGTCGGAACTAAAAGCGCACAAGCTGGAGACGATGTTGAAATTATTTTGGATCGTACGCCGTTCTATGCAGAAGGCGGCGGTCAATTAGCTGATGGTGGAAGAATCACTCTCTCAGATGGCACAGTTGTAGAGATTGATGATGTGCAAACTCCGGTCCCAGGAGTTTCCATCCATCGAGGTCGCGTGCTTTCAGGAGCAATCGAAGTAGGGCAAACGAGTGTTGCAGCCATCGATCAAGAGCGTCGCAATGCAATTTCTCGCGCACACACCGCAACCCACATGGTCCATAAGGCATTTCGTGAAATTCTTGGCGAGACAGCAACTCAGGCTGGCTCAGAGAACTCGCCAGGACGATTTAGATTTGATTTCCCAGCAACGGGTGCGCTCTCCGATGGAGTTCTCGACGATGTTGAAGCTCGAGTCAATGCACTTCTTCTCGATGATCTAGCTGTTACAGCAGAGGTAATGTCGCAAGATGAAGCGAAGAAACTTGGCGCTATGGCACTCTTCGGAGAAAAGTACGGTGATCGAGTACGTGTTGTCAGCGTAGGAGATTGGGCCCGCGAACTTTGTGGCGGAACGCACGTACACAGATCAGGTCAACTTGGCGTCATTAAACTTTTATCAGAGTCGTCAATTGGTGCGGGAGTGCGACGCGTTGAGGCACTTGTCGGCGCAGACGCATATCAATTCTTAGCCCGGGAACATGTTCTACTCAATTCTCTTACTCAGATCATCAAAGGTGCACGGGTAGAAGAACTTCCAGCGCGAATTAATGATCTAGTCACCAAGATGCGTGATATCGAGAAAGAGTTATCGACTTTGCGCACCGCTTCAGCAATGGAAAGTGCTGCATCTTTGATCTCAGCAGCAAAAATTGTAGCTGGAACGACAGTGGTAGTTGGTTCTCTCGCGGATGGAATAGCAGCAGATAACTTGCGATTGATCGCACTTGATCTGCGAGCAAGGAATGCAAACACCGTGGTTGCGCTGACTAGTGTCGTAGACGAGAAGATTGTCTTGGTCGTTGCAGTAAGCGATGATGCACGTGCAAGCGGTGTGAAGGCTGGAGCTCTAGTAAAACTTGGTAGCGCCATACTCGGTGGTGGTGGTGGCGGAAAAGATGATTTTGCGCAAGGCGGCGGAAGTGATCGCACAAAGATCGCAGCAGCCCTTGATGCGATCGAACTAGCGATCGCAGGCAAATAATGTCTCGGCTGGGTCGTCGACTCGCCTTTGATTATGGAGATGTACGAATTGGTGTTGCAGTCTGCGATCCTGATGGAATCTTGGCTACACCTCTTGAATTTCTATCTACGAAAGATCCAGGTATGAAAGCTTCGATCCAATCTCTCTGCAGCGAATACGAGCCTACGAAGATTTATGTGGGACTCCCGCTCAATCTCTCGGGAGATCATTCAGAGTCGACAGCTAAAGCTCTTGCATTCTCTGATCTACTCAGAGAGCTGGTCTCATGCCCAGTTGAACTGATCGATGAGCGCCTCACAACATCATCGGCAGCTGCCTCACTTTCCCAAGCGGGTATCAACGCTAAAGATCAGCGTAAGAAGATTGATTCTCAATCTGCCGTGATTATTTTGGAATCGGGATTGGCTAGAGATCGTGAATAGGCGACCGTTACTGCGCGTAATCGCCGCCCTCGTTGCAAGCGTTCTAGCAATCTATCTACTCTCGATCATAAAGTCAGGCCCGGGTGCTGCAGCTGACTTCGATTGTTCTAGTGATCCAGGGCAGCGCACTGCATCCATAGATGTTGCCTCAGGCGAAACTGGCCTAGAGATTGCCCGCGAGTTATTTGAAAAGGATGTCATCGCTTCATCTGAAGTATTTTTCAGACTCGCTGTGGCAGATCCAAAGGCGGCGCTCATTGCACCTGGGGTCCACCTGATTGATACAGAAATTTGTGCGCAGAACG
>Ga0209087_1000237_pt1 | contig 36017 bp, 67 predicted proteins | sample S_130805_EF_Meta_FD_187321 | JGI IMG/M metagenome (GOLD analysis project Ga0209087, IMG submission 187321) | Freshwater microbial communities from Lake Simoncouche, Canada to study carbon cycling - S_130805_EF_MetaG (SPAdes) (version 2) | ecosystem: Environmental > Aquatic > Freshwater > Lake ... | reverse complement strand
ATTAATGTATTTAACAGATACAAAATTTGGAACTAAATTTAAAACCAAATACTTGAAAGCTCAAACAATTCCTCATATAAATAGATGGTATATGTGGGATTCATCAATATCACATATACCAATTGGTGGTGATATATCTACCGAAGATAGAATGGTAATTGCAACTATGACTATTATTAAAAAATGATATTAAGTGAAAATTTTACATTGGATGAATTAGTAAAATCTCAAGAAGCTGTTCGTCTTGGAATAGACAACACTCCTGATGATGAACATATAACAAATTTAATACTACTTTGTAAAAATATTTTACAACCAGTTAGAAATCATTTTGGAAAAGTTGTTTCTGTGTCTTCTGGATTTAGATCAACAGCGCTTTGTGAAGCTATCGGGTCATCATCTAAAAGTCAACACACCAAGGGCCAAGCTGCAGACTTTGAAATATTTGGTATACATAACAAGGAAGTTAGTGATTGGATTGTACAAAATCTTGATTATGATCAATGTATATTAGAATTTTGGAACCCAAATGATCCTAACTCAGGTTGGGTTCATTGTAGTTACAATGATAATGGTAATAGAAAACAATATTTGAGAGCTAGTAAAGAGAATGGTAAAATAGTATATTCTCCAATGTAATGAAACATAATGATTTTAGTTTATCAACATTAATAGTCCATGGGGTTTGTCCATACTGTAAGGAAATAACACCACTTGTTTCAATTGAAGAAAATATTTACAAGTGTGTAACTTGTGGTGATGAAGTAGAACAATATGTCAATGGAGTAATTAAATATTTACCAACAACAAGGAAAGGAAAAAAACAGTTATATGGCACGAAAGGTTAATTTAGGAAATGGTAAGTTCATAGAACAAACCAATAAGAAAAGACCAGGACGTCATTCTAAGAGACCAAATAAACGTAATAGTAGAAAAGAATATAAAGGTCAGGGAAGAAAACAGTAGTTGACATCTGTAATAATATGGGATAATATTTCATATTAAACAAATAATAGAAAGGTAAGAAATGACCGATATAAGTAAATATAAAAATGTATCTTTATCTAAAGACACTTATTTAAAAATAGATAAAATACGTAGAGTAATGGTGCCTAATACAGTTATTAGCAGATCTCAAACAGTTAACATTTTAGTTAACGAGAAAGCGAAACAATTGAATGGCAAACTCTCAAAATAATTTAAATATGTTTCCGGAAGAGAGAGATATCATTCCAGAACAAAAGTTGTGGAGAGCAGTTCTTTGCCAAGCTTTGTATGATGCTTTATCTGATTTTAAAAATCAACTTTTAATAGATGATGATAGGCAAGATGCTGAGTATTGGTTTAGAGATAAACCAAGGAGCTTTCATGAGGTATGTAGAAACGCTGGATTTGATCCAGGATATGTACATGACAAAGTTAAAAAACTAATTAATTTAAAGAAACTAGATAAATTAGGAATAGTTTGGAATTATGAAAGAAAAAATAAAAATTATAGAAATATGGAGTATAAATGAACGGAAGAGCAATATGTCCAAAGTGTAATGGTAATGGTTATTTAACTATTAAACTTCAAGGAGAGAAACAACCAATTCACAAAGATTGTAATTACTGTGATAATAGAGGTGAAATTTCTTTAGATGGTAAGAAGATAGAAAAATATCTTAACTACTCAAGAATGGTACAATGAGTAATACTTTAGTTTGTCCCAAGTGTAGTGGAACAAAGTATTATTCTGCATTTGATTATGATGAAAGAAAAAAAGCATTATTAAAATGCAACTATTGTAATGAAAAAGGTGAAGTTGAGATAACAGAAGAAGTTATAAAAAAACTAGAAGAAGGAAAGGGAATAAACTAATGAACATGAAAAATAAAGGTCCTAATGATTTAGATAAAAACATTTTTGATTTAACAAGAGAAAACCATAGATTAAAAATGAAGAATGCTAAATGGGAAAAGGAAATGGAACAACTATTAAAAAAACATAAACAGGAGATGAAAAAAAGATGACCTTTACAAACTATAAAAAAGCAATAGCTAAGTTATTAAAGTCCTACCATAAGAAATGGGACTGGCAGGGAAAACCTATTACTAAAAAGAAAAAAAAGAGAAATAAATAATGGATCCGTTTGTTCAAGCAGTTATAATAGTAGTTATAGTTGTTGTAATAATAGAAATAGTTAAGTGGTATAAATAATGAACATACAAAAACACGAAAAAAGTATTTGGGCATTAGTGATAATACTATGTTGGTTGTTAATGGTTGTGTCTATTATTGTATATAAATGAAAGTATTAGTAACCGGCGTTGGTGGATTTTTAGGTTCACACATTGCTGAACATCTTATTAAATTAAACCATGATGTATATGGTATAGATAATTTTATTGGTGGAGAATATAATAACTGTTCTTATTTACCACTTGAAAAATTTTATCCTGAAGACTGTTGTGATTTAGAAGCAATGCTGGTTGCAACTAAAGATATTGATGTTGTATATCATTGTGCAGCGACACCTCATGAAGGTTTATCAGTGTTTTCTCCGTATGTTATTAGTAAAAATAATTTATTAGCGAGTGTTTCAGTTATTACCGCAGCAATACAAAATAAAGTAAAACGAATTATTTATTGTTCATCAATGGCAAGATATGGAAAACAACAAACTCCTTTTAGAGAAGATATGGAAACTAAACCACAAGATCCGTATGGCATATCTAAAGTTGCTGGTGAAGAAATGTTAAAAACATTATGCGATACTCATGGTGTTGAGTGGGTAATAGCTGTTCCTCATAACATCATTGGTCCTAAACAAAAGTATGATGATCCTTTTAGAAATGTTGTATCTATATTCTTAAATAGAATGATGCAGAATAAAGCTCCTATTATCTATGGTGATGGAGCTCAGACTAGATGTTTCTCTTACGTTGACGATTGTATTAGTTGTTTAATTAAAATGTTGGATAGTAAAGAAGTTGTTAAACAAACTATTAACATTGGTCCTGATGAAGAATTTGTAAGTATTAAAGAAGTTGCTGAGATCTGCGCTAATGTTACAGGATTTAATCAACCATTTATTCATATGAAAGATAGACCCCAGGAAGTTAAACATGCTGTATGTTCATCTGATAAAGCAAGATTATTGCTTCAGTATAAGACAACGACTACTCTTAAAGAAGGAATCAAGAAGACATATGAATACATCAAGAGACAAGGACCAAGGCCCTTTAACTATCATTTGAATCTAGAAATTATAAACGATAAGACACCAACAACATGGAAAAATAAACTTATATGACATTAATAGAAATAATAACTAATAACGATTACATTAATAAATATAAAACAGATAAAGAATCAAGACATAGATATTGTACATCTTATTATGATCAAGTGTTTTATAATTTAAAAGATAAAAAATTAAACATCCTTGAGATTGGAATTAAGAATGGCTCTAGTTTAGTTTTATGGAATGAATATTTTAAAAATTCAATTGTCTACGGAATAGATAACTCTGATTTAATTGGCAATCGTTTAGATATCTATCCAAGAATAAAAACAATTATTCAAGATGCATATAGAAAAGAATTAACTTCTCATCTTCCATTGTTTGATATCATCATTGATGATGGTCCTCATACATTAGACTCACAAAAGATATTCATTAATCACTATTTTAAAAAGCTAAATAAAAATGGTAAACTAATTATAGAAGATATACTTGGTGATTTTAATTTAAATGAGTTGTTAAAAGAAGCAAATAAGTTTAGTTCTAATATAAAGATATTAGATCTTAGAGACACAACAAAAACAGAAGACAGTATAATTATAGAGATACAGAATGATTTGGACGCACATTACTTGGTCGCCTAGAGGCAAGTGTATTGGTTCTGGTTATAACCAAGCGCTAACACAACACGATGATAATGATTGGTTAGCAATCATAGATCATGATGCAATGTTTACAACAGGAACCTGGTATCAACAGATGCAGAAAGCAATTGATGATAATCCTAATATGAGAGGACTTACTGCTAGAATAAATAGAATGGCAACTGAAGAACAAATGGTCCTTGGCATTGATCCTAATAACCATGACTATGCTTATCATAGAAGAGTAGGTAAGTATCTTTCAGATAAACACTATGGCCAGACAACACCAATCAAGGCTCCCGGACATTTCTCTGGAACATTTTTTGCAGTCCATATTGGTACAATGAAAAAGCTTGGTGGATTTACTGAAACAGGAAATCAATTACGTTGTGATAACTTACTCCAGGCTGCAATTGTTAATGCTGGTTATGAGTTTAGAGTTTGTAATGGTATCTATATTTATCATTGGTACAGAGCTGATGATCCATATCCTCATTCAAAACATGTAATGAAACAAGTTGAAGACATTCACTATCAAACATTAAAATTAACAAATGCTTAAACCACTAAATTCTATAATAAGTTTACCAACTTATAGACAGTATTGGGTTCACACGAAGCCATATGGTCATGACATAGTTATCTGGGCTGACACAGGTAAGATTACAATACAATGCAGATGGTCTGATATGGAAAGATCTAACAACAATAGAGTTAAAAGAAAATGATTATTAACTTAAATAAATTTGTAAGTATTAAATATTTAACAGTTGATCTCACTAATCTCGTACCTGGAATATATTTTTTACTTTGGGTTGATGAAACAACACAACGATGGAAAAGAATTAATAATCAATATGTTCCACATAAAGATGGTAACTATTTAATCGATCATGGTTTTGATTTAAAAAATACAGTTCCTAGGGTTTTAAAATATATAGGGGAAAGTAATAAACCAATAAAAAGATTAATCGATCATTATACAATTATTGATAAAGATGATAATAGAGGAATAGGTCCTAAATTTACACACGTAAGAATAATAAAAAATTTTAAAAGATTGTTTTATGATACTATTAGATTACACCATGAATCATTGTTGGTGAGAAAGTATTTACCTGATTTAAATTCTGCTTCTAATTTTACTGAAAATCAATTGATTATATTAAAAAATAGCAATGGTTTAGTAACACCTCATGATTTATTAAAGCCTTATGCATTTCATGCAAGAGATGTTTATAGAGCTTTTAAAGCATGGGAAATAGAAGATGAAAACTATTTAAATACAGAGTTAATTAGACCTAAATTAGAGAATAGAGCTGGTTTAACACATCCTAATAGAAGAGATACTACTTCTTATAGAAATAAAAAAGGAATAAAATTAAAATTTGGTAGTTGGTTTTATTCGGCGGTTAGTCCACATCATAAAAAACAAAAAAGAGCTATGACAGATTGGTGGAGTAGAATTAGAAAATATACAAAATTATTTAATCCAGAACGATATATAAAAATAATTAAAAGAGATAGATTAACTTCTCAGAAAACGTATAGAAGAGATACGGATTATATTAAAAAGAAACAATCAATTTATTATCAACAAAGAAAAATTAAAAAACAACTACAACTATTATAATGGAAATACTTATTTTAAATTTAGTGATTACTTTAATTTTATTTAGTTTAATATAATTATGAAATATATTTTTATGTTATTATTGTTAATTAGTTGTTCTAAAGATATTTCTTTTGATCCAACCGTTACAATTAGTAAAGAATTAATAAAATTTTTATATAATGAATCTGTGAAGGAAGGTCCGGTAATGGAATGATAAGTAAATCAATAAAAGGTGTATGTTCAGAATTAGTTGCTGTAAAAGAACTTTTAAACAGGGGTTACTATGTCGCTAGATCAATTGATCCACAATGTCCGTTTGATATCGTTGTGATTGACAAAAAAGGCAAAACTACTTTATACGATGTTAAATCCGTATCTCGTCGTAAAACACAAAGTTATAATTGTAAACCAGGAGATACAATTAATCGTTCTGTATCAAAAATGCAAAAATCGTTGGGCGTTAAGATATATTACGCTGAAGGAAATTAGAAAATTATGAAGTGGAATAAAAGATTTATATACCCGGCGAGTTCAAGGTCCTTGATTAAGGATGAAAGGCATTACGAACTAGGGACAGAAAAACTTCCATCGGTGACAACGATACTTGCAGCAACACAGTCTGAGGAGAAGAGAGCTGGGTTAGAGGCATGGAAGAATAGAGTTGGAGAGGTTGAAGCGACAAGGACCAAGGACCAAGCAGCAGAGCGTGGCACAGCAATGCACAGAATACTAGAAAGCTATATCGCTGGACAGAATCATTTAGATTTAACTGACATAGGTCAGAACGCTCATACTATGGCGCAACAAATAATTGATAATGGTTTAAAAGATTTAACTGAAATATGGGGATCAGAAGTGACTATTCATTACCCAGGGTTGTATGCAGGTGCTACTGATTTAGCAGGCATTTTTAATGGGTCGGAAAGTATAATAGACTTTAAACAAAGCAACAAGCCAAAAAGAAAGGAATGGATTACTGACTATTTTCTACAATTAGGAGCGTATGCAATGGGTCATAACACTGTATATGGTACTAAAATAGACAGAGGTGTTGTCCTAATGTGTACAAAAGATAACCTTTTCCAGCGTTTTGAGGTAGATGGACAAGAATTTGTTAATTACCAACATGACTTTTTAAGAAGAGTAGATCAATATTATAAAAACAAGGCTTGACATAATATCCCACATATAATAAAGTTTCATATAGAAAGGAAAATATATGACACAAACACCATTTATCTTTAGACCAGAGGATGAAAATAAAAAAATATACGTTGTTAAACAAGAGTACATATTAACTGTTGAACAATATATTAAAGCAAATGATGAAGAAGAAGCTTTCAATATATTCTTAACTGATGGAGGAGTTAAATATGAAGATATTGGTAAACATTTAACAAACGAAAAGTTTGACCAATGTGAAACTGAGGTTGTTGATATTGACAGTCCTGATATTAAAATTAAATATGTTGGAACTGTTTGTAGAGTCTCTAAAGATGATCCATATAATTTGGTGTGTGAGGATGTTAAGACTGAATACAAAGATAATATAATAGCTTTCAATAAAACATTTGGGAGACATGCATGAACTATTTATTCAGAGCTCCTAAGACTTCTATGTACATTTATAAAGTTAGAGGAAGAGATATCTTCGGTTCAATAAAATTTAAAACAAAAGTAAAAACTGTTGAAGATATGTTGAATGAACTTAAGGATGTTAAAAACTCCTTGAGAAAAAAATATAAAACTAATAAGATATGTATTATGAAAGATACAGGAAATAAAAAATGGATGGCAATATGATAAAAGATAAAAATGTAGATTTTATCAATATCCAAGATGATATTTATAAATTCATTAGACAAACACAAGTAAGAATGTCGAAAAATGGATTTTCTGATCCTGTTGAAAGTTATGCAATATTCTTTGTAATATTATGGCATGAAGCAGAGGCATTCATTAAATTCATTGAAAGAAATAGAGATAAGGATTTGACAGAGGTTAGAGATCATCTAAGAGGTAAGATTGAAGAAGTTATGGATGGTAAAGGACCTGAATCAATTAGATTTAACTAACAAAGGAGAAAGATATGACACTAGAACAACTATGCGAAAAAATGATGGATGATTGGAGATCCGGCAGCTATACACAAGCCTATGAGGATGCAGATGCCATGTTAAGTGGTTCTCAAATGAAAGCTATATTCATTGAGGAAGCAAAGAAGAAAGCTGATGTATCAGAGCTAGGAGAATTACAATCATACGCAGACCATCTTGAAGAAGCGATTGATGAAGGCATTGCTAACCTACAATAAGTAAAAGTGTGACATTTATGCAACAGTGTGACATAAATGTCACTTCCATGTGGAGTTTGTGTGGTACTTTTTATTGGCGTATTTCCTCATTTGTGGAGTTTGTGTGGTACTTTTCAAAATGACTAGAATCATTGGTATATATAGGAAAAGTTCACTTTGTGGTACTTGTGGAGCTTTTTTTCTGGAAAAAAAATTTTTTTATTTTCTTATACCCTAAAAAAATACTCTTATAACACCACAAAATAGGTTAAGTTATTGATTTATATGACTATTGTGCTTTTCAAAAGCACCACATGGAGCACCACAAGAACACCACAAGCTCCACATAGCTCTGTAAATAATCCTTAAAATAAATTACATTGATTTATATGAATAAATTCAATTATGACTTGTATGAAGTATCTTGGGAGGATATTTGTAGTGATTCTGGATGGGCTTCAGATTTAGAATTTAACAAATTATCTGTAAGTCATTGTATTTCAATTGGTTTTATTTTTAAGAAAACACAAAAATATTTATGGATATTTTCATCGTATGAGATAAACGATCTTGGCGAAATTAACTTCGGAGATCGAACGGTAATTCCGCTATCTAACGTAACAAAAATGGAGAAAATATGGGCAAGAAAAAACAAGAAACAATCCAAGACATACTAGATAGAATACAAGAAGATATTGATTCTATTAGAGACAAAGCTGATGAATTAGAAAATCACGATTGTGATTCTGATTTAGATGATGATTTTGAAGACGAAGACGAAGATAACGAATAGTCTACTAAAATCTTTTCTTTCTTTGTAGGCTGTTGAGGTTTTCCGATTCTAATATCTGTTTGTTTTTGTTTAACGTCGGACTTTAGTTCCTCAACTTCAACACCTTCAAGGATTGGAGAGTATTGATCCAATACTTCAGCAAGTCTTCTATCTAATTCCTCTTCAGATAAATCATCTAATTTACCGGTCCTAATAATCTTTTGTTCAATATATAATCCAGCAGCTTTACCTCTAGATACTTCTGCATTAACTGCGGCACTCCAGGCTTTATTTTTTAAAGCTTCATTCTTAATTTTACCTAATTCCATTATATGACTTTCAAAAGTAATATCATATTTCTTTTGGTTTTCAGTTCTAAGTTCTCCAATGTATTGAACAACTAATGGATATAATTTTGGATTTTGTAATTCTGAAGCAGTAACAGATGCTCTATCTTGTGAGTATCCAGCAGCAACGGCAGCTTCTGTTCCATTCATTCTTCCCTCATTGGTAACTAATTCATGAGCGAATTTTATCTGCATTTCTGTTAATTTCTTTGGTAAACCCATACTCTTTACATTTAACGTAATTTACAGTAAAAATCAAATATATATTACTCCATAATATAATTACCTGGGGTCGGCTTACGAGGATTTATCCAGATACTGGGCCCCAGGCACTAAAAGGAATAGAAATGCAAGGAAGATTTTTAAGACAAGTTATAAATAAATTCATGACAAACTCTGAAGTTGCTAACAATGCAAGAGTTCAAGTTTATATGCCAAACGGAGAAACATTTGACGTTTGCGGTATTCAATTAATGCAAAATAAAATAATTGGAGAAAGAGAATCTCATAGATTAATCATTACAGTTGAGCCAACTCAATGGCATATGGGTAAGATAACTGATCGTATTGGGTAATGCACACCTTACGTTAAATTCTTAATGAAACCAGAGTCAAAATTTTGGCAAGAAGTTAAAAAAAATATTACAGGAATTTCTTTCACAAGGCTTGAATCTTGGGCCTCAGCTGGCGTGCCAGACTTATTGTGCTACAACAATAATGGTAAATTTTTCACGATTGAATTAAAAGTAACTAAGGGTAATTTTATTCGCTTCTCTCCGCATCAAATCAGCTTTCATATTAAGCATCCGAAGAATTCTTTTATCTTAAAAAAGGCACTCGGTCCTTGTAGCGTAAAACTTTATGAAGGATCCAAGATCCTTGAACTACATGAGCGTGTTCCTTGCACAGCTATTGCTGAAGGTTGGACCAAGGTCCAAGAACATCTTGTCAATGTGACATAGTGTCGCACCCCCTCAACTAAAAACCTGTGGGCGGGTCCCACCCCAACACTTGCTTGCTTGTTCCTGCTTGCGACTTGTCGGCTTGCTTGTTAGCTACTTGCGCCTTGTTCCTTGGCTCATGGCAATAAAAAACTTGCGGGCGGGTTTCCCTCCCACTTGTGAGCTTGCGCCTGTTACTTGCGGCTTGTGCCTTGCTTGTGACTTATAGAATCAAAAAACTTCTTACAGCTTCGCAAATACGAAGCCGGAAGTTGCTTGTGATCTCTTAAAAAGTAATGGGTTAAATCGTTGTGTTTAATTCGTTTCATTAGTGTTTACCATAAGCTATGTTTGGAATATTACGGTCCCAACAAGCCCGGCAGTCCTTACACTTGTTATCTTGTTCAGCCGCCGGGCATGTTTTTTCTGACGTAACAACGGTCGACGTCCAGGGCCAAAATGTAGAGGCCTTGCCGTCAACTTTATGGGCAGAAAGTCGAATAATTAAATTTTTAGGAACATCTTTTTCTGATATACGGCTAATTATAAAAGCTTCCCTTGTGGGTAACCAATGCTTAACGCCAGGCGTTAATCTACATACCCAAAAAATTTTTAATAAATGATCTAGTGATTGAAGATCTCCGGAATCGTGCCATCTAAAAAACTCTGATTTTGTTTCTAATATACTTGTTGCCATTGCCTGGGTCCATAATGGATGATCCAAAGCTTCTAATCTACGTTGCATTGCATCTTTTACGTTAGGGAATCTATAGCGGCCCTTTAATGCATAACAGCCCGAACATACTGATCCGGGAATCTTTACAAGCTTAGCGCCTGTAATACATTTAGTTGCCGGGAGGTTATAACTAAAACCAGGCATTTTGGAGGGCTTAGAAAGCCCTCCTGTAATTGATTTTAATTGTAACTTGTCCATTATCTTTTAACTTTTTTCTTTATTGGATCCTGCGCTCTGAAATTCGAATCAAAGCTATTTAATCTTGCAGGCGTCAATTCATACATATGAAACCCTTTTTCAGTAGGTATTTTTTTAAACCCTATCTTTTTTAACTTATCAATTGTGCCTTGCATGCTTTCCTTTCAGTTATGAAAGACTGATAGTGGCAAACGACCCAGACCATCAGTCTTCCCATTTTTTCGGTAGTCACCCGGTCACCATAAACGATCTACTTAGCTCTTTGCTTTCGCATTCATATGGCTGCAATTAAAATAGTATCCCATCTTATCCTAGATTGCAATCATTATTTTTTAATGATTTGCCCTGGTCCTAGATCAACGGATCTTTATAAGTCAATGCGACATATTGTCGCAGGCTAATATATACCTGTGGGCGGGCCCCACCCAAGAAACACTAAACACCTGTGGGCGGGCCCCACCCTAAAAAAAGAAAAAAATAAATGAAATAATTAGATTGACTTAATCTGGGATATTATGTTATGATTACAAATAAACAACGAAAGGTAAAATATGGCTCAAGCAATGACTAAGTACCAACTAGATCACTTTAGAGACAAAGTTAAAAGGGAACTAGATCCAATGATTGAACAACAAGAACTACTTGTTCGTCAATATATATCACAAGCAACTGATACAGCTTCTAAAAAACTTGCCAAAAAAATAGGTGCACAAGCTATTATTGACAAGCTAAAAGAAGCTGAACAATATCTAGCGGAAGCAAAAGCAACAGCTAAAACTTTCTTTAAAAAGAAAGCAACTAGTGAAACATTAAAAAGTAAATTAGATTATAAATTTGAATCTAATGATAAAGATGAGAGAATAAATGTTGCTCTTTGTGAAGAACAAATAAGAGAGTGGGCTAGTGAACTTGCTCAACAAGAAATAGAAAAAAGACCAGAAGGCAAAAAACTTTCTGAACTAAAACAAGTTAAGAGAGTGGCACTTGATACTATAATGGAAGCTCACGCTCCTGCTGAATTGATTGCTAGTTTAGATAAAGTATTACAAGCTAGTGTTGGTATTGGCTGGAATAATACAGCACCAAAAATTAACGCATAAATAAAAAAGGGAACAGGGCTTGTCGCCCTGTTCCCTGTTCCGTAAATCAATATTATTTTTTAATTAATTTCTTAATAAATTTTAAATCTTTATTAAGTCTATTAATGTCGGATATTTTCCAACAATCACTATATAACTCTTTATCAGTCATATTAGTTATTAAATGATCTTTATAATCATTTAATCTATTTAATAGATTTACTTTTTGTTTATCAGTCATCTATTTTCTTTCGTTGTTTGTTGAACATTTTAAACACTCTGTTCCTTGCTTTGTTTCAATTACATAAAAACAATCAGCGTCAATTGTTTTTTCTGTATATTCATCACCACAGTTCACACAACTCCAGCCGTCTGGATATGCAACAATAGCTTGTTCTTTAAACATATAACTATATGTCATTACTTCCTTTCGTTGTTGTTTCGTGTTTCACGATACTTTGTATCAAAGTCCTTTTGTTGTTTTTTCTCTATTGATAAAACTATCCAATAGAATAAAGCAACAAGCAACAAGGACAACGAAGCAAATACTAAAAAGTAATTGTAGATGTCCGTTAGTAGTTCATACATATAAGTAAGCGTCCTTTTCGCTAGTTCCGATAATATCACTTATAATATTATCTGTTTTAGTTTTTACAAAAGAAATATAATTACTTTCTTTTGTGCTCATACCTTGCTCAACTAGATGTTGAGCAAGGGCTTCAGTTAAGTTTATATCAATATCAAACATTTATTTAATACCGAATAATTGTTGATGAACAATGTCATCACTTAACTTAACATTATCTTCTTGAGGTACTACTGAAATGATTTGATTGAAATAAGTCCAATGGGATTTATTTTCATTATCATCATAAGATACTGTTCCAATATAATCTAGTTCAGTATCGTATTGATTAACCTCAATACCATATTCAGCTTTCTTATCGTGATAGTCTAAGGCAATGTTAATAGATGTAATTACACCCATTTTACTTTTGCCTTTATCAAGCGACCATACTCTAGTTTTTATTGTATCACCTATTTTTAGTCTCATATTATTTAACTCCTTTTATTTCTTGTTCAACATCTTTTTTTAAACCTTGTTGATGATTTAAAAGTTTATCAACACTTGCTCTCACTTCAGTATTAGAATGTCCTTTTGAATCTAAAAACTGAATAACATCAACCAGCGTTTTATTCATTAACTCAATCAACTCGATTGTATTTTTCATTTTGTTTTTCATATTATTACTTTCGTTGTTATGCTTCTATTCTACTACTATCTGGGATATTATGTACAAAACAATAAGGGCAACAATGTTGTCCTAATCATCAGATAATAGTATTACAATTCAATAGGATATTCTGTGATATATTTATCACTACTAAATACCTGTGGGCGGGGCCCACCCATCCTACTATATACCTGTGGGCGGGTCCCACCCTTATCATAGAGGTCCCAATGGGTTTCCAAATTACTTTTATTCTAAGGAGGGGGGAGGGGGTAAAACAAAATATAGGGGTCCCAGACATACACTATAGTCTAGGATTTACACAGTCATAGCTAATAAATTCGTTATGGGTTCTTAAATTACCTATGGATTTGTACCCCCTGGGGTGTTAAAAACATTTAAGGTACCATAATCATATTATGCTTAATAAAGATATTTTAAAAAAAATTGATAACATTACTGATCCTAATGTAAGAAAAGATTGGAAATTAAATCTTTTAACTAAAATTCATAAAGTAAAAAATAGAAAAATACGTTCTGATTTCTTAACATTTGTAAAATATATTTGGCCAGATTTTATTGAAGGTAACCATCATAAAACAATATCAGATAAATTTAATAGATTGCAATCTGGTGATTTAAAAAGATTAATTATTAATATGCCACCAAGGCATACTAAATCAGAATTTGCGTCATACTTTTTACCTGCATGGATGATTGGGAATAATCCTAAACTAAAAATTATTCAAGCGACCCACACTGCAGAACTTGCAATTAGATTCGGTCGTAAAGCTAAGAACTTAATTGATTCAGCCGAGTACAGAGAAATATTTGATACAAGATTACAAGAAGATTCAAAAGCTGCTGGACGTTGGGAAACCAATAAAGGTGGTGAATACTTTGCTGTCGGGGTCCAAGGTGCGGTAACCGGTAGGGGTGCTGATTTATTAATCATCGATGATCCACATTCAGAGCAAGATGCAAATTCTTCAACGGCATTTGATAAAGCATATGAATGGTATACATCAGGTCCACGTCAGCGTCTTCAACCTGGTGGACGTATTGTATTAGTCATGACTAGGTGGTCTACAAAAGATTTAACTGCACAATTAATCAAGGCCCAAGGAGCAGAAGATAAAGCTGATAAATGGGAAGTCGTAGAATTTCCAGCAATCCTTCCAAGTGGTAAACCAGTATGGCCTGAGTATTGGAAGCTAGAAGATTTACTATCGGTTAAAGCATCAGCCGGTATTTCAAAATGGAATGCTCAGTATATGCAAAATCCAACTTCAGAAGAAGGGGCCATTATTAAAAGAGAATGGTGGAAGGATTGGGATGAAGATTACGTACCTCCAATTGAACATGTTATTCAATCTTATGATACTGCGTTTTTAAAAAAAGAAACTGCGGATTATTCAGCGATAACTACTTGGGGCGTGTTCTATCCAACACAGGACTCTGGTCCAAATTTAATATTGCTAGATTCAATAAAGAAACGTGTAGAGTTTCCTGAACTAAGGCGCCTGGCTCACGAACAATATTTATACTGGAAACCCGAGACTGTTTTAGTAGAAGCTAAAGCTTCAGGACTTCCATTAACTTATGAGTTAAGACAAATGGGAATACCCGTTGTAAATTACACACCATCAAAAGGTAATGATAAACATGCAAGAGTTAATGCTGTTGCACCTCTATTTGAATCTGGAAAGATATGGGCGCCAAAAAGTAAACAATTTGCACAAGAAGTTATTGAAGAATGCGCTGCATTTCCACATGGAGATAATGACGATTTAGTAGATTCTACTACTCAAGCTTTAATGAGATTTAGACAAGGTGGGTTGATTTCTCATCCAGAAGACTATAAAGATGAAGTTACTCCAAGAGTAAATAGAACATATTATTAATATGATTGATAAAAGCGTTAATTACAATGATAAAGATTTTTCAAAACATTTGAAAGGCTTAGGTCTTTCTAAAGAAGAAATAAAATATATCTTAGGTGAAACTAAAAGAAAAAAATTTGAAAGCGGAGGAGATGGAGGATCGTCTGGTGGAGATGGAGGATCGTCTAGTGGAGATGGATCATCGGGAGATGGAGATTCATCAGCAGGAGATAGTGGTCCAGGAGGATCAGATGATGGGTCTGGACACGGAGGTCCAGGAGGATCAGATAGTGGACCAGGAGGATCAGATGATGGAACAGGACATGGAGGACCAGGACCAGGACCGGGTGGAGCAGAAGGTGGATTTGGTATAGGACCAGATGCAGCGCAAGAAGCAGCACAATCTGTAACTGCAGATGATGTATCAACACAAGCTCAAGCAGATCAAGAAGATGCAGCAACAGCTGCAGCAGCAAATACAGGAGTAATGGGAGCTCTTTCAAACGCAGTTCAAAATGCAATTGCAAATGCTAGGGCTAATCCTGTAGCAACAGCAATAGGAATGGCATTCGGACCAGTTGCAGGTCTAGCTGCAAGAGGAATTAGTATGGCAGTTGATGCAGCTAACAGAGGAGTAACAGGACCAAATGATGATACTCAAGAATCAACTTCAGTTCAATCTAGTACACAAAGTCCTAGTGGAAGCGATGGAGGAATTTCTACAATACAAGCATATGCACCAACATATAATCCTGATACAGGCAATCCAACTATGGATGCATATATGAGAAGATTAAGAGTTAATCTGGGATTACCAGTTTAATGAAAAGATTAACAAGAACTATACCACCTAAATCGGGACCAAACCCTCAGGGCTTGAATGTTTCATATAATAAGGTTAAGATAGTAAACTCGGAGAAATTAAATGGCAACAATAGACAAAGCATTACCAAACGAAGTTAGAAATACAATTGAGATAGAAGATCCAGCAGCTGCAGCAGAAGAAATTGTAAATGTTGAAGAGTCTATTCCAAGTGTAGAGAACACTGAAATAACTCCAACAGCAGATGGTGGAGTTGAAATAAATTTTGACCCAGGTGCCTTTAGCCAGGGAGAAAGTGTAAATCACTTTGACAACTTAGCAGAATTATTACCAGAAGATATTTTAGGACAATTAGGTTCAGAACTTTATCAAAATTTTTTAGACTATAAAAATTCAAGACAAGATTGGGAACAAACATATACACAAGGTTTAGATCTATTAGGATTTAAATATGATCAAAGAACAGAACCATTCCAAGGTGCATCGGGTGCAACCCATCCTGTACTTGCAGAAGCAGTTACACAATTTCAAGCATTAGCTTACAAAGAATTATTACCAGCAGATGGCCCGGTTAGAACTCAAATTATTGGAAACTCAAATAGAGAAAAAGAAGATCAAGCAACTCGTGTTAAAGATTTTATGAACTATCAAATTATGGATGTCATGAAAGAATATGAACCAGAGTTTGATCAAATGTTATTTTATTTACCATTATCAGGATCTACTTTTAAAAAAGTTTATTATGATGATATACTTGGAAGAGCTGTATCTAAATTTGTACCTGCAGAAGATTTAGTTGTTCCTTATTCAGCAACATCATTAGATGATGCAGAAGCTATAATGCATACAATTAAAATGTCTGCAAATGAATTAAGAAAACAACAAGTGGGTGGTTTTTATAGAGACATAGACCTATTTCCAAGTGATGATTCAACAACAGAAGCAGATGATGTAAAATCAAAAGAAAGAGAAATAGAAGGTGTATCTAAATCAGGTTACGAAGATATCTTTACAATTATTGAATGTCATGTAAACTTAGATCTCGAGGGCTTTGAAGATCGTGATCCCAATGGGGAAATGACTGGAATTAAACTTCCTTATATCGTGACGATAGAAGAAGGCTCTCGTGAAATTCTATCTATTCGTAGAAATTACGAAATAGCTGATCCTAAAAAAAATAAGATTCAATACTTTGTTCATTTCAAATTCTTACCAGGCTTAGGATTTTATGGCTTTGGATTAATTCATATGATTGGTGGATTATCTAGAACTGCAACTTCTGCCTTAAGACAATTAATTGATGCAGGAACTTTATCTAATTTACCAGCAGGATTTAAAATGCGTGGTATTAGAATTAGAGACGATGCTCAATCTATTCAGCCGGGTGAATGGAGAGACGTAGATGCTCCTGGGGGAAACCTCAGAGATGCGTTCATGACTTTACCATATAAAGAACCTTCTCAAACTTTATTACAATTAATGGGTGTAGTTGTTTCTGCAGGTCAAAGATTTGCTTCTATTGCTGATATGCAAGTAGGTGATGGTAATCAAAAAGCAGCAGTTGGTACAACTGTAGCTTTACTTGAAAGAGGAAGCAGAACAATGTCTGCTATTCATAAAAGATTATATTCATCATTAAAACAAGAATTCAAATTATTATCTAGAGTATTTAAATTATATCTACCTGAAGAATATCCTTACGATGTTGTAGGTGGAGAAAAAAATATTAAGCAAGCTGACTTTGATGATAGAATAGATATCGTTCCAGTTGCTGATCCAAATATATTTTCACAAACACAAAGAATTAGTTTAGCACAAACTGAATTACAACTTGCACAATCTAATCCACAAATTCATAACTTGTATGAAATTTATAGAAAGATGTATGAAGCATTAGGTGTAAAAGATATTGATAAGATTTTAATACAACCTGCAAAACCAATGCCTAAAGATCCTGCATTAGAACATATTGATGCATTAGGTGGACAATCATTTCAAGCATTCAGAGGACAAGATCATAGAGCACACATAACTTCTCATTTAAGTTTTATGTCTACTAACATTGCAAAAAATAATCCTATGATTGTTGGATCATTAGAGAAAAATATATTTGAACATATTTCTTTAATGGCTTTAGAACAAGTTGAGTTAGAATTTGCACAAGAATTACAACAAATACAAATGATGTCTCAAAATCCACAAGCTTTACAGGATCCACAGATGCAAGCACAGGTTCAACAGTTCCAAATGAAACTAGAATCTAGAAAAGCAATATTGATTGCTGAGATGATGGGTGAATTTATGGATGAAGAAAAGAAAATTACATCACAATTTGATAATGATCCTATCGCTGCATTAAAAGCGAGAGAGTTAGACCTACAAGCTCAAGAAAACTATAGAAAAAAACAAGAAGGTGAACAAAGAATTAATTTAGATAAGATGAGAGCTATGATGAACCAGATGAATACACAAGAAAAACTGCAACAAAATGAAGATTTAGCTGAATTAAGAGCTGCAACTTCAATTGCAAAACAACAATTTTCTGATATGAATAAGAAAATACAATAATTATTGTTAAATAACATAAAAGGAGTATACGTATGGCTATGAAAATGAATTTAAAACAAAATAAAATTGGTAAAGTAATGAGAGAGTTCAAAAAAGGTGAACTTAACATTGGTCAATCTTCTAAAAAAGTAAAAAGCCCTAAACAAGCAATTGCTATTGCTTTATCTGAGGCAGGTACATCCAGAAAAAAAATGGCAGTGGGTGGTTTAGCTAATTCAGTTAGAACTTTTTCTCCAGCTTCATTTGCAAAAGAAGTTAATCATTCAAAATTTACAAATTCAGAAGGATATTTAGTTGGTGGAGTTGATGTTGAGATGTCAAAACCAAATGAAACTCAAATTGAAGTTGTTCAAGGTCAAGGAAGTATATTACCAGAGAAAAAAAGATCAGCTAAGTGGTATTAAACAATGATTCAAATGTTAGGAGCTGTCGCACCTCTCGCAAAAATCTTATTTAGTACAATTGAAAAATCAGTTCTTGATAAAGACCTACAAGCAAAGTTAAAAGCAGACCTACAAACTCAATTACTACAATCTAATACACAAGAATTACAAGCTGCAGCAAAAATTATTGAAGCTGAAGCTAAAGCTGGATGGTTTGCATCTAGCTGGAGACCTTTATTAATGTATGTATTAATTTTTATATTAATATGGAACTATGTATTAGGACCTGTTATCTTATTTTTTTTTAAAGCTTCTATAACTATTACTCTTCCAGGAGACGTATGGACCCTTTTGCAAATTGGGCTCGGGGGGTATGTGGTAGGACGATCTGCGGAATCGGTTGCACGCACGATGGCTAATAAACCGGTAAATAATAACAATCAAGAAAATGGATAAGGAGATAACATGAGAAACGATTATAAAATAAGACCAAGACTAGAATTTAAAAAAGGTGGTAAAGCATTTCCAGATTTAACTGGTGATGGAAAAATTACTAGAGCAGATATTTTAAAAGGTAGAGGAGCTATTAAAAAAGGTGGTATGGCAAAAAAAGCTGACATGATCACTGAAAAAATGTCTTCTAAGAAAAAAGGCAAAATGATGAAGGGTAAAAGATAAATATCCAATGGGTAAATCTAAAAGAAAACAATTCATTGACCTTGCTAAAAAAGGTGGAACAAGACAAGACTTTATAGATCTTGCAGAAGATCTTGAAGTTGGTGGAAACACAGAAGATGATGTTGTTGTTCCAATAGAACCACCATCACAACCAAAACCACCAGGAAAAGCTAAAGGTGGTCTTATAAGAGGAATGCCTAAAATTGCATTAAGAGGTTATTAATGGGAAAACTTTGTCCAAGAGGAAAAGCAGCAGCTAAAAGAAAATTTGCAGTGTACCCTAGCGCGTACGCGAACATGTATGCGAGCGCAGTTTGTTCTGGTAAAATAGTTCCGGGTGGACGTAAAAAGAAAATGGGTGGAGGAAGTATTTCACAAGAGAGAAAAATGGTTTCTAATTATAAACAAGGTGGTGTTGCAAAAGGTTGTGGCGCTGTATTAGAAAATAGAAGAAAAGTTACAAAAAAATATTAATATGGCAAATGGTCTTAGAAAATGGGTCTCTGAAAAATGGGTAGATATTGGATCTAAAAGAAAAGACGGGTCTTATGCTCCTTGTGGAAGATCTAAAGGAGAAAAAAGAAAAGGTTATCCAAAATGTGTACCATTAGCAAAAGCTAGATCAATGTCAGAAGGTCAAAGACGTTCAGCAGTTGCAAGAAAAAGAGCGGCAGGTAACACTGGACCTAAACCAACTAATGTTAAAACATTTGCTGGAAGAAGAGATATGAGAGTTGGAGGATTAGTATAATGCCAAGTGAAGTTTATAAAAAATTTTATAAAGATTTAGATAAAGCTGCTAAAAAAGCAGAGGAAGAACAAAAAAAATTTAGAGAAATTGAAGAGAAGATGAATAAGAGAGTTAAAGAAATTGATGATGAAAAAACTGAATTTGATTATTTAAATTTAATACGTCCAGAAGATTCTACTGCAGATCCTATGAATTTTAAAGATGGTGGATTAGTTAGTAGAGGACAAGGAAGAGTTCTTAAAACTAAAAAAACTAAAATGTACTAATGGGTGATATTTCATTACGTGGACAAGGTAGAGCAATGTTAGCATCTGGATCAACTCCAGCATGGCAACGTAAAGAAGGTAAATCTAAATCCGGTGGATTAAATAGAAAAGGTATTGCATCTTATAGAGCTGCAAATCCAGGATCAAAATTATCAATGGCAGTTACAACTAAACCCAGTAAGTTGAAACCTGGGTCAAAATCTGCTAATAGAAGAAAGTCATTTTGTGCTAGAATGAAAGGCATGAAAAGTAAATTAACATCAGCTAAGACGGCAAGAGATCCTGATTCTAGAATCAATAAATCTTTACGTAAGTGGAATTGTTAATATAACCAACAAAAGGAGAAAGAAATGGACGCAGTAGTGTTTTTAAGTAAGTTACAGAAGTTTATTAGAGAGCAATACCAAGGAATTGGTGATTCTATGATATCTGGTAATGTTGACAACATGGAGAAATATAAGTATATGCAAGGACAGGCAAATGCCTATCAAACAGTAATTCAGGAAATCTCTAACCTGCTAAATGAAAAGGAGCGAAAAGATGATAAAGGAAACGTTATTGACCTCGGAAAAGGAAGTACCAAAGATAAACCTAGGTCTTGAGGAAAAGTATAAAGAAGAAGATAAAAAAGTTGAAGACAAAACTCTTAGAGCAGAAAATATTTCTGAATCTTTAATTGATAGTTTACCACAACCGTCTGGTTGGAGGTTACTAGTATTACCATTTACACCGAAGGATAAAACTTCAGGTGGATTAATCATATCACAAGAATCTTTAGACAAAGCAAGAATCGCAACTAATTGCGGTTATGTTTTAAAGGTTGGACCATTAGCTTATTTGGATAAAGAAAAATATTCAACAGGCCCTTGGTGCAAGGAAAAAGATTGGGTGATCTTTGCTCGCTATGCGGGTTCAAGACTTCCAATTGAAGGCGGTGAAGTTCGTCTATTAAATGACGACGAAGTCTTAGGGACAATTAAAAATCCTGAAGATGTACTTCACTATATATAAACATAGGAGAAAACTATGCCAGAAAACAAAAATGAAAAGACCGTTGACATAGATACATCTGGTCCAGGAGCCGAGGTCGAATTAGACGTTAAGCAACCTGAATCAAACGACATAGAGGTATCAAATGAAAAAGACAACGTTAAGTCCGTTGATACAGTTGCGGAATCTAATGAGCAATCTGATGTTAAGGCAGACAAACAAGATACAGAAAACAAGGACCAAGGAACAGGTTCTGAAGATACAGATAACAAGAAAGAATTAGAAGATTACAGTGAAGGTGTTAAGAAGAGAATAGCAAAACTAACAAAGAAAATGCGTGAAGCTGAAAGACAGCGTGAAGCTGCTATCGACTATGCACGTAAAATCCAAGTTGAGAAAGATTCTCTAGCTGGACGCCTTACCAAATTAGATACAGGTTATATTTCTGAAATGGAAAGAAGAATACAATCATCTGTAGAATCTGCTTCTGCTAAATTAGCACAAGCTAGATTAGATGGTGATATAAAAGCTGAAATCGCAGCACAAACTGAGATATCTAAATTAGGATATGAAGAAGCTAGACTTCTTGATCTTAAAGCTAGACAATCAGAAGCTAAGGAAATTGAACCTAAAGTTCAGTTAAATCAACAACAAGCTGTTCAACAAGAACAACCTATCAATCCAGATCCGAAAGCTCAAAGTTGGGCCGGTAAAAATACATGGTTTGGACAAGATGAGGCAATGACATACACAGCCTTTGGATTACACAAGAAACTTGTGGATGAAGAAGGATATGATGCTCAAAGTGACGAATACTATGCGGAAATTGATAAAAGAATAAGACTTGAGTTTCCTCATAAATTTGCTACAACTGCATCACAAACGATAACTGCAAAACCAATTCAAAATGTAGCTTCGGCTAATAGAAGTGGAAAAAACAGTAATCGCAAAATTGTGAGACTCACGCCTTCTCAAGTAGCTATTGCTAAAAAATTAGGTGTGCCACTTGAAGAATATGCGAAACATATAATCACGAAGGAGTAAATGCATATGGAAAAAAATAAAACAATTAAGACCCCTCGTGCGAGCCAAACTAGATCTACTGAAAAGAGACCTACAACTTGGACTCCACCGTCATCTTTAGATGCCCCGCCGGCACCAGATGGCTTTAGACATAGATGGATTCGTACTGAAGTTTTAGGCTTCGACGATACCAAAAATATGACTGGTAAAATTAGATCAGGATGGGAGCTCGTAAGAGCAGATGAATATCCTGGATCTATTTACCCTGAAGTCAAAGATGGTAAATACGCGGGAGTAATCGGAGTTGGTGGCCTTGTGTTGGCAAGGATACCGGAAGAGGTTGCAAAATCTCGTGAAGCTTATTTTAGGAAACAAATTGAAGCTCGCGAAGAAGCAATTGATAACGACCTTTATAAGGATCAACATCCAAGTATGCCTATCAATAATGAGAGGCAGACTCGTGTAACTTTTGGTGGTACGAACAAAAAGTAATTTTTTGGCAATACCAACAAGATAATAAAAACTTAAACAAGGAGAAAACAAATGGCTAATAGAAGCTCAGTAGGCTTCGGTCTAAGACCGATTGGTAAAGTTGGTCAAAATAGAGATGCTCAAGGTTTAAGTGAATATGTAGTAGCTACAAGTCCAACTATTGTATATTTCAATGATGCTGTGAAAGCAGTAAACACTGGAACTATAGCAGTTGCGACGTCGTCAGACATACTATTAGGTTCACTTAACGGATCTTTCTATACTGATCCAACGACTCAAAAACCAACATGGAGGAATTATATCCCTAGCGTTGCAGCGACAGATATCGTTGCATTCGTAAGTGATGATCCTTATGAAAGATTTGAGATCAGATCTAATAAAACAACAGGCGGTGCCCAAACAGATGTATTCTTAAATGCGAATATAACTTATTTGGCTGGGGACTCAGCAAACTACGTATCTAGAAGTAGATTGAATGCGTCGACGTTGAATACAACGAACACTCTTCAATTACAGGTACTTGGTGCAACAAAAGACACTGGTGATAATAATATTACTCAGTCACACGTTGTATTAGTGACTAGAATTAATAAACATCAGTTCTTAACAACTACAGGAGTATAAGAATATGGCTATATCAAGAGGACAACTAGTTAAAGAACTAGAACCAGGATTGAATGCACTATTCGGCCTGGAGTACAAACGTTATGAAAATCAGCATCTTGAAATATTTGATGTAGAAACTTCTGACAGAGCTTTTGAAGAAGAAGTTATGTTATCAGGTTTCGCAAATGCTCAAGTTAAGCCAGAAGGTTCTGGAGTGACTTTTGACAATGCTCAAGAAACTTTCACAGCTAGATACACACATAACACCGTAGCACTTGCTTTCTCAATCACTGAAGAAGCGATTGAAGATAACTTGTATGATAGACTTGCGTCTAGATATACAAAAGCTTTAGCAAGATCTATGGCAAACACTAAGCAAGTAACAGCTGCTAACGTACTTAATAATGCGTTTTCAAGCTCTTACCCAGGTGGCGATGGCTCTCCTTTATTGGATCAAGCTCATCCTACTATTGCTGGTTCATTTAGAAATGAACTTGCAACTGCTGCTGACTTAAACGAAACTTCATTAGAACAATCATTGATTGATATCAATGCGTTTACTGATGAAAGAGGTTTAAAGATTGCTGCAAGAGGTGTTAAATTAATTATTCCAAGTGAATTACAATTCACTGCGGAGAGATTAATGGCGTCTCAAGGTAGAACTGGTACTGCTGATAACGATATCAATGCAATCAAATCTATGGGAATGATTCCACAGGGTTATACTGTGAATAACTTCCTTACAGATTCTGATGCGTTCTTTATCAAAACTGACGTTCCAAATGGAATGAAAAATTTTGTTAGAGCGGCTATCAAGACTTCTATGGAAGGTGATTTTGATACTGGTAACGTTAGATACAAAGCTAGAGAAAGATACAGCTTCGGCTGGTCTGACCCTAGAGGTTTGTTTGGCTCACCAGGTGCTTAATATATAAGCATTTTTTATTTTAGGGGTCTCTTTATGGGGCCCCTTAAATATGTTAGAAAGAATGAATTATGACAAAATTGTTTCAAGTTAAAATTAGAGCGTATGGTTACAAAGCTGATTTTGATATTGAAGCTGAAGATAGTGCAGAAAGTATAGAATTAGCTATCCTTGACAAAGTGGGACAAAATGGGGTAATATTCAAAGACAGCATGAGATCTTTTGCTAAAGATAAATGCTGGATAACCTATGAGGAGATCGTAGATGATATCAGTTCAAGCTCTTTACACAAAGAAGAGAGCATTAGAACTTGATTGGGAGCAACACTACATTCAAGAGGGAATATATACTCTTGATATGGTTAGGATTGACGAAAAAATTCGTGAAATCATTAACCAGATTAAAATGTCTGAAGCTGAAATAGCACATAGACAAATTAAGGTAGAAATGGCTGCTCCTGAGTTTTCTGTAGCTAGCTAAAACTAGCTATTTATATCCGAAAAATAGATTTTCGATGCAGGTATCCCTTGCGCTATTTAATAAATTCAGTTATATCTTAGTCACTATACATTAACTTCTGATCTAGACGCGTATAGTCGACGGCCTAGAGACTAGATTGGAATAACTAGGAGAATAAAACTATGGCAACAACATCATTCCAAGGGATCGTAAGATCATACGGAGGACAAGACAAATCAGTAACAACACCAGGCGTTGTAGTATTATCTGAAACAATTTCATTTGATGCTGCAGCAACCGCAGTTAGTTTAACACCAGTTAGAATTGGTACATCAGCGTCAACTGGTGCTACATTCATTCTACCAAAAGGTGCTATACCAATTTCTTTTACAGTAGTCGTAGCATCATCAGGTGCAAGTTCAACTGTAGACATTGGAACAACAGATGACGTTGATGGTTTCTTTAATGAAGTAGCTTCGGTTACAAAAGGATCAATCAAAGGTGCAGATGGTGCATTAGTAGTAGCAGGTGGTATACCAGCTAACGCTACTGTAGCAGCTTCTGTTGGAGCAACTGCTGGAACTGGAACAGTTACAGGTGTATTTACATATACAATTGTAGATAACGCTCAACCAGGCGAATCACAGTCGTTATAATAAATTAATTTTTAAGGAGCTCGAAAGGGCTCCTTAAATTATAAGGAGAAAAAAAATGGCAAGTTTTAAAAGTGATGTACAAGCGACTAGATTCACAACTACTACTACAAATGCAATTGTAGCAGGACCAATTAGATTAAGAGGTATCATTGTTGCATCTGATGGAACAGGAGCAGGAAGTGTAACATTAAAAACAACATCTTCTGCAGGATCTACTTTATTTGTAGCAGATGTACCAAGCGGAGATGTTATTAATTTTAGTTTTCCTGAAGATGGAATTTTATTTCCAAAAGGAATTTTTACAACTACTTTAACTAAAATTACTGCAGTTACATTACTAACAGATAAATATTCTGGACCTGGATTAACAGCGTAGGAGAAGCTAAATGGCTAACACTACTTCTGGAACTACAACTTTTGAAAAGACCTTTTATATAGATAAAATTATAGAAGAGGCTTACGAAAGAATTGGTTTATCCGCACCAAGAACTGGACAAGATTTAGAATCTACAAGAAGATCTCTAAATATAATGTTCCAGGAATGGGCAAACAGAGGTCTTCATTATTGGGAAGTAGCAAGTAATACTATCTCAATGATCCAAGGTCAGTCAGTCTATACTATCTATAGATCTACATCAGATGGAACGTCAGACGGAACACTTAGTTATTTAGATGGTGCAATTACTGCATCTCAAACTACAATTACACTAGATTCAGTTTGGCAATTTCCAACGACTGGAACTTTATTAATAGATTCAGAACAAATTACTTACACAGGTACAAATACTTCTAATAATCAAATTACAGGATGTGTCAGAGGTGCTAATAGCACAACTGCTGCAATTCATGCAGACAATGCAACTGTATATGATTATAATTCTATTACTTATGGACCCGATGATATTTTAGAAGCAGTTTATAGAAACACAGAACAAAGTCCTGTTGTTGATTTTCCACTTACTAAAATTAATAGATCAGCTTACAGTGGATTATCATCTAAATATTCACAGGGTCAACCAACACAATATTATGTACAAAGATTTATAGATAAAATTACAATTACTTTATATTTAACTCCAGGAGCATCACAGGTAAATAATGTAATGCAATATTACTATGCTAAAAGAATTCAAGATGTTGGAGCTTATACAAATGCAACAGATGTTCCATATAGATTTGTTCCCTGCATGTGCGCGGGACTTGCTTATTATGTTTCATTGAAACTTGCTCCACAAAGAACACAAGAACTAAAATTATTTTATGAAGATGAATTATTAAGAGCATTAGATGGTGATGGATCTTCTTCAAGTTCATTTATAACTCCAAAAACTTATTATCCAAATGTCTAAAAACTCCAGCGGTAGATTTGCATACATGATCTCTGACCGTTCTGGTTGTAGATTTCCATATCAAGAAATGGTTCAAGAATGGAATGGTTCATGGGTACATGTTTCAGAATACGAACCAAAACAACCTCAGTTAGATCCAAAACCAACTACAGCTGATCCACAGGGTTTAAGATATGCACATCCTGATAGACAAGAACCACCAGTAATTATTGCTTTAACTTTAAATCCCTTTTCAACGACTAAGTATGCAGGTTCTACTTATATTAATGTTTATTCAGAGGATCATGAAAGATCTACTGGTAATATTGTAAGATTTAGAGGGCCTCCACAAGTTAATATAGTAGGTACACCAACTAGAGAAGATTCTTTTGATGATGTTCCTTCATTTGATAATGTTACAGATATTTCAAATGCTAATGGATTTACAATTACAGTTGGAAAAATTAATTCATCTGGTATTGTAAGTGATACTTTAAATTATTTTTATTTTTTAAGTACAAGTACAGCGACAACAGGAAATATAGCTGGCGGCGGGGCACAATGTTCTGCAGGACCGGTTACACTACAGGCTTGATATGACATACACAGAATTAGTTACTAAAATAAGAAATTATACAGAAGTAGATTCTAATGTACTAACAGCTACTATTATTGATGGATTTATTCAAGATGCTGAATTTAGAATTTTAAGAGATGTAGATTCAGATAATAATAGAAAATATGCAACAGCTTCAGTTGTTGTAACTCAAAAATATTTTAATACACCAGCAGATTTATTAGTTATTAGATCCGCACAAGTATTTAATACAGATGGAACCATATCTTTTTTAGATGTTAGAGATATGACATTTATTAATGAATATAATCAAAGTAATACAACAGGAATTCCTAAATATTATGCAAATTGGGATGAAGATACTGTTATTGTAGCTCCAACCCCAGATCAAGCTTATACAATTCAAGTAAATTATATCTTGAAACCAACTGGATTATCTAGTACTACTGCTAATACATATTTAAGTCAGCAGTTTCCCAATGGCTTATTATATGCTTGCCTAGTTGAGGCTTATGGATTTTTGAAGGGTCCAAATGATATGTTGCAATATTATGAAAATAGATATAAGCAAGCTATCGAAGGATTCTCATTAGAACAAATGGGAAGAAGACGAACTGATGAGTTTCTTGACGGAGAACCTCGTATAGCTCGTAAACCACAATAAGGAAAAACAAGTATGGCTATTACACAAGCGTTACCAAATAGTTTTAAAAAACAATTATTAGATGGTGATCAAGATTTTTCAACGTTGGGTGCTGGTGGTGATAAATTTAAGTTAGCTCTTTATGTATCAACTGCAACATTAGGTGCAGCAACAACTTCATTTACAACTGTTGGACAAGTTAGTTCTTCTGGAACTAATTACACATCAGGCGGAAAAGCATTAGTAAATTCTGGAACATCTGTTGTATCAACAACAGCTTTTACAAGCTTTGCTGATTTATCTTTTCAGAACGTTACATTAACTGCAAGAGGTTGCTTGATATATAATACTTCATTTTCTAATTCTGCAGTTGCAGTATTAAATTTTACAACGGATAAAACAGCTACTTCAGGAACATTCACTATTCAATTCCCAGCTTTCACTAATACATCGGCTATTATAAGAATAGCTTAATTAGGAGTTTTCTTACATGGCCAATACAACTTGGGGTCAGTTAGGTTGGAGTGCAGGAACCTTTGGTGGATTAAATGAGGTTACTATTCAAGTAACAGCTCCTGGAACACCTACAACTTGGGGATCAAATAGTTGGGGTCAATTTGGTTGGGGAGAAAACGTAGGCCTTTCAACTCTTCAAGGAAATGTAACTGTTGATATAATAAGTATTGCAAATGTTACAGGACAATTATTAAATACATCTTTAAATTCAGTAACTGTCACAGGAACAGCTAATATTTCTTTAACAGGACAACAATTAACTACCTCTTTAAACTCAGTCACACCAATAATAGATGTAAGTACTTCTTTAACTGGACAACAATTAACATTATCTGAAGGTATAGTAGACCCGGCTCCTGATGCTGAAGTAACAGGAATACAATTAACTACCACACTTAATAATGCAGTAAAAATAGATATAGCTGTTGTTGGTATTTTAACAGGACAACAATTAACAACAACATTAAATTCTGTATCTATAGATTTAAACACCCCTGTTAATGTAACAGGTCAAAGTTTAACACTAGCTTTAAATTCAATATCTACTAAAATAGATGTTTCTATAAATGTAACTGGATTTAGATTGACAGGGGCAACCGGACAGTTATATGTAACGGCTTGGGCTCCAGTTGATCCTGGTCAATCAATAAATTATACAGGTGTAAATACTGGTCAATCCGTAAATTGGACAGAAGTGGCTGCATAAATATAGGGGTTGTATTAATTGACAAAAACTGATAAATATTTTAATAAGAACAAAATAAGGATTTAAATGGCTGTAATATATTCATCGGACCTAAAACTATCTATTATATCTACTGGCACAGAAGCTGGTGTATGGGGCCAAATTACAAATACAAATTTATATCTATTACAACAAGCAATTGGTGGATACGAAGCAATTTCTATTGCTGGTGGAGCTCAAACAACAGCTCTTACAATGTCTAGTGGTGCAATTTCTAATGCAAGAAATGCAGTTATAAAATTAACAGGAACAATCACAGGAAACCAAATTGTAACAGTTCCAACGAGTATTGAAAAAACATACATTGTATCTAATGGTACAGTAGGTGCATTTACAGTAGAATTTAAACAAGCAGGTGGTACAGGAGTTACATTCGCAGCTGCAGATAAATCTACAAAAATACTATTTGCAGATGGAACAAATATTGTGGATACAGGAAATACTACTCCAATTATTACTCAAATTAATGACACTAATGTTAATGAACAAATTAAATTTACAACAACTGCAAGTGCAGTAAACGAATTTACAATTACAAATGCCGCAACAGCTAATGCCCCTGAAATTTCAGCGACAGGAAGTGATACTAATATTGACCTTAAAATCACTCCAAAAGGTTCTGGTAAAATAAATTTAGATGGAATTAAATTTCCAAATGCAGATGGATCTTCTGGACAATTTTTAAAAACAGACGGATCAGGTTCTTTAAGTTTTGCAGACTCTGGTCTTGCATGGCAATCAGTTGTTACAACAAGTACTATAACTGTTGTAGCAGGTAGAGCATACTTTATAAATACAACTTCAGCTGCTTGTACAGTAACTTTACCTTCAGGAACACCTACTGCAGGGGCTCAAGTTCAATTAGTAGATTACGCAGGAACTTTTGATACTAATGCGGTTACAATAAATCCAAACGGAAACAAAATAGAAGGTGGAACAAATAATTTACAATTAACAGGAGATAGAGAAGGAGTAATTTTAACTTATATAGACGCAACACAAGGTTGGTTAGCAACATCAGGAATTAACGAAGGAACAGATGCTTTATCACCCTCACCTTATTCAGTAGATTTTTTAGTAGTGGCTGGTGGAGCAGGAGGAGGTGGATATTATGTAGGTGGAGGAGGTGGTGCTGGTGGATATAGAACATCTACTCAAACAGTATCGGGAGGAGCAGTGATTACAGTAACAGTCGGAGATGGTGGTGCTGGTAGTGGTGGAGGTAGTGGAGTAGCAGGAGTTTCTGGTTCAAATTCTTCAATATCAGGTTCAGGATTATCCACAATAACTTCTGCTGGAGGAGGTGGTGGTGGTACAGAATCTCCAAATGTTGTAGGAAATAGTGGTGGTTCAGGTGGTGGTTCTTGTCATACTTTACCAAATGCTGGACTTGGAAACACTCCAAGTACTTCTCCTAGTCAAGGTAATAATGGTGGTTCTGGTGCTGGTACTAGTGGTCCAAGACAACCTGCTGGTGGAGGAGGAGGTGCTGGGGCAGTAGGTGTTAGTGCTTCTGCTGGTGCAACTGCTGGTAATGGAGGTAATGGTACTGCATCTTCAATTACTGGTTCTTCAGTAACTTATGCTGGAGGAGGAGGTTCTGGAACACAAGCAACTCCTGTTACTTCAGGAGGAACTGGAGGCGGTGGAAATGGTTCAAATGGTGCAGGTTCAAATGGTACAGCAAATACTGGTGGTGGTGGAGGTGGTTCTGATAGAACACCTTTTTCAAGTGGAGGTTCAGGTGGTAAAGGAGTTGTTATATTAAGTATGCCTGACGCAAGTTATTCAGGAACTACAACTGGTTCTCCAACTGTTGCAACAGGAGTTTCAGGAAAAACAGTTTTAACATTTAATGGATCAGGAAGTTACACCGGATAATTTATGGCATCATTCGCAAAAATAGGATTAAATTCAAAAGTAATAGAAGTACTTTCAGTTAACAATGAAGTATTAAAAGATTCAAATGGAGTTGAGCAAGAAGTTAATGGAATTGATTTCTTAACAAAATTAACTGGTTATCCTTTATGGAAACAGACATCATACAACACTAAGGGTGGAGTTCATAATAATAATGGAACACCTTTACGAAAAAATCACGCAGGAATAGGTTATACTTATGATGAAAATAGAGATGCTTTTATACCACCTAAAGGTTTTAATTCTTGGGTATTAAACGAAACAACTTGTAATTGGGAAGCACCAATATCTAAGCCAGATAATAATAATGTATATATTTGGAATGAACAAAATTTATCTTGGGATTTAAAAGAATAGTATTATATTAAAAAACGAAACGAAAGGAAAGAAAAATGGAAGCAAAAATAAACAGTATATTTCCAACACCTATTTACATATCTAAATTAGACAGAGAATTAACTTCATTAGAATTAGATTTTGTAGATAAGTCAAAAAAAGATTTTACGGGAAACGAAGGTAATATTACATCAAAAGATAATTATATTCTTAATCAAAAAATATTTGCAGATTTAAAAAAAGAATTACAATTAAGAATAGAAGATTACTTTAATAAAATAATATGTTCAAAAAATAACATTACACCATATATTACTCAATCTTGGTTAAACTACACAGAAACAAATCAATATCATCACAAACATTCTCATAACAATTCTTTATTATCAGGAGTTCTTTATATTAACTGTAATGAGGAATTTGATAAGATTAAATTCTTTAATGATAATTATAAAACAATTTTACCAGATATTAAAAACTGGAATTTATGGAACTCAGAAACTTGGTGGTTTCCTGTTAAGACTAAAGATATAATATTATTTCCTTCATCTTTAACTCACATGGTAGAAACAAAACAAGGTACAAATACTAGAATTAGTTTAGCTTTTAATGTTTTTATAAAAGGAACAGTTGGAAACAATATAAATTTAACTGAACTTATATTATGACAGTAAGAAAACTATCTATTGCTACAACCATAAAACGATACACTAATGAGAATGGTTTTTCTTGGGGTATTAATACAGTAATGAAATCTTTAGCACCTGATGCTAGTTTTGATTTAACATCTGCTGGTGGAACATTTATTATAGATAGATGGGATTCAAATTTACCACAACCAACATCTCAAGAAATTAGAGACGAATATATAAGACAACAAACTATAGCTGAGTGTATTGAATATTTTAAAGAAAATACTGGTTTTAAAGGGTATATTAAAAAATTATTTAAATAGTTAAGTAGTTAAGTAGTTAAGTATTTGATATATAAGCTTTCTGGCTTTTATAAAATAATCATGTATAGTACTGCCTTATGCCATTAAAAAAAATACCATTAAAAGCTGGATTTAATAAACAAGATACCTCAACTGCTGCAGAAGGTCAGTGGATTGATGGTGATTTTGTTAGATTTAGATATGGTTATCCTGAAAAAATAGGTGGATGGCAAGAGATTTTAGATAAGGAATTAGCAGGAGTTGCAAGAGCACAACACACTTGGACAGATTTAGAGGGAAATAAATATGCAGCAATAGGAACTAATAAATTATTAGTTATTTATTTTGAAGGTGCATTTTATGATATTACTCCACTTGGTACAACCTTAACTAGCGCTACTTATTCATCAACAACAGCATCTACAACAGTCACTATTACTAAATCAAGCCATGGGCTTGCAGTTGGTGATTATATTAAATTTACAGCAGCAACAACACCAGGACCAACTACAACAAGTTATACATCAGCAAGTTTTACAACAAATATTTTTGAAGTAAAAACAGTTCCATCTACTAGTACATTCACACTTACAATGCCAACAGCTGAAACTGGAACAGGTGTTACAACGGCTGGAAGTTTATCTTTTGCTCCATATGTGAATATTGGACCGGTATCTCAAACTTATGGTTATGGATGGGGAACATCTACTTGGGGCACCGTTGCTTGGGGTGTAGCAAGTACTTCTTCTACTGTAGTATTATCACCCGGTAACTGGTCATTTGATAATTTTGGAGAAATATTAATTGCAACAATTAAAAATGGTAAAACATTTTCATGGAATCCAGCGACAGCAAATCCATTAACAGTTAGAGCAGTAGTTATAGCTGGAGCTCCAACAGCTTCTACTATGACTATAGTATCAGATAGAGATAGACATTTAATTGCACTTGGAACAGAGACAACAATTGGAACTACTTCTTCACAAGATCCAATGTTTATAAGATTTTCAAACCAAGAAGATTATAATACTTGGGCACCTACTGCAACAAATACAGCAGGTACATTTAGATTAGATACAGGAAATTACATTGTCGGAGCTGTACAAGGTAAGGATTATATATTTATTTTAACAGATCAAGCAGCTTATGTTATGCAATTTGTTGGACCTCCTTTTGTATTTTCAATTAGACAAGTGGGTACAAACTGCGGATGTATTGGCCAGCATTCAATAGTCTTTGCACAAGGTGCTGTATTCTGGATGGGTTTCGGTGGAGGATTCTTTGTTTATGATGGTACTGTTAAACAATTGCCATCTCTTGTTGAAGATTTTGTATTTACAACAGGTGGAACTAATTTGGGTATAAATTACAATGCTTCAGATATTGTCTATGGTTCTCACAATAGTTTATATAATGAAGTAATTTGGTTTTATCCTAGTGCTAATGAAACTCAGATCAATAGATCTGTAGTTTATAACTTCGTTGAAAATACTTGGACTACAATGTCACTTTCTAGAACAACTTATTCAGATGCTCAAACTTACGATAAACCATATGCGACTAAATATTTATCAACTGGAACTCCAACCTTTCCAACTATTAATGGAGTAACTAATACATATGGATCTTCAGAATATTATGAACATGAAATAGGTGTTAATGAAGTAAGTGCACTTGGAGTTAAAACAGCTATCTCTGCATATATTGAATCTGGAGATTTTGATTTAGATATAGAAGGAGATGGTCAGTATTTAATGAAGATAAATAGATTTATACCTGACTTTAAAATACTTACAGGAAATGCTAAAGTAACATTATTGTTAAGAGATTATCCATCTCAAACACAAAATAGTCAGATGCTTGGACCCTATACTGTAACTTCATCTACAACTAAGATAGATACTAGAGCAAGAAATAGATTAATGAGTATTAAAGTAGAAAATGACTCAACAGATGAAAACTGGAGATATGGATTATTTAGAGTAGATATTCAACCTGATGGAAGAAGATAATGGCAAAAATTACAACATATATACCAGAACCAAGTCCAGAGTATTCTCCTGAGAATCAAAGACAAGTTCTACAAGCTTTAGAGACATTAAAAGATCAATTAAACTTTTCTTTCCAAGAAGATTTAAGACAAGAACTACAAAGATTCACTTGGTTTAACATGAGGTTTGGCTGCTAATGAGTTGTGATAATGTAAATTCGGGTCCTAGTAATCCAGCTTATGTTGCAATAAGTGGAACTAATGTAGATGCCTTTGGAAGATTAAGAGTTTCTCAACCATATACATTATTTGATTCTCAAAATAGATACGCAATAGATCCTCAATTTGATACATCAACTGTGTCAGGTGGATCTACAACTTATTTACCTAATGAATCATCTGTTAGAATGGATGTAAGCACTGCTTCTGGTGCTGAAGTTGTTAGACAAACTTTCAGATCATTTCCTTATCAACCAGGTAAAGGTTTATTAGTTCTTGCAACTTTTGTAATGAATGAAGCTAAAACAAATTTAAGACAACGTGTAGGTTATTTTGGAGTTCAAAATGGAGTATTCTTTCAGTTAAATAATACTACTAAATCATTTATATTAAGAACTTATATTGGTGGTTCTGTTGATGATACTACAAGAAAAGTAGATCAATCTTCATGGAATGGAGACAAATTAGATGGAACAGGTTCAAGTGGTTTAACTTTAGATTTAACAAAGCCTCAAATCTTATGGATGGATTTTGAATGGTTAGGAGTTGGTAATATTAGATGTGGTTTTATTATTAATGGTCAGTATATAGTTTGTCATACTTATCAAACTGCAAACGTTACTGGAACTTCTGTTTATATGACAACTGCTATATTACCTGTAAGATATGAAATAACAAATACTGCGGCAACTGGATCAGCTTCTTATTTAAAACAAATTTGTTCAACTGTATTATCAGAAGCTGGTTATGAACAAACATCTATTGAACATGTTGCTACAATGACAAGTGCAACAGCTGGAAATTATATAACCACAACTTATAAACCACTTGTTTCTATTAGACTTGCATCTGGTTCATTAGGTGCTGTTGTTATTCCTTATAATGTAAATTTTTTACCAACAACTACAGACAATTATCAAATCGGTTTATTTAAAAATGGTACATTAACAAGCGCTTCTTATTCAGCTGTTGCATCAGATGCAAATGTAGAATTTGATATTACAGCATCCGCTATAACTGGAGGTACTTTAGTATATAGTGAATTTTTAACTTCTAAATCTGGGAGATCTTCTTTATCAGGAGCTGCTGCTTCTTTTAATTTTGATTTACAATTAGGTGCTTCTCTTGCAGGAGTTAGTGATGTTTACTCACTTTGTGCTAGAACACTTACTTCTACAGGTGGTGGAATTGGACTTTTAACTTTTTTTGATTTAACACAATAA
>Ga0209087_1000235_pt1 | contig 36098 bp, 23 predicted proteins | sample S_130805_EF_Meta_FD_187321 | JGI IMG/M metagenome (GOLD analysis project Ga0209087, IMG submission 187321) | Freshwater microbial communities from Lake Simoncouche, Canada to study carbon cycling - S_130805_EF_MetaG (SPAdes) (version 2) | ecosystem: Environmental > Aquatic > Freshwater > Lake ... | reverse complement strand
TTAGCATGGCAACTACCATTAGTATTCATAGCATTAAGTGCCGCCATCGCCGTATCATCTTGGGTGTTACAATTAGTTAAACCAGTTGGTATATTTAAGTTGTTTACTGCAATCATGATTGCCGCCACCTTTGCTGTAATTGCCTATGGATTGGGTAACTTATTAGTCGGATTCAAAAAGTCTAAGATTGATAAAAAAACAGCAACAGACTTAGCATGGCAATTACCATTAGTATTCATTGCGTTAAGTGCCGCTATCGCAGCATCATCTTGGATATTACAATTAGTTAAACCAGTTGGTATATTTAAGTTGTTTACTGCAATACTAATCGCCGCTATGTTTACGGTAATTTCATTTGGTATACCACACCTAATGAAAGGAATTAAAAATGTTAAAGTAAAAGATGCTTTAACAGGTGGGTTAGTCTTATTAGCTATAACTGCTGCAATTGTTGCTGCTTCTTGGTTAATAAGTGTTATGAAGCCGATAAGTATAGCAACAATGTTTAAGCTAATATTTCTAAGTATATCATTAGGTATAGCCACTATTGCATTAGCTGGTACAATTTATATTCTTAATAAGATAGGTAAATTATCAGATTATATCAAAGGTGGTGTAGTTGTTCTTATTTTAGCATTAACGATTGCAGTAGCCTCAATGATTCTATCAATTGGTAAATATAAAAATTACCCATCACCAAAATGGGCTCTTGGTGTTGGTTTAGCCTTAGCATTCTTTGGTATTGGAGCTGTCTTACTTGGAACTCAAGTTATGAACCCATTCTTTTACGCGGGACTTGGTATGATATTAGTTGTTGGTGGAACTATTGTCGCACTATCATATGTTTTATCAGCTGGTCAATATAAAAAGTTTGCATCAAAAGAATGGGCAGTCTCCACCACTCTATTATTAGGAACATTTGGATTATTAGCCGTTGCACTTGGATTAATAGCACCAATTGTTGCACTGGGTGTTGTATCAGCTTTAGCTATTGTTGGATTTATATATGCAGCAGATTTAATATTCAGAAAAGGAGAATTTAAAAAGTATCCATCAAAATCATGGGTCTTACCAACTACTTTAGTTATTGCAGCATTTGCAGCAACAATGGTTGGATTAGCACTGATATCACCATTTTTATTAGTTGGTATTCCAGCCGCACTAGCTGTTGTTGGTATGATTTGGGCAATAGATAAGATATTTCAAAAAGGTAAATTTAAAAAATATCCAAGTAGAGAGTGGAGTAGAGGTGTCGCACAATCCATTGCCGATATGGTTAAAATAATGGATAACACTAGCTTTACATCAGTATTAAAAGGTGGATTATCTTCTCTTTTTGGTGGTGGTGTTGATGATGTCGCTAAAGCAATTTTGAAGTTAGATAACATATTCTCAAAGGGTAAGTTTGTAAATTATCCTAAAAATGACTTTATGAAGAACATATCCTCTAATGTTAGAACATATGCTGATTTAGCCAAATACATAGTCGATTCCAAAGCTGATAAGTTAAATGTTAAAGATATTACAGATGGAATGATTGGATTAGCAAATGGATATTCTCTATTAGCAAATGGTGTTGCAAAATTGAATACACAATTAGAGCAAATTGATATTGAGAAGCTAACAGCTCTTAAAAACTTAACCGGTTCTATTGTTCTCTTATCACTAATGGATTCTGATCAATTTGAAGATATGATGGATGCCTTAGAGGATAAAGCTCAAATATTCATAGATGTTATGAATGATTTAGATAAATCAGGACCAGAGAAGGTTAAGGGTGGAACAAAAGGAGCTCCAGCTGCACAAGTAAGAGGAAAAGCTGCACCTACTGGACCACCAGCAAAAACAATGGGTGATTTATATAGTATAATGCAACAAGTAAATCAAAATTTGGCAAATATCGCTAAAACTAATGATAATATGTCTAAGTATGTTGATGAGATTAGATCATCAGATATAGACTTGAAAAAGAAAAAATAAACAAATAATTGTTTATTTAATATAAATTACATGAAAAACATTTCAATTTTTAAAAAAGTATCACTATTTTTTACATATAGAAAAGCTATAAAAAAGATAGAAAAACAATTAGAAAGAGAATTTAATATCAGAATAGATGGAGCTTATAGAATCTACACAGTATTAAATGTACCATCAGAACTAATTGAAGAACCATACAATCTGAGAAAAGGTGATATTGATACACTAGCTCAAAATTTTATCAAAGAATATTCATCACAACTATCTAAATTTTTAGATGCAAATGGATTATATGAGCTTTATGATTTCTATGATGTAGAAAAAGTTGATAAATATAGTTATCTTTTAATATTTGGATTTTCAGTATTCAACTCACAGAAAGTATTTAGAAGTATTTATCTCTATTGGATACCGTCTATTGTGATAATATCTATATTAACTTGGTTATATTTTCAGTTATTTTAATAAACTTTTATCTTCATTACATTTATAATAAAAAAACAATTTACAATATGAGCAAATTTTATAGTTTGTCAGATGAAACCATCGACACCTTTAAATCAATTTTCAACAAAAAGTCTTTTCCATTTAATGTTGGTTTTCAATTTGTTGGATCTGAATCACAAAAAAATCTAATCAAAATCAGTAAAATGCCTGATCAGTTTGCATTTATTTTAGAAAAAGAATTATTGATTAGTATCAATGATGATTTAATGAGTGTATTTGAAGAAGAGTCAATTCAAATTCTTATGGAACAAGAAATTGATAAAATTTCTGTTAATATGGATACTGGAAAAATTAAAATGATTAAGCCAGATTTGACAACTTTCTCAGGACTTATAAACAAGTATGGAATTGAAAAAGTAGCAAAAGCAAATAAAGTTGAGGAACTTTATGCTGAACAAAAACAAGATGCCGAAGAAGACTTTTTAGCATAAACTTGTTAATAGATACAAACTATAATATAAAAATAAAATAACAATAAATATGGAAAATAAACCAGCACTTGAGACAAATGTGGTCAAACCAAGTCTATCTATTTTTGAAAATGAGACAGAATACAGACTTATTTCATTGGAATCAGAAATCAACTTAGATTCTAAAATTAACGATATTGAAAACTACTTATATAATAATCACGGTAGAGGAAAATCTGAATCTGAAAAAGATGCGCTTTATGGACAAGCTAAACAACTTTGGGAAAATTATGCAGAAGTTTTAAGAGACATTCACTTCACCTTCTATTTAAATAGAAAGCAATATCAGTTCTTAACTGACCTTTTAATTGATAAAATGGAGTATGATGTTAATACTGTATTCTTAGCTATTGAACTAACTGATATGTTAGGTGAGTGGAGAGGAACAGGAACAGCAAAAGATGATACAACAGTTCAAGGATATATTGCTGATGCAACTGAAATCACTTATATCTATCACTTGACTTCAAAGCATAAGGTAAAGGGATTATCAAATTCATCTTATCGATTTGCAGAAGTTCTTAAAAGAATTGGTGCCATTTCAAAGATTATCGCATACTACGACACACACGCTAAAAACTTTTCAAAGGAAATCCAAAATTGGGTAGCTACATTTGAAGATGGTGTAACAGTAGAAGGAAATGATTATGGAGCATCTAGAATCTCAACAGAATCTTCAACTAAGAAATCTAAGAAGAAAGAAGAAACAACAACTCAGGAATAATAAAAAAACCTCTCAATTTGAGAGGTTTTTTATGCTTATAATGTTGGTGTTGTGACCAATGTGATTGGCTCAAATGGACCAATTGGGTCAATATATCTAATAGGATCTGCCATATCATTCAATCCTCTTATCTCATAATTCTTTTTAGAAGTATAAATCTGACCATATCCATTATCACTTGTTACCTCAATAGTAATAAATGGATCTATATTAGAATCAATAGAAAAATTGTAAGAATGTGTGCCAGTTCTATACTCATTCAATGTTTGAACAGGAACAAAATTTAAATTCTTCCATTCAGTGATATCAATCCATTTAGCATAAGATCCATTATTTAAAACATCATAATAAGGAGTATATACAGAAGCAGTTCCAAATTGTACAAATGATGATTGTGTACCCACATACTCATAGATATTTCTATCATAACTTACAATTTGACCCAATTGATAATCAGTTTTAGTGTCCCATAGCGGAGCTTCATCATATTTTTTTGGATTTTTAATTTTATTATTAACTATTACTGACTCATATACTTTACCATAATAAGTAACTCTATCATCTATTGTATAAGTAGTAAATGGATTCCATTCTTTATAAGTTTTATAAGTTCTAATCTTAATTGTAAAGTAATCTGGGGCAGAAGAAGTAGCAGTCATAAAATCAATATGACAAGTATAAACAGTACTTGAACTATTAACCGGCATCAAATAAGCTTCATTTAACTGGAAGTCAACTGGAGTCATAGTTTGTCTCATATTTATAATCTTAGTATCATAATTTCTATGTGAAATAGTATTAATACCAACAAAGTCAGCTCTACCAGTTATGTCCAATATTCTATGTGTAATTGGTATTACATTCTTTTGTAACCAATATTTCAATCCCTGTAATTTCATAATAACTTCAGCTAATGAATACATTAACACATTATTACCTTCTTTATCGGTAATCTTATAAGTTAAATTGAATAGATTCGTGTCCTCAAAATTAGGATTAGGCATTGTATGTTTAATAAAATCATTGACGGTCCAACCCTCAACTGTATTATCAAAAATGTCCGGAATCTCCACCTTAAATAACTTAAAGAAATCCGGCGAGTTTGTATTAATGTTTCTATAGTATTCATATAATTCTAAATCATTATATCCAAAATAGTTAATAGCATTAATGATAGCCTTATATGATCCAACATAAGGGAAAATCTCATGTCTAACCATTAACATTTCCTTTCTCTTTTTATTTAAATATGTCCAATCTATACCTTGTTCATTAATATCATATTCCTTAAAAATATAAGTATCATCTGGAGCAACCAACTGACCAGTGTTTGATAATTCTATTTTATATCTAACATCTTCTATCTCAGTTTGTCCAGAGATATTAAATCTACCCAATTCTTTATCAATCACCTTGAACGTAGTAGTTAAGTAAGTTGTTTTATTTATCTTTGGATAATCATCAATTTGAGTAAATTCATCAAAAATAACATCAACAAAATCAACTACAATTGACCTAGTATAAACTTGTCTAATTTTGAATACTTTACCATTATTGACAGCCACATACTTATTATTCTTAATATTTGTGTAATCTGATACATTAACTTTAAGTAACTGACCAGCTTTCAACCCTCTAGTAACACCACTTGAATTCTCTGTGAAGACACTAGTAGAGTTAGCATTTAAGTAAATTACACCATAATCACCATTAACACTATCTTTTACAAACTTAAATTGTAAAATATCAGAGTTACCACTAGTAGTCTTAATAGTAAATGATATATCTTCTCTTTTATATAAAACTAATTTAGAAGCCATTGGACCCTCATTATCAGCTCTAAATCCAATAAATATCTCCATTGGTTCTGGAACTATTGATAAATTATCTTCCGAATCAACATGATCTAATGTATGAACAATCTCATCAAATATAGTTTGTTGATACTCCGACAAAGAAATAAAATCTAAATTCTTATTTGGATTTTTATTTAATGATATTGTTGTTAGTGGTTTTGGTCCAGTGTATGCGTAAGCACCAGTTGTTGTCAATTGTTCACCAGAGAAATCATATAAGAACATCTCAGGATATTCATCGGTTTCCCACTTCCAAACATATTTAACATATGGATCATTATTGTAGTTTTCTCTTGGTTTTCTTAGATACTCTCTTGTTTTCAACCAAAGTGTTGTATGTGGAATATAATCATCATGTAAAGTGCCATAGTTAGTGTCAGCCACATTTGAATAAGTTAATCCATTAAGAGTTATAGTAGAATTTAGTGTAACACCGATTTCAATAATTGAATTCAATGATGGCTGAACACCAAACATACTTTTTCTATCTGGATTATAAATCATTTTAGTTATACCAGTTGAGAAAGACTCATTGTGTTTTATAGAACCATTCATCGCATCTAATACAAATACTTGATTAGAATTTTGAGAGGCCATATAAACATCACCGTCATATTGACTAAATGCCAATTTACCATAATTAGAAGTTAAAACACTAGCAACTAAATTACCCGATAAGTCAATGCTAGTATATTGAGAACCCTGTGATACTTCAATATCACCAGTCATATTATTGAAAACCAAATCATTAAATGTCGCATTTGTTGTAATGGTGGATATTGTTTGAGTAGCACCACTATTTAAGTTAATCAAATTAGAAGCACCAAACACATATACAGAAGTATTGACCGGTTCAAAGAATATACCAGGTAACAATCCAGTGATACTATAAGTTGTTTGTAATGTTCTAGATGAACCATCAATTCTACTTAAAATGTCATTATCCTGTGTAATATACATATCATTTTCACTATCATTAAATACCATTTTTAAAGTATTACCGGAAGTGGTAACATAAGTAGTTCTAGTAGAAGTAAAATTAGTAGCCGACCATATATCAACTCTTGTTTGTGAGGAATAACTAACATAAACATCACCATTAGATGTGTTAATAACACAATCGCTTGGTATAGATGATAAAGAAATAGAAGCTTGAACAGTATTAATAATTGGATCAACTACAAATAAAATATTAGTAGATAAACAATATAGGTAATTATTAACCGGATTAAATACAATTAATAACGGTGTTCCGATGCTTGGTAAATTAACAGTAGTAATAATTGTTGCTAAAACAGAATCAAATACCGTAAGTTTATCACCAAGAACATACATACAACTTGTTAATTGTAAGTAAACCATATCAACAATATTGCTGTTACCACTCATAATATATGAAGTAACATTATAACTATTAGTAGAAGCGTGTGACAAACTAAATGATTGCGTAAATGATTGCGATGCGAATTGACCACCTCCAGGAATAACAGGTGGTGTAATTATAGGCAAACAACCAGTTGCGCCAAATCCACCACTAAATGCAATACTAGCATATGGCGAAACATCACATCTTGGGTCATTAGTTCCCCAAAATGGGCCTTGATAACTTAATACTAAATTAGTAGGACCTAAATATAAAATGTTATATTCTTGGTTATCATAAGGTCTAAGTGTGTTGTTAATAGAAACAACTTGTCCAGTTGCAAATGGATCATCTTCAAAACCAAAACTAACCGTATCAGGTAATATTATTTCATTTGATGTAATAGTTGCTCCAAAATTTCCTTTTATCTTATTGATTATTTTATATTGATCTATTCCAGGAAGAGATGTTTTACCAGTTCTAATAGAGTAAACTAACCTTTGGTCTTGCTTCTTAACATTGAATATTAACATAGAATTTACATTAGAAACATAAATACCATAATCATCCAATTCTTGTGAATGTGTTTCTACCCAATCTGAAATTGCTGTATTTATATCAGGAACACCACTACTAACAGAAACAACTTGATCATAAGATCTGCCATTAATTGCAATGGATAAGTAGTTACTCATATCAGTAAATATAACTTCAGAATGTTGAATATAAAAATCAGCGGTAGAACCAACCTCAATTGTAAATTGCAAAGGAACATTTGGATATTCAGTTCTAAGATTAATTGAGTTATAATAAATAGAACTTGAATTACCAACATATTGTAAGTTGGCAATAATACCCAATGAGACTAATCTAGCATAATTTTTGACCAACCAGTTTCTTAAAGTTCTATCAATTGTTCTTTGTAAATTAACGTTTAGACCAACATATATCCAATCAATTTGTTCTTGATATTCTTGACCATTTATTTTAATAATAAATCCAAATTCATCTAAATCAGTAAATACTATGTTGTAATTAAAGTTCACATTTGTATTTTGATTTACTTCTGGAACTAAAATCTCTTCAATACCAACATTTTGTTCATACATCTTTGTTGTTGTTCCATAGCTATATGTACCAAGTAGCCCAGCATAAAAATTAACTTCAGCATACAAGCTTGGATAAATTAAATCCGCATGTAACTTGTAGTTTTTGTAATACAAATCAATATTGAAAAACTTAAAATCATTAACATAATTAGCAGCCATCGAAGCCAATGTGATAGCATTACTTTGTGTAAATGCTTGTGTATAGTATATTTTATTTGTTGTTAAATGAATTTCAGCAGATAATAAAGTTTCGACATTTAAAGTTGTTGTAACCGGTAAATATGTAGGAGCTGACCAATATGTAGTATTATCTGGAGTAATAGATGATGTAGCACTCCAAGTGTGTGCCTGAATACATTGATAAATCTTATTATTCCAAATAACTTGTGATTGAGTAGCATAATAAGTAACATTAGTATTACCTAAGAATCTAGAAACAGAATCCACAACAATAGAGTTAGTATTAACTGTTGATGATGGTATAGTAAACTCAGTGCCGGGTTTAAGAACATTTGGAACAGTAGATGAGAAATATATTTGATTTCCACTTAAATTTAATCCACCAGTATAAACCAACGGTAATTTGGTTTTCATAATTAATTCAATCAAAACATCTTGACTCTGAGTAAATACACCAATACCTAAATCATACTTGTAGTATGACTTATCAAAAATATTAACATTATTAATAGTAACAACACCATCATTATTTTCAGTGTTAATCAATGTTAATTTTTTACCATTAAAATATTTAGAGTAAAAATCTGGTTCAGACCAAGAAGATAATAAGTTATTCAAACTTTGATCCACATAATTATAAACACCAATAGAATTTAATCCACTAACTGTTACATTCTGATAAGAAGTTGTCAGACCAATTTGAGAACCATATGATGAGTTAAATGTTTGATTATTAATAGAACCAATAATCAAAACACCATTCTTTTTAGTCTCTAAAACGGTATAAGACTGATTTGGATTAGTAAATTCAAATATTGGAGTATTGAATAAAATCTGTGTACCTACTGGGTATTTAGATTCAAAATTATCACCATAAATCCACTTAGAATAAAAATTAGGATCGGTGTTTACCAGTTCAATAGATGTAACCGATTGATTCATATATGAGTTACCAGTTATATTAAATCTATACTCATTAAACAATTGAAACTTATCTAATTCAAGATTACCAGGACTTTCATATTCAAATGCCGGAACACTCTCAAATAAGTAAAGAGCTTGTGTTTTGAAAACATCATTTGAATTTTCAAAGAAAATCAAATCACCTTCCCATCTTTTGCTACCAGGTAACCATCTAAAATTTAAGGCATCTCCTTCTTTATTAAAAAATATTAATGGGCTCTCCTTAGCTTTACTATAAAACTTAACATATCTTTCATCTTTTGGAACATTTAAATCTATACCACAATCATCACCAGTTTGGAATGTTTCTGGTATTGCACCTGTAGTATTTGAGTTTGGAATTTTTACAAACCAATAAAAAGTTGTATTATAAGGTAAAGAATCTAAATGTATTTGTGTACCATTTACATTTCCATATATTGATGGAAATGTATAATCACTTAAATAAAACTCATAATCACCACTATATCCAGTAGGTCCAGTCCAACTAAATGTTGCTGAACTACAGTTTACTTGAACTTGTAAATTGAAAGGTCCTAAAATGGGAACTATTGAATAATCAAAAACAGTTGGCGTAACTGGATAAGAAACATTAATAGCTAATGGGTTAGCAGCGTATGATATATTTGCTCCAGAAACTAAATTAAAACTATAAGATGTAGAGTCATTCAATACAACATTATCGGGAACAACGGCAATATAAGAGCTGGTATATCCAAGTGATGGGATAGTATCCATAGCAATCCAAAAGTAATTACTTGTTGTTAAACCAGTTGATATTAATGGAACATTAAGTGACGACCAATAACCAGAACCACCACCGGAATTTCTATCATTATTATTTGAATAGTAATCTGGATAATATCCAATTTGACTAGCAGTCGAAAATACAGAACTTGTTCCAGTATAATATAATCTAAAATAAGATATATCATTGTATGCAATAGAAGCAAATTCATCATGTAAAGCATTTGAAGCGTTTACAAAATAAATTTCAGATAAATTAGATGTGGTAGCGCTATCTACAACAATTTGCATTCCTACTAATGGAACATTTATATCACCTGGATATGTATTGCTAATATTTGGATATACTATGTTATTTGATACAACCGACACTTTAATTAAAGATTTTTTATTATATATTAAAATTAGAAAGCTTTCAGAAACATTATCCTATATAATATCTAAATATTATTTAGATAGTAATAGAAGTCTCAATGAATTGAATGGAATCAGCAGTAAAATAAACATGACCCGGAGTTACACCTTGTTTATAATAAGCATTTGTAGCAACATCCGCAACTAACCAAAAGTAGTTAGTAACTGTACTACCAAGTTCACCGACTAAATTTATATCATTAGTATTATAAACTACCAGATTAGGATAAGATGCTGTTCCAACTAAAATAGAATCATTATAGGTAGAACTTGTACCAGTAAAGTATAATCTAAAATTAGTAACCAAATCTTTATCATCCAAGACTTGGTCATAAGAATCATTTGTAAAACTAAAACTCCAAAATTTTTGTGGATATCCATAACCACTCACACCAACTTCTATTTTAAATAATGATATATCTTTTTCACCTGGGTAACTATTTCCATTACTATCGGTAAAGATATCAACAGCATTTACTACCATTTCATCAACAATTTCAATATTACCACTTGGATCTGAAACTGTTGGAACATAATTCCCACTATTTTTACCATCAAAATCTAAACTATCAAAAGTAGCATCAACAATATTTCCAAGTGTGGCACTTGGTGAAATACTATAAGCAACCCAAAAATAATTATCTCCTGGCACAAGTCCATATGGTGGAGTTCCACCACTAGTCAATCCTATTGTGTAATTGCCACTTGGCGCACTTCCAAGTGAACCAAAAACACTCACCGTGCTAAATGATTCATCATTACCAGTGCCATATATCTGAACATCAGATATATCATTTATAGCATCTGTTGAACCAGTTATTCCTAAGTATAAATTACTAATCTGAGGATAAATTTGTGAAGATATATCTGTATAATATAAATTACCAGTTGTACTGACTTTAATTTTAAGTATCGGTACAATTGAACCGGGTTTTGTATATCCTGTCAATTGTTCACAAGTAGATGCTGTATATGAAATAAAATTATAAGGAGTTTCACCAACCCCACTATTCGGACTTATTGAATAAGTGACACCACTAATATTAATGTAATCAGCGGTTGCGTCTAACACATTAGTCATACTACTAATATTTGAGCAATTATAAATTAACCAAAGATAGTTTTCACCCTCAAATAAATTAATTATACCACCAACTATAAAGCTTCCAATTGGATCAAGAACCACGGGAAACGCATCACCATAAAAGTAAACCGAACTTGTGCCAGTACTATTAATAGTAGCTGATGTAATATCCAAAACATCAGTAGTACCAGAAGTTGATAAATAAACTGAACTACAAGTAAGTGAATTTATACCACCAGTTGTAGTTACTTTAATTTGTAAAACCGGTACTGTTATATAAGAACCAGTATCAATCTGTAAAGAAAGATCAGTAACTTGATAAGCCTCAGCACTAACAAAACTCATCGGATACCATTGAGTATTCAAATCTATATAACCACTATAGCTAGTAGTATCTGGAACATAAGTAGTTCCCGAATTATAACTAACCGAATTTAATTCACCATCTAAATAATTATTATGAACAATAGATGAAGAGACATCATAAGTAAGCCAAAAATAATTATCACCAATAGTAAGAATATAGGATGATCCTATATTATAATTTCCAGTAGGTGACGCAGTGCCCGCTAAATTAGCAGTATTAAATGAGTCAAATACCCCAGTATAATACAATTTAGCTGAATCTATAAAAGCATCAACAGTTGTTCCAGTAGTGGAAAAAGAAAAACTATCAACAACAAGATTACCATCTGTAATAATATTGATTTTAAGAATCGGAACATTTAAATCACCTGGATCTACTAGACCAGGTATTTGTTCTACAGAAATGTTTGTTATTGAAGCCAAAGTGATTTGTGATTTTTAAGTATATATTAAAATAGAAAGATTTACTATTCACATTTTAGTTTTTAATATATACAAAAAGAACATAAACTTTTAATATGAAAATACTCCTAAACTATACCAATTTTATCAATGAAGCTTTCTTACAAAAAGACAAAGAAAAAGCAATTGATTTAATACTACAATACATCAAGAAAAAGACTCAAGTAGATTTATATCCATATGATGAGCTTTGGAATATACAAAAAGGTGATTTATTCTTAACCGGTCAATTATTTCTTAGTCTAACTTCAGAAAAAGCTCTAAGATTCAATTGGATAAACAATGATTTAAGAAGCGAAATACACTCAATAGATATTTGGGATAACTTTGAGTTTGATACTAATCCCAACTGGACATTAGAATTAAATGAAAACTCAGTAGTTCAAGCTTTACCAGAAATAGTTCAATTTTGGAACAATCCAAAGTCACTTGTTCAAACACAAAAAGAATTGGTAACAAATGAGGATTTTGATGCAGATGACTATGATCCAAAACAAAGATTGGAAGATGAAGAAAAGAAGCTATCAAGGCTTAGAAATCCTGAGAAGATTGAAATACAAAAAAGAACAATCGAAAGATTAAAAGCAGCAATTGCTGAAACAGAAAGGTCTTCAACCGAAAGTGAAAAGATAACACAATTAGATGATGACTTAGATATAGATGTTTTCAAAATGATTGAACTATATACTATTCAAGTTGCTAGAGGCAAATCAAATTCTCTAATCATTTCTGGTGATGCAGGCGTTGGTAAGACTCAAACCGTTAAAGACACATTGTTATCCTTAGGATTAACTAAAGATGTTGACTATTACTTCGCCACCGGAACAGCAACAACTGCTGGATTATATGAACTTTTATTTAAGAATAGAGGTAGATTATTAGTATTTGATGATTGTGATGCTGTTTTCAAAGAACCGGAATCAGCAAATATATTAAAAGGTGCTTTAGATACTTATGATGTAAGAGAAATATCTAAATTAACAAAAGGTAATACATTTGACTCAGCAGGTATGAGCGAAGAAGAAATTGAAGAACAATCAAATACAAGTGGTAAACTACCAAATAAGTTTGATTTCACTGGTCATATTATTTTTATATCTAACTTACCAGAATCTAAATTTGATAAAGCACTTCTTTCAAGAAGTTTACACGTTGATGTTCATCTTAATAAAGTTGAGTTATTTGAAAGAATGAAAAACATTATGAAGAAGTTAGCACCGGATGTAGAACAAGAACAAAAACAAGAAGCTTTAGACTATTTAACTTACATCTGCAATACTTATCCAACTAAGTTTGATTTGAATATTAGAACACTTATTCACTCAATTAATTTAAGAGCTCACAATGAAGAATTAATAAAAGTTGGTCAACAAGAAGTTCCAGTATGGAAGTTATTAATCAAAAAATATTTAGTAAAATCAAGATAATACTATGAAACACATAAAACTATTTGAATCATTTACACCAGTTAGTGAAAATCTTAAATATCACATTGATAATAACATTCCTGTTTTAGAAAATGTATTTAGACCTCACTCAGAAGCTTTCTATAATCTAATTAGAGAAGCAAGAGAACTATTTGATGGTGGTAAGATTGGAGTTTGTAATTTAGACCAAGAATTGTTTGAAACAACTGATTTAGGTTACTTTGGAGTATATGAAGGACAAACCGTACCATTAGACTTACCAATTGAGAATATTGAGGAGATTAATGAGGCAGAATTAAATAATCCACATCAAATGATGGTTGGATATCAATATAAAATAACAGAACCAGATTATGATGAAGATGTTTTAGAACCTTATATAGTTGAGGTTATTAAAAAGATGAATCATGGTTTTTTATTAAAAGATATAAAACATAATTTTACTTTTGAAAGAACATTTCAACATTTAATGACTTGTGAGATTGAAGATGTAAATAAAGCAGTGAATGAGGCCGAATATAAAGGCAGAGAAGTAGAATTGAATAAACCGACAAGAAGCTCTGGTCCTAAGAAGTATAAAGTTTATGTTAAAAATCCAAAAACAGGTAGAGTTAAAGTAGTTAATTTTGGTGATGTTAAGGGAGGATTAACAACAAAGATTAATAATCCCGTTGCTAGAAAAAGCTTCATTGAAAGACATAATTGTCGTAGGAAGTGGAAGCCATCAGACAAACTTTCCGCTGGCTACTGGTCATGTCATCTCCCCCGGTATAAAAACATCTATTCTGGATCTTACAGTGGGTACTGGTAATTAAGAGAGGGTAAAACATTTAATGTTCAACTAAAAGAAACCGGTTCAATTAAAGTAAAATCGGTGTCTATAAATGGAGGTTCATATGATTCAATAGCCGATGCGGTTAGAGAAACTGGTATAGATAGACAAATAATGAGATATAGATTAAAGTCAAATAATTATCCTGAGTATTTTTATATATAGTAATATGAAATACTTAAACACATACAAATTATTTGAATCAACAGAGAAGATTAGTAATCAAGATATTGCTGAACTAATTGAAGAATGTAAAGATATAGTTGAAACATTCAATGAGTCCGAAGATGCCTATAAAGTAGCAAACTATGAAAATGGATTTGTTAAATTTGACAAATACTTAGGTAGAAATGTAGTTGGTAACTTTGAATCAAGACAATCACATGAATCTGATATGTCAGCAATTAAATTTAATTTAGGTTTATCAAGTGATTTACAAGGACAACACTTCAAAGAATATGAAGAAAGTATTACACCGGAAAAAATAGATGAGTTGATAGAACTACTAAATAAATCTAAGAATTTGGTTCAAAGACTATCAAGATATTGTTCTACAATTTATTATAAATTAAATGGTAAATCAGTTAGATTTATATTAATATTTACTAATCCAGATGAAAGTGGTAGTAAATCGGCTAAAATTAAAAGAATCTATGAAAAGTTATCAAGTGACTTTAGAGAATACGATACTTGGAAGACAATGAATATAGTCCAATACTCATCGGATAATAGATTCCCAGAAAGATATAAGGCACTTTACGACTTAATTAAGAATAATTCAAATTTAATTGATGGTCGCTACGGTCAATGGAGTGAAGAAAGAAGAAGTAATCTACAATTAAGGTTTTCTTGTTCTCAAGAAATAGATGGTGATAATATCATTGTTAATGTTACTGGATTTAAGTATCAAACATATATTATGGATAGATTTAAGGCAATTAGATTGTCTAATGAAGAGAAAATAGAAGCGATGAAGTGTATTGAACAAAAAGTTAAAAATAGTTTAAGAAGTGATGAGGATTCTATTGAGACTTCAATTGAAGGAAATTTAATAAAAGTAAAAGTTAAGTAATGAAACACTTAAAGAAATTTGAAGGATTTTCTAATTTAGAAGATTTATCAGAAGATATAGTTTACTCGCTTCTTGACTTATTTGATGAATACAGTGTTGAAGAAATAACTGATGACTCATATGATAACTATTTAAAATCAAATCACCCACGTCAAAGTACGAATCTCGCTTTCAAATCTGATTCATTTATATACACATCAATTATTAAAGACACAAATGAAATTGGTCAATGGGAATCACCCAAAAGATTTCACAGATCTGGCTATAAAAATGGAATTAACTATTTAATAATATATTCCAATGGACACCCAGGTAGTCAATTTCAAGAAGTTATTGAAAAATCAATTGAAAGATTGAACAAAATATATGATGTTAAATTAGTCAGAAATAATGAAAATTCGGTAACACAAATTTTAGATAAAACAACACTTGAAATAAAAAAATTAATACCTTGTAGAACCTGGGTAATAGAAATTTACGAAAAATAAATGAAACACTTAAAGAAATTTGAAGGATTATTCAACCAAACTTGTGATAGATGTGGTAAAAAAACCAACACTATGAGTATGTCTTGGTTAAACACAGATGAGTGTTGTATGGACTGTTTAGAAGCTGAAAAAGATGAACCTGATTATATTTTAGCTAAAGAAAGAGAAGCGGAAGAAGTTAGAAAAGGAAATTATAACTACGGAGGAATCCGAAATGAATCATTATTAGAATCAAATATAAATGCAGTTAGATTGGAAATACCTTATGAAGTGTATGCAAAAGATCCTAAAACCGGTTTTTTAGATCCTAAAAATAAAATTTCTGGAAAGTCTAAGATTATTGATTATGCCGATAGAAAGATAGTAGTATTTGATGTAAATGGAGTTCATGTTCCATTTTATCTATCTTCTGGACATGGTGGTAAGAAAGATGTTACAAGTGGAAAGTGGTATCCTTTTTTTGGAATTGCAACTGATAGATGGTTTAATAAACTATCATCATCGGATATCAACAACTACTATGGAGTGGATTTGTTTAAAAAAATATCACAATCTCTTGATAGTAAAATAGGTGATATTAGAAATGATAGCTCTATTCCAAAAGTTAATCCATTCGGCGCACACGTGAATTTTATCAACAAAGACCTCAATCCAACTGAAAGTGGAAATCCCGACACTAAGATTAAATTCAATCAGAATTTAGAAAACTTCAAAAAGAAACTAAAGGTATGATTTTACCATTCAATGAATCACAATTAGAATCCAATACCTTTATCAGAGAGTTCAAACAAGATACTGATTCTGGAGATTTTACTTGGCATAGAGATAGAGAAGATAGAATAATTGAATCTATTGGTGAAACAGATTGGATGATTCAATTAGATAACGAATTACCTAAGGTTATAAATGAAAAAGTATTTATACCAATGGGAGTTTATCACCGAGTGATAAAAGGAAGTGGTGATTTGAAAATAAAGTTAATTAAATTATAATATATACAATATGAAACATTTAATACTATTTGAAGATTTTATTAACAATCAAGTTGAATATATTCATTCTAAAATGGATGAGTTACAAGATGTAATGCCAGTAAACATTGATTTTGAATATAATATTGAATCTAAAAAAGAAAACTCAAATGAACAAGGTTTATTAAAGATTCACATTTCTATAATGGAAACTGGAATTGATCTTAACTGGACAGTTGATTTAGATACACCACATATTACATTTACAGCAGAAGGCGAAGATATATTTGGAGAAGATATCTCAGGAGACTCATATGATCAAGAAGTATCAAGTGTTGAAGAAGCATTGGATATGATTGAAAAACAAATATATTCTATTTGTGATATTTCGGAAAGAGTAAAGGCTCAAAGATACAAGGGGAAAAAAATACCCGGTAAGTATCTAACTAAGAATCCAGGTAAGATGAAAAAAGAGATTGATACTTTTAGAGGTAAAAAAGAATACAAAAAAGATTGGGATGCTGATTATTCATCTGGTAAAGGTGGTAAGGGCAAAAGAGTTAAAACTAAAAAATCAGCTGCTACAAAAGCATACCAAAGAATGTTTGGTGATAAATAATATATAACAATATGAAATACTTAAAGAGATTTGAATCCTACACTTTTGAAGACTTCACAAATGCTGATATGGAAGATGTGAAGGAATTATTAGATGAAGGTCTAACAGCTGAAGAAATTGCTATAGAGTTAGATTTTAGTTTGGAAAAAGTTGAACAAATAATTTATTCTTTAGAGAATAATAGCGATGATGAGGATACTTATCAGGGATGTGGATGTTGTCCAGATTGCACTGGTGAAGAAGATTGCGATTGTTGTCCGGACTGCGAATGTAGTATTGATCAGGGAGAAGAATTTGATGAGAACCTATCTATTGAATTGGAAAATAAATTGAGAACTTTATCAGATGATTCGAAACTAACAGTAGATGACTTCTTAGAGGAATTTGGGGTTAATCCAGAAAACATGACTGGTTTTGGATGGGCTTCAATTTTAAATGGAGCACAGAAATATAAAGAGATGTCTGATGAAGAATTTTTCAAATTGTATGATGAGTATAAAAACTCTCTAAATAAATCTTAAAAAAATATAAAAATATGAAACACTTATTAAATTTTAATGACTTAACAGAAGACTTTTCACAATATTTAACTTCAGAAGATTTAGAAGTTAGCATTGATGATACACAAGAATTTGTTGAAGAATTATCCGAAATGGATGAAGTATATGAATTAGAAGAAACAAATGAAAAGAAAGCTTCTGGTGTAACCGCCTCTCTTAAAAAGAAATCAAAAGCTTCTGGTATACCAATGGGTATTTTAAGAAAAGTTTTTGCAAAAGGAATGCAAGCTTGGAATGCTGGTCACAGACCAGGTGTGGCCCAACATCAGTGGGGAATGGGCCGTGTGAATAGTTTTATTACCGGTGCTGGTGGTGCTAGAAAGGCCGATGCTGATTTATGGTCAAAAGCTAAGGCAGCAAAAGCAAGAAAAAAGAAAAAGTAATAAGATTCAATGAAAATCTATTTGATGAACAATCATTAGATATCAATGATGATTTGAAGTCTAATTTTAGAAGTTGGGAATATGATCATGATAACTACGAAGATACTGATAAGTTGTCAATAATGTTATCTCATAGACATCCTGATATGAATATGGATGAAATATGGAATATTGCTTGTGACTGGACTGGATATCAAGAATAAACAAAAATATTCTTATTCACTTAATCCTTTATAATTATCATCATAGATTCTAACTACTTCATTGAACTCTTGTAAAACACCATTCTTAATCTTATCAGAATCATATTTACTACCATTAATGTAATCACGAATCATATCAGTATATTCTAATTGAATAGTTGGTGTAACATCAATCTCAACTTCTTCATTTATAAGTTCAGCATCTTCAATACCCATTTCTCTCATCTTTTGGTCTCTCATTAAAGCCAAATCATCCATATACTCAACTGAAGCAAAATTACCAGATTCTAACATTGCTTCTAATTTCCTTCTTAACTTTCTATTGTTAATTAGCAATGAGTTAGAAATAAATAAGTCAATATAATCTTTTGTAGATACCCCGTCTAATGATTCAATATCATCTTCATTTCTAAGATATAACTTTCTAAATTTAGGTGAAACATCATTAGGTATGAATCTCTCGGATCCATCAATAGCATCAATTATAAATATACCTTTTTGATTACCTAAATCATTTCTATCCATTTCAAATGGATTACCAACAAAAGTAAAATTCTTACTTCTTTGATTGATATGTATATGACCGGAATATACTCCTTTATATCCACTAAATTCTTCAACATTTATTTTATCATGATTCTTATGAGCAACAGATGTTAAGTGCATTTTAGCACCATTCAAATCAGAGTGACAGAATAAATAATCACATCCACTAAATTGCTTAAGTATTTCAATTTGAGATTTTCTCTTTTCTACCCAAGGTAACATAAGAATTGACTTACCCATAAAATCAATTTTAGTGGGTTCTTCATAAACGGTTATATTTGGAATATACTTGTATAATTTAACCGTATTAACGTCATTAGTTGCTTTTGTATATAAGTCGTGGTTTCCAATAATAATGTGAACTGGACAAATTTGTGACATTTCTTCTAAAAGATTTTGAGCATAGTTTAGAATATTAATTGGAACAACAGACCTATTATCAAATAAGTCACCAAGATGAATAATAATATCATCTTTAGTTAATTCTTTTTTCAAAAGAGGTAATAAAAAATCTTGGAAGTATTCTTGGTGTATTTTGAACCACTTATCAACAGAATTTGGATAACCAAGTCCTAAGTGTGTATCACTAATTAGAAGTATTTTAGACATTCATATAAGTATATTTTTATATTATATGAATAAAACTAACTAAAGTTAGATTGAACTAATCAAATTTTGAATTTCAGCCTTAACACGATTGACTATTTTACCAACTTCTTCATACTCATTATCCATATCAAAGTCATTCAACTCTTCAAATTGTATTCTTTTTTCTTCATCAGAGGCCACACTTTTACTTATTTCATGTTTAGTTGGTCCCGTTTCAACAACCCAATCAAATATTTCAAAAAATCTATCACAGAAAAATCTAACTCTTGTTATATTCAAGTGTGATAACTTTTCAATCAATATATTATATTGATTTTTTTGAGATTCTAAAAAACTTCTTGCTGTTGATTGGTCACTTCTTTGATGTTCATATCTCACATCATGTCTTTCCGGAAACATATAATATCTAGCAGTATCAAATGTATCTCTCGACACAACATCACCAGCTTTCCAACTACCATTGTAATCAGAACCATCAGTTCTTTTTCTTGATGTCTTAATTCCTCTGTTGAAGAAATGATAATGTAAATATCGACTATTAAACTCTCTTTGAGTTCTTTCTATAATCAATCTTAAATTATCTAAGTCTTTGGCAACATCACCAGTAAAAGCATCAATAAACTTAACTATATCCTCTTTAGGAGTATCTTTATCCAAAAGTGACTTGATATGACTAAATGCCTTTTTATATTGTTCTTGTGAGAAAGCTTCAAATAATTTGATGATTTTCATAATTAAATTTATTCAAATTCAAATTTCTTCTGATAAAATTTTCTCAAAAATATTTCTAATTTTGGACACTTTTTTTCTATTTCGACTTTCAACTCATTATATCCACTAAAAGTAAGAGGGTTAGAAAAAATATTTTTAATGGCCTTAATCTCTAAATCACAAACCATATTTCTATTTTTTTCTTTCTCTTTAGAGTTATTCATTTGTAACCACTCATCAATTAGTTTAACATCACATGGTAATTCGCCCTGTAAATAAAGTGGAATAATAAAAGAAGCATACTTTTTAATTATACTTGGATCAGGAAGGAAATTCTTTGATTCGTTTATTTCAGTAAATTTTATCATAAATTAAATTTTTTTCTTAAATGTATATATTAAATTATAAAATATGATTAATAGTTATTTGATGGCTTCTGGTAAGTACTTATTTTAACTTCATCATTTGTCCATATGTATACCGGTTGATTTCCGAAATATTTAGAAAAAATCATTTTTTTCATGTAATATATACACTATAAAGAATATTAAATAACTAGAGATAAAAAGATATTTAATATATATGTTATAATTGATTAAACAATTAATAATAAAAAAATATAAAGAGTTATGCCCTTACCACATTTCACAACTTTACAGATGACCGGGAGCCCAGGTGGCCCAGGAACCAAGCCAGAAGAACCAGTATATTTAAACTTGTTTGAAATAACATTTATTATGCCGACTATCTTACAAGCTCAAGGTAGAGATCCTATTATGATGTTACAACAAGCTAAAAAAGTATCTTTAGATTTAACTAAAGACATTGGTGTTACTCAACAAAGATTTAAGTATTCAACTAGAGCTTTCATGACTACACCTGAAATGACTCACATTGAGTTCTCAATTGATTTTAATGTCAATGTCAATGAGAAGGGAAATATGACTACTTGGGACACATTAAAAGCGTGGTATGACTTGGTATGGAACTCACAAAATGGTTCTCTACACTATAAGAGTGATATTATTGGTACTATCATTGTTAACCAACATGATAAAAAAGGTGTTGTATTGAGACGTGTTACTTTTCAAAACTGTCAAATCAAAGGATTTAATGCTACTGATTTGGATTGGGGGTCAGCTGCTATTCAAGAAACGGTTACTGCAAACTTTGTTGCAGACTACTGGATTGATGAATATATTGACGGAAACTTTACCATTGCTCCACCACTTATTCCTGGATACTAGGGACCGTAACTTTTTTTATATATACTTATATGAAAAAAGATTTAACAAACATAATAGGATATATTTATAAAATAACAGCCCCAAATGGGGCTGTTTATGTTGGACAGACTCTCTGTGTGAAAAAGAGAAAATATCAATATAAGAAACTAGCCTTTACTAAACAAACACAACTTTGGAATAATTGCCAAAAATACAATTGGAATCCATCTGAAACATTTGAAGTTATAGATGATTGTTTATGTGGTGAAGACAAAGTATTTCTGAATGAAAAAGAAATATATTGGATTTCTTTTTATGATAGTTATAGAAATGGATTAAACTGCACAGAGGGTGGTAAGGGTCAAGTTGGTAGAATTTGGACTCAAGAAGAGCGTGATAGACAAAGAGAGATAACCAAATCTAATGGAAGTGGTTTTACTAAAGGCAATAAGATTACCTTAGGTAGTAAATTGAGTGATGAACATAGAGCCAAAATTAGCGAATCGAATAAAGGACATAAAGCTTGGAATAAAGGCAAAGAAACTCCTCAAGAAGTCAAAGAAAAGATAATTATTTCAACATCTGGAGAAAAAAATCATTTTTATGGCAAATCTCATTCCGATGAAACTAAAGAGAAAATAAAAGAATCTAAATTAGGTTTCAAACACACAGAAGATACAAAGTTAAAAATGAGCCAATCATCAAAAAGAATGTATTATCCACACACTTATGGAAAAGTAGTTTTACAATTTGATATAGATAATAACTTTATAAAAAAATATGAATCTATAAAAGAGGCATCTTTAGGGACTGGGTGTTCTAAAGCAAGAATTGTTGATGTTTGTAGAGGTAGAAGAAAGCATACAAAAAATTTTATCTGGAAATATGAATAAAAAAAACCCAATCAAATTGATTGGGTTTTTTTTATTCATATTCATATTGTGTCAGTTACAATATTACTTTTACTTGAATTTATTCGCCATACTACTCATGCTATTCATATATGATGATGGGTTAAAGTTTGGCGTATTCTTTTGTTGGTCATCTTCTTGTCTTTTTCTTTGTTTTTCTTCTTCTTCTGTTAATTCATTAACAATTTTAATATTCTCTTCTAACATCCAAAATGGCCAGTTGTCTATAGCCCACTCTTGTAGATGGTAGTTTTTCTGAAGAAGTAGTTTATTCTTCAATAAACTGGTCAAATGCGTCATGAACAACGAAAACAGCTGACGGTCCGTTGGGAAATATCATATCCGTGTGCACCTCCAAACCACACGTTTCACAATTCTTAAATAATTTTTCTATACCAAAGGTCATCTTTTCAACAGTTGAATTTAAGAATTGGAAGGACATATCATCCATTTTCTCATATTCTGTTAATTTTGCTTTAATTCCATCTATAGTGATATTAGTTCTATCAAAAAGTAGGAAAGGAATAATTTTCAAGAAAGAAAGATTTGGTTTTCTTTTTTCTGAATTTTCTTTAATAATATATTCAGTAAAGCTTTTTTGTAGACCAATAGTTGGTGGAGCTAAGTTAAATACTTTTCCGTTTTTAACGTTAAATTGGAAAGACATATTTTGTGGATTAAAATACTTTTTAATCTTTTCTGGAATATCAAATGATTTGAAGTTTTCTCTTTTTAATTCAATTTTAACTTCAGCATTACAAGTGCAAGTTGCATTTGTTGTTAATGATGATCCTTTTTGGAATGTTAATTCTCTAATTAAAAAGATTAGATAATATCTATCTGGGTCTCTAATATCTAAATAAGAACCAATAGATCCATCTAAATATTTAATTCTAACACAAGCTGATAACATATCATTCATTTTCTCTACAATGTCGTAGAAGTTACCATCATCAACCATTGAATATGCTTGTATCTCTTTAACTTGGGCTGGTCTAACTTGAATAGTTGTTCCGGCTGGATAGAATATTCCACAAGGAAATTCTCTCACGTCAAAGGCAAAATATTGAAGGTCAGAAGCTCTTGTATTATCTACTTGAACATTCACTTTTGGTTGTTGAAATTTAGGTTCTGGATTTTGTTTATCAGACTCTAAACCTTCTAAGTGCATTCTCAAATAGTCTTCTTCGCTTAGGTTAGCTTTGTTTTGTTCAGACATAAAGTTGTAATAATTTTTTCTAGAATATATATTGCAACTTCATGTCTTCCCTTCAAATTTTGAAAAATTATTACATAGATATATAGGAAGCTGCGCTCCAAGTTGCCGCCACACCTCTATAAAAACACAATGTTTGTAAAGTAGTGTTATATACAGTTAAACCATCCGATGGATTAGAAATAGCCAAAACTTGAGCAGTTGTCATTCTTGGAACCAAAAAACCTTGTGAAGTTGAATCTAACTGCAGAATTGCAGAAGCAGTACCATTACCAGAAGCAGTACCAATCAACATTGTATTTGAATAGAAAGTAGTACCGTTCTTAATCTCGGTATTTGAACCTTGGTCTAAAATAACAGCTGTTGGATTACGAGGAGTTGAAACCTCATTATAACTTATATTTGGAATAGAATTATATACAGTCCAAGGTGCAGAATAGGTTGGTCTATCATCAGCTGGATTATACAGGATATTAACATCTCTTGGAGCATTTGTATTATCAGTCTCAACTCTAATTGCGTACATTGTTGGTGAATCTCCCGTAGTTCTTGGATTAGGTATATAAACCGATCTAGCAGAACCATAAACAGTTATGTGTGCAGTGGTGGCTGATGAAGCAGTACCAGAACCCGGATTATTACCAGGATCTTTAGAGTAAGGATTTGGCATATAAATATTTCTACCACCACTAATGAAATAAGAAGTACCTGTGTATCTAGTCACATAGTCAGATCCAACATCATCCAAGGTAGATGCAGTGGCCGAACTATTAGTAAATTTTATTCCTAAATTTTTAGGAATATTGGCCTGAGTTTGGTTTGATTCAGCACCACATCCAAACACAGAAACATTGAAACAACTTCTAAAGAAATAACCCATACCGAAGTATTCAGAAGCACAATTCTGTAACTGACAATAGGAAGCTCCATCAAGTGCAAAACCTGCTAATCTACCAGAAGAAGCATAACAGTTCAATAAAATAGTAGATGTGGATCCACCAGCATTCAAACCAGCAGGAGAACCAACAGCTCCACCACCAATATAAAATCCATGGCCACCAGCACTCGATACACGAGTGTTTCTAACCTGGGCCAAGATAGCACCAATAATTAATACACCGTGATCTCTTGAACCATCAACCAATATATCTTCAATAACAACTTGATTGACATTAATACCACCACCAGTTGCAAATGTATCACCCTCAACTATACAGATACCACCAACACCATACGAAGAGTAAGAAACTGTACCACCAGACCCACCTGCTGCCCCAGTATATACAGAAGCAGTACCGATACAATCAAATCCTTTTAAGTTAATTACATTATAAGATGCTGTTCCTGAATAAGTCAATCCATTATAAATGTGATACCCTGCCTGTGTAGCTCCGGTAGTAGTCATAGTGAATGTAGTAGCAGTTGGTAGTAACTGACTAGATCTCGTAGATCTAGAATTACCTAATATACCAACACCATCACTATTAATCCAGAACATATGTGCATTTGAGTTAGTTGAACCAAATGTGATGTTGATAGAACCAAATACAAACTTAACTGAACTTCTAATGAATACAGTACCATTCAATGTTTGGTTACCGGAATAAGCAGTACAATCAATAATTGTACCACCAGATGCGTTTAATCCAGCATCAATTAACTTATCAGAGAATGAACTACCAGAGAACGAATCCAACAATCTAACATTTGTATATGAACTATCAGTTAATCTACCATCAGATAGAGCGTATATAGGTCTTGGTGTACTTGATGTTGCCAAGTCCGGTATTATAACACTACCAGTAGCATTAACAATAATTCTTTGTTGACCAGAGCCGTTTGCAATTATAATTGAGTTTGTAATACCCGAAGCGATAGTGACATTAGCACCAATAACCGTATTATGTGTATTACTAGAAGAGTTACCAATAATGTGGGATCCAACCCAAGTATTATAATTACCATTGGTGAACCCAGGCTTTGTTGAATCAGCACTACCTATAAATGTATTATAACTACCAGCACTCAATCCATAAGCTGCTCTTGCTCCAACAAATGTATTATAAACATCACTTGTAGAATCAATACCTAAATTATAACCAGTATCCGATCCAACAGCAACATTAAAAGCACCATTTCTAACATTATATAGAGATTCATGACCCAATGCAACATTCGAATTTGACAACCCATTATACAAAGAACTATGACCTATAGCTAAGTTTGAAATACCAATATTATTATTTCTCATACTATAATATCCAAATGCGGTATTTCTCTGACCGGTAGTGTTTTGTTCAAGCACTCTACTACCAATACCAACATTATAAGATCCGGTTGTATTTTGAGTTAAAGCTGAATATCCAACCGCAACCACATCAACAGCTGTTGTATTTTTAAATAAAGATGATAAACCAATCGAAACATTTCTTTGGCCACTGGTATTATAAAACATTGATTGATAACCTATCGCAACATTATAAATACTTTGTGTTGAAGTAAAAAGTGACTTATCACCAATTGCAATATTATAAGAAGATAATGTTGGATCATAAGTTGTTCCCAAGCTATACATTGATTGATAACCTATTGCAATATTGTATGATGAGAAAGATCCATATAATGATTGATATCCAAGTGATATATTTCTGAATCCAAATACATTATTTTGTTGTGACCCAGGACCTATAGCTATATTATATCCATTTGTATTAGAAGCAGTACTAGACATATTATACTGCAAAGTATTTGCACCAATACCAATGTTATATGATGGATAATTATTCTGAGTATATCCAGGTAAATAAGTAGAGGCGGTAGTTCCCCTCATTGAGTAGTGACCAATTGCGATATTATCACCACCACCTTGGTTATCACTATTCAAGAATCTAAGTGTATCAAGTCCCATCGCAATATTTCTATAACTAGAGGTCGCACTTGTTAATGAGTTATCACCAAATACAATATTATTATCACCATTATTATTAGCCATCGCATAAACACCAAATGCTATATTATAAACACCTTTAGTCCCATTAGCCATCGCATTGTAACCAACAGCTATATTATTACTAGATAAATTAGTACTAGAATAAAGAGTTTGATAACCAATTCCTATATTGAAATTAGATACTGTATTATTAGTCAAAGAACTAAGTCCAATTGCAACACTACCAACTCCGGTTGTATTAGACTGTAAAGTAGCAGCACCTATAGCAATATTTCTATAACCACTAGTATTAGCATACATAGAGTTAAAACCTATAGCAACATTATAAGCGTTTATTATACCACCAGCAATACTTTGACTATATAAGGCGTTATTACCAATTGCCACATTATATCTACTAGCAGTTGCGGTATATAATGCTCTATAACCAATTGCAATATTATGCTGACTTGAAGTAACACCCACATAACTTGAAGATATATTTGTATTAAGTGCATATCCAGCCTGATAACCAATCGCAGTATTATATGCGTTCAAAACGGTATCATTTGATAAAGCCTGATAACCAATTGCAAAAGAATAGTCATATGTGTAGAAAACTCTCACACCTTGACCATTACCTATAATTACACTATTAGACACACCCAATGGGACTGATATACTAGCACCAATTATAGTGTTAAAACTACTAACAGAATTAGATGTGAATGTTATAGAATTACCGACCAATGTGTTATTACTACCACTAGTCAATCCTATGTTGCTGGTATTTGAAGATATAAATATATTATTACTACCATTATTAAATCCACCTCCGGAGTTATATCCGACTGCAATATTACTTGAACCAGTAGATAAAGATTTAAGAGTCTCTTGACCAATTCCAATATTATTACTACTTTGTGTGGCATTTAACATTACTTGATATCCAATGCCAATATTATATGATCCACCAACATTACTAAATAAAGAGTTGTAACCCATGGCAATATTATAAATACCAACATTATAGTACAAAGATTGATAACCAATTGATATATTATAGTTACTATTTGTCGCAGTGAATAAGGAATTGTGACCAATTGCAATATTACCAAATCCACTTTTATTATTGTATGTAGATTGATGACCAATAGATAAGTTATAGTATCCAGATGTATTAGAATACATACTTCTATATCCAATTGCGGTGTTTTGACCATTTAAAGAAGTATTATTATATAAAGCCTCATATCCAATTGATAAATTAAACGTACTATTAGTTCCACTAAATAATGAATTATAACCAATAGCCAAGTTATACTTTCCAGTATCATTATTATACATTGAGTAATTACCAATTGATATATTGTATGAACTACTAGCACCGGTTGCTCCATATAAAGCTCTCTTACCTATAGCTAAATTATCATTTGAGTAACTAGCATTATTCATTACATTATTACCAAAGGCTGTATTATCGGAGCCAGTTATCATATATGCAAAATTGGCATTACCAACACTAACATTATGTGTGCCCTGTCCAGTAAATAAAAAAGAATCTACACCAATTGATATATTATGATTACCTGATGTTAATCCCTTTAGGGCATTTTTTCCTATAGCAATGTGATTTATACCAGTTGTATTATTATAAAGAGAATTGGCACCAATTGCTAAGTTTGGATCACCAGTAGTGTTACTTTTCATTGACAAATAACCTATTGCTAAGTTATTATCTCCCGTATTATAAAATAAAGATTGGTAACCAATACCTAATGAATAATCTGTTGTTCCATCTGCGTTATACAAAGATTGATATCCTATTGCTAAGTTGTTATTACCAGCGGTTCCACTCAATGCTTGATATCCAAGAGCTATACTACCCTTAACATCATCAAATAAATAAGTACCATTAAGATAAAACTTCTTAGTAGGAGTAGCATTATCAAAATAAACATCACCCTTAACTCTTAAAACACTTGTATCGGAATCATAAGTAGATGATGATGAAGTATATCCAATTAAAATTGTACCAGAAGCAGTTCCTTGATAAATATTACTTATTGTTAAACCAGTTGAACTACCAAATCTTGGAATATAATTTGATATACCACTTCCAGTTATTGTTCCAGTTCCACTACTACTTGCTGTCCAAGAAGCGTTACCATTGGCATCAGAAATCAAAACTTTACCAACACCTTCTGTACCATCTTGTAGTCTAAATGCGTTTGATTGAGTTGAATAGATATGCAAAAAAGTAGATGGTGATTGTGTTCCAATTCCAATAAACCCAGAACCACCCTTAATAGCCATTCTTGTTACTTTATTCTGTAATGAACTAGTTCCGGATGTGGCCAATTGACCGGTTGAGAAATAAATATCACCGGCTGTGCCACCACCACGACCAACACCCGCTATTAATTCCAAACTAGAACCAGGAGCATCACTATTTGGAGTTATTGATCCGCTTGCCGTCCAAGTCATTAAGGTTGGCATTGAAGTAGAAATAACATATGTGTTAACATATGTGGATAAATGCCACATACCTTTGCCAAAAAATAATGATCTAAAGGTACCAGTACTATTTATTGTTGAACTTTCTCTACTACCACTTGACTCATTACCAATAATTGCTATATTACCAGTACTTACCCAAGAAGGAGGTGATCCAGACCAAGTTGCATATGTAGAACTATAGTGAGTAGCAGCAGCTTCAACTCTAGCAGAGGCACTAAAAACATGGGTACTGAGATATAAAACTGAGTCACTAAGCCCATCATAAGATCTACCAGCATTCGCGCCTATAAATATATTATTACTACTTGCAACGCTTTGACCAGCTTGAATACCAACACCCACATTATTTGAAAAAGAGTTAGAATTAGAAGAGTTCAAGCTTCTATCTCCCAACGCAGTATTAAAATTACCACTTATTAATTTACCCATCGCATTTGATCCAACCGCAACGTTCTGGTAACCAATTGTTAATTCACCCAATGCTGGATTTGTGCTATACTGTGCATTACCAATTCCAACATTTTGATAACCAGCTGTTATTTTAGAACCACCACCGATCATTACATTATAATTACCAGTTGGTATTGTGCTCAATTGAGCAACCATTAAAATATTAGAATTGTTAGTATGTGTTAGACCACTTACTGGGAAATGAGAAGCGGTCATATTAATAGTATTACCAGGAGCTATGATTATTGAACCTTGAGACCAAGATGTAGGAACACCATAGGTTGTTCCTGATATGTTGATACTACTTTGTGAATTACCGATAATAAAAGTATTTGGATAACTATTACTTGTTGTTGATCCAATATTCCTCGTGGTTATACCAGCATTTTCTATTTGTAGAGTACCGGTATTTACAAAACGTGGATTAACAAAAGGAGAATTAAGAGATCCACCAGGAATAATAAGCCTATCCGTTGTAATATAGTTGGCTCCACTACTTTGAATATTAGTTGATAAATAAAATGCACCACCACCAGATGCCAATCTTAAAGATCTAGTAGAGTTTGTGTTAGTGGAAATCATTGGAATCTGAGAAGACCCAGTACCAATATCAAACCACAAAGAATTGTAATTTAATGTGGTGTTAAGTGAATTGTTAAAAACAAAATCACCATTTGAGCTAAGAAAACTTGGAAAATTATTATCTCCAACTATTCTTAAACCTGAGTTTGTACTACCAATTTGAAGAACACCAACACCATTTACAGATGATGTAGAACCTAAGGTTAAAGTAACTAAAGAAGTACCGGTTTGACTATTATTAATTTCAACAGCCCCCGTATCGAATACCTTAAATATATCATTGGAATTAGAGTTATTCCTAATTATCATTGGATTTGTAGATGAAGAGCCAGATAAAATGTAAAAATTTGTACCACTTGATGGATTCCAAGTACCAACACTTAAATTACCATTTATATTTACATAACCACCAGTTACACCCAAAGCTTGTGAGCTTGATCCAGTTCCGGTTACTCTAAGACTATTTAATACTTTTGTCATCTCTATTTAATAAGTTTATTATAGTCTATATATAAAAAATAAAAAACCCAGAACTAATGTCTGGGTTTTTATTATCCTATAATAACAATTTTTGCGTCGGATGTGTCTTCAAATACTGTAATATCAATTGTATTTGTTGTTCTACCACTATACTGTGATAAAATTTCATCACCGGTTGAATTTGCATACATTTGAATAATATATTCCGTATTACCAATGTTATGTGTAATTGTTTTAGTCTCACTTGCTGTAAATGACAATGGACCAGTTGCGTATTTTTTCAATACCGCACTACTAGTATTTAACTGTGATCCACTCCAGGTCAATCCATTACCAATAATATTATTCCAGTTAATATACAATTGATTTTCAGTAGAACCAGTAGCAGAATAAATATCTAAACCAGATGTTTGATTATATCTAACTTTAATACCAGTGCTACTAAGAGTTAATCCAGATGGTATAGAATCAATTAGAACATTCAATCTTGAAGAACTAAATGTTAAACCATTTCCGATATTTAATCCCAATTGATTAGAGCTAAATGTTAAACCATTTGTATTAATATTAACAGAGAATGTGCTTCCGGAATTTGTCAACCCATTACCACTTATTGGACCAGTTAAGTTAATAACATTACCAACCGAATCAACACCAATATATTGCCCAGTTGATGTATTACTACCAGAAGTTAATCCTAAAAACTGAAGTCCAGATCCAGAAAAAGTAGTAGTTATTTTACCTTTGAAGTAAGAACTACCGCCAACAGTAAAGAAATACCCACTATCAGAATGAGTAGAACCTGGCTGGAAGTTAACATTAAGATTTGAACCAATAGTCATTACTCTATTTGTACTTTGCCAAATTCCAAATGACATACCACCACTACCACCGGTATTTGATATACCCCAAAGTGAATCGGTATAATTTGTAAATAATGCACTTCTTCTATTATCAACACCATCAATTACTTGAGTTGAGATAGCAGCCACACCAGCCGAAGAAGTACCAGTACTTCCTGAGTAAGTAAGACCTACACTAACACCAAGTTGTGGATAAACTGAAGTACCATTAGCGGTTAGTGAGTTATCTCTAACTGCTACAGATTGTAAAATATCACTAGAAGTTATTCCAAAGTATTTACCACCAACAACAATAGCACCAGGAATTGGAAAACTATTACCATTAGATGCGGTATTACCAAAGTTAGCATTTATTTGATAAGACATACTATTTGTGAATCCACCACTATTGAACACTGGAATAGTATTAGTAGTACCCGAAACATTAACAGATGAATTAAGTTGACCATTACTAAATGTTAAACCAGATCCAATATTTAATCCCAATTGATTACCACTAAATGTTAATCCATTTGTGTTAATATTAACTGAGAATGTATTACCATTGGCAGTTAATCCATCACCACTTGATAAAGAAGTAGATAATGTTAAACCATTCACTGTTAATCCGGTACCAATTAAATAGTTATCCATTTGGAATCTAGTGCCACCAATAGTAATATATGAGTGAGTACCATCAAATTCAATACCACCATTTTGAGTTGTAGAAGCCAAAGTTCCAGAATTTAATTTCAATGGAATTAAATTAGATGAACCAGGTGCAATCTCAACTATAACAGATGATGTTGGTGCACTACTATAAGAACCTAAGTAAATATTTTGATTTGTAAATGTAATAATATTATTAGTCTGTGATGCAGTTCCATATGATAAAGCACCACCGGTAGTATATCCTTTCAACTTAGTGAGTAGTCCAAGTTGTGAAATAACAAATTCCGATTGGCCACTACCCACATTTGAATCAGCTAGTACAAATTGTCCTTTTGGATTACCAACATTCTGGTTAACAATATAATATAAATTACCATTACCACCACCATATCCAGAGGAATATACTTCAAAATTATGACCATCACCATTTTGACCATTAGCATTAATTGTCATACCACTATTTGGTAAACTAATATTTAAGGCATTATCATTTTTACTACCCCCACTAGATTTAGCATAATAAAAAGAAGCCGTTCCTGATCCAGATAGTAATCTAAATCCAACCGAACCGTTAGATACACCACCTCCAGTAGTTGTATTTTCCAAAACCAGTGGATAGATAGAAGAAGCGGAACCAGTTGAATAATTAAGAACATTATTTGTACTATTCCAAGTTAAATTTGATGTACTTGATAATGAACTAGTAGTTCCCCAAAATGCTAATCTATTTTGCGAACCAGTCAAAGAGAATGATATTTGATTATTTGACCAAGTTAAACCACTACCAGCAATTGAAACACCATCTAAATAAATATTACCATTATTAAATGTTAAACCAGTTCCGATACTTGATCTCAATGCACTATTACTAAACGTAAGACCATTTCCTATATTGAGTGACAATTTACCAGGACTCGAAGAACTTGTAGCACTAAATGTCAAACCATTATCACTAATGTCAAGTAACAATTGACCCGGCACTAAAGAACTAGTAGCACTAAATGTTAGACCACTTCCAGCACTAACAACTAATTTTTGATTATTTACTGTTAGACCATTTCCAAAAAATGATGTATCTATAGATAGAGAGTTATAAGCATCAAATAACAACCCAGAAGTAGCAGCAATACTAACTGAGTAGCTACCACCACTAAATGTTAATCCTTTATTTAAAAGCGGAGATAGAGATAAAGCTATAGATCCAGAACTAACAGTTAAACCAGTTCCAACACTCACATCTAATAACCCATTACTAAATGTTAAACCACCAGATTTTAAGTTAACACTAAATGTTAAACCACTATTGGTTAATCCATTACTAGCCCAAATAGGATTATTAACTGACACCACACCATTACTCATAGTTAAACCAGTACCAGCCAAGGCAGTATTTATAAACAATCCATTATTTATACTCAACCCGGAACTAGTAGCCAAGTCAACTTTTAATTGACCACTACTAAATGTTAACCCACCATTACCATATAAATCAATATCAACAAGATTACCAACACCAACCAATCCATTATTCCAAATATAGTTTCCAGCACTAGAGAATTGTGTCCACTTTATAGATTGTGTACCAACTTGAATTTGACCTGAAACAGCACCAGCCGCAACAATAACAAATCCCGAACCTTGATAAGTAGTACCTTCTGTAACAAATGTATAAACACCAGTAGTAACTTCAGATGCTGGATTCCCATCCATATCAGTAGATCTAGACATTGATGATCCAACACCATTGTAAATATAAACACCATTTGATGATGTACCATTAACTGTATCATCTTGTTTCCAAAGTAATACTCTATCACCAATAGACATAGTAACACCATCAATCTGAGATGGTGCAGATAATATTGAAACCGAACCAGTTGCAGCAACCCTAACGGCTTGCTTAAGTGTTAAACCAGAAGCAATTGCATCAACATAAGATTTAGTAGGTATTGATAAATAATCCCACCCAGAAAGTGTAGTTGGATCAGTAGTGTATTTACCTAATATATTTGCATCTAAAGTAACAGATGATGTAGTCATTATCAAATCAAGCACTTTTAATCCACTTGATGAAACTGTTAATCCAGGTGTAGCACCATCTAATAAAACAGAAAATGTAATACCAGACTTAGTTAAACCAACCCCAGCTAAACTTGAATCTGTAGTAGAATAACTACCACCACTATATGTTAGACCAGAATTAGGACCAAGTACAACTTGACTACCAGGTGAATAAATTCCCCAGTAAATATTATCTGTTATTGAAGCGCTGGATCCACCATAGTTCAAAATATAAGTTCCATTATTGGAAGGTGTTCCATCATTATAAACAGTACACAACATTCCCCATTCTCTTCTTTGCTCTATTATTGCATTTCTTTCTGCTAATGTAGCATAATGATGTACTGTACCTCTAATATCATTAGAATAAACAGTAGCTACTGCTTGAGATGGATCTTTTGGTCGAACAGATGAATAAACTATTGAACCTGAAAAATCCCCATTACTATTTGTTGCCGTTTGTGGTGTATATGCCATTTCTTCTATATATTATTTTAAGCTGATATGTAATAAGTAACATTTGTGTTTGATTGAGTTGCCCCATATCTCCAAACATCATAGTTAGTACCAGTATAACCATATTGATTGGTAAATTGAACATTATCTCTTACTTTAACCCAGTTGTTATCAATTGTAACGTTATTTAATTTAACTTTACCAGCAATAGACATATCAAATGTACTATGTGGGAAAATAAATGCAACATAACCACCATTTGATGCTATTGTTTTATTTAGATTAACAAAGGTAGACCCAAACTGATTTGACATACCAATTGAATTAATATCAGCATAACTAAAAGTTCCACTACCAACAGTAGATAAACTATTTGATGATGGTATATTACCCCAGAAAATTCTATTTGAAAAACTTAATGTAGTAGTAGTTGAGTTCGCAGGGCTACCAGAGCTACCATTATAATCATTCACCAATAAAGTCCAAGTAGTATTAGTATTTAATGTTGGAGAACTAACTGTAGAACCGCCCGAAGTTAACTGAGAACCACTCAATGTAAGAGAAGTCATTGAAGGAGAAGATAAAGTACCACCATTGATATTATTCTTCTTTTTAGTAACACCCCAAGTAACTGTTACACTCTGTGTATTTCCAAAGTCTAAAGTAGATGTTGATAAAGATAAAGATAAAGTCGGAGCCATATACGGATAAAGTATACCATCCAATACCTGAATTAATGAAACATTAGAGAATGTTGTTCCAACACCCCATGCTCCAACAGTGGTAATCATTGCCTCTGGATTATTATATAACATTGTCAATTGACCACTACTACTACTACTAAATGTCAAACCAGAATTTGGATCAATATTAACAGAGTAAGTATTACCATTAGCAGTTAATCCATTACCAACAGTTACTGATGTTGATGATAGTTGACCATTACTGAATGTTAAACCGGTACCAATATTTAATGAAACTTGACTATTACTAAATGTTAAACCATTTGAATTGATATTAACAGAATATGTATTACCATTGGCAGTTAAACCGTTACCAACTGTTGTTACTGATGTTGATGATAGTTGACCATTACTAAATGTTAGA
>Ga0209087_1000231_pt1 | contig 36479 bp, 34 predicted proteins | sample S_130805_EF_Meta_FD_187321 | JGI IMG/M metagenome (GOLD analysis project Ga0209087, IMG submission 187321) | Freshwater microbial communities from Lake Simoncouche, Canada to study carbon cycling - S_130805_EF_MetaG (SPAdes) (version 2) | ecosystem: Environmental > Aquatic > Freshwater > Lake ... | reverse complement strand
AAGATTCCACACATGATTGTTGATTACGCCCTCTATCAAAGTGGAAAAAGAAACCACCAAGATGCTTCCATCTCAGAGCTCATCTCTTTTGCTCGCCGTGAGGGCGGATTTGTTTGGGTAGGCGTTTCAGAGCCATCACCTGCCGAATTCGAAAAGCTTGCAGCAGATTTTGAGTTTCATCCCCTAGCTGTTGAAGACGCAGTGATGGCAAAGCAACGTGCAAAGTTAGAGATGTATGAAGGCATGACTTTTGCGGTGCTCCGTACAACATTTTATGAAGAGAAGGCCAGCCAAGTAACAACTGGTGAGATCCTGGCATTTATCGGCGATCATTACATCGTCATCGTTCGCCATGGTGAAGGTTCACCCCTTGCAGGTGTACGAAATCGATTAGAACAAAGTCCTCATCTACTCGCGCATGGACCATACGCAGTGTTACACGCGATCGCTGACTCAGTCATTGATACTTACATTGCAATTGCTGGAGAGTTAGAGAAAGATGTAATTGAAGTTGAGCAGAGCGTCTTTAGTGATCGGAAAGCGTATAATTCAGAGAAAATCTATTTCTTAAAACGTGAACTCTTAGAATTCAGCCACGCCATTCATCCGCTACTAGTTCCGTTGCAACGTCTGGCTGTTGACTTCAATGACATTGTTCCTGATGCACTTGCTCCATTTTTCCGCGATACTCTCGATCATCTTCACAGCGCGGTTGATATCGCAGATGGTCTTGATAATCTCTTAACTTCAGCGCTCAGCGCTGATTTGGCACATGTACAGGTTCAACAGAATGAAGATATGCGCAAGATAACGTCGTGGGTTGCTCTCGCTGCGACTCCAACAATGTTGGCTGGTATCTACGGAATGAACTTTGATCACATGCCTGAACTTCGATGGACATTTGGATACCCGTTAGTTTTAGGTGTGATGGTTGTTGTTACCTCTGCTCTCTATTACAAATTCAAGAAAGCTGGCTGGCTCTAACTGCCGTAATAAGTAAAAGCCCCCCGCTTTCGCGAGGGGCTTTCGACTATTTTTATCTAGCAGTTACTTAGCTGGTACTACTGAGACGGTAACGCTTGCAACAACTCCGTGTGCAAGTGAAACCTTGACTGCATGGTTGCCAGTCTTCTTGACGTGTCCAGCAGTCTTGATGCTGTGACGATCAATATCTGTACCTGCAGCTGCCTTGATTGCAGTGGCGATATCTTTATCAGTAACTGAACCGAACAAACGACCGTTTGCTCCGACCTTTACTGTGATAACGATTGACGCCTTCTCAAGTGCTGCCTTGATCTCTTTAGCGTGATCGATATCGCGGACTTCGCGTGCAGCACGTGCACGACGGATTCCTTCGATCTGCTTTTCGCCACCGAGTGACCATGCGATTGCTACGCCACGTGGCAACAAGAAGTTGCGGGCATAACCATCTTTAACAGAGACAACGTCGCCTGCGCTACCGAGCTTTGCTACTTCGCGAGTAAGAATAAGTTTCATTATTGATTACCCCCTTAGCGAGCTGTCGATGTGTAAGGCAAGAGTGCAACTTCGCGGCTGTTCTTTACAGCTGTTGCAATCGAGCGTTGGTGTTGTGTGCATGCGCCAGTGACGCGGCGAGCGCGGATTTTGCCGCGATCAGAGATGTACTTGCGAAGGGTCGCGATATCTTTGTAATCGATATAGCTGACCTTGTCGCGGCAGAAGCTGCAAGGCTTCTTCTTGAACTTCTTATTTAGGGCAGCAGCTTTCGCGCCCTTGTTCTTCGGTTCCTTGAGGTTCCGGTTATTACGTGCTCCCATTGTGGTGCTCCTTTTCGGGCCCTCACAGCAATCGGTTCTCGATTACCAATGAGGAATGGTGGTTAGTTAATTTAAAATGGAGGTTCGTCGGAGGTAGTGGTTGCCCATCCACCTCCGGCTGGTGAAGGTGATGCTGCAGCCCAAGGATCGTCGTTGAATGAATCAGCTGCAGCAGGTGCTGCTGCCCCAAATCCACCACTTCCGCCGGTGCCACCTGCGCGCTGTGCGCGAGTGACCTTAGCGGTTGCGTTGCGTAGAGATGGACCTACTTCATCAACTTCTACTTCAAAGACTGTGCGCTTTTCGCCTTCTTTTGTTTCGTATGAACGCTGCTTAAGTCGGCCAGAGAGAATGACGCGCATTCCCTTTGTCAGTGACTCTGCAACATTTTCTGCAGCTTGACGCCAAATTTGGCATTGAAGGAAGAGGCTCTCGCCATCTTTCCATTCATTCGTAGTCTTATCGAGATAACGAGGTGTTGAAGCAACACGGAATTTAGCTACCGCCGCACCTGATGGTGTGAAACGTAGCTCGGGATCGTCAACGAGGTTGCCGATCATTGTGATTGTTGTATCTCCAGCTGCCATTTTTTCCTCTTCTCTCTTTAGGTTCTCTACTTATGCCTACTCTGGGTGGTCTCTACTGGTGGAGTCCATACTTTTAAATTACATCCCGCCGGCAACATTTTCTAGATGCCACCAACAAGGATGTGGAGATTATTCGGGGCGAATAACCTTTGTGCGTAGAACGGATTCGTTCAAGTTAAGTTGACGGTCCAATTCTTTGACCGCAGCAGGCTCACAGTGCATATCTACAACTGCGTAGATGCCTTCGCCTTTTTTGTTGATTTCGAATGACATACGACGTCGGCCCCATACATCGAGCTTGTCGACGCGGCCTCCGCTGTCTTTGATGATCTTGAGATAAGTCTCAAGAGATGGTGTGACTGTACGTTCTTCGAGTTCTGGATCGAGAATGACCATTAATTCATAGTGACGCATGCGTTAACCCGACCTCCTCTGGACTAAGACGGCCACGGCATTTCCGTGACAGGAGGGTTATAGCTTCTCCGCATCGCAACTGACCCGAGTCGGGGGCCACGATGTGGAGGGTTAAGGGTAACTGTCGGCGGATTTAAAGAGAAATTCGTGCGGGAATTGGCCGCCCCGGGAGGCCTTTTTGATGAGGAAAACGATGAAATAGAGGCAGGCCGCGATGCGGATCAGGCTGATGAGGGCGTAGCCAGTTAACGGCAACCCGAACTTTGCATCTGTCACTGTTGCTAAGTGTTGCCAAATCGCAACGTGATACATAACTTCTGCAATCTGCCAGATCCAAAATGCGTGAAGATCTTTGCGATGTGTCATTGCAATTACTGCAAGTGGGACAAGCCATAGAACATACTGCGGTGAATACACCTTGCTCGCAATCATCACCAGCGATAAAAGAATAAAACTTACATCGGCAAGTTGCATCGTCTCTTTAGTTGAGAAGATGAGAAGAGAAACCACAAGCACTGCTACTGCCAGGGTAAGAATTGCAAAGAAGTTTGTATTTCCTAGATTTACTCCGAGAGAAGAGAGTGCATACCAGAGTGATCCCCAATCCTCTCCACGGTCAAAGTTAAGTTGGTAGAAACGTAACCAACCATCTGGAGTTGTGAGCATGACTGGAATATTAAAGAGGAGGAAGGTTGCAACAGTAATCCCGAGATAGCGAGCAAGTTCTCTGATTTCATTACGTCGCCACAATATGAGTGCGATCGGTAAAAGCAAGAAGATCGGTAAGAACTTTGTTGAAATCGATATTCCAATAGCAATGGCTGAGTGTGTGTACTTCTTTCGATCAAACCAATAGATAGAGAGCATCATCGAAGCGATCGCCCACAAATCCCAATTGATGTAGAGCGATGCGATTGCAGCTGGTGCAATTGCAGAAAGATAGGCAAACTCGGGCCGTATTCGATAAACAATGTAGGCGATAAAGATAAATAGTCCGGCTAAGAAGATCTGATTAACTCGGTAGTAATTGAGTAATTCGTTCTCACCACTAGGTATCACGCGAGCAAAGAACCACATCACTGTTCCTGTAATAACCGGATACTCAACCGCATTTGTTTTTGATGAGTAAGCCCAACGGTCATCGTCTAACTCGCGTTCGCCGTAAAGGGTGGCGATATCTGAATAACATGCGTGTACATATTGATCTGGCGTTGCCCATAAGGATTGCTCGCAGGGGCTGAATTTAACTGCTCCTATAAAGGCTGCAATCAAAGCAAGAAATATAAGTACGACTGCTGGCTTAGCAAGACGTGCGCTCATAGAAAGCTACATTAATCTTTTCTTGTCTGAACGCCGCCAGATGTCATCACGATTGGTTCAAGTCCACCGATATTGGATGGCGCTGGGAAAGTCATTACAGGTTCGCCCTTAAGAGCGCCCTTCATAAATGCTGTCCAGATACGTGCTGGGAAAGTTCCACCTGTCACAGAGGTCAATCCGCCGATGCCATTAAGTGACTCGGATGCTGAATCTCTAAAGAGCGCAACCGATGCTGCTAACTGCGGTGTGTATGCGCTAAACCATGCAGAGGCATTGGATTGTGATGTTCCAGTCTTACCGGCTGCGGGGCGACCGAGTGCAAGTGCCGCGGCACCTGTTCCACCATTTACTACGCTCTTGAGTGCATAGGTCAGATCAGCCATCACCTCTTTAGAGAAAACTTCTTGTGTCTGTGGGGTTGCTTCATAAAGCACACCTTTATTTGGTCCGGTAACGGATGCAACTAAGAATGGTTTGGCGTAGACGCCTTGCGCGGCGAAAGTAGCGTAAGCGTTGGCGACATCGATCACGTGAGGAGATGCCACACCTAATACAACAGATGGTGTTGGAATCATCGCTACGTTTTCAGGAATACCTGCTCTGCGCGCAGCATCAACAACTTTATCCATGCCTGCTTTAATGCCGAGTGGAACGAAGATTGTATTGACTGAGTGCTGGGTTGCTGTGAGGAGATCAATCTGTCCCCACCCTTCATTGCCGTAGTTACTGACAATATATGGCTTGCCTAGATCATCGAATGTTTGCGGTGAATCACCATTCCACATTGATGTCAGTGGAATCCCTGCTTCAAGGGCAGCGACAAGTGCAAATGGTTTAAAAGTTGAACCAGCTAAAGCAATTGATTGCGTTGCATCATTGAGTTGGCGTTCCAAATAATCTCGGCCGCCATACAGTGCAATGATTTCGCCGGTTCCAGGGCGAATAGCAACAAGGCCAATTCGTAGGTTTTCAGGCGCGTTTTTTGGATATAACTTAGACACTGCATCAACAGCCGATTGCTGAGCTTTCTGCACAAGTGTTGTGCGAATGACAAGTCCACCTTCAAGTAACTGTTCTTCTGTAAATCCAAGTCGACCTAAATCTCTCTGCACTTGTGAAATCACGTGACCCTTTGGTCCACTCAAAGTTCCTGATGTCACGCGAGGTGCGACAGTTGGAAACTTTGCATTATCAGCTTGCTCTTGGGTGATCCATCCTTCATTTAACATTCCATCAATAACGTAATGGAATCGGCTCTCGAGACGAACAGCATTCTCCTCAGAAAGTGATGGGTCGTAATAACCTGGCGAGCGCAAAATACTTGCAATAACTGCAGTCTGTGAGAGATTTAGTTGATCGACATTGCGATTGAAATATTGCTGGGATGCGGTTTGAACACCGTAGGAGCCACGACCAAAGTAAATAGTATTGAGATAATTCTCAAAGATTTGATCTTTCGAAAGTGCATTCTCTAACTTCATGGAGATGACAAGCTCTTTGATTTTTCTCTGAATGGTGCGACTAGAAGTAAGAAATGCTGTCTTGGCATATTGCTGGGTAATAGTTGATCCGCCTTCACCATTGAGGCTTCCGGATTTCAAGTTATTAATAAGTGCACGAGCAATACCAGTCACGCTAAATGCCTGGTTCGAGTAGAACTTTCTATCTTCTGCAGCCAACACTGCATTACGCATATTTATTGGAATCTGAGCGATAGGAAGAATTTGGCGGTTCTGCGTACCGATCCGGCCGATCTCATCACCATTTGAATATTGAATGATCGTTGCCTGACTGTTGACGTAGGCATTTGGATCGGGGATTGAGACAGAGAACCAGGCGAAGGCAAAGAGGGTGGATCCTGCAATAAAGCCAAATCCGCCCAGAAAGATCGTGGTGCGAAATAAACGACGACGCAGTACTGATCTATCCATTCTTATAGGTTACCTGTCTTCTACTCATCTTCGAGCGTCCGAACTTTTCTCGGCGGTTTACGGGTGATGCCATCGCCTAAAATAAAGGTAGAACAGAGGTGATTCCATGAACATCCACGGCACACCTCAACGACATAGACAGAGAATTCACCGAACTCGCGCTCCATTGACGCTAACTCTTCAGGGGATTTAATTCGACCTGAGAATTGTCCGAGTTGATCGCCAAATGTGTAGCGAAGTTCAACGAGCTCTAACTTTTTACATACTGGACACTTTCTATCCACTTTCTCACCGTGGTATTTAGCTGCGCGCATCAAATATGGATCCGCATCACACGCATCAACCACACCACGGAAAAGGCCCATGAGTGTTGCGCGCTTATCGAGGGTGTAATCGATATAGGCGCGTAGTGAACGCAGGGTAAGTGTTGTGGCCACATGCGAAGAATAATCGCTTCTGAGTTACTACGCTTACCCAGTGAGCTTTAAAGAGATTCTCTTCGATCGAAAATTCATACCTTTGCTCCGTATTCGTTGGACAGGTCAGCTCACCGATGGAATATTCCAGAGCGCCCTGGCCTCGTTCGTCCTATTCTCACCAGAGCGTCAAGCAGATGCGATGAGTGCAGCTCTCGCCTTTGCTCTTGTATTAGTTCCATATTCCATCGTTGGACCCTTTGTCGGAACAATCCTTGACCGCTTCTCGCGACAGCGCGCACTTTTCTTCGCAAATATGGTTCGAGCAATAACTTTAGGATTTATCGCGCTGTTAATTTTTCAGGGGCATACCGGAATTGAATTAACTGTTTTTGTCCTTATCGCTTTTGGAGTGAACCGATTGATTCTTGCTGGATTATCTGCCGGATTGCCACTTGTAATTTCTCGCCATCACCTGATCTCTGCAAATGCACTGGCCGTAACTGGTGGTTCTGTCTGGGTTGTACTTGGCGGTGGAATCGGTTTAGGAATTAGAAAAGTATTGGATTCACTTGCAACAGCAGATCATGCAGATGCAATCATCATCTCAGTAGCAGCGTTTGGTTATCTATCTGCGGCCTTATTTACGACACTGTTGCGACGCGATGAAATTGGACCACTTCCTCATGAAATTATTAAGGCATCATTCACGCAGGGGCTCAAAGAGATGCGAGAAGGTATTCGCTTCCTTGAAAATCATGTTGATGCAGCTCGCGGTATTGCGGCGATTGCAATTCAAAGAGGTGGCCTCACTGCGCTGACTCTCATGACGTTGGTACTTGAACGAAATAAATTTAATGATCCACTCGATACAGAAGCCGGATTAGCTGGTGTGACTTTCATGATTGTTACTGCAGCGGTGGGCTTTGTTGTTGGCGCGATAGTGGCTCCATACGGGGTTCGTAAGGTGGGAAGACATCGCTGGATTCGGTTAGCGATGGCTGCAGCATCGCTGAGTGTTATCGCTCTCGCTATAGCTCGCACACCATTAACACTTGCACTTACTGCATTCTTTACAGCGCTCTGTGGGCAAAGCATTAAAGTCACAAATGATGCGCTCGTGCAGTCAAAGATTGATGACATCTTCCGTGGGCGTGTATTTGCCGTCTACGATGTTGTAGTCAACTTTGCAATTGTCTTTGGTGGATTACTCGCAGCTTTCTTACTTCCTGCCAATGGTGATACATGGACGCTGCCTGCCGTTATTGGAATTGGTTACTTCATAACCTCAACTACGTTATTGCGACCAAGTAAATTCTTTATCCGTTCCGAGTAGCCCACCACTGCATTAAGTGCTCAGTCGCTCTCTCTTTTCCAAGTGGACCTTGATCCATGCGAAGTTCAAGTAAGAAATCAAGTGCGCGACCGACATCTGCCCCAGGTTTGATGCTCAGTAGTTGCATTACCTCTGCGCCATCAAGATCTGGGCGAATCTTTGAAAGTTCTTCCTGCTCCATCAGTACTTCGATACGCGCTTCAAGGCTGTCGTAGGTGGCAGCTAAACGAGCCGCCTTACGTGCATTTCGTGTTGTGCAATCGGCGCGAGTAAGGACGTGTAGGTGTGTAAGTAATTCGCCGGCATCTCGCACATATCTGCGCACAGCAGAGTCAGTCCATTCGCCGTCACCGTATCCGTGGAAGCGCAGATGCAACGCAATAAGTGTTTCGACCTCTTCAATAATTTCATTGCTAAATCGCAAAGCTTTTAGCCTGCTTTTTGCAAGGCGCGCCCCAACTACTTCGTGGTGATGGAAAGAGACTCCACCGCCTTCGAGGAGTGCGCGGGTCTTTGGTTTTCCGATGTCATGCAACAACGCTGCAAGGCGAATGACAAGATTCGGACCACCCAAGCGATCCTCATGTGCAATTGCTTGCTCAAGCACTGTAATTGAATGTTCGTAGACATCTTTATGGTGATGATGTTCATCGACCTCAAGTTGTAACTTTGGAATCTCCGGAATTGTGAAATCAGCAAGACCTGTCTCCACTAAAATCGTAATTCCTGTGCGTGGTTGTGAAGACATCAACAGTTTTGTAATTTCATCACGGATGCGTTCGGCAGAGATAATCTCTAACCGTGTTGCCATATCTTTCATCGCGACAATAACTTCGGGCGCTATCTCAAAGTTAAGTTGGCTTGCAAAACGTGCAGCACGCAACATGCGAAGTGGATCATCGCTAAATGAATCTTCTGGTGTACCTGGCGTGCGCAGTACTCTCTTTGCTAAGTCAGTGAGACCACCAAATGGATCTATAAATACAGGTTTATCACCTGTGAGCTCTAGCGCCATTGAGTTCACTGTGAAATCACGTCGTGAAAGATCGCCTTCAATCGATGTTCCATATGTGACATCTGGTTTACGAGATTCACTGCTATAACTTTCGCTGCGGTATGTCGTTACTTCAACAGTTGTCTCTCCACGTTGGCCAGCAACTGTTCCAAATTCAATTCCTGTATCCCAGACACTTTCTGCCCATTTCTGCAGGATCTTTTTTGTCTCTAGTGGTGGAGCACTTGTTGTGAAATCGAGATCGTTTCCGAGTCTTCCTAAAAGTGCATCGCGTACTGGTCCACCAACGAGAGCGAGAGTAAATCCCTTCTCTTTAAAGGCAGCAGCAAGTGAACTTGCTAGCGGAGCGCGCTCAACCAGGGATGCAATCGCCATCTCGCCGGCAGCACTCAACCCCGCCTGTGAGGCTGGTGGATCCAGTGGCCTTTGAGGACCTAGAGGTGAAGACATAATGGCTAAGGCTAGTCCCGAGCACTACCCTTATGTCATGAACCCGGCACCTGGTGCGGGCAGCGAAGGCATTAAGAAGAAGCGTAGACGTAAGCGTCCTACACATCGCGCCCCACAGAATCACACCTCTGGCGAGGAAGGCAGCACTTCTGCTGCAACAAAAGTAAAGCCGCAAGTGAAGTCAGCTAAACCGTATGCAAAACGTGTAGATGAAGTCAGCGCTGGCGGTCTTGTTATTGATTCAACAAAGACCAAAGGTTTGCTCATTGGTCGACGCGACCATAAAGATACAACTGGCACCCGCATACTGTGGTCACTTCCTAAAGGACATATTGAAGAAGGTGAAACTCCTGAGCAAGCGGCAATTCGCGAAGTCGCTGAAGAGACTGGAATTACATCTGAGATCGAACGTTCATTAGGTGTCATTGATTTCTGGTTTATGGCCGGCGGCAAGCGAATTCATAAAACAGTTCACCACTTCCAATTTAAAGAGGTGGGCGGGCTTCTAGCAGCTCAAGAATCTGAAGTGGATGAGGTGGGTTGGTTTCCACTCTCTGAAATCATCGGCCTTCTTGCATATCCAGATGAGAAGAAATTAATCGCTCGCACCAAAGCATCTGAGGTAGAGCAGTGAAGAAGTTTTCAGTATTCGCGCTTCTATTTCTCTTTCTCGGAATTTTTCTTCCGCAGAGTGCCAGCGCTACTATTCGCAACGTTGAACTTGTTGAGAGACCACACCAACTTCTCGATGGACGATTTATCGATGATGAACTTGCGACTCTGCTGACTCCCCAAGGACGTTTAGGTTCACTTGTCTATACGCCAACAGTTACCAAAACTCGATGGTTTATCGATGCCGCACTCCTTGATGAAGTTGCAGAAATGGCAGATGGATACGAACTTGCTAATAAAAAAGATGGTGTTGGAGTAGAGGCAGCAACAGCATGGCTTGCCCAACTTCGAATTGCATCAGCCAGTGCCATCGTTTCTCCGATTACATATGGAAACCCAGATCAGCGTTTAGCTAAGCGTCTTGCGCCAAGTGAGCTCACTTTCTACAAGAAATACGGTGTTGATCGTGTTGCTTTCCACTTAGGTAGAGCAATTAGCCCAGATACAACGCTCTTTAAAACTTCTACCTCAAAATTGAGCGGGCCCGATCGAAAGAATTACACAACCAATCGCCAAGCCATTTCGAAGCTGTCGACCGTTGTCGATGCTCCAGAGTTAGAACTATTCCGAGCACGTTTGGCAATCTTGCTCTCACCATCTATTAATGGTTCATCGGCGGAGGTTTTTGCGCAGAGCGCCATTGATGGAGTTGTGCAGCAACAGAATAAGTTGCGCGTTAATCCAGGCAAGTACGCACTTACATCTGAAACTGGAAAAGTGCCTTTGACGCTAGTCAATGGATTCACCACACCGGTGAAGATCAATCTGATATTTCGCGCATCAAATATTCGTGTAATCCTTGGTGATATACGAGAAATAACACTTGATCCGCAATCTCGAACCCAAATGGCAGTTCCTTACACAGTCATTACTTCAGGTGCCACACAAGTAAGCGCTGTCCTCACTAACTCTGATGGAAAGTGGCTCGGGCCTTCTTCCAAGCTAGCGCTGAGTATGACTTTGATTGATACACGAGTGGCGTGGTTTACAACTGCGGCTGCAGTTCTACTCTTTATTGGTGCAGGTGCACAGACGTATCGTCGTATTAGGAAGGGGCGTACATGAAGAATAATGAACTCTTCCGCGCCTCTGGAATTATGGCGATTGGAACAATTCTCTCTCGTATCACCGGTTTCTTCCGTGCAATTTTAGGTGTTGCTGTACTGGGTACCGCGCTCCTTGCAGATACTTATAACGTCGCAAACACAATGCCGAATATTCTCTACAACTTACTTGTTGGCGGTGCACTCACTGCAATCTTTGTTCCACAACTTGTTCGCTCATTCCAGGATGAAGATGGTGGCGATGGTTTCGCCTCTCGACTAGTAACAACCATTTCAGGAATTTTGTTGTTGTTGGTAGTTGTAGGAGTCATTTTCGCACCGGCACTCGTTCGACTTTATGCTCCAGAATTTTCAACAGAAGGTTTTGAAGCTGAAAATCAAATTGCTATCGCATTTACTCGCTACTGCTTGCCGCAAATCTTCTTCCTTGGGCTCTTCACGATGCTCGGCCAAGTCGCTAACTCCCGGGGATCTTTCGCTCCACTGATGTGGGCTCCTATCGCCAATAACCTTGTCGTGATCGTAATCTTCGCTGGGGTTCTAGTTCTACAAGAATCTATCGCTATTGGAACGATCACCGATTTCCAAATTCAACTTCTGGGATGGGGAACCACGTTGGGAATTGTGGTCCAGGCGTTGATTTTGATTCCGGTAGTAAAGAAATCCGGAATTCAGCTTCGCGTAAAGTTTGGGCTTCATGGTTTAGGTAAATCCTTCTCACTAGCTGGATGGACACTTGTCTATGTTCTTATTTCACAACTCGGTTATTTAGTAACTGTTAATGTCGCAACAAGTGCTGCTGTACGAAGTGCGCAAGAAGGAATCACTACAGGTGTTGGTTTCACACCATTTACTAGCGCTTACTACATCATGTTATTGCCGTATTCAATCGTCACAATCTCAATCGTGACCGCACTTCTGCCTCATCTCTCCAAACTTGCAATCGAAAAGAATGTAGAAGAGGTACGTAAACAACTTATTCGTGCCATCAAAATGGTTGGTGTCATCACCGTTCCTAGCGGTGTAGCCCTCTTCTTCTTTGGTCCTATGATGACTGAAGCCCTCTACTTTGGAATTTCGCTAGAAGATTCTCGATATATCGGTCAGGTGCTCTCCGCGTTAAGCCTTGGATTAGTCGCATTTTCAATTAACTTAATTTTAATTCGCGGCTTTAATGCATTTGAAGATACTCGCACACAGGTGATTTCGATTTTAATTATTAATATTATCTCTGTCGCACTTTCATATCTCTTCCTCGAAACCCTGAATAGCCAACAAGTGACAATCGGATTGGGCTTAGCATTTTCAGCGAGCTACATCGTTGGACTCTTTATTACTCTCTCGCTTCTTAAAAAACATACGGGAAAGTTAGCTTTCTCCACCTTTGCTGGTCACCACTTCAAACTCTTCGTCGCATCGATTCTTGCAATGGCCCCACTATTTGCTCTGGTTTATTTCTTTGAATGGGAGAGTGCAGATTCTTCTCTCATCGTGCGCGCTCTACGCCTTGGACTTATTTTGGCTCTCAGCGGGACTTTTTATCTCCTCTTCGCCAAACTCTTTAAGGTGGCAGAGATCGCAACTTTGGCCGAGTTTGGTCGTGGGTTGTTGAAGAAAAGAAAAGGTAGGCTGGAACCATGATTCGTGATCTCGTTATTGTCGGTTCAGGCCCTGCTGGATATACAGCAGCAATTTATGCATCACGCGCCCAACTTAACCCTGTGCAATATGAGGGTTCTGTAACAGCAGGCGGTGCCTTGATGACAACAACTGAAGTCGAAAATTTTCCAGGCTTTGTCGATGGCGTGATGGGTCCAGTACTTATGGAAGATATGCGCAAGCAGGCTGCCCGTTTTGGAACAGAACTCATCACAGATGATGTTGTTGAAATGGATTTAAAGGGCGAGATAAAGACAATAAAAGATGGAAGTGGAAATGTAGTTCAAGCGCGTGCTGTCATTCTCGCAACTGGTTCTGCATATAAGCACATCGGTCTTGCAAATGAAGATCGCTTATCTGGGCGCGGAGTTTCGTGGTGTGCAACATGTGATGGATTCTTCTTTAGAGATCAAACTATCGCTGTTGTTGGTGGTGGAGATTCTGCTGTTGAAGAGGCAACATTCTTAACAAAGTTTGCAAGCAAGGTAGTTTTGATTCATCGCCGAGATTCGCTACGTGCATCAAAGATCATGGCAGATCGTGCACTAAATAATCCAAAAATTGAAATGCTCTGGAATACAGAGGTTGTAGATATTCTCGGAGCCGAGAAAGTTTCTGGGTTGGCGCTTAAGAACACTGTCACTGGGGAACTTTCTGAGCGCGACTTCACCGGACTCTTTGTTGCAATCGGACATATTCCTCGCAGTGAACTACTCATCGGACAGATTGATCTCGATAATGAGGGTTATGTGAAGGTAGATGGACGTTCTACACGTACTAACCTTCCAGGAGTATTCGCATGTGGAGATCTCGTAGATCACACATATCGACAAGCAATTACAGCTGCGGGCTCAGGCTGCCAAGCAGCGCTTGATGCTGAAAAATTCCTCGCGCACTAGTAACCTAGAACCCACACATAAATAGGAGTAGTCATGGCAACCAGCAAAGTAACTGCAGCAAATTTTGATGAGGTAGTACTCAAGAGCAGCACACCTGTCCTTGTGGATTTCTGGGCTGAATGGTGTGGGCCATGCCGTGCAATTGGACCAATCCTTGAAGATATCTCTAATGAGTACGGGGATAAGCTCACAATTGTGAAGCTCAATACTGACGAAGAGTCTGCGATTGCAATCAAATATGGCGTTACATCAATCCCGATGCTCAATGTCTATGTCAACGGTGAAGTTGTTAAGACAATTATTGGTGCAAAGCCAAAGCCAGCTCTTCTTAAAGAGCTTGAAGCATTTATTTAAACCGTAAGGGTTTTCACTCATGCATTCACAGCTATCTCCTGATGAGATTCGATCTTTTCAGCAAGAGCGTGGATTAAATGTCACTGGCGCACTAGATGTTGCTACTGAGCGCGCACTTGAAGATGCTCGGTGGAAGCTAGGAGATCGCTCTCTCTATCTTCAATCATCTCCCTTCATGCATGGTGATGATGTCGCAGCACTTCAATCGCGTCTGACAGAGATGGGATTTGATTGTGGCCGTGTTGATGGTATTTATGGAGAGCGCACTGAAGGTGCTGTCAAAGATTTCCAAAAATCAGTCGGTGCAAAAGTTGATGGGCGTTGTGGGCCAGCGACAATTATTGCTCTGATTCGTTTAACAAAGATTGTCTCCGGTGGTGTGCCATCACAGTTACGCGAAAGTGCCGCAGCCCGTACGCGTGGTCCTGCTCTTGCAAATAAAGTTATTGTTTTAGATCCAGGCAGTAATGGTGATGAATCAGAAATTGTCTATGACATTGCAGTCCGTATTGAAGGGCGCTTACTAGCTCTTGGTGCAAGTGTTTTTCTCACACGTGGAGCTAAGAATGCGCCAAGTGAATCTGAACGCATCGCATTTACAAATACCAACGCCACGGATTTATTTATTTCGCTGCACGCAGATACTCACAGCAATCCCAGTGCGCAAGGTGTCGCAACCTATTTTTACGGTAGCGATGCTCACGGTGTGCACTCAGTTGTTGGAGAACGATTTGCCTCTTTAGTACAACGAGAAATTTGCGCGCGAACAAATCTCCTTAACTGCAGAACACATGCAAAGACATGGGATGCACTCCGCCTCACAAAAGCTCCATCTGTTCGGGTCGATTGCGGATACTTAACCAACTCACATGATGCCAAGAGTTTGGCAAGCCCTGAATTTCGTGACGCAGTGGCTGAAGCATTCATTATTGCGATTCAACGTCTTTACTTAGCCGCAGAAGATGATGCCAAAACAGGTACTTTGCGCATTTCAGATCTTCGTAGCGCGGGCATTCGCCGCTAATTAATTACCCCAGCATTGCGGGCTATGTGGGAGACTTCTCCCTATGTCCGAGGTAAATACACGATTCCATACAGGTGTCCCGCAGAAGCTTGAAGAACGCTTTGCTGCTCGCGCCGCCGGAATGCTTCCGAGTGAAATTCGTTCACTCTTTGCAGTTGCCTCACGCCCTGAGATTGTCTCTCTCGCTGGTGGAATGCCAAATCTTTCTGCGTTACCGATGGATATGATGGCAAGTGTTGTTAATGAATTAATTCTTACAAATGGCGCTGAAGCTCTTCAATATGGCAGTGGACAAGGACATCCCAAACTTCGCGAATTAATCTGCGATGTCATGGCACTTGAAGGTATCCGCGCTAATCCAGATGACATTGTGGTGACTACTGGTTCACAACAAGCGCTCGATCTCATCTCTCGTATCTTTATCGATCCAGGCGATGTTGTATTAGTTGAAGCTCCTTCATATGTAGGCGCACTTGGAACATTCCGCCAATACGAGGCAGCTGTTGTCCATGTTGAGATGGATCAAGATGGAATGGTTCCGCAATCACTTCGCGATGCCATCAAGGTCACTCGCGCAGCAGGTCGTAAAATTAAATTCCTTTATCTCATCCCTAATTACCAAAATCCGACAGGCGTGCTCTTGCCTGCCGAGCGACGCACAGAAATTCTCGCTATTTGTCGCGAAGAAGGCATCTTTGTTGTTGAAGATAACCCTTATGGACTCCTTGGATTTGATCGTCCGTCACCGAATGCGATGCGCGCTGAAGATTCTGAAAATGTTATCTATCTTGGATCATTTTCAAAGACAATCGCATCAGGGCTACGTATTGGCTGGGCTCTTGTTCCACAATCACTGAAAGATAAATTGGTTATTGCATCAGAATCTTCAATTCTCTGCCCATCAAATTTCACGCAGTTAACAATTGCTAACTATTTAACTAATCAGCCATGGCGTGATCAGATTGCAAGCTTCTGTGAAGTTTATAAAGTCCGCCGCGATGCGATGCTTGAATCCTTATCTGAACACTTCCCGCAGGAAGCTACATGGACCAAACCCGGTGGCGGCTTCTATGTATGGGTTAATCTTCCACCTGAAATTGATACAAAGGCGATGATGCCAAAGGCGATTGTTGCCAAGGTGGCCTATGTTCCAGGAACAGCCTTTTACGCCGATGGTTTTGGCTCATGGTCGATGCGACTTTCATATTGCCATCCAACACCTGAACGTATCCGCGAAGGTGTGAAGGCGTTAGGCCACGTTGTGAAACAAGAGATGGGTCGAAGAAGTTCGGCCCTCAATTAACCTTCGATTAAATCGACGATGCGCTGGAGATCTTCACTTCCGGCAAATTCGATCGTGATCTTTCCTTTTCCTTTACCTTGTTCAATGCTCACACGGGTATCTAAGTAATCGCTTAAGAGTTCGGCGCTGGCAAGAGCTGTTCCTGAAATTCCAACTTTCGCTTTAGCTTTAGCGCTCTTCTTGGCTGGACCTGCAATAGCGACAATCTCTTCAGTTGCACGAACACTTAAACCCTCTGCAACGATTCTGTTGGCAAGCTTTTCGATCTCTTTCTCATCACTGAGTCCCAAGAGTGCACGAGCATGTCCGGCTGAAATTACACCTGCAGCAACTTTGCGTTGCACGGTGGGTGGAAGGTTAAGTAAGCGCAACATATTTGAAATCAAAGGACGAGATCTTCCTAGTTTTGTTGCTAGCTCATCATGTGTGCAACCAAAATCTGTAAGTAAGCCTGCATAGGCGGCAGCTTCTTCAAGTGGATTCAGTTGGCTTCTATGAATATTTTCGATCAGCGCCTCGCGTAGCAACTCGTTATCTGGAGTTTGGCGAATAATGACAGGAATGGTTGTAAGTCCGGCAGCTTTTGCCGCACGGAGTCTGCGCTCGCCCATAACCAATTCATAGCGACCTTCAGAAACTTTTCGAACTACAGGAGGTTGAAGTATTCCAATCTCTTTGATCGATGCTATTAATTCATTGAGTGCATCCTCATCAAAAACTGTACGCGGTTGGCGTGGGTTAGGTGAGATTGATGAGATAGGAACTTCATTCTGTTGTGCGACTTCTGTATCGCCAACAGTGAGTGATGTTGGGATTAATGAATCTAAATTTGTTCCGAGTCCCCCGCGTTTTGCACTCATGCGATCTCTCCATCTTTCTTGTAATTAATACTTACAACATTTGAATCAAAGTTATCTTCTGTCGCTTTACCGCGCTCTGCAATCTCTCGCGCAACCTGCATGTAAGCGATAGCTCCTGGTGAGAGTGGGTCATATGTCATTACCGTTTGGCTATATGACGGGGCCTCAGATACACGCACCGCGCGAGGAATTGGAATATCAATAAGTTCCTTTGGAAAGTGTGATCGCACATTTGCTGCAACATCATTTGCAAGGCGTGTACGTCCATCAAACATTGTCAGGATTATTGTTGAAAGGTTAAGTGTTGGATTTAATCTCTTCTTGACTACAGCATATGTTTCAAGAAGTTGTGATAAACCTTCGAGTGCGTAGTACTCGGCTTGAATTGGAATCAACAACTCTTTCGCCGCAGCAAATGCGTTAACAGTTAATAAACCAAGTGATGGTGGGCAATCGATAAAGATGTAGTCGTAATTAACGCTAATTGTTTCTAGCGCTTCTTTCAGTTGTAGTTCGCGCGCAACCATCGAGACTAAATTAATTTCAGCGTTAGCAAGGGATGTATTAGATGAGATGCAATCTAAAGATGGAAAGCCAGCAACTTTCTGCACCACTGTTGACATCTCATTGCTTCCCATAAGTACTTCATAGATGCCGGCGTTATCACGATGAGGAACACCTAAAGCTGTGCTGGCATTGCCTTGTGGATCTAGATCAATAACGAGGACGCGAAGGCCGCCCATAGAAAGGGCCGCTGCAATATTGACGGTGGTGGTCGTTTTGCCGACCCCACCCTTCTGGTTAGCCACAGTGAAGATTCGGGTGGAGGCTGGTTTTGCCATCGCTTCTTTGAGGCGGCGAACACCTATGACTTTTGGTGATGCAGGTATTGATGTTTCACGTGAATCATCACCGCTCTCGCTCATTGGCTTATCTAAGCACCCTTTTTAATGGCGACGATGCGCCCAAGCTCAATTCCCTCCAAAGTGATCTCGTGGAGCGTTGCTCCCTTGACCCCTTCCATCTCCGCCGAGGCTGATTCGCCCTTCATGGCCAATAGGCTGCCTCCGGTTTTGACCATATGCCAGCTCATCTTCTTCAACTTCTCTAAAGGGGCGACTGCTCGAGCGGTTACAAAGTCAGCTGACTTCTTTACATCCTGGGCTCGGCCTCGGATTACCTCAATGTTGAGCCCTTCGACTGCCTCGGTAAGGAAGGCGACCCTGCGCTCGAGGGGTTCAATGAGCGTGACTGAGAGATCAGGTCTAGCCAATGCAATCACAATTCCTGGCAAGCCAGCCCCTGAACCAATATCAAAGAGGGATGCCCCTTGTGGCAGAAGTTGGGTGACGGGGAGGCAGTTAAAGATATGGCGCTCCCAGATGCGCTCGCCTTCGCGGGGGCCGATAAGGCCCCTTTCGATCCCTGCGGTGGTGAGAAAATGGGCGTAGGCAGCGATCTCATCGAGGCGCTCTGGAAAGTAGCGCTCGATCAGTGTTTCACGGGAAACATCACTTGCCGACATGGGTCTTTACGCTGGATAGATAACTACGTAGCGACGTGGATCTTCTCCATCAGATTCGCTGGTAAGCCCTAAATCCTGGATTGTGTCGTGGATGATCTTGCGCTCAAAGGCGTTCATAGGCTCAAGTTTGATGGAATTTCCAGTAGTAGTCGCCTCTTCCGCCTTCTCTTTCGCTAGAGCTGAGAGCTCCTTACGGCGGTTGGCACGGAAGTTATCGATATCGAGCATCAAGCGGCTGCGATCTCCGGTGGCTGTCTGGACAGCGAGGCGAGTGAGCTCCTGGATTGAATCGAGGACCTCCCCCTCCTTACCTACGAGATGGCCGAGCTTTCCGCCGGCGATAGCCAGGGCGGCACGTCCATTTTCCACATCTATATCGATATCTCCATCGAGATCGGCAATATCAAGGAGCGCTTCGAGGTAATCAGCGGCGATATCGCCCTCTTCCTCGAGTTTTGCTACAGTCTTTGGTTCCTTTAGCGCCACTACTGCCTCTTCGGACTGGACTTCTGTCTCTTCTACAACTGTGTCGTTCTCTGACATATCTGCTCCTTGGTTAATTAATCCCTTTAGATGGGATTTAATGCTAATTGTCCGAATTACTTCTTCTTCTTTTTCTTCTTCTTTGGTTGTTCGCGTTGGCCTTTAACCTCTTCAGCCGTTGGCGCTGATGGATCGTCCTGATCTGGCTCAACTACCCCACTCTTCTTCGCTTTTTTGCGTTCAAGCTCTTCAAAGGCGGGTGAGCCTGGTGTTGGATTTCGTTTAATGACATAGAACTGTTGTCCCCATGTCCAGAAGTTAGTTGTCGACCAGTAGATCAATACACCGACTGGAAAGTTCACACCGGAGATTGCAAAAATAAGTGGGAATAAATACAACATGATTTTCTGCTGCTGCAACATCATATTGTTACTTGAATCCATCTTTGGCATTCCCTTTGTCATCAATTGACGCTGGGTTGTAAATGTTGTTGCTGACATAAGGAAGATAAGAAATACGGTGACGAGTTTTACCTTCAGGTCATCGCTTCCCAAGAATGTTTGTGAAATTTTTGCGCCGAAGAATTCAGCTTGAGCAGCACTCGCTAGGTAGTCACCTTTGAGAAATCCTCGTGCAATTGGCGCAGATACTCCTGCATCAGTCTTTGCGGCAATTCCATTGAGCACAGTAAAGAGTGCGAAGAAGATTGGTGCTTGGGCAAGAATTGGAAAACATGATGCTAGCGGGTTTGTTTTATGCGTTTTGTAGAGCTTCATCATCTCTTCTGATTGCTTCTGGCGATCATCTTTATACTTCTTTTGAATCTCCTTCATGTGTGGCTGAAGGGCAGTAAGTGCGCGCTGGCTCTTAATCTGTTTTACAAAGAGTGGAATCAAAACGATTCGAATAATTACCACAAGACCCATGATTGAAAGCGACCATGTCACACCACTGTCTTTACCAAAGAGTGGTGATAGAAGATTGTGGAAGAGAACAATGATTCCAGATACGAGGTTGTAAAGAGGATTGAGAATAAAGCCCATGGTTATGCCGCCGCTTTCATGCTCTGAAGTGATTGCTCTGTAATGGTTTTTTCTTCTGTTTTTACTTGTACTTTTACGTAGTCAACTCCGCCATGTGACCATGGATTGCATCGCAATACTCTCCATGTAGCCATAACAATTCCCTTTAACCCGTAACTTTGGATTGCGGTGAGTGCATAACTTGAACAGGACGGGTAGTACTTACAACGTGGAGCAAACGCTGGAGAGATGAACTTTTGATAGAAGGTGATGAGAAGAGTGAGTGGAGATAGAAGTAACTTCATTACCGGCTCACATTCTTCTGGCTGCGAGAGAGCAGCCCAGAAACCAACTGTGTGACTTCGTTGGTGTATTCGGGCGCGCTCTTCAATACGCGCACTACAAAAAGTGAGTTAGTTGGAAAGGTGTCAACGATTGGTGCAAGGTCATGTCGAAGTTGGCGGGCGATGCGATGGCGCGCTACTGATCCGCCGACTGATTTATTGATGATGAGTCCGCACTTGGCTGGCAGATCAGGATTTACCGGGTTACTTGCCGCAGGTTGAATGTAGAGATATCCAACAAGATGAGCTGAAGTGAGACGAAGTCCGCTCTTTGTTGCCTTAGCAAAATCTTCGCTTGTAGTAAGTCGTGCCTTCTTTGGAAGCACTTGATTGCTCCGCGTTCTTCTAGCTTTTACGCTGAAAGACGTGAGCGACCCTTGGCACGACGGGCAGCAAGAACAGCACGACCTGCACGTGTTGCCATACGAGCGCGGAATCCGTGCTTCTTGGCGCGACGACGAGTATTAGGTTGGTAGGTGCGCTTTGTCATGGGTGGAACTCCTTCGTGTTAAATCTCTTTAATCGGTCGAGCTGGCTCGGATTCATAAATGCGGGGGAAGCAAGGAGGTAACGGTAGAGGTGTGGATACGGGCGGGTCAAACTCGCTCCTAACCTCACGCCTAGGGATGGGGTGAGGCGGGCGATTGTGGATAACTACTTGCGCTTTTCCTAAAAGGGCTCTACTTTTCGACTTCTCCACAGGCTATCCGCCGAATTCGGGATTTTGTAGGCCTCAACCCCTACTTTAGACCACAGCCTGTGGATAACTTTGTGGATAACTCTGGAGGCACATATGGCAGTAGTAGACGTTGAATTAGGCGCCTTATGGGAACGAGTTATCGAGCATGTCTCTCTAGGAGAACCCCAGCACCGTGCATTTTTAATGATGACCAAAGCGCTCGGACTGATTCAAAGTGAAGATGGAACCAATCTTCTCGTCGCAGCGCCAAATGCTTTTGCAAAAGATGTTCTGGAATCACGCCTTCGCATTGTTGTTAATGAAGTACTGACTCGCGAACTAGGTGCCAAGACAAATATCGCCGTAATGATCGATGAAACTATCGAGCTCGCCGATCTACCTGCGCCAACTGTGGTTGTTGAGAACACATCTATCGCAACAGCGCCAAAAACTTTAGGTCGCGATGCATCCGGCTCTCCTCGTAGTGAAGAGTCCTCACAACTTAACCCTCGTTATATCTTTGAAACTTTCGTTATCGGTTCAACAAATCGTTTTGCTCACGCCGCAGCGGTCGCTGTAGCAGAAGCCCCAGCAAAAGCTTATAACCCGCTCTTTATTTACGGTGACTCTGGTCTTGGTAAGACCCACTTATTGCACGCTATTGGCGCCTACGCCAAAGAGTTGTATGGCCACGTCCGTGTGCGCTATGTATCTTCAGAAGAGTTCACCAATGACTTTATTAACTCAATTCGTGACGATAAAGCATCTGCTTTCCAGCGCCGATACCGCGATCTAGATATTTTGCTTGTCGATGATATTCAATTCTTGGAAAATAAAGAACGTACCCAGGAAGAGTTCTTCCATACATTTAACACTTTATATAATGCTAACAAGCAGATTGTTATCTCATCAGATCGCCCACCGAAGCAATTAACAACACTTGAAGATCGTTTACGTAGCCGATTCGAGTGGGGTTTGATTACCGATATTCAGCCGCCTGAACTTGAGACACGTATTGCGATTCTTCGGAAGAAAGCTGCACAAGATAAATTAAACGCACCTGATGATGTTCTCGAATTTATCGCGAGTAAAATTTCTACAAATATCCGCGAGCTCGAAGGTGCACTTATTCGTGTGACAGCGTTTGCATCCCTTAACCGCCAGCCGGTTGATATGGGACTTGCTGAAATTGTCTTACGTGATTTAATCCCAAATGATTCAACTCCTGAAATCACCGCCCCAACAATCATGGCTGCCACAGCTTCATATTTCAGCCTGACTATCGATGACCTTTGTGGAACCTCTCGCTCCCGCGTTCTTGTGAACGCCCGCCAAATCGCGATGTACCTCTGTCGCGAACTCACAGAACTTTCTCTTCCAAAGATTGGCCAAACTTTCGGAGGGCGCGATCACACCACTGTGATGCATGCCGATCGGAAGATTCGCCAGTTGATGGCAGAGAGACGATCGATCTATAACCAGGTCACCGAACTCACCAATAGAATTAAAGTGGCTGCAAAAAACTAAATAAAGGTTGGATTAGGTAGAAATGTCCATATTGGACGCCTTTACCCCCAACTGTGGAAAACTTGTGGATAACTGTGGGTAACTTCCTTGTTTCTGTGGGTAAGGCGCAATAAACGCCCCACCTACCGAGAGCTCAAATGAAAAACTTTGAGTGTGCGAGGGGTTTATCCACATAAATGTGGTGGTTACCCACCACCTACCCACATAGTGATTTCGCTTTATAAAGATGTAGAGCAGGACTTTTGTTGATTATGGAGCGCTCCTCCACAAGAAATGTCTCTGGTTACTACTACTACCTTTATATATAGAAATCCTCTCCACACACGAACATTTCCAAGTCGGCACAGGTGTGCCAGACTTTCGAGAAGAGAAGCAGAAGGCGGTAGCAGGTGAAATTTACAGTCGACCAATTAGGGCTCACTGACGGTGTGAACTGGGTTTCGCGCAGCCTCTCAACCCGCCCAATCAAAACCGAGCTTCTTGGCATAGTCATCGATGCAACCGGTGACGAAGTATTTTTATCAGGTTCTGATTTAGAGACCTCAAGTAAAGCTCATTTTGCCGCAGATATTGTTACTAAAGGAAAAGTTTTAGTTCCTGGAAAACTCCTTGCTGAAATTTGCAGATCTCTTCCTAATAAACCAATCACCATCGCACTAGACGGTACTCGCGTATTTGTTACATCAGGTTCTGCAAAATTCACACTTCCTACACTTTCCATCGATGAGTACCCACACCTTCCAGAGCTTCCAGAAGGAACTGGCGTTGTAGCAAGCGATACCTTCGCACAAGCTGTAGCTCAAGTGGCTGTCGCTGCGGGTCGCGATGACTCACTTCCTACACTCACAGGCGTCCATGTTGAAATCACTGAAGATAGCGTCACACTTGCTGCAACCGATCGATACCGCTTAGCAGTCCGCGAATTTACATGGCAACCATCACAACCAGGTGTATCAACAACTGCGTTACTGCGCGGTCGCACAATTGCGGAAGCAGCTAAATCACTTATCGGTGCAAAAAACGTTTCACTCTCAATTGCACCCGCAGTTAATAGCGATCGCTTAGCTGGTTTTGCAGGCGCAGGAAAAACAATGACATCACGTATGTTGGATGGAACATTCCCCCCATACCGCCACCTCCTTGATCAGAACATCATCTCCACAGCAGTTGTTGAAGTCGCACCATTTTTAGATTCTGTGCGACGCGTTGCACTTGTTACAGATAAAACCGTCCCACTTCGTTTGGAATTTAACGGAACAACAGTCTCTCTAGAAGCTGGCGCAGGAGAAGAAGCACAAGCAACAGAGGCAATCGACATCTTGCTTACCGGTGAACCAATCTCCATCGCGTTTAACCCAACTTTCTTAAGCGATGGCCTACAAGCCGTGGGAACTCCATTTGTTCAAATATCTTTCACTGGATCAAATAAGCCAGCAATTTTGATGGGTAAAAATGAGGCCACCGGAAATGTTGTAGAAAATTACCGCTACCTCCTCATGCCTATGAGATATGCATCTTAAGAAGTTATCACTTACACATTTTCGTTCATATGAAAACCTTGAACTCTCTTTTGAACCAGGTGTAAATACTTTTATTGGCAATAACGGCTGCGGCAAAACCAATATTGCCGAAGCTCTGATTTATTTAGGTTTCCTCTCTTCACACCGAGTCTCAACTAATGCACCGTTAATCCAGGGTGATGGCGACCAAGCGATCATCCGAGCAGAAATTTTTAGCGACAATAGAACTCTCACGGTGGATTTAGAGATCAATGCACATAAAGCGAATCGCGCACGTATCAACCAAAACCCAACAAAGTCACAACGCGAAATTCTCGGTGCTCTCCAAGTTATTTACTTCTCCCCCGAAGACCTTGATCTTGTGCGAGGCGAACCTACACAACGCCGTGATTTCCTCGATAAGTTACTAATAACTCGTACCCCGCGCCTTGCTGGTGTGATCTCTGATTATGACCGTGTGGTTCGACAGAGAAATACCCTCCTTAAAACTCGCGCACCCGAAAACTCACTCGCGCCATGGACAGAGCAACTCATTTCACTTGGGGCTCAACTCACCGCTGAACGAATAAGCCTGGTTGAAAAACTCAACCCGTATGTCACTGCCCATTACGCAAAACTCAACGAGGTAAAGGCAGCCTCCATCGCTTATAAATCATCTACCGATGGTTTAACTACAGATACTGAAAGCAATATCGCGATCCTCACAGAACAACAGAAAGAAGTTGCCCACAAAGAGAACGAACGTGGTGTCAGCCTTATTGGTCCACACCGTGACGACCTACATCTACACCTTGGAGATTTTCCAGCAAAAGGGTATGCCAGCCACGGCGAATCATGGTCGATAGCGATTGCGCTACGGATCGGATCTTTCACACTGTTACGCGACGAGGGCTCCTCACCCATTCTTATCCTCGATGATATTTTCGCCGAGCTCGATACTGCTCGCCGCGCACAACTTGTCGCTATCACACATTTAGCAGAGCAAACATTTATTACCGCAGCCGTTGAGAGCGATCTCCCTGCAGATTTACTTACTCAACGCTTCTATGTCACACCTGGAAAAGTTTCGCGTGAAGCAGGTGCGTTATGAGTAAGAAGAGAGTTGATCTCGCACTCGAACTGTTCCGCAATTACAAAACGGGTTTTACTAAAAAAATTAAACCGCCAGTTGCCGAGCGCACATCAACACCAGGAGATCCCACACTTATTAGCGATGTCTTAACAAACCTTGTCTCTGATCGTCAATGGGAATCTGGTTTAGCTGAAGGAAATCTCTTTGCACAGTGGGAGAAAATTGTCGGAAGCGATATCGCTACACACACAACACCAATTTCAATTCTTGAAGGCGTACTTCTTATTCAATGTTCGTCGACTGCATGGGCAACGCAATTGCAATCAGTGCACGATCAACTTGTTGCCACAATCTCATCGAGCGCCCCAGGCGCTCTCGTAGAATCCCTACGATTTACCGGCCCAACAGCCCCATCATGGAAAAAAGGCATCCGCACGATTCGTGGCGCTCGGGGACCCCGAGACACCTACGGCTAATAGGTACCCTAACCCTGCGCGAGATCGCGAGCCTAATCCCCACCCTAGGGCTTATCTGGGGTTTACCAATTCTCTTTTCACGATAGGATTTCGACCTGCTGTTAAGGAATTCCCCCTTATAGCCCCATAGCGAGTCTTTAGGAGTATTAAGTGAGCGAAAAAACCGGCGGCTACGACGCCAGTTCGATCACGGTCCTTGAGGGTCTGGCCGCTGTCCGTAAACGCCCAGGTATGTATATCGGCTCTACTGGTGAGCGCGGCCTCCACCACCTCGTCTATGAAATCGTCGATAACGCAGTTGATGAGGCGCTCGCTGGATATTGCACCGAAGTAAACGTGACCCTGATGGAAGATGGCTCAGTCCAAGTTATCGATAACGGTCGCGGAATTCCAGTTGATATCCATCCAGTGGAAAAGAAACCAGCTCTTGAAGTTGTTCTCACCGTCTTGCACGCCGGCGGAAAATTTGGAGATGGTGGCTACTCAGTCTCTGGCGGATTACACGGTGTCGGCGTCTCTGTTGTTAACGCGCTCAGCTCAGATCTCTCAGTTGAAGTTCATCGCGATGGATTTATCTGGCGTCAAAGTTACAAGATCGGTGTACCGAATGCTCCTGTGGCAAAAGGTGAAGCATCTACTCGCACCGGAACCACTGTGCAATTTTGGCCAGATGAAGAAATTTTTGAATCCACAGATTTCTCATTCGAAATTCTCTCTACACGCTTTCGCGAAATGGCATTTCTTAACCGCGGCCTCATTTTAACTCTGACAGATCTTCGCCCCGGACATGTTGATGACAAAGGCGAAGCAATTGCTGTCCGCTATCAATACCAAGGTGGAATCGCTGACTTTGTTAAACACCTGAACTCAACGCGCGGTGAACAACATAAATCAATCATCTTTATTCAGGCAGAAGATAAGAAACTTAAAATTAGTCTAGAAGTTGCAATGCAGTGGAATACAGGATTTTCTGAATCTGTCTACACCTTCGCAAACACTATTCATACACATGAAGGTGGAACACACGAAGAAGGCTTCCGCACAGCTCTCACATCAATTGTAAATAAGTTTGGTGAAGAGCAAGGATTTATTAAGAAGAAAGAAGATCGACTTACAGGAGATGATGTTCGCGAAGGACTTACTGCGATCGTCTCTGTGAAATTGGCTGATCCACAATTTGAAGGACAGACAAAGACAAAGCTTGGTAATACTGAGGCCAAATCATTTACCCAGAAGGCTGTCAACGAATTTCTTACCCAATGGTTTGAAGCTAATCCTGCAGAAGGAAAAGATATTGTTCGTAAAAGCATTGACGCTGCTGCAGCACGTGTTGCTGCGCGCAAAGCGCGTGACTTAAGCCGTAACCGCAAAGGTTTACTTGAAGGACGCGGTATGCCCGGCAAGCTTGCAGATTGCCAATGGACTGATCCTGCAAAGTGTGAGCTCTACATTGTTGAAGGAGACTCTGCTGGTGGTTCGACAAAAGGTGGACGCGATTCACGTAACCAAGCAGTGCTACCTATCCGCGGAAAGATTCTTAACGTAGAGAAGGCGCGCATTGATCGCGTTCTACAGAACAATGAAGTACAAGCGCTTATTACAGCACTAGGTACAGGTATTCACGATGATTTCGATGTACAGAAACTTCGCTATCACAAAATTATTTTGATGGCAGATGCTGACGTTGATGGTCAACACATCCGCACACTTTTACTCACACTACTTTTCCGTTTCATGCGCCCGCTGATTGAAAATGGTTATGTGTATCTAGCACAACCGCCATTGTATAAATTGAAGTGGGGCGGCAAAGATCCTGTCGAATATGCATTTAGTGATCGCGAACGCGATGGAATGATCAAGATTGGTTTAGAGGCTGGAAAGCGTCTTCCTAAAGATGATGGAATCCAGCGCTTTAAAGGTCTCGGTGAAATGCCAGCTAAAGAGCTATGGGATACAACAATGGATCCAGAGCACCGCGTGCTTGTTCAAGTAACTCTTGAAGATGCCGCCGCCGCCGATGATCTCTTCTCAGTGCTTATGGGTGAAGATGTTGAACAACGTCGCCAATTTATTCAGCGCAACGCTAAAGACGTCAGGTTCTTGGATATCTAATGGCTAAAGATAAAGACGAGAATCCAGTAGATCGCACCGGTATGGAAAATCCCGGCGATGATTTCGACCGCGTTGAAACCATCGATCTACAAGTTGAGATGGCGCGCAGCTATCTCGACTATGCGATGTCAGTTATTGTCGGCCGCGCGCTGCCAGATGTTCGCGACGGATTAAAACCTGTTCACCGTCGCGTCTTGTATGCAATGTATGACGCTGGCTATCGCCCAGATAAGGGTTACTACAAATCTTCACGTATCGTCGGTGACGTCATGGGTAATTACCACCCACACGGAGACGGCGCGATCTATGACACCGTAGTTCGATTAGCTCAATCATGGTCACTTCGCTATCCATTAGTTGATGGCAATGGAAACTTTGGCTCCCCTGGTAACGATCCAGCTGCAGCAATGCGTTATACAGAAGCACGCTTATCGCCTATCGCGATGGAGATGATGCGCGATATCGATGAAGATACCGTCAACTTTGTCCCTAACTACGACGGCCGATCACAAGAACCTGTAGTTCTTCCTAGCCGTTTCCCTAACCTTCTTGTCAACGGCAGCGCGGGTATCGCGGTCGGTATGGCTACAAATATTCCGCCGCATAACCTGCGCGAGATTTCACAGGCAGTCTTCTTAGCTTTAGAAAATCCAGATATGCCATCTGATCAACTGCTCAACGAGATGATCAAGATTGTTAAAGCTCCAGATTTTCCTACTAAAGCGCTGATCGTTGGCCGCACAGGAATCGAAGAGGCATATCGCACTGGTCGCGGCTCAATCACTATGCGCGCTGTTGTCAACGTTGAAGAGATCAATAAGCGCACATGTTTGGTAGTTACTGAGCTTCCATATCAAGTCAACCCAGATAACTTAGCGCTGAAGATTGCAGAACTTGTCAAAGATGGAAAAATTAAAGGAATTGCAGATGTTCGCGACGAAGGTAATGAGCGCCTAGGGCAACGTCTTGTCATTGTTCTACAGAACAGCGCGATTCCAAAAGTTGTCTTGAACAATTTATACAAGCAGACACAGCTACAAGATACCTTCGGTGCAAATATGTTGGCACTTGTCGATGGTGTTCCGCGCACGCTACGCCTCGATGAATTCATTAAGTACTACATCGAACACCAAGTCGAAGTTATTGTTCGCCGCACCAAATATCGCCTTACTGAAAAAGAGAAGCGTGCCCATATCCTCAAGGGTTATCTGAAAGCACTTGATGCACTCGATGCAGTCATCGCACTGATTCGTGCATCGACAACACCGGAAGAAGCACGCACCGGGTTGATGAAACTTCTTGATGTTGATGAGATTCAAGCAAATGCAATTCTAGATATGCAACTGCGTCGTATCGCAGCCCTTGAACGCCAGAAGATTAACGACGAATACGACGGCCTCATGGCAGATATCGTCGAACTCAACGCCATCTTGGCGTCCGAAGCTAAGCAGCGCGAAATTATCAAGACAGAGCTCACTGATCTCGTAGCTAAATATGGCGATGATCGCCGCACCCAGCTTGTTGCAAGCGAAGGTGATTTCTCTGCAGAAGATTTGATTCCAGATCAAGATGTTGTTGTCACCATTACTCACGGCGGATACTCAAAGCGCACCAACGCTGATCTCTATAAATCACAGCGACGTGGTGGCCGTGGCGTAAAGGGTGCCGCCCTGAAGCAAGATGACATTGTTGATCACTTCTTCGTCGCTTCCACCCACGATTGGTTGCTCTTCTTTACCAACGAGGGCCGCGTTTATCGCGCCAAGGTTCACGAATTACCGGATGCTGGTCGCGATGCTCGCGGACAACATGTGGCAAATCTTTTAGCATTTAAACCACAAGAGCGAATCGCAGAAGTCGTCTGGTTTAAATCCTACGATGTCGTTCCATACCTCGTTCTTGCTACCAAAAATGGTTTAGTGAAAAAGACTGCACTTAAAGAATTTGATTCACCTCGCAGCGGTGGCCTGATCGCAATCTCACTCAAAGCCGGCGACGAGGTTGTTGCTGCAGCCCTTGTAAATAAAGATGACGAACTTCTCCTGGTTTCTAAGAAAGCAATGTCTCTTCGATTCACATCAGATGATGAATCACTGCGTCCAATGGGACGTTCAACAAGTGGTGTGATTGGAATGAAGTTCCGCGACGGCGATCAATTACTTTCTATGTCACGTATTAACTCTTCCAACGCACAATCATTTGTCTTCACGGCAACAGATGGTGGTTACGGAAAGAAGACTCCAGTTGAGGAGTATCGACTTCAAGGTCGTGGTGGTATCGGAATTAAAGCTGCGAAGATTGATGAAGGCTCACGTGGCTCTCTCGTCAGCGCACTTGTAATTTCAGATAGCGATGAAGTTCTTGCAATTACATCTGCTGGAACCGTCATGCGAACACCAGCTGCTGAAGTGCGCCAAACTGGCCGCGATTCGATGGGCGTACGCCTGGTCAATCTCGATGAAGGTGTCAGCCTGCTTTCAGTCACACGTAATGGCGAAGATGAGATTTCTGAGGAAAAGCAGTAGTCTTCACGCCTGTAGTTATAGAGGCCGTTTTGGCGACTTGATCAATTTCAAGTAACCTTGCGCCTGCTGCACGCGGCTTTAGTCGCATGCGGGCCTATAGCTCAGCCTGGTTAGAGCGCTTCCCTGATAAGGAAGAGGTCGGTGGTTCGAGTCCACCTAGGCCCACCCGTTCTAATACGGGGACCTAGCTCAATTGGTAGAGCACCGCCTTTGCAAGGCGGGGGTTAGGGGTTCGATTCCCCTGGTCTCCACAATATTTAATTAATACTCCATCTCATACTCGATCACGTAGAACGGTGCCCACCATGACAACTGCAACTCTCCACACAAATCTCGGCGACATTGTTATTGAAATGTTCGAGTTCCAAGCACCGAAGACAGTTGCAAACTTTGTTGGTCTCGCAACAGGCACCAAGGAATACACCGACATGTCAACGGGTGCGAAGAAGACCGGAAACTTTTATGACGGTCTTATCTTTCACCGCGTCATTGACGGATTCATGATCCAAGGCGGATGCCCAATGGGTAAAGGCTTCGGAGATCCAGGATATAAATTCGAAGATGAATTCCACGGCGAACTTTCATTTGATCGCCCATACCTGTTAGCAATGGCTAACTCAGGGCCAAATACCAACGGTTCACAGTTCTTTATCACTGTTGGACCAACACCACACCTGAACCGTAAGCACTCAATCTTCGGTGAAGTAAAGGATGCAGCAAGCCAGGCAGTTGTTGATGCAATCGCAACAACAAAGGTTGGCGCTGGCGATAAGCCAGTTAAGGACGTTGTTATTAACAGCGTCACTGTTGCATAAGTTTTAAAACAATGAAGGCTCAGCGCTCTGCGACTATCGGCCTCATCACAATAATCTGCGGATTTTTTCTCTGGCAGAAAATTGATCCGCTCATTATCAACAATTTCTATCTGCCACCTCTTGCAGATATGCAGAGCTACGGACAGTGGTATCGACTCTTTACAGTTGCCCTCATGCACGATCAGACAAGTGATCTGCCGTATCACTTAGCATTTAATATGTTGGCGCTACATTCACTTGGCACACAGATCGAATCACTCCTTGGTAAATCTAAGTTTCTTGTAATTTTCTTCATCTCTCTCCTTGCAGGATCAATTACCTCCGCATACTTTTTGCCATTTAACGGATACTCAATCGGCGCATCAGGAGCTGTCTTTGGCCTCTTTGGCGCAATCTTGGTGATCTACCGCAAGTACCGCGCCGACATAAAGGGCGTACTCATCACCGTAGGCCTCAACCTAGCAATTGGATTTACCATCCCTGGAATCGACTGGAGAGCCCATGTAGGGGGTCTCCTAGGTGGTGCTGTGGCGGCAAAGGTTCTTATCCACAAGTAAACCCACAGCTGTGGATGAATTACACCGTTGTAATTTAGCTCTTAATGTTACGGAGCAAGACTTGAGCAACGTCTAGAACTTCAACATCTGATTCACGCGCCGTCATTCCATCACCGATCATGATGCGACAGAACGGACAACCCACAGCAACTTCTTGAACTCCCGTTGCGATCGCTTCATCAACGCGGTTGAGGTTAATGCGTGTTCCAAGTTTCTCTTCCATCCACATACGTGATCCACCGCCACCACAACAGAACGAACGTTCTTGATTACGAGGCATCTCTTCAATATCGCATCCTGATGCTTCAAGAAGTTCACGAGGAGGTGCGTAGATCTGATTGTGACGACCGAGATAACACGGATCGTGGAATGTAATTTTCTGATCCGCCTTATGTGGACTTGTCTTTAAGCGACCTTCGCGGACCAACGTGTTAAGTAATTGTGTGTGGTGCAACATCTCTAACTCATAACCGCTCTGCGCGTAATCGCGACCGATCGTTGTAAAGCAGTGAGGGCAGGTAACTACAACTTTCTTCTTACCCTTTGGTCGATCTCCGAAAGTCTCTTTAAATGTCTCAATATTTTCGCGCGAAAGAATTTGATAAAGAAATTCATTACCGGCTCGGCGTGCAGAATCCCCCGTACATGTCTCCTTCTTACCCAAGACCGCAAAGTTCACACCGGCCATATGCAATAACTCCGCTACAGCTTTTGTTGTTTTCTTCGCGCGTTCTTCATATGCTCCTGCGCAGCCAACCCAGAATAAATATTCAACTTCTTCCGGAAGTTCACCTTCAACTAAGCGCACTGGGAAATCACACTCTGCGATCCATCCTTCACGATCTGCGCGATTAGCACCCCATGGGTTTCCAGTCTTCTCGAGATTTCTAAACGTCGCACTAAGCTCAGTTGGAAATTCTGCTTCAACCAACACTTGGAAACGGCGCATATTAACGATGTGATCGACATGTTCGATATCTACCGGGCACTCTTCGACACATGCGCCGCAGGTAGTGCAAGACCACAACACATCAAGTGAGATAGGGGCGTTATCGCCAACTATCGCTTCATTATCTACAACCTTTGACATCGCGTGATCGCGCATTGCCATGATCAATAGCTTTGGTGAGAGTGGCTTATCTGTATGCCAAGCAGGACACTGTGATTGGCAGCGACCACATTCAGTACATGTGGTCATATCGAGCAGACCCTTCCAAGAAATATCTGCACGATTTCCTAGACCGAATACGTCATCTTCCTTGGGATCTTCAAAATCAATTGGCTTACCATGTGAAAGCATTTCAGGAAGAGCGCCCAATGAATTTGTACCATCGCTATTGCGCTTATAAAAGATATTAAAGAACGCTAAGAATCGGTGCCAGGCAATACCCATAGAGAGGTTACTTGCGATGACGATAAACCACGCCATCGAAGTAACGATCTTGATCGCTGCAACAATAACGATCGCAGTTTCAATAGCACTGGTACTCCAACCGCTAAAGAAAACAACCGCCGGCCAAGAAAGTGCGTAATGCCAATTCCAGGATTCTTCTCCAGCAAGTGCGCCTTCTAATCCGCGCAACGCAACGACTGCAAAAACAATGACGACAATCGTCGCTTCGACGTAATAGGCCTTACCCATTCCAGAACCAGAGAAACGATTGGCGCGCTCTGGTTTCAAACGAGTGACTTGGCGAATACCAATTAACGTCACGATTCCGATTCCGGTAGCCCAACCAATAAGTTCTGACATAAATTCATAAGGAATAAAGTGGCCGATAAGTGGTAGCGCGAAACTCGGAGAAATTAATTGGCCATATGCGGTAACCAAAGTTCCAAAGAGCGCGCCGAATCCGATCATCACAAACCAGTGTGCAATTCCTGTGGCGGTGAAGTTGAGCATCTTGGTATGGCCCAAAATTTCCTTCAACATATTCGCAAGTCGTGCGCCCTTGTTGCTATTGCGCGTTGGATCGGCTTGGCCTTTTTTATATATAGAAATGAGAGTGCGGACCCGCACCGTAAGTAAGGTCAGAGCTAAAACGGTTACCCCGTAGGAAATCGCGGCCAAGGCAATCTGGAGGGGCGACATGAGGGCTAGGTTATCTCCCCGCTTGGGAATAATTCGGGTGAGAGCCCTGTTCTACCTCGTGAAAGCCTGAGTCGCATCGACTCAACCTCTTGTGTAAGATGGACTCAGGTTTAACCGCCTCGACCTCATAGCGAGCTCGAGTGAGTTACGAAAAGGGAGTTACATCATGGCCAGAGCAGTCGGAATCGACCTCGGAACTACAAATAGCTGCGTCAGCGTCCTTGAAGGTGGCGAGCCAACAGTTATCGCCAACGCTGAAGGCGCTCGCACCACCCCATCGATCGTCGCCTTTGCAAAGAACGGCGAGGTTCTCGTCGGTGAAGTCGCAAAGCGTCAATCGGTCACAAACGTTGAACGCACCATTCGCTCAGTCAAGCGCCACATGGGTACTAACTGGTCGATGGATATTGATGGCAAGAAGTACACACCACAAGAAATCTCCGCGCGTATTCTGCAAAAACTTAAGCGCGATGCAGAGGCATATCTTGGTGAAACTGTTACCGATGCTGTCATTACAGTTCCTGCGTACTTCTCTGATGCAGAACGTCAAGCAACAAAAGAAGCTGGCGAAATTGCCGGACTTAATGTTCTTCGTATTATTAACGAGCCAACAGCTGCAGCACTTGCATACGGTCTTGATAAAGCCGATCAAGAGCAGACAATTCTTGTCTTTGACTTAGGTGGAGGAACATTTGACGTTTCACTTCTTGAAATCGGAGATGGTGTTGTTGAAGTGAAAGCAACAGCTGGAGATAACCACCTTGGTGGAGATGACTGGGATCAAGCACTCGTCGATCACCTCGTACAAACATTTGGATCCAAAAACGGTATCGATCTCACAAAAGATAAGATGGCGATGCAACGCATTCGTGAAGCTGCTGAAAAAGCGAAGATCGAACTTTCATCTTCACAACAAGCTGCAGTTAACTTGCCATACATCACAGTAGATGCTGAAAAGAATCCACTGTTCCTTGATGAGACAGTTACTCGTGCACAATTCCAGCAACTCACCGCAGATTTGCTCGATCGTTGCAAGAAGCCATTCCAGCAAGTACTTAAAGATTCTGGAATTCCAATTGCCTCAATTAAGAGCGTTGTTCTTGTTGGTGGATCGACTCGTATGCCAGCAGTTGTAGATCTTGTTCGTGATCTCACTGGTGGTAAGGAGCCAAACAAGGGAGTAAACCCTGATGAAGTTGTCGCCGTTGGCGCATCGCTACAAGCTGGTGTTCTTAAGGGTGAAGTTAAAGATGTTCTCCTTCTTGATGTCACACCGCTAACTCTTGGTATCGAAACCAAGGGTGGCGTAATGACACGCATGATCGAGCGCAATACAACGATCCCTACAAAGCGCAGCGAAATCTTTACAACAGCCGATGACAATCAGCCTGCTGTACAGATTCAGGTCTATCAGGGTGAGCGCGAAATGGCTGCCTACAACAAGAAATTAGGCATGTTCGAGCTCTCAGGTATCGCACCAGCACCACGTGGAATTCCACAGGTTGAGGTGACATTTGATATCGATGCAAACGGAATCGTTCACGTTTCTGCAAAAGATCTTGCAACCGGGAAAGAGCAGAGCGTCACAATCAGTGGTGGTTCAGCACTTTCAAAGGATGAAGTCGAGCGAATGATGGCAGATGCTGAAGCTCACGCTGAAGAAGATAAACAGCGTAAGGAAGAGGCAGAGATCCGTAACACCGGAGACTCACTTGTCTATCAGACAGAGAAGTTCATCGCAGACAATGCAGATAAGTTCACAGAAGGTGAAGCACTCGACAAGAAGAATGAAGTTGAGGCAGCACTTGCTGAACTGAAGACTTCACTCGGTGGCGCTAACTTCGAAACAATTAAGAGTGATACTGAAAAGGTTTCTACTCTGTCACAAGCACTTGGTGCGTTGATGTATGCAGCAGCGGGTGCTGCAGCTCAAGAAGCCCCAGGTGAAGATGGCGTCGAAGATGCAGAGGTTGTAGAAGACGAGGCCACTAACTAATGTCAGAAGATCTCGCAACTGAGGTTACTGAAGCAGTCGAAGAAAGTATTGCGGAACCGGGTCAGGCAACTGACCCGGTAAGCGCACTTACTGCAGACTTACAGCGCCTTCAAGCAGAGTATGCAAATTACAAGAAGCGAGTAGAGCGCGATCGCTCTCTTGCACACGAACTTGCAATTAGCTCTGTGCTTATTGAATTGCTTCCTGTTCTTGACGATATTGAGCGCGCACAATCACATGGCGAACTCACCGGTGGCTTCAAGGCAGTTGCAGATCAGGTTGCAGCAACTACCGATCGCATCGGACTGACAAAGTATGGCCAAGAAGGCGATCTCTTCGATCCACAAATTCACGAAGCGCTACTTCATGACACTTCACCTGATGTCAGAACATCTACTGCAACAAAGATTTTGCAGCCCGGATATAAATTTAAAGAGCGCATCCTTCGCCCAGCTCGTGTGGGTGTGACAGATCCAGAAGAAATCCCGTCCGCGGAATAACTTATGGCTGCCAAAGATCTCTACGAGAAGGACTTCTACGCGATTCTCGGCGTCGACAAGAAAGCTTCAGGCGATGAGATCAAGAAGAAGTACCGTTCTTTGGCACGTGAGTTTCATCCAGATAAAACTAA
>Ga0209087_1000230_pt1 | contig 36491 bp, 65 predicted proteins | sample S_130805_EF_Meta_FD_187321 | JGI IMG/M metagenome (GOLD analysis project Ga0209087, IMG submission 187321) | Freshwater microbial communities from Lake Simoncouche, Canada to study carbon cycling - S_130805_EF_MetaG (SPAdes) (version 2) | ecosystem: Environmental > Aquatic > Freshwater > Lake ... | reverse complement strand
AGTCTTTATGCAAAGTAGCAGTTCAGACCATTTAAGGTGTTAGGCTTGGATCACAAGTCATCTACGAGTCTTGGAGTGTCTATGCCTAATCCCCCGAAGCCTATTGAGCAGAAACGTCTTATCGGTAACCCTGGTAGGCGGCCTTTGCCTAGTAATGCTGTTGAGTTGCCCCAGTTGAGTGGTGTGCCTGTCCCTTTGCGCCCGTTGGGTGTGACTGGTGCTGCTTTTTGGGATGAAGCTTGGGGTAAGGGTACGTTGTGGCTGGGTCGTACTGATGCTTGGCTTGTGCAGTTGACGGCTGAGATGTTGGATGAGCGTGATGAGTTGCGTGGGATTCTTGCTGAAAGGGTGGCTAGGGGTGATGATGATTCTTGGCGTGACCGTAGGCAGTTGCGTGATTTGGAGAGAAGCCTGATTTCTAATTTGTCTTTGATGGCTTGGACTCCTGTTGACCGTAGTCGCTATGGTTTGGCTGAAGTGAAGGCTAAAAGTAAGTTGGCTGATTTTATGGATAAGCATGGGTAGTTGGCCACCTGCTTGGCTGACCCCTGTTTCTGATGAAGAGATCGCTAAAGGTAAGGGTGAAGCGGTTATTGCTTTTGCTGAGACTTTTGGGATTATTACTAAGGACTCGGTGGCTGGTAAGGCTGGCGTTACTTTGCAGTTGCGTGACTGGCAGAAGGAGTTGCTTAGGAATGTTTACGCTTATGATGACAAGGGTTTGAAGCACCGTATCAATCTGATTGGGATGCCCCGTAAGCAGGGGAAGTCGGCTTTGGCTTCTACGCTGGGTGTTTATGGTTTGTTGGCTCAGGGTATCAATGGTGCTGAAGTTTATTCGTGTGCTGCCGATAAAGACCAGGCTCGTATCGTGTTTGGGGATGCGAAGAAGATGATTGAAGCTCATCCTGATTTGATGGAGATGGTCAAGTTGTATAGGGATGCGATTGAAGTTCCGTCTACTGGTTCTGTTTATCGTGTGTTGTCTGCTGAAGCCTTTAGTAAGGAAGGTTTGTCTCCGACTACTGTGATTTTTGATGAAGCACATGCCCAGCCCAATAGAGAGCTGTTTGATGTTATGTCGCTGGCTCAGGGCGCTCGTGGCAACATGGCTTCTATGATTGCGATTACTACGGCTGGGGTGAAGTCTGATTCGACTGGTCAGGACAGTATTGCTTATTCGTTGTATCAGTATGGGCAAAAGGTTGCTCGTGGTGAGATTGTTGACCCGACTTTTTTCATGGGTTGGTGGGAAGCGCCTATGGAAGCGAATCATAGGTTGGAAGAGACTTGGCGTATCGCTAACCCTGGCATTGATGACATTTGTGCTTTGTCGGATTATGAGTCTGCTGTGTTGCGTACTCCTGAGTCTGAGTTTAGAACTAAGCGTTGTAATCAGTGGGTATCTAGCCAGATTAGTTGGTTGCCGACTGGTGTGTGGGATGCTTTAGCCCAACCTGAAGAGTTAGACCCTGATGCCGAGTATGTGCTTGGTTTTGACGGCTCTTTCTCAGGTGACACGACTGTCATTGTTGGTTGTCGCAAGCCAAGACATGAAGAAGATAAACCATACATTTTCTTGGTGAAGGCGTGGGAGAAACCTGTTGATTCTGATGATTCTTGGCGTGTGGACATTCTTGATGCTGAAAACGCTATCCGAGACTTTTGTGCCAAGTATAAGGTTAGGGAAGTTGCTTGTGACCCTTATCGTTGGCAACGCTCTATGGAAGCTTTGGCTGAAGTGGGTGTGCCGATTGTTGAGTGGCCTTCTACTTCGGCTAGGCGTATGATTCCTGCTTGCGCTAATTTCTTTGATGCTGTTGTTGAGAAACGTATAACACATGATGGAGATCCGTTGTTGGCTAGACATCTCAGTAACGCTGTGGTCAAAACAGATAATCTTGGTGTTCGTATCGTAAAAGAGAACCGTTCCAGCAATAGGCGAATAGATGCGGCTGTCGCTGCTATCTTGGCGTATGACCGAGCAGGGGCTAAAATAGAGAAAAGGATAGTGCCAAAGTTTTTTGGATAGGTAGATTATGATTTCTTCAATAGTTCAAGCGGTAGGCGTTATTATCGTGGCGTTGGGTATCGGATGGATTTACCCACCAGCAGGTGTCATAGCTTTGGGCATAGGCGCACTTCTTTTTGGTTTAGCTCTCGGAACGGATAAATAATGCTGAATAGGCTCATGCAGACAAGATCTGTGTCTTACCAAAGCATTTTCTCTCAAGGTGGAGACTTTGGCTTTGAAACACAATCAGGTGTAAACATCAACGGCAATACAGCCTACGAGATTGTTGCGTTCTTCTCAGCTGTAAGCCTTATTAGTGACACCATTTCTACTTTGCCTGTTGATGCGTTCAAACGTATTGATGGTGAGCGTTCACCTTACAGACCTAAACCGTTGTGGATTGAACAGCCAGACATTGACACTACACGTCAAGCACATTATGGTTCTGTTGTTGCTTCTCTTCTTGTGTACGGCAACTCTTATACAAGAGTGTTTAGAGATAATCGTGGTGATGTTGTAAACCTTGTTGCTTTAGATCCAGTAAAGATGGAAGTTAGGCGTTCCGCTATTGGCCGTAAAATGTTTATTTACGCTGATGACCCTAAGCCTTTGAGTTCTGATGAAGTAATCCACATCATAGATTTAGCGACACCAGGTTCTTTGACTGGTTTGTCTAGGGTTGACAAGTTGAAAGATGCTTTGGGTGTTGCTACTGCTTTGCAGTCTTATGCTGCCCGTTTCTTCTCTAACGGTGCAAGCACTAACGGAATTATTGAGTACCCTGGTGAGTTGACTGCTGAAGAAGCTAAAGATTTGCGTGATGGCTTTGATTCACGTCACAGGGGTCTAAGAAAATCACACAAGACAGGTGTTCTATCTGGTGGAGCAAAGTATGTGAATACTAGCGTTTCTAACGATCAGGCACAGTTCCTTGATTCTCGTAGGTTTGCTGTTGAAGAAGTTGCTAGAGCGTTCAACATTCCATTGCACATGCTAGGTATTCCTGATACAGCGAGCTACGCTTCTGTTGAACAAAACAACCTTCAGTTCATTTCTCACACCCTTAGACCTATTTTGGAAAAGATTGAGTGGGCTTATAGCCGTATCTTGCCTGATGGCGTGTTCATAAAGTTTAACTTCTCTGCTTTGCTTCGTGGCGATTTACAGAGCAGATACCAAGCGTATTCGATTGCAACTCAGGCTGGCTTCAAATCAATCAATGAAATAAAGAAGTTGGAAGATGAGCCGTTGGTTCGTGGTGGAGATGCGTTTAGAGTTCCATTGGCTAACGTAAACATTCAGGCAGCCGATCTATCTGAGATGGAAGCTAAAGTCAACATGGCTGAGTGTCTGGTCAATGCTGGTTTTTATCCTGAAGATGTTTTGCGTGAGCTGGGGCTTCCTGCTATGGAGTATGTCGGTAAGCAGTCTATGTCTGCCCCTGAGATGCCTTCACCTAATGAAGTTGAAGATAGTCCTGATGACATGGTTGAAGATGTTACAGAAAGTGAGAGTAGTCCTTCGTGATAAATCCTGGTACATACAACATTACTTGCCCACAGGGTGCAACGTTTGATAGAACTTTTACTGTCAGCATTAGTGGCACTGCTTTGAATTTGACTGGCTATTCGGCTGCTATGCAGGTTCGTGAAACTTATGATTCTTCTACACCACTTTTGTCTTTGACTAACGGTTCGGGTATTACTTTGGGTGGCACTGCTGGCACTATTGCTGTAGTTATTAGTTCTACGGCTTCAGCTGCTATTGCTGATGGTTTTTATTCTTACGATCTGGAGATCACTTCGGGTGGTGGGGTTACAGACCGTATTTTGCAGGGTAAATTTGTGGTTACGCCAGAGGTCACTAGATGAGTGATGTAACGGTTAGTGTTGTTGAGAATACGACTTCGGTTGTTGTCAGTAATGATGTTGTAGAGATTAATGTTGTTGAGAGTCCTGTAACTATTTCTACTGGTGTTTCTGGGCCGCAGGGTGCTTCGGGTGTCGGTTATACAGGCGTTACTTCTACAAGCACTATCACTATCGGTTCTGGGCTAAAAACTTTTACTCTCGTTTCAGGCTATCAAGGTGCATTCGTGACCGGTATGCGTGTTAGAGCTATACACAGCGACACACCTACCTACTATCTGGAAGGCACAGCAAACTATATTGGCGGTGGTACGCTCATTATTACTGTTGACAAATTCAACGGTTCAGGATCACACAATCTTTGGGCTTTCAGCGTTGCAGGTGAAGTAGGGCAAACAGGTGCAATAGGTTCAAGTGGTGTTGTATCTGTAACATCACCTATAACAAACACAGGCACAGCAGGTTCAGCAATCGTAGGTATAGATCAGACTTTACTATCTCTAACACGATCACAAATCAGCGATTTTACTTCGGGCACTGTAACAAGCATTTCAGGCACAGTCACACAATCACAAGTCACATCACTAGTAACAGATTTAGCAAACAGAGCAGTCCTAAACGCTGCAAACACTTTCTCTGTCGGTGGACATGTTATTAATACTGGTGCAGTAGGTAATAAAGGTTTAGTTGTAAAAGGGACAGCATCTCAGTCTTCAAACTTGCAAGAATGGCAAGACACTGGTGGAACTGTCCTTTCTCAAATAACCGCTGGTGGACAATTTGTTTCACCGCAAAGAATGACCATTGGTTTAACTGCTCTTAGCACTGTTGCACAGCTTGTTGTTGCAAGTCCAGTAGATAGAGTCACAATGGCTGTTCGTGGTGTCGCTAGTCAGTCTGCGAACTTACAGGAATGGCAAAACTCGGCAGGAACAGTATTAAGCAATATCACAAGCACTGGTGTAATTCGTAGCACACTTTCTATGCAAGCACTAGGTATGCAATCTGTATCTGATGGCTCAACAAGCATGGCTTTTAGTGCAAATCGTAACGTGCAAATTGGAGCAACTACTGGAGTTTATGGTGGTGGTACAGGTGTTATAGGTATCACTAACGCATCTGGAACACCTACATCAAACCCTACTGGTGGCGGTATTCTTTATGTTGAAGCAGGTGCGTTGAAGTATCGTGGAAGTTCAGGAACAATAACAACTTTAGGAGCAGCATAATGTCTGAATTTGATGTATCGAATGAATACAAGCTACAAACCTTGAACTCTCGTCTTGAAGCGTTGAACGTTGAGGGTTGGCATAATGAAGAAGCTAAAACTGTTGCAACTGCTTTAGGTAACATTGAAGAAGTTGAACGCTTGACTGCAAACATAGAAATCATCAAAAACGCTATTGTCGCTGTACAAACTCAGATTGACTCTTTAGCGTAGCCTTTAGGAACACATGGAGTCGAGAGCAGTAGCAACTTACAAACCAACACAAGGCATGAAGAAAGCTGCGGCTCGTGCTTTACGTTGGAAAGAAGAAGGTAAGGCTACTGGTGCTGGTACTCCTATTGGTTGGGGTAGGGCTACTGACATTGTGCAGGGCAGGGCTATGTCTCTGAGTGTTGTGAAACGAATGTACTCGTTCTTTTCGAGACATGAAGTAGATAAAAAAGGTAAAGATTTCTATAACACAGACAACCCTAGTAACGGTAGGATCATGTGGGATGCTTGGGGCGGAGATGCTGGCTTTACTTGGTCAAGTGGTATTGTTGATAGAGAATCCGATAAACAAAGGAATTTAATGACTGATGTAGTTTTGAGAGCTAACACTAGGGCAGAAAAAATTATGGCTTCTCTGCGTAAAATTAATGGCATCAAGCCTTTACCTGAGACTCGTGTTTCTGACGTTGACTTTGAGATTCGTGCTGATGGGGACAAGATGACGTTCTCTGGTTATGCTGCTGTGTTTAATAGTGATAGTGAGCCGTTGCCGTTTACTGAGCGTATCGCTCCAGGTGCTTTCAAGAGAACTCTTCAGGCTCGTAATGATGTGAAGCTTCTTTGGAATCACGATTCGGGTGAAGTGTTGGCTTCTACTCGTTCTGGCACTATGCGTTTGTTTGAAGATTCTAAGGGTCTTAGGGTTGAAGCGGATCTTGCACCAACTACTCGTGGTAAAGATCTAAGTATTTTGATGCAACGTGGAGATGTCAATAAGATGTCTTTTGGTTTTAATGTGCAGTCTGATTCTTGGTCTCCTGATGGCAACATTAGAACTTTAGAGTCTGTGCGTTTAATCGAAGTCAGCGTTGTTACGTTTCCAGCCTATACAGCTAGTGTGGCTCAGGTTCGTTCTATCGGTGATGTTGAAGTAGATAAACTATCTGATGCTTTGCTGGCTTTAGAGACTGAAGATTCACTTACACCTGACCAAGCGGATTTGTTGCAAAACGTTATAAAGCAGATGACTAAAGGTGATAAGGTTGAAGAACCTGTGGTGGACAAGGTAGAAGAAACTGTCGTTGAACCACAAGTAAACATGCTACTATTGAAACAGTTGAAACACACTCTCGAAGGAAAGATGCTCTAATGGCCACTAAAGAACAGATTGTTACAGCTATCCTAGAAGTTGCTGGTAATCCAGCAGCAGGACAGATCAGAGATTTGGCGGAAGCGTTTGCTGATGCAGTTGTCGCTATTGACACCCCAGCTAAAGAAGTTCGGGTTGTTGAAGTGAAAGAAACTCGCTAGTTACCCCCTTTTCTAGCGACACCCCATCAAGTTAATCCCTTTTCTTGGTGGGGTTTTTCTTTTTGGTAGTCTTGTGTTGTTAGGGCTAGGTCGGTTTCGTCTAACAAGTAAAACCTGTAAAGGAATTTGTTAGCACCAGAGTTCGAATCTCTGCTAGTCCACTTTTTGATTGTGCGTTATTTTCCTTTACTAAACTTAAGTTAGTAGTTGAGTGTCAGCACCGCTACGTCTGTTGAGTGTCAGCACCACAGGTATCCCTTATCAATTTATCTTAGGAGACTTCCATGTCTGATTTTATTAAAATCCAGCAAGAAGCCCGTAAGTCAGCATACGAGCAAGCGAAGGCTTTGCTTGACAATGCAGCATCTGAGAAGCGTGACCTTTCAGGTGAAGAAACACAGACTTACGAGCGCATTATGGCTGACATTGACGAAAGAGCAAAGCTCATTGACTCAATCAAAGCATCCGCAGAGCGTGAAGAGAGAGCTGCTGAAGCGGCTAATTCTTTCCGTCCATCAGAGACCGCTACAACAAATGACTCTGACATCCTTCGTTCAATTGCTTTGGGCGAGCGCAAGGGTTACGAGTTCGGTGCTGAAAAGCGTACTCTAGTTGGTTCAGCTAACACAGTTCCAGAGTCTTTCTACAACCAGGTTTTCCAGGTTGCTAGACTTGTTGGCCCTATGTTGCAGACTTCCCAGATCTTCAACACTACTTCTGGTGAGCAACTAACTCTACCTACTTTAACTGCTCGTTCAACTGCTGCTATCGCTACTGCGACTTCGGCTATTGGTGCAAGCGACCCAGTATTTAGCTCTCTAGTTCTACAAGCATACAAGTACAGCTTCCTTGTGCCTGTGGCGAATGAACTGATCGCTGATGCTGGATTCGACCTAACATCATTGATTGCAGAACAGGCTGGTAACGAAATTGGTTTCCGAGTTAATGATGCGTTGACTAATGGTACTGGTGGAAACCAGCCTAGCGGTCTGGCTGTTGCTGCGGCCACTGCGGTTACTGGTGGAACAGGTGCATCAGGTGCGTTCACTTTCGATAACCTGATTGACCTTGTTTACGGTATTGATGGTGCTGCTCGTCAGCTTCCTGGTGTTGGTTTCCACATGAGAACTTCATCACTTGGTGTTGTTCGTAAGTTGAAAGATGGTGCTGGTAACTATGTCTTTGTTCCTGGTCAGCAAGGTGCGCCTGATACTATCTTGGGCTACCCTGTTTACGAAAACCCTGCTGTAGCTGCTATTGCTGTAAATGCTAAGTCTGTTCTATTCGGTCACTTGCCTTCATACAAGGTTCGTATTGCTGGTGGACTTGACATTGCACAGTCAACTGACTATGCGTTCAACACTGACATCACGACTTTCAGAGTGAAGATGCGTGTTGATGGTGGTTTGGCACATGCAGGTCACGTTCAGGCCTTCAGGGGTGGCACAGCCTAACCCCTGATTTAAACTGAAAGCCCCCTTAGTGTGCGTAGGCACTAGGGGGGTTTTCTTATGCTATTCTATTGTTACCTACGAGAAAAAGGAAATCCTATGTCAAAGTTAAAGGGTATTGTTTCGATTGCTTCTAATAGTCCGTATGTTCCTACTGGTTATGGTATTCAGGCTGGGCTTCTTGTTGAGCGTTTGAAACGTGACGGCATTGATGTTGCTGCTTTGAGTAACTATGGGTTAGAAGGCAGTAACAGTACGCTAAATACTCCTGCTGGTGTTATACCGCATTATGCTCGTGGTTTTGAAAACTATAGCAATGATGTGACTCCTATGAATCACGTTCATCACACCAACATTGTAAACAATGGTAGAAAAGATAAGTTGAAGGACTTGTTGATTACGCTTTATGACGTGTGGGTTTTTCGGGGTAAGGCTTGGGATAATTTGCCGAAGATTGCTTCTTGGACTCCGTTAGATCATGCAACTATGCCACCTGATGTGTTTGATTGGTTGAAGAAACCTAATGTTGTTCCTATTGCTATGAGTCCGCATGGTGTTCGTCAGATGCAGGAGAATGGTTTGGAGTGTGAATATGTTCCGCATGCTGTTGATACTTCTGTGGTGAAACCTACTTATAAAGTTGCTGGTGTTGACACTCGTAAGTGGATGAATTTAGATAAAAATGATTTTGTTGTTGGCATGAACGCAGCTAATAAGGCTGGCGGGTTGTTGCACCGTAAAGCCTTTGCCGAGAACATTATGGCTTTCAGTATTTTCGCTAAGGATAAGCCTGATGCAAAACTTTATTTGCATACAGACCCGTTTGGTGGTGCTGGTGGCTGGAATCTGTTTGTGTTGTGTGAGTCTCTTGGTATCAAACCTGAGCAGATTATTTTCCCTAACATGGCTGACTACAAGTATGGTATTAGCACTGAGACGTTAGCTGCTTTCTATACGACTATGGATGTGATGCTTGCCCCTTCGTATGGTGAAGGTTTTGGAGTTCCAACTATTGAAGCACAAGCCTGTGGGACAAGAGTGATTGGCTCTAACTGGGCAGCTACCCCTGACCTTGTTTCGGAAGATTGTTGGCTTGTTGATGGTCAGCCTTCTTGGGATGCAGCCCAGAACGCTTGGTGGAGAGTTCCTAGTATTCCTAGTATTGTGAACGCTTTGGAAGAATCGTATAAGGTTCGTGGCACTAGGTCACAGGCGAGCATAGATTTTGTGAAGCAGTTTGATGTTGAGACTGTGTGGGAGAATCATTGGATTCCGTTGCTGAAGAAGTTACTTGCGTGAAACTAATTGTTCCTGTTTTGAACAGGTTTGATTTGCTAAAGCGTATGGTAGAGAGCATTGACGTTGAAGCAACAGTTTATGTCATCAACAACTCTGGTGTAATACAAGATGATTTTTATTGTGAGAATCCTTTAGTAAATGTTCATTGGTTAGAGTTGCCTACTAATCTTGGTGTGGCTTCTTCATGGAACTTAGGTATCAAGATGTTGCCGTTTGAGTCACGCTGGTTTATTACTTCGGCAGATACTTGGTTTCAACCTGGTGCTTTGACTTTGTTGGAGACCGCTAAAGATGATGCTGTTACTTTGGCAGAGTCTTTTCCGTACTGGCAAACTTTTGCTGTCGGTCAGAAGATTGTCGAACAGATCGGTTTATTTGATGAAGCTTTACATCCTATCTATTTTGAAGATAACGACTATGAGCGTAGGGTAACTAATGCTGGGTTGCGTATAGATAGATTGCCACTTGCTTTAGGGCATGACAATAGTTCCACAATAAAGAGTAGCTCTAAGTTTACTGACAGAAACAATGTTACTTTTGCCGATAATAGCTCGTATTTCAATCAGAAACAGGTTGATGGCAGGTTTGATGAAGGTAGATGGAGTTTGATTAGAAGGAGAGTAAATTCTTGGGATTAGTTGTTATTACGGGTGTCGCAGGGTTTCTTGGTTCACATCTTGCTGATGCTTATTTGGCTAAGGGCTGGAAGGTTCGTGGCATAGATAATCTGCTTGGTGGCAGTTTAGAGAATGTGCCTGAAGGTGTGCATCTCTATAAAGTTGACTTGGATGATTTACAGGCCATTACCCCTATTTTTACTGGTGCTGACCTTGTGATTCATGCTGCGTGTACTGCTTATGAAGGTTTGAGTGTTTTTAGCCCTAGCCTTGTTGTCAGGAATACTGTGCAGATAAGTGTGAACGCTATGACTGCAAGCATTAAGGCTGGTGTCCCTAAGTTTATTTACATGTCATCTATGGCACGTTACGGGGATAACGGTGGCAATGTGTTTGATGAGACTTTGACTCCTAAGCCACAAGATCCGTATGGTATTGCTAAGTTGTCGGCAGAGCGTTTGCTTGAAAACATGGCTAAGGTTCATGGTGTTGATTTAGTTGTGCTTGTGCCACATAACATTGTTGGTGCTAGACAGAAGTTTGATGACCCGTTTAGGAATGTTGCAAGCATTATGGCTAACAGGATGTTGCAGGGTAAGCAGCCAATTATTTATGGTGATGGTAGTCAGCAACGGTGCTTTAGTTTCATTGAAGATGTTATTGCACCTATTTTGGTGGCGTGTGAGTCTGATGAAGCTGTGGGTCAGGTAATCAACATTGGCCCTGATGAGTCACCTATAACTATTTTGAACCTGGCTGAGAGACTTGCAGAGATTATTGGTTTTGAGTTAGAGCCTACTTTTGTGCTTGGTAGGCCGCAGGAAGTGGCTGTGGCATTGTGTAGCTCTGATAAGGCTCGTGAGTTGTTGAATTATGAGACTACTGTTTCTTTGCAGGATGGTTTGCGTGATTTGGTGGATTGGATTAGACCTAGAGTGAAAGAGTTTGAGTATCATCTTCCGATTGAGATTCAGTCTGATTTGACCCCTAAGACGTGGACTCAGAAACTCATTTGAAAACTTTACAGGAAGCCTATGAGCCTTATCAAATGCCTGATTGTGGTGGCGATAAAGGTACGGCTCACAGTTACATAGAAATTTATGGTCAAAACATTCCTGCAGCTAAAAACAAGTCTTTGTTGGAGATTGGTGTTTGGGCTGGTCATTCGCTAAAGATGTGGGCTGACTATTTACCTGATTCTCGGATTGTCGGTTTGGACATTGATTTGTCTAGGTTGCTGTGGCAGGATGATACTTTTGAAGTTTTGCTTTGTGATGCGACTGTGCAAAGCCAAATAAAGGAATTAGTTACAGGTAAGTTTGACTACATTATTGATGATGGTTCTCACGCTGTTGAAGCTCAAATAACTGCTTTGTATAACTTGTGGGACTATTTAAATGTCGGTGGCAAGTATTTTATTGAAGATGTTGTTAGCGTTGATGTTGCTAATACTTTGGCTCAAAGAATCTATAACTTTACGGGAATAAACCCTAAAATCTATGATTTTACTTCTGTCAAGGGCAGAAGTGATGATGTGCTTATTCAGGTCACTAAGATAAACTAATAGTAAAGACAAGGAGTAAACATGCCTGTTGTCAACGGCTATGCGAGCCTAAACGACTTGAAAACTGCGCTAAGGATTCAAGATGGCGTAGATGATTCACTGCTGGAGCTGGCTTTGGAGTCTGCTTCTCGTATGGTGGATGAATACACTATGCGCTATTTCTATAACGCTGGTACGGCTACTAGGGTGTTTGTGCCTAACCACAATGACATGGTTGCTATTGATGATGCTGTTTCTATTTCATCTGTCGCTGTTTCTACTTTGTTGAACAAGACTTTTGATCAGGTTTGGTCTGAAGTTGACTACCAGTTAGAGCCACTAAATAGCATGGCTGATGGTTTGGCTGGTTGGCCTATAACTCGTATTCGTGCTGTGGGAACTTATGAGTTCCCTGACGGTAATACTCGCTACCGTTTTGAAGGTCGTTATGGTCAGGAAGAAGTTGCGACAGTCCAGGTTACTGGTGTGTGGGGTTGGGCAGCTGTGCCGACTGCTGTAAAGCAAGCAACTATCATCCAAGCTATGCGTATTTTTAAACGTCTTGATTCTCCGCTTGGTGTTATTTCTAGCCCAGACACAGGCTATTTTAGGGTTTCTAGCCGCATAGATCCTGATGTTGCTATGTTGTTGAACTCGTATCGGAAGATTAGGAATCAAGGCTAGTGGCTGGTCTTACAGATCTTCGTGATGGTTTAGTAGAAAATCTTTCAACTATTGTTGGGCTAAGAGTTACTGCCTTTACACCAGATAATCCGAACCCCCCTATGGCTATTATTAGTCCACAAGGAATTGAATACCACAAAGCTTTTAAAAATGGCTTTAATACTTACACTTTTACTATTTCAGTTTTTGTTGGCAGAGTTTCTGAGCGCTCTGCTCAACAAAACCTTGATGCCTACTGTGCGCCTACTGGGGCGTTTAGTATAAAAAGTGCGATAGAATCAGATAGGACACTATCAGGTCGTTGTTTTGATTTGATAGTATCTGATATGAGAAACTACGGCTCAGTAACTATTGGCGAAAACACATATCTGACAGCAGAGTTTGACTGTGCTGTTCAAGCAAACTAGGAGACATTAAATGGCAGTTTATGTAGCAACAGACCACAAGATTACGGTTAACGGAAGCGCATTGTCTAATGTTCTTCAGAGCGTAAGCCTTGATCTTTCAGCAGATGAAATTGAAACCACAGCTTTTGGTAGCGGTTTCAGAACCCGTATTGCAGGTTTGAAGTCTGGGTCTGTGACTCTAAACTTCTTCCAGGACTTTGCAGCTGGTTCTGTAGATGCTCTTCTGCAGCCACTCTTCCAAGCAGGTTCATACGCTACTGTAGTAATTACACCGACAAGCAGTGCAGTTTCAGCAACCAACCCTTCATACACTGCATTATGCCTTGTTTCACAGTATCAGCCATTCTCGGCATCAGTCGGGGATATAGCCACACTATCTGTTACATTCCCGACATCGGGTACTGTAACTCGTGCAACAGCCTAATAACTAAGGAAAAAATTGAAAATCAACCTACGCATTGAATTTGTTTCTGGTGACGAAAAAGAGATTACTTGCTCGGCTTCTGACATGGTTAAGTTTGAATCTAAATTTGACCTGTCAGTTGCTGTGCTTGAATCTAACGTCAAGCTAACTCACCTACTTTATCTCGCTTATCTTGCAGAGTCTCGCACTAAGTCCACTACAAAAGAATTTGATGTGTGGGTTGATGATGTGGCTTCTATTAAGGCTAGTGAAAACGACCCAAAATAGTTGGGTTGGGCGATAGTTCAGCCCATTGGTACATTGCTTCTTTAGCAGTGGAAACTGGTATTAGCCCAACTGCTTTGATGGAATGTGATGATCGCATGTTGTGGACTATAGGTAGGTACATGATTTGGCGTAGCCAGCAACAATCTCGTTGATAGAATAGATGTGATTGGTGGTGTTTTGTGGCTCGTGAAGTTAGTTATGTAACTAAAGGTCAGCGGACTGGGCTGTATCTAACCGATTATAACGATCTGATTCGTGAGTTAAATCGTATCCAACCTACCCTTGTCAAAGGTTTGCAAAAGGATTACAAGAGAATTGCTAAGCCTGTACAAACTGCTGTAAAAACTGGTATTCCTGTTGCGCCACCTACTAGCGGTATTCACCATAAGAATCCACAAAGAAATAGGTCGGGTTTTTATCCTGTCGTAATGCCTGGTCGTGTGACTTGGGGTGCTAACTACCAGAATAAGAGCAGACCTGTTAGATCTGTTTTTATTGAAACCCCAGCTGTTTCTAAGGCTTCTCGTACTATGAAACGGTTTGGGACTGGCGCTTTTTCTGTTGCTCGTTTGAGAGTAAATAATGCTGCTGTTGTTTTAGCTGACATGGCTGGTTCGTCTGGTAAGTACATTGATAAGTACCCTAGGACTAGGGAATATGACTATAGCCGGAGCAAGACAGGTAAGAGAAGGCACAGAATTAATGGTCAGGGTCGTGCAATGATTCGTGCTTTGGGTGGTAAGCCTTCTCGTTTTGCATGGCCAGGAGCTAATAAGGCTTTGCCGAAGGCTAAGGCCGAAACTAAAACTGTTTTGGCTAAGGCTTTTACTGTCATTAACAGAAGGATGGTGTCTTAATGGCTGGCTCTATTTTTATTCCTTTAGTTTCTATTTTTGATGCTAAGGGTATTCGTGAAGCTAAGAGTGGTATGGCTGCTCTTGGTGGGGTTGTAAAGAATCTTAGGGGTGCGGCTGTTGCTGCGGCTGCTTCTTTTGCAGCTGTAAAGATAGGTGAATTTGTACAGCAATCTGTTACTGAAGCTCGTGATCTTGAGCGTAACATGGTTGGTTTGAGTAACGTCTTTGGTGGTTTGTCTCCTGAGATGGAGAAGTTTGCTGCGGATGCTTCTGCTATTGGTTTGAGCCAGGTTGAAGCTTCTAGGGCTTCTACTTTCTTAGGTTCTGTTTTGAAACAGTCTGGCTTCGAGATGAGTACTGTTGCCGGAGAAACTAAAAACCTTGTTGGTTTGGCTTCTGACCTTGCGGCTACTTATGGCTATGACGTGTCTGAAGCGTTGACTGGTATGACGGCTTTGTTTCGTGGTGAGTATGACCCGATAGAGAAGTTCGGTGTTGCTATGAAGCAGTCCGAAGTTAATGCTGTGTTGGCTGCTCGTGGTCAGAATAAGTTGACTGGTGCTACTTTGCGTAATGCTCAGGCTCAGGCTCGTTTGGACATTTTGTATTCTCGTTCTAAAGATGCCCAGGGCGCTTATGCCGAGCAGTCCGGCAGTTTGTTTGTTGCTCAAACACAGCTGAAGGCTTCTTTCGATAACTTGAAGGCTTCTTTGGGTGCTTCTATGACTGGGCCGTTGGCTACTTTGTTGGCTTCTTTTGTGCCTATTGTAGAGATTTTGGGTAAGGTTCTTGCACCTATTTTTGCTGGCATAGGTAAGTCTATTGAGCGTTTAGCTCCGTTGCTTGTTACTTTGGGTGAAGTATTTTTGATTTTGTTTGAAGCTATTGCTCCTATTCAAAAGGTGTTGATGGAGTTGATTACTCCTTTGCTAAATCCTTTAGTTGGAATTATGAGATTGCTTATTGCAGTTATCAAGCCTTTGATTCCTGTGATTACTTTGCTTGCAAATGTTTTAGGCGCAATACTGCTACCTATTGTCACAGGCATAAATATTGCTATGACATTATTGATTCAAGGTATTATGGCGTTCTTTGATTTACTTTCTAAGATTCCTTATGTTGGTGATGCTTTTAAGAGCATGAACTCTGGTTTAGAATCTTTGAACAGTCAGATGAGTGCTGTAAATGACAAGATTATGTTTACTTCTGATTCTGCTCAATTAATGACTGACCAGTTTTCTAAGAAGATTGACTCTAATCCTGTTGATGGTGCTGGTAAGGCTATTGAGAAAGCTGGTGACAAAGCTACTAAGGCTTCTGAGAAGATAAAAGATTTCTTAGATAACGCTCTTGGTATTCAAAGGTCTTTTATTGACAGCATGAACATTACAGGTTTGCTTGATGCAAACAATAAAGAAATTGTGCAAAGTATCACTTACATTGACGGCAAGTTTAAAACTGTTGTTTCTTCTGCAACTAAATCTTCTGGTGACATTGTTTCTGCTTTCAAAGACAAACTAAGTGGTATAAAAGGTTTTTACCAAGATCTAAATAAATTAATTACAGCCAAGCTAGATCCTGAATTGATTGCGCAAATCTCTAGTGCTGGGGTTGAAGCTGGTGGGGCTACTGCTAAAGCAATTTTGGAATCTGGTACTGAAGGTATTAAGAGCCTAAATAATACTTTTACTGGCATTAAAAAGATTGCTGGCAACATTGGTTTTAAGACTGCCAAGGTTATGCAGGATACTGGTTCTGAGATTGGTAATGGTCTTATTGATGGGTTGGCAGCTCAGGCTCAAAGACTTAATGATGTTGCAGAGCAGATGGGTAAAGATTTTGCTGGTGCTTTTGATAATGGCCTAAATAGTAAGGAAACACCTAAAGTAACAGAAATTATCCCAAAGGGGTATTCGTCTGGTGCAGGAACTTTTGTGGGAACAAAAAAGGCATTATCTACTTCTTTATACCCAAAAGACTTAAAGCTTATGCTTGGTAAAGATGTAGCGAATCCTTTTACTGGTTTGAAGAATCCCTATGAAGGCAAGGGTAATGGTACTTTTGGTGAGTTTAAAGATTGGGCTGAATCTAATCAGAAAAAACAGCAAGAGTTTCAAACATATCTCACTAAAGCTACTGAATACAAGATTGCTATTAATGTTGCTCCTGGGGCTAGTGTTGGTGCTATTAATGATGCTTTGATTGCAGCTATTCAGGAGTATGAACGTAAAAAGGGGAAACTTAAGTAATGGGTCTAAATAAAGCCAAAATTGTTATTGTTTTAAATGATGACAGTAACAGTTGGGATGTGACAAGCAACGTTACTTCTGTTTCTACAAGTGTCGGTAAAAATAGGTTGCTAGATAGATTTCAACCTGGTACTGCACAGATTAATTTGACTAATTTTAATCGTGAGTTTGACCCACTAAATACTAGCTCTGCTTTTTATGGGGCTGTTATACCGAAAGCGTCTAAGGTTTACATTACTTTTGAGCGTGCAGGTGTTCCTACTAGCAGGTTTATTTTTGTTGGTTACATTGATGATTGGGCTTTTGATTATACGGTTGATGGTCAGGCTACGGCTTCTTTTGGTGCTTCTGAAGCTACGGCTTTGTTTGTTAGACAATTTATAAAGAGTTCGAGTTTTCCTGCTGAATTAAGTGGGGCTAGAATCAATCGTATTTTAACTGACTTAAATGTTCTTTATGACGATATTGTTCCTTCTGCTGGTGCTTCTATTGATGCTGGTACGCAAATGCTTGATGCAGATACTAATTGTGCCGGTCAAAATGTTTTAGAGTATCTAAATAATGTCGCTGTAAGTGAACAAGGTGCTTTTTTCTATGACACTACAGGTGCTTTGTTTTTTGAAGATAACGCTACAAGTGCAACTAACACCGTAAATGATGCTAATAGGTTGTTTACTGATGATGGTACGGCTAATGCCTACCAGTACAGCAACATTGAAATAGGTTATTCTTCAGAACTTTTGTATAACGAAATACAAGTTTTGGGTGCTGCAAGTGGAACTGCTATTGCTACTGATGCTGCATCTCAGGCTCTTTACAGTAAGGCTCAATTAGATGTAGAAAACATTTTCTATAGTAATAATTCAAGGTTGGCAAATTTGGGCGGTCTTTTAATCACTAAGTATTCAACACCTGAGTATCGTATAAATTCTGTGGTTGTGCCGTTTATTGCTCTTACTGATGCGCAACAAGATGGTCTTCTTGCTTTTGCTCGTATAAATGGTTTTATGAAAGTAAAGTTTACGCCTAGCGGTGGTGGTGCTGCTGTTGAAAAGTATGTCAAAGTTATTGGTATTGATCATGTAATTGAGCTTGACAATCATCAGGTAAAGTATTATTTTGAGAGTTTGCGTAATCCATTTCTTGTTTTGGATGATGTTGAGTTCGGTAAACTGGACACATACGCTTTGAGTTTTTAAGGAGAAATAGATGAGTGCTACAACTGTTTTTACTGCTGGGCAGGTGCTGAGTGCTTCTGCTTTGAACGGTAACTTTTCTAAGTTGCCTTACGCTTATGCTGCTGGAACTGCTAACTCAACGACAGGTACTTTAGCTCCTGATGGTGCTATTTCAGTTGCCGTAACTTTTCCTGCAAGCCGTTTCAATGTTGCGCCTATTGTCCAGGCTTGGGCTAGTAACAACAGGTATATAGCTTTCGCTAATGACATTACATCTGGTACAGCAAACATTACTGTAAGAAATGTGTCTGCTGGTACGGGTGCTTCAGAAACTATTTATTGGACTGCTGTGCAGATGACTTCTGGAACGGCTGCTGGCTAATGACTGAAGTAAAACGCCCTAACAATAGTGAACTTTTACAAAGAATTGTTGATGACATGTCCATAATTAAAACAGACATTGCTGTAATCAAAAAGGATGTCACTATTCACTCCGATCTTGTTATTGACCATGAAGCTCGTATTCGTGAGTTGGAGAAGGCTCGCTGGCAGTCTGCTTGGGTTACAGGTGTTTTATCTGCTGTTATTACTTCATCAATCGTTGGAGTGTTAGTTAAACTAATTCAATAGGAAGGCGTTATGCCAAAGTTGACAAAACTTTTAGTTGTTTTGTTTTTGGCATTTGCACCGATTCTGACCTTTACACCTACGGCACAGGCAGAACCCTTACAGGGTTTAGGTGTAAGTGTTTATACATACGACCCTAGGGTGTTGCCTGAGCGACAAGCCCATTATCCTTGTGTGTCTGCTGACGTGTGGACTTCTGTATCTAACATTGATGCTAATTGGGGTGATGGCGTTGTAGCTGGTTGCCAGTCTGACCATGTTGTTGTTCATTATTCGGGCTTTTTGACTGCCCCTAAGTCTGGGAATGTTGTTTTCAGGTCTTGGGCTGATGATGGTTTCTATTTTGCTTTGGATGGCATGTGGATTATTGATGACTGGTTTGTGAAGGGTTGTGATGGGGGTTCGGCTGTCGTGCCTTTGGTGACTGGGCAGAAGTATAGGGTTGATGCTTGGTTTTATGAGTTTGGTGGCGGTGCTTGTAATAGGTTGTCTTGGGATGTTGATGGGGTGATGTCTCCTGTGCCTGGGTCTGTGTTTTCTTATGATGGTGTGAGAGTTGAGCCACCTGTTGACCCTGTAGATCCACCTGTTGACCCACCCGTTGACCCACCCGTTGACCCTGTTGACCCTGAGCCACCTGTTGTTGAGCCTGAACCTGTCAAGCCACCTGTTGAGCCTGTGAAGCTACCTGTGGTGGAAGAGCCTGTGGTGGAAGTTCCTGTTGTTGAGCCGTCTGTGACTGACTTAGATTTGGCTGACATTGACCCACAGAGCCTTTCTGATGCTGACGTAGCATTGCTGTTGGAAGATGCTTTGCAGACCTTTGAGACGGCTGTTGAAGGCTCGGAAGAGTATCTTCAGGCTTTGGAACAACTTATGATTGTTGCTCAGGCAGATGACATTGTGATTTCGGAAGAGTTAGCTGCTGTGCCTGTGTTGGGTGCAACGGTTGTGGGTTTGACTAATGCTTTGAACGCTCTCGGTAACTTTGGTGCGGACATGTCCCCGAAGGTTAGAGCTGTGGCAGAGAAATCTGTTGTGTCGGCAGTGATTGTGACACAGATAGCGACTACGGCAGTTGGGCTGACTGTTTCAGCACCATCACCTATAAGGAGAATAGTATGAGAAATTTTTTGAATGACATTGTTGCACAGATTTGGACTGTGTTGGGAATGTTTGTTGCTTGGATTGTGTTGGAAGGCTCTGCGAAGAGTGTTGTTGGCTGGTGTATTCTTGTTGTATTAGCGGTGTGGATTGTCACGTTTCGCTTACGCAACCCGAAGGAGTAATTATGTCTGCTGTATATTTTGAGCCGTTTCCTGCTAGTACTCGTAATGATGAGTTTGGCAATCTTGCGCCTTACCGTAATGGCAGACCGCATAGGGGTCAGGACTGGAGTCCAAAGGAACTTAGCCCGATTAAGGCGATTACTGATGGAACAGTTTTTTTGAGTGAGTGGTCTGACGTGTTGGGTTGGTTCTTAGTTCATTCAACTAAGGATGGCATGTGGGTTTTGTATGCTCACTTGGCGAAGCAGTCTGATCTGAAAAAGGGTGACAAGGTTGTTGGTGGCGAGACTATTTTGGGTAAGGTTGGCGGTGGCAAATACAAGTCAGGTTCGGCTTCGACTGGCGCACACCTACACATGAGTATCGGTAAAGCTAACAAGGCTTACAGTAACCCTGAGATTCATTTGTCTGCTTACGAAGATCTAGTTGACCCTTTGAAGCACATTCTTGCTAATAAGGCTAAGTAATGTTTTCTTGGGTAAAGCAAATCGTTGACGTTCTAGGTTTTTTGGCTTGGCGTGGCTTCGGCATTTTCTTGTTTATTCTTGGTGGCTCGGCTGGTGTGGGCGCAGCTTTGACAGGGAACTGGCTTGATGGTGTAGTTATTGCTTGGGGAACTTTGATGATTGGTGTTATCGGGGCTGTAGGCTATGCCATTGCTACTACTGGCACTGTCACTAAGGAAGATGTCGCTAAGGCTTCTAATGATGCCATTCAGAAGGTAAAAGAGAACGAGAAGAAGTAACTTAGCGGTTACATTCTGTTTTGTCACCTAACGGTTACTTGTAAGGGCTTCTGTAGCGTTTCGTTCTGTCCGTCTATGAGTTCTACGTTCTATGGGGGTTAGTCCACCCCAAATACCAAATGGTTCTATTGCTTCTATAGCGTAGGTTCTACAACTTTGCAGGACTGGACATTCGGAACACATTTGTTTAGCCCAGATTGTGTCTTGATAGCCACCGTTGCCTGGTTCTGGGAAGAACGCATCTGGAAAGTTTTGGCATGGTGTCTCACCGACTTCTTCTATTTCTTGTAGTAAAGAAAATAGTTTCTGTGTTACTGGTATTTGTCGGTGGTTTGTCATACACTTACCATACTGACAATCCCGTCAGAAGTAAAATCGGAAAAGGGTTATGACTAATAAATTAGATCACAAACTGTTTGGTAAAGCTGTATTGGTTGGAGACTTTGAAAATCAGAGTCCTAAGTGGCATGAGCTTCGTGCTGGTGGCATTGGTGGTTCACAGGTAGGCACTATTTTAGGGTTGAACCCTTGGGAGTCTGCTTACACGTTGTGGGCGAAACTGTCTAACAAGATTGACGATAGTTTTCAGCAAAATGAGAAGATGCGTTGGGGAACACTTGTTGAGCCAGTAATCTTTAAGGAGTGGGGTTTGTTGAACCCTGAGTATGAAATGTTTGAAACTGGTACTTGGGCTGACGGTTGGAAACACGCTAACCCTGACGGCATCCTGAAGATCGGTGATGACTACGGTTTGTTGGAGATTAAGACTGCTGGCTATCGTTGGGACACTATTCCTGACCATTATGCGGCGCAATGTATGTGGTACATGGAGTTACTTGGTTTGAAGTGGTGCAAGGTTGTTGTGCTGTTCCAGGGTAATGAGTTGCAGACTTTTCATTTGGATTATGATTCTGAGTTTGCTTTCTACATGAACTCTCGTGTTGCAGAGTTTTGGGACAAGTTGGCTAAGGATGTAGCTCCTGATTGGGATGGCTCTGATTCAACGTTTCAGACTGTGCGTGTTATGAACCCTGACATTGTTGATGAAGAAGTCGAGTTAGGTGTTTTAGGTTCTGATTTTGTTTATGCACAGGCAGAACTTGATTTGACTACTGCAACTGTTACAGAGTTGAAAAGCAAGATATTAGACAAAATGGGCAAAGCAAAGTATGGTTTGCTTAACGGCAAGGTTATTGCTACTCGTTCTTCCAGAGCTGGTGGAGTGCCGTATCTAACAATAAAGAAGGGTAACTAATGAAAATAACTGATCTAAAGGGTCTGACTGTCGGCAATAGAATTGCTGTGACTATTAGGACTGCGACAAAAAAAACTACGGCAGTTACAGGCGTTTTATCTGGTATTCAGGTACTAGATTCTGGTTCTGTTGGCGTGACTATTGAAGGGCTTGCTCAATGGATTTGGCTAGAGTCAAACATGACTGTCACTTGGGGTGAGAACATTGGGCTTTGATCTTTCTCAGTATCAAACGGTTCAGGAAAGAATTGACCTTTTCTGGAATAAGTACCCTAATGGTCGCTTAAACTTAGAGATTGTTCTAATCAATGAGACACAAGTTGTGATGAAGGCTGAAGTCTTTTTAGATAAAGCTGATGAGAAACCTGCTGCTGTTGATTACGCTGAAGAGCGTTTAGGCACTAGCCACATCAACAAGGTTTCTTTTGTTGAGAACTGTGCTACGTCTGCTTATGGTAGAGCGATTTCTGCGCTTGGCGGTGAGTTTAGCCCTAAAGGTAAACGACCTTCAGCACAAGAAATGGAAAAAGTAAATCGTGCTAATGATGACATTTACACCCAGGCAAGTGAAGCGTTTTACAACAAGGATTTAGCAAAACTAAAGTCTTTGTATGTTGAAGCGCAACAAGCTAAGTTACCAAAAGATAAGTTGGATTTGATTGTGATGTGGGGTAAGCAGCTTGGAAATAGTTAGCCCAGACCACATTATTGCGAAGCTGAATGAACTTATCCAGTCTGGTGAGAAGGGTGTTAATGCTCTTTATGATGCCGAGATGAAAGTTGCTGACAGCGATCTTGTTTATGAGAAGGCTTATCAGGCAGCGTTTCTTGAAGCTCAGGGAACTGTGGCGGATCGTACTGCTGTCGCTCGTCTAAAGACTGCGGAATTAAAGTTTGAGCATGACATGGCTAAGGTCGAATTGGGTCGTGTGAAAGCTAAGATAAAGCAGATTTCGGATGCAGGAACTTTGACGGCTGTTATTGCTAAACAGGTTGAACTTACTTTCCGTCATGGTTAGTAAAACTGTTTGGGCTAAAGTTCTTCAGCGTGATGTGTGCTGTTGGCATTGTGGGCGCATAGATGATACTCTCGTTCCGCAACACAGAATCAATCGGGGGATGGGTGGGTCTAAACTTTTGGACACCCCATCTAACCTGGTTGCTATGTGTAGTGAATCTAATTTGTTAATGGAATCTGATGCAGAGTTTCGTGAGAAGGCTTTACAGTGTGGCTGGAAGTTGGAGCGATACAAGTTTCCTGAGCAGACACCGATTTACGATTTTTATAAAGGTGACTGGTTTCTGATTGATAATGACTGGAATAAGACACCGTACCGACTTTTTATGGCTTGAAAGGGAAATAATGTTTAAAGATAAAGATCAACATTTTGCGTATCTACTTGCTTTGGAGTATGAACGTAATGATACAACTCACAGAGTTTTGAGTGACACTATCGCTGATGCTAAAGCTAAGTTATCTAAACCGCAGGTTCAAGCTATCAAGGCTTTGGTTTCGGCTGAGATTGAGCAGTTACGGGCTATGCGTGAGCAACGAGATAAGTTGTTTTTTGATGCTGGGCGTTGGGCTGGCGGTGCGAGAGATTCGGTTGCTGTTGCAGCTAACAGCATTATGGATGCGTTGATGGAGAGTGAAGTTTAGATGAGTGTCGAGATGATTTCGCTTGTGCTAAATAATAGTCGGGCTGATGGTCGTGCGAAGTTGGTTTTGATTGGTATTGCTAATCATCATGGCGATAATGGTGCTTGGCCGTCTATCGCTACTTTGGCTCGTTACGCTAACGCTAGTGAACGATCTATTCAACGTGACATCAAACATTTGCAGGATTTGGGTGAGCTTGTTGTTGAAGTTCATGGTGGCGAAACTAAGGGTCAATACAAGTCGAATAAGTATTGGATTAGCATTTCTGGTGTTTCTGACAGGGGTGACAGACTAGGTTCAGGGGTGACAAACCAGGTAATCAGGGGTGACAAACTAGGTAAGTCAGGGGTGACAGATCTGGCGTATAAAACATCATTAGAAACATCAATAGAAACATATACGCATTTCGATAAGTTTTGGAGTGTTTATCCGAGACGGACTTCAAAGCGAGCTGCTGTCAAAGCTTATGAGTCTGCTGTTGCTCGTTCTAGCCATGATGCTATTTTGGCTGGTGCTATCAGGTTTGCTAATGACCCGAATCTTCCGCAGGGTGAGTTCATTCCTTATCCGACTACTTGGTTGAATGGTGATCGTTGGGAAGATGGGCCGTTGCCTGAGAGAACTAAATCTAAAGAAGAACAGCAGAATGATGCGAGAATGGCTGAGAAAGCCCGTTTAGAGCGTTTATGGGAGTCAGAGCGTATTCGTAAGTTGGAAGTCTTAGAGCAGGAACAGAAGGCTGTTTTGACCCCACCCAAGGATTGTTCACATGGGAACATTGTTTGGAATTGCCGTCAATGCGGTTTTGGTTTAGCCAAAAAGAGCGCATAAATGACTAGACTGGGTTTGTGGATGACAACAAGATTCTCTGTAACCGTTGCGGTTATGCGTGGGTCGTTGCACCTGAAAAAAGAGAACGCAAAGATCTATTTTGTGCTTCTTGCCGAGCTAAACCTGCTACAGTTGTGCAGTACGGTAATCTCAAATGTATTCCCCATCAAGGCAGCTTTGCTGAAGATGAGATAACACCAATGTCTGATGGAACTGCGGTTCTTCCAGGTAAAAGAATATGCAATCATGCTGATTGTGTAAATCCTAAACACATAGAAAGGGTAGATTGTGCCTAACACAATTAAAGCAACAAACCTAACTGTTACAAAAACTTTTGACAAGTTTTTTATTGCTACTGACACGTTCAAAAAGGCTGATGGAACTGAAGGCAAACAGTCCTACAAGATTTGGACTACACAAAAAGTTTCAATCAACTCAGTGATCAATGTTATTGGGTCTGCTTCAGGCAGCGTACTTCAGTTTACCGACAAGAACACTAACGAGCAGGTAACTGTCGGTCAGCTATCTATCAACGCTAAAGAGATCGAAGTTGTTTCTTTGGGTCAAGCACCACAGGCGGTGTCAACTAGCTGGGACACATTTTGAAACTAGCGTATTTTAGCATTTTTGCTACTGTATGCGTTTTCTTGTTTCTTGGTTTTGATGCTGATGCTTTAGAACAAAAGTTATTTATGTTTGGTTTAGCAGCCTGGTGGTTTCTGATTCTTTGTGGGGCTTACTATAGAAAGCATGATAAATAAATTTTCTGTTGAAGGTCTGCCAGCACCACAAGGATCTAAAAAGCATGTGGGTAATGGTCGGATGGTTGAAGCCAGCAAGTATCTCCCTGCTTGGCGTAAAGCTATTAAAACGGAATGTCAATCGTTATTTGAAGAACCTATGGATGGGGCTTTGGAAGTGGAACTTTGGTTCTATCTGCCAAGGCCTTCTTCCATTTCTAGGGATTATCCAACTGTGATGCCTGACGTGGATAAATTGGTGCGTGGTTGTTTGGATGGCATGGTCAAGGGTGGGGCTATTGTGGATGACAGCAGGGTCGTTGATTTGCATGCGTATAAGCGTTATTCGGTTGATGGTTGGACTGGTGTTGAAGTGATTGTGCAGCATTTAGAAGATTAAATCTTTTTGGCGTGTTGCTATTGACTTTGGGGTTCTTGCTGGCATAGATTAAGGGGTATGACAACAAGAAAGGGAAACATGGCTAAACACAGGGGCCATCATAAATTTGGTTGCAACGTATTTCAAGAGTATCTTCGACTAAAGAATCGTTGGCTGTTCTTTGTAAGACCTGACATCAAGAAAGGGATTAGAAATGTCTTGGGCAGAAAATAAAAAACTTGATGAGTGGATTGAACGAGCTTATCAAAATGGTAAACGTGAAGAGCAAGAGCGCATCATTCAACTGATTGAGCGACTGCCATTTATTTGGGGTGGAACAACACAAATGATTCAAACAAGTCGTAATGATGTCATTGCGCTGATAAAAGGAGAAACAAATGACTAACCCTAACTTTGACCCAACATGGCTACTAGACATGGCTAAAGAATCTGAAAAACATTTTAAAGAAACACTTGCTTTAATGCTTGAAGCTCATAGAGAAGAACAGGCAGAAATAGAGCAAAAACGTATCATTAAATTGCTTACAGAACTAAAAGTTATTAGGCGTTGTGGGGCAACAAATAAGCTTGTTGCTTTTGATACTAATGGCGAAAATGTTGTTTATTTGACTGGTTTCGAGACTTTTCCTGAAGATGAATGTTTTTGTGATCCTTGTGGTTCTAATGATTGTGATTGTTACGGTAAAAAGTGTGATTACTGTAATGGTAAAGATACAAACAAAGTAGAAAATTAGTGAAAATTGGCAGCCTGTTTTCTGGTTATGGTGGTTTAGATCTTGCTGTAATGAATGTGCTTGATGCTGAACTTGCTTGGCATTGTGAGTGGGAAGATGCTCCATCAAAGATTCTTGAACGTAACTTTCCAGGCATACCTAATTATCGTGATGTGACAAAAGTTGATTTCACACGAGTAGAAAAAATAGATATTCTGACTGGTGGCTTTCCTTGTCAAGATTTATCTTTGGCAGGTAAAAGGGCAGGGCTAAAAGAAGGAACTAGATCGGGGCTTTGGCATGAGTTTGCTAGAGCTATAGAAGAACTACAACCTAAGTTGGTTGTTATAGAAAATGTTAGGGGTTTACTAAGTGCTAAAGCAGATAACGGAATGGAATACAGTCAAGAAGATTTGGATGATTGGGGAGACAGACCTGTTTTCACAGCAATTCAAGCCGTTCTTGGGTCGCTGGCCGACATGGGGTATGATGCGAAATGGTGTGGTTTACGAGCTGCCGATGCAAACGCCCCACACAATAGATATCGAATCTTCATTATTGCGTTCCCCCAAAGCAAGTGAAGGTGAAGGTGGGGCGTTGGGTGAAGCTGAAGCGTTGAAGCGTGGCAATACTGTGGGGGTTAGAGATCAGGTTATGGATTTAGTTTCTGGTCAAGGGCTAAAGGTTTCTAGGGTTGCGGACAATTTGCTACCCACCCCTAATACTATGGAACACAGGGAAATAAAAACCCCAGAACAGATTGCGGAATTGAAAAAACGTAGCCCTGGTGGCTATAGAAATCTTAGGGAGTCAGTTGTAAATGAGCTTCTTCCCACTCCTATTGTTAGAGATTATAAAGATGGTCAGGCAGCTCAAACTCGTGACGGTGTTGTTTCAGTAGATACAGTTGCTAGAGCTATTTTTAATAGTGGTGAAGTAACTGACATTAGTTGGGGAAAGTTTGCTCCTGCGATTGAACGGTGGGAATCTGTAACACGCCCTGCTCCTGCACCTACTAAACCTGATGGTAAGAACGGTAATCACCGTTTGTCAGCAGATTTTACTGAGTGGATGATGGGTTTACCTGAAGGATGGGTTTGTAGCCCTGAAATTGGTTTAAAACGTAATGACCAACTAAAAGCTTGTGGTAATGGTGTTGTTCCACAGCAAGCAGAATTAGCATTAAATCTGCTACTTGATGATGAAATTATTGAAAGGATTCAAGGATGAGATTTGATAAATGGCTAAAAATTGGTCAAAAGCAAAACTGGATTGGTGCAGTTCATTGCAGTACGCATGATGCTTTTCTGAGTGATGAAGAAGCCATAGAGTTTGAAGAAGGCGATCCTTGTATTGCAGTTGTCAGACTTTATGAGTCTAAAGAACAAAGAATAGATGTTGAAGGAGAGTAAAAATGATTGAACTTATTGCATCTATCGGTGTTGGGGGAATACTAATTTTGGTTATTGGTTATGTCGGCATTTTTTATTTAGCACAAGTAATAGATTCAAGAGACCCTTATGATGATGGAGATACAGATGAGTAGTAAAGCGCAAGAAGCAGTAAAGCTTTTGAGAGATGATAATTTGATTTGGTCAGCAGATTTTGATTTGGTTCGACACAAGATAGCAGATGTCATTGAAGAAGCTAACACGATAACTCACCCAGTTATTTTGGCTTCTATAAGAAATCTTTGTTACGGCTTGACCAGCCCTGTTCTACAGGAGAAATCTGATGCTTGAAAACTTTACACCTACAACCAGGCAATACTCTTGCAAAATGAAAACAATCTTAGATTCGCTTAGTGAAGCAGATAGAAAGACTTTGACTGATGCGTTAGAATCGCCTTTGTGGAACAATTCTGCTCTAACTACTGCTCTAAATGAGCGTGGCTTGAAACTAAGCCGTTATTCGGTTGATGCACATACAGGAAAGCGTTGCTCATGTTGGAGAACTTAGTTACCCCTGCACCGAAAGTGCCTGTTCCTGAAGGCTGGAATCCGTCTGTCGTGTTTGATGGTGAAGGTGGCGAAGCTACTCTTCCTGCTGTTGAAGGCGATAACCCTGTTGACATTGAAGGTTTCTTGCGTGATGCAGGAATCAACCCTGACGAGATTGACATTGTGGGTGAACCTAGGATTAGTCGTTGGCAGGTTGCTAGACCTTTTCCGTTAGACCCTATGTGGATGACTGCTGTTCGTATTCGTTGGCGTAGAAAAAACGCAAAACTAAATCTTCCCTTACTTTACTCTTTGGCAAAAAAAACTAAGCCAGTCAAATCTAAAGCTGTCGCATCTGGTAAAGCTTTGGTTGTTCTTTGGTCAGACCTTCAGGTAGGCAAGGTAGATCACAGGGGCGGCACAGAAGCAATGTTTATGCGTATTGCTGAAACACAAATTCGGTTGATAAACAAGGTAAAAGAAACTAAACCCGAACGCATCATTTTCTGTGATGTTGGTGACACTATTGAGAACTTTGGTAACGTTGCGGATCTACATCAGCTCGCCACAAATTCTATGTCGCTGATGCAGCAGATTGATGTCGCTACGGCTATGGCTTGGGAAACTTTGAAGCAACTGGTCAAGTATGCTCCTGTAACTTATCTTTCGGTTGGTAGCAATCATTGTCAGTTCCGAGTAAACAAGCAAAAGGTTGGTTCGGCAACGGATGACTGGGGTATTCATATTGGTAGGACTTTGGCAAGGTTGTCTAAGGAAGTTGGGCTTGACATAACTTTTCACGAGCCAGCAACCCATGATGAGTCTTTAGCCCTAGATGTATTTCAAGACGGCTATCACATTTTGGGCATGGTCCATGGACATCAAGCAAACAGACCTGAAGGCATACCAGACTGGTGGAGAAAACAATCATTTGGTAAACAACCAATCACAGCTTCCACAGTTTTGGTTTCTGGTCATTTCCATCACCTACGCATACAGGAACTTGGTTCAACAAACAGGGGAACAAGTAGATTCTGGGTTCAAGCATCAACGCTAGATAACGGAAGCAACTGGTGGAGACTAAACTCTGGTGAAGATTCACAACCTGGTTTGGTTTGTTTCACACTAGAAAAAGAAAAAGACTTTACAGGAACTGTCTGGAAGTTGTAATGATTCGTGAAGTGTGTTCGTGTGGCGCAGAGTTTGAAACTGATGATCGAGATTCGGTTGTTTTGGTTAAGAACTGGCGTAGGACACATAGACACGCTGAAAAGCAGCCAACACAAGAAACAAAAGATTCAACACTATTTACTAATACAGAAGTAGCTTTAGGTTTCCAAGCCATCTACGACCCTTTGGAAGAAGAATGAACCCAGCAATAGATTTACAGAACGCTAAAGTATTTTTTGGCAGTTGTTTAGATGTTTTACCTACACTTGCCGATAATTCGGTTGATGCTATTGTTACTGATCCACCTTATGAACTTGGTTTTATGGGTAAGAGCTGGGATAACTCTGGTATTGCTTATAACGTGGATGTTTGGCGTGAGTGCCTTAGAGTGCTGAAGCCTGGTGGTCACATTCTAGCGTTTGGTGGTAGCAGGACTTGGCATAGGTTGGCTGTCGCTATTGAGGATTCTGGTTTTGAGATGCGTGACAGTATCGCTTGGTTATATGGTTCTGGTTTTCCTAAGTCGCACAACATTAGCAAAGCTATAGATAAGTTGCATGGGGCAGAACGAGAAGTTGTAGGTAGTCCCATTGCTGATGATATTCGTGGTGGGAATATGCATGCTGAAAATAGAGGTCAAAGACATACGATAGACATTACTGCTTCTGCTACTGATGATGCTAAGAAGTGGGATGGTTGGGGTACAGCTTTGAAACCTGCTTTTGAACCTATTGTGGTTGGTCGTAAACCTTTGGTTGGGACTGTAGCAGAGAATATATTGCAGTATGGTACTGGTGGGCTAAACATTGATGCAACACGCATAAAATTATCAGAAACAGATGCGCTTCAAAATGGCGTAAAACATATAGAAAAAAAGTTAGATACTGGCAACGCTGATACCAAATGGGGATTTAAAGCAGTTGATAGAGAAGCTGGATTAGGTCGTTGGCCAGCAAACATTATCCTTGACGAACACACAGCCAAACTATTAGACGAACAGACAGGCACACTAACTTCAGGTGCTATGAACAGCATGACAAAAGGACATGACGAAGAAACTTTTAACACTTATGGCAAACAGTATGTTCGCAGAGTAGTAAATCAAGCAAGCAGTGGCGGTGCTTCTCGGTTTTTTTATGTTGCTAAAGCAAACAAGAAAGACCGTAATGAAGGCTTAGACGATCTGCCCGAAGTCAGACATGCTGACCGTAATGTTACTGACGGTGTTGGCGGAGATAATCCACGCAATAGAACGAATCAAGCTAAACAAAACTTTCATCCAACAGTAAAACCAACAGCTCTAATGCAGTATTTGGTTCGTTTGGTTACACCTGAAGGGGGAATAGTTTTAGACCCGTTTACAGGTTCTGGTTCAACAGGCAAAGCAGCTCTGTTAGAAGGCAAGCAATTTATAGGTATAGAACTAACCGAAGAATACTTGCCTATCATTGCTGGCAGACTGGCTCACGCAGCTAACACAATAGAAAAAGAAGAAGGAGATGATCTGTTTGCCAGTCTATGAATATAAGTGTGTCAATGAGCATACAGAAGTTGTTACAGTTTCTATAAAAGATGAAGTTCAAGTTCCTGAAAAGTGTGTCCAATGTGGCGAAGATTTGGTTAGACTATTTGGTACGCCATCTCTAAAGTTCAATGGGACTGGGTGGGGTAAGGATTAGAAAGGGAATGATGTTTGGTTTATCGTTGCGTTGGTTTGAACGTATTTTGGTTGTCGTAAATTTGGTTCTAATTATCGGTATTTTGATTTACTTTTTTGGTCAAATTTCGGTTGAAAATTGTTGGGACAAGTATGCGACTGAAGAGCAAGCTATAAGTCATTGTGAGCAGTAATGGGTAAGTTTAGGAAACCTTGCCTTGATTGTGGAGAGCTTACTTCCGGTTCTAACCGGTGTGAGAAACACGAAAATTTGGTTGTCAACTTGCATAACGCTAGACGGGCAGCAGTAAAAAAAGAGACGGGACAATATTCTGGTGATTATCGTAAAAGGGCTAAATTGGTTCGTGAAACAGCTTTGGTTTGTCATCTCTGTAATGGTGGCGGTAAGTTTGGTGATCCTTGGGTTGCTGATCATGCTAATCCAGGCGAATCTGGTTCTGATGCTTTACTGCTTCCGGCGCATAAAAGTTGTAATGAGAAGCGCGGCAATAAGCCGTTGATTTAAGTTTTGGTTATCTGGTTGTAAAATTTGGTTGTGATACCCAATACCAGATAGCCACGCCTAGCCCCCTATATACCTCTCGTATAGGGGGTTTTCGCGTTTATAACGGTTTTATAACGGTGTCCAGGTTTAGCGTGTTTTGTAGCTCACCGGAGCTTATTATTTTCTTGTAGCCAACACCGGCTACCAAAACAAAGGGAAACAAATGGAAATAATTTATGATCGTAATCGTGAAGGAGCTTGGGTTCTTTCTACTTTTATTGAAGATGAGTATTACAAAAAGGTATTTTACTTTTATACAAAAAAGGAAGCTACACAAGTATTTAGAAGCTATGTAAAGGGTGAGATCTAATGGAATACAGAATTCAACAGAAAGCTACTAACTGGTATGAAACTTTTGTAGAAGCTGACACTTTTGAAGAAGCTATAAATAAAATCGAAACTGATGAAAATGCTTCTGACTGGGAGCTGATTCTAGACACAACAGTTATGTTTGACGAATTTTGGGCGGAAGATGAAAACGGCGAAGAATTTGAAAAACAAAACGGAACAACTATTAGGCTAACTGATTTCCAGGTCAAACAAGTTTTACTGTGCATTGATCTTATGGAAAACACGCTAGAAGATCACACGCCAGAAGATTTGGCAGCTTTGAACATAGAGATAGATAAGTCTGCTTTGTTTGAGCTAGCTGAACAACTAGAAAAAGGGAAATGATGAGCAAGCTAACTAAAGATCAAACCTGGGAGCTACTAGAGATACACACTTTACTAGGTGATACAAATTCGGATAATGACGGTTACGGTTTCAACTTGCTAACTGAATTTATTGAAAGATACGGTTTTGCAACACAAGAAGAAAAGGGACAAAATGAAAGTGTATAAAGTCAGATTGAAGCATGATAAAGGATTTTTTACTTTGTTTCTTGCCGCAGATTCTACTGATGAAGCTATGAAAAGAGCATGCGATTTAGAGAAAGCTCCGCTAAATGCGGTCAGATCTGTTCGATTGGCTAAGAAGGGTGAATGGAATGAATGAAGAGCAAACTAGAGCTGCCCGAATAGTTTTAGATTATTTGGAAGAAAACAATAGCCACACTATTGGCAGATTGCTTACTTGGGATTTGTTTGGCGAAGAAGATCCTAAAAGGGATGAGCTTAGATACCGTACTTGGCTAGTTGCTAAACAATTTGAAGAAGCATATTACATGGAAGAGAGCAAACAAAAATGCAAATAAACATTATACGTTGTAATATGTGCGAAAAAGAATTTGACGATCTTTGGATTCGTGAATGTTCTGAATGTAAAACTGATTCATACTTAGTTCAAACTGTTGGTGAGCTTTGGATTGCACACTTGGCAACCGCTAATTACGATTTTTATCTAATGGCGGAAACTGAAGAAATAATGTGGGAAAAACTGGAAGCATCCTGGAAAGCTCACGCTGCCCGAACTGGGGCAACCTGGATTTGGGAAGATATCAAAGATAGTGTCTGGTATAACAAACAACATATAAACCTAACTTGGAAAAGGGGCTAAAAATGGCTAAAGCATTATGGGAAATTGGCAACGGTGAAGATCGATTTGTTTCTTGCGTTGATTGCGCTTATAAACACTTATCAAATTTATTTGACGAAGGGTTGATTACACCTAAACCGGTATTTGATGAAAACTATATTAGTGATTGCGAAAACTTTTGGGCTACTGAAGATTTTGTTGGCGAACACGCTGATTGTGAAGATTGCGCTAAATGTTCTAGCTGCAACATAAAGCTTGGCAAGTAATGAAGAAGAATGAGCAAGAAGAATTTTTACCTAGATGGCAAGATAATTTGCAACCTAAAAATAAAATAGCCGAAAATGTTATTGCCGTAACTTTAGTTATTTTACTTTTTATTTTTACGCTAGGAATTTTTACAAGTGTGCAACATATAGGCAACACAATAAAAGGGAGAAACTAATGCAAGATAATTGTTACGTTTATGGCGTTGGAGCTTGTGGATTCTTTGGTAGCGGTTCAAAACTGTATGACATGATTTGGGCAGATACTATTGTTGAAGCTATGTCTCAAATTCGGTCAGAGATTCCAGTTGGCGTTATCTCAATTCGTAAAGCGGTATTTGGTGAATTTGATTGCGATAACTTTACGCTTCAAGGGCATTATCCGCATACTGATAACTAAATAATCTGGTCAGATTTTGGTCAGATTTTGGTCAGATTTTGGTCTAAATCTGGTCTAGTTCTGGTTAGTTCCAGGTAGCTAACTGCCAAACATTCTATTTAGGCAGCTCAACCCTTCGCAAGCTCACGCCCCGAAGATCCAGGTTTAGGCATTAGCTCAAATTCTTAGCATATAAACGCCCCTAGACATGACAAATAAAGATAACGATATCGTAATAAATAAATAGCTGTAATCCTGGAATTTTGAAGCTCTAATCGTGTAGCTTGAATTCATGGCAACCGCCAAAAAGTAAACATAAAAAAAGGGTAATCATGTCAAAGAATCAAAAGTATTTGGAAACGCTTTATTTAGTAAAAGATCCGCAAGAAGTTTGGGGGACATACTGCCGCGAGTGTGCGGGCAAGTTAGGGGCAAGCTACGGGCTAGAATGGAACACTTATAAATTTATGGCGGAAAACATGCGTACGCCTAACGGTGTTTCACGCCCAGAAGGGGAAGAATGCGAACCGCTAGTTTTTGCCCCCGAAATTTTCGAATCAGATACGCCCCTAGGTTGTCAAGATTGTAATTTGTGGTTAGATGTATCTCTAAACGCTAACGCTATTGAATATATAAATGATCCGTTCAATGAATTTACAGCTTCCGCAAAGAAGCTACTATTAGGCAAAAACTAAAGAAGGGAAATAAAAGAATGTCTAAAAACACTAAAATCGTGCAACCTGGAACTAACTTATTCTTTGAAGGGCGGGCATGGCAAGATAAAACTTACGGTAATACTTACCATTCAGTAAGAATTTGGATAAATGGCGAAATCGTGGCAGTTGTACCGTTTAGATACGGTTACGAAAACGCGTACCAAACTTCCGCTATTGAAGCTCTAATCGAATTAGGTTACATGCCGCAAACTTTATTTCAGCATGGCGAAGATCGCCCTACTAGAGATTTTCCAATTTGGCAGATTGATCGCAAGCTTGAAACGGTAACTTATTCAGTCTTAACTTATGGCAAGAAGTCTGAACTTTGGAAGAAGGGCAACTAATGCAAGCGGGAGATGTCTATTTAGGTAACCCCGAAGGGTTAGAGCAATGGTCAGATTATCCGATAAAGATAAAGCTGATTAGAGAGATAACCGCCCCTTACAGCAATCAAGGGGATTGGGAAGCGGTTAGCTACTATATTCCGAAATGGTCTAAAACTTATGTTCAAGAATCGTGCCAAATTTGGACAGTTCAGCAAATAGCTGCAACTTTTCAAGTTCAAAATTTGGTCTAAATTTGGTCATAATCTGGTCAGAATCTGGTCAAGATCCGCCCTGGATCTGCCCAATACCCTAGGCGAGATCTGGAAGCTCACCCCCCGAAGCTCATAAGGCTAAGGGGGGTTTAGCTTTATCAGTTGTATCACACTAACACGCCTAGACACGACAAAAAAGAAGGGGAATATCTACCCGCTAAAGCTTAGGTTGAATCCTGGAGCGGTTGATTATACGGTTATGCTGCAAATATGCAACTTTATTAGATAACAATTTAGGGGGGTTATTGTTATAAAGATTTAGGGGGTTATAGGGGGGTATTGTGCAATAATCGAGATGTAGCTCAATCGGGAGCTACCTAAACAAAGGGTAAATTATGGAACAGTACCGTATTGAGATATTGGAAAACATTAGAACTGAAATATCCCCGCTTCTATGGGAAGAACTGCCAGAACTAACAAGGGAATTTTTTGGGGTATTTGGCAAAGTAAACCCTTGGAAACAGTACCCCGAATATTTGGGCGTAGAGCTAAACGATTATCAGCTAATTATCGGATTCGGAGATTCTAACCCCGATTATTGGGATGGAACTATTTTTTGGAGCATTTCCAAAGATTTTGCAACGGATAACTTTTATTCTGGCGAGATTCGCAACGGTAGCCCAAAATATATTCTTTGGGAGCTATTCGCAGATTTAGAAGAACAACTAAAGAAGGGGGCTAACTAATGTCATACCTAAAAGAACTAGCCCTATTGCTAACCTTGCTAGGAGCTTGGTATGCCCTAGTCTGGATTTTGTCCATACCAAACTAAACTGCTGCACAACCTGGATTTACCCCCCTAGAGCTAATTTAGGGGGGTTTATTCGTACATTCAAGATCAGAAATGAAAAGTTGCCCCCCTAAATACGCCCTATACGCCCGATACACGCCCTTACCCCCTAGAACATACAAACACCCCAACCCCCTTGAATTAGGCGATTCTGGGGCATTCTGAAGGGTCTATTTTATCGAACAACTGTTCGGGAGCGTTACCAAATTGTTATCTAAAACACTTGCATAAAGCTAACAAATATGCTAAGACACGACAAAAAAAAGAAGAAGCTCACGCCCTGGAACACTTAGCACATTAGAGTCAATAAATCAAGGGTTTATTTATAACGATTTTGCCCATAATTGTTACCTAAATAGTTACCCCCTAAACCTGGGTTGATGCAATAATCAAGGGGTGGCAACACCGCCACAAATAACAAAGGGTAAAAAATTGGACATAGATACATTAGACCGCAAGCTAACACAGTGGGCAGATAAGTTTTATATCTCCCCTTACACCACACGAAAAGATTCCGCTCTTATGATTCTTATTTTACAAGAAGCGGAAGCTGCAACTATTGAAGCTCACCTAAGGGAAGAATACGCTACCATTTTGCAGAACTTGAAGAAGAAGGGGAATAGGCGAATGGCAACTTTTCAATTTATTACTGGCGAACTTGTAACCGTAGAAGCGGATAACCTAGAAGAAGCGGAAGAACTGTTAGCCCTAGGCGATTACACATTCCAAGAAACTATTAGTGAATACCGCCCTAGTTCTGCCCCTTGCCCTAATCATGAAGGCAATTATGACTGCACCCCCTTTTGCTCTAAGTGTTATGGGGAGCAAGAACTACCCGCCATTAGAAGGCAAGGCGAAAACCGATAACACGCTGCAACTCCGCTAACCCCCGAAGCTCACGAAGCTAAGGGGGTTTAGCTTTACCCCGAAGCGTTGCGGATCATAAACAACACCCAAACCGCCCCCGCCTGGAATTTTACGATAGAGATACTTACCTAGGTAACATTTACCGAGGTAAATAAATCATTAGGGGGGTGGGTAAAATTCTGGCAACGGTTTTCAACCTGACAC
>Ga0209087_1000229_pt1 | contig 36589 bp, 38 predicted proteins | sample S_130805_EF_Meta_FD_187321 | JGI IMG/M metagenome (GOLD analysis project Ga0209087, IMG submission 187321) | Freshwater microbial communities from Lake Simoncouche, Canada to study carbon cycling - S_130805_EF_MetaG (SPAdes) (version 2) | ecosystem: Environmental > Aquatic > Freshwater > Lake ... | reverse complement strand
AGTGCATCGCGAGACTTCAATGGATCCGCAGCAAATTCAGCGGCAGTCGAAAGGAGCATCTCAACATCATCGCGAGATAAATCTTGCGTACGCAGTAGGTCCTTCATCACGAAATTGTATCGGCTGCCAGTATCCTTTGGCACATGGGTTTATTTTCACGCGGCACTCGAGGTCTCTCGCTTGATAGCGATACAGACCTACTTACGCGCCCAGAACTTGAAGATGATGAGGGCGGCCATGATCGATATGCGCACTACATCAAGAAAGAAAAAGTCGTCGAATCGGCAGTGACGGGTAAGGCGGTTCGTGCATTGTGTGGCAAGAAGTGGGTGCCATCTCACGATCCAGAGAAGTATCCAATCTGTCCTGCATGCAAAGCCATCTTCGAGTCGATGCCAGATAAATCGGCAAATAAAAAAGAATCGGAATGAAACGCTTTCCCGCGCTATCAATTCTTCTAGCGTTCCTCTTATTAGCTGCTCCACTACAGAACATTCAGAGCGCAGAAGCTGCTAATCCGCCTCGCAAAATTCTGACAGGGTGGCTTCCTTATTATTCGATGAAAACCTATTTACCGGCAGTTCTATCGAACGCGGATTTGATCAAAGAGATTATGCCGTTCTGGTACACACTTAAATATGATGGCAAGACGAAGAAGGCTGTGATTGCAGATGTTTACTCCAGCGCTAACCCCAGCGTTCCAATCGCAGAACCGCTAGCCGCACTTCGTAATGCAGGAATAACAATTATTCCAACTATTAGTGACGGCACAGACCAAATGGTTCTAGCAAATCTGATTGCAAAGCCGGTATCGCGCAAACAGGTTGTTGATTCAATTGTGGCGACAGTGGCTTCACAAAATTACGATGGAATTGATTTAGATTTTGAAGGCTTTGCATTTATCGATTCAAATACGACATGGAAGACGACCGCGCCTAACTGGGTTCTTTTTGTAAAAGAATTAAGTACAGCCCTACATGCACAGAAGAAAATTCTTTCCATCACTAGTCCTTATCAATTCAATCCAACAGAAGCGCAGAAGGGTTATTTCGTTTACTCATGGGCGCAGATCGCACCATCTATAGATCGCCTGCGCATCATGACTTACGACTACTCGACGTCACGTCCTGGACCGATTGGTCCCATTGCATGGACAGAGAAGACAGTTAAGTATGCAATTTCAATCATGCCCGCCTCCAAGGTGTATCTCGGGCTTCCTGGGTATGGAAAAGATTGGGTAACTAAGGTGGAAGGAGTGTGCCCATCGAACTTAGCAAAAATCATTACACCATCGGCAAAAGCTGGAACATTTCTTATGCGCGATGCCGCCAGTATCGCTGCTACATATGGTGCGGTGCCTACATATAACGAAACGTTTGCTGAAGTTACATTCTCATATAAACGTGATTACGCAGGGCAGACAAGTAGTGGGCTCTCCACAACCTGCACCGCAAGTCGAACTGCATGGCACCAAAATGCACAGAGCTATTCTCTGCGTACACAATTGGTGGCGAAGTATCAATTGGGTGGAGTTGCTCAGTGGGTCATAGGTCAAGAAGAACCTCTTGCAATGGTTGCAATTCGCGACGTTGCAACATCTATCGCACCAGCCCAACTCGAATCATCTCTCTCACTTTCGACCAATGAAGTCTCGTACGGTAATCCTGTAACTCTTTCCGGCCTGATCACACTCAAAGATAAATCACCGGTAGCTGGATTGGCTTTTAGCGTTGAAGGTAAATATCCAGATGGTTCGACTCGAACGTTGACCACCGGTACAACTGGTGTTGATGGAAGCTATTTAATTCCAATGCTTATTGGAAAGTCTGCCTCACTTCGTGTCCTCACCGAATCTTCATGGGAACGGGAAGCATCAGCAACACCAGCGCTCACACTTACTGTTGCGCGAAATCTCATTATGACTCCGCCAACATCAATCAAGAGTGGTCTTGCATTTACGATTTCTGGCATCGTCTTACCTCGTACAGCAGGCGTGACAGTAACTCTGGCGACAACTTCAGGGAAAATTATCGGTCAGGCTGCGACCACAGATGCACAAGGAGCATTTACGATTATCGTTCCTGCCCAGGCTCGCAGTATTGCTACCTATCAAATTACAGTCGGAGCAGATGCGACGTGGCCTGTTCTAGCAAGCGATGCGTTCTCTATCATTATCCGATGATGGTTAAGACAACAACGAAAATCGAAGAAGAGATCAAAGCGATCTTCTCTGACAATACTCCGTGGGTCACCATCGTCTGGGATGACCCCGTTAACTTGATGACCTATGTAACGTATGTATTGATGGAACTCTTTGGCTATCCGCGCGAAAAAGCGCATGAACTCATGATGAAAGTGCACACGGAAGGCAAAGCTGTCGTATCTACTGGATCTCGCGAAGAGATGGAGCACGATGTCGCTCGGCTTCATGAATATGGGTTGTGGGCCACTCTTCAACGTGGAGATCAAGGGATATGAGTACCGAAAAAGGATTTCATCGCCACGGTAGTAATTCCTACATCGCCGAGTTCGCACAGAGTGAACGAGAAGTATTACTTAATCTCATTGAACAACTCATCGAATTACTTGCAGAGCGCGTAGATCACGATCATGAAGATCCACTCGCGGCAATGGTGGGGATTACTTCACATGATTCGCCCCCTGAAGATGAGGTGTTACGTCGACTACTTCCCAATGCATATGCTGATGAAGTCGATGCCAGTGAATTTAGACGTTATACGGAATCAACCTTAAGAGGCAAGAAGCAGGCACATGCAATGTCTATGCGGATGTATCTCAAGAGCGCCGATGATGGAATCGTTGATCTTGATCACGACAGTGCAAATGCGTGGTTAGGTGCGATTAATGACATTCGTTTAGCTCTCGGTGTTCGACTTAATGTTCAAGAAAATACTTCTGAATTTCTCGAGCTACTCTCACCCGATGATCCGCTACGTGGTGTCTATTCTGTATATACATGGCTGGGGTGGCTACAAGAATCTCTGCTCTCTTCGCTGATGGATGAATGAGACTGTAGGATCTACTCATGCTTGAAATTTCTCAAACTTTTGTTGACGCAATTGTTTCTCAATCACGTCAGGAATATCCTGACGAATGTTGTGGAGTAATTCTTGGTCCAGAAGGTTCGGATAAGGCTCAACGTTTAAAACCAATGGTGAATGCTGCTCACAGCCCAACTTTCTATGAATTTGATCCTAAAGATTTACTCGCTCTCTACCGCGAAGTCGATGACAATGATGAAGAGATCGTTGTTATCTACCACTCACATACAGAGACAGAAGCAAGACCTTCTCGCACAGATATTGCCTACGCTGGCGAGCCAGGTGCTCACTATGTGCTGGTCTCTAGTCGCGAAGAGATTGCACCTGCAATTGAATTTCGTTCTTTTCGCATTATTGATGGTGTAGTTACTGAGGAAGAAGTTTCAATTACCGAATAATCGATTTCTTAGCCATAATAAGCGCTATGAGCATTGATATTCGTATTCCCACCATTCTTCGTCCGTACACCAAGGATCAGAAGAGTGTTCAAGCTGAAGGTGCCACCCTTGGCGCGCTGATTGCTGATCTCGATGCGAACTATCCAGGTATTGGTGAGCGCTTGCTCGAAAATGGTGCGCTGCGCAGATTCATTAACGTCTACATCAATGATGAAGATGTTCGTTTCCTCGGCGGCCTTGATGCGCAGGTTAAAGATGGAGATTCTGTAACAATTTTGCCCGCAGTCGCCGGCGGTTAATTACATGGCACGCTTTGATTCACTTGCCGATTCTGTAGGTCATACACCTCTGATCGGACTTCCCACACTTTCACCATCTCCCACAGTTCGTTTATGGGCAAAGATGGAAGATCGCAATCCGACAGGTTCAATTAAAGATCGCACAGCGCTCTCAATGCTTGATGCAGCAGAGCTCAGTGGTCAATTAAAACCTGGTGCGACAATTCTTGAACCAACCAGCGGAAATACCGGAATCTCACTTGCTATGGCGGCGAAGGTTCGTGGTTATCGACTTATCTGCGTGATGCCTGAAAATACAAGCCCAGAGCGTAGACAGCTCCTTGAAATGTGGGGCGCAGAAATAATTTCTTCTCCCGCAGCCGGTGGATCTAATGAAGCTGTTCGTGTTGCGAAGGAATTAGCTGCAGAAAATCCAGAGTGGGTATTTCTCTATCAATATGGAAATCCTGCAAATACTGCAGCGCATTACAACTCAACTGGCCCAGAAATTTTCGAAGATCTTCCAACAATTACACACTTTGTCGCTGGCCTTGGGACAACAGGAACACTCATGGGTGCTGGACGCTATCTTCGAGAGAAGAATCCGGATATTCAAATTATTGCCGCAGAACCTCGCTACGGTGAAGTGGTTTACGGATTGAGAAATATTGATGAAGGATTTATTCCAGAACTCTATGATGCCTCGGTTCTCACTCGTAGATTCTCGGTGGGTGCCGAAGATTCTGTTCGTCGCGTTCGTGAACTTCTGGAAGTTGAAGGAATTTTTGCTGGAATCTCAACGGGTGCAATTCTTCACGCAGCTATTGCTTTAGCTAATGAGGCAGTGCGCGATGGAAAGAACGCCGATATAGCCTTTATCGTCTGCGATGGGGGATGGAAATATCTCTCAACCGGCGTGTATGGATCACAGGTGGATGAAGCTACAGAAGGTTTAGACGATACTCTTTGGGCATGAGCTCGGCACCAATTGGCATCTTCGATTCCGGAGTTGGCGGATTAACTGTTGCACGAGCAATTTTGGATCAGCTACCCAATGAATCCACCATCTATATCGGTGACACTGCACGCGGACCATATGGACCTCGTCCGCTAGCAGAAGTTCGAGATTTCTCTCTCGAGACAATTGATTTTCTCATTGGCCAAGGTGTCAAAGCTGTTGTCATTGCATGTAATACAGCGAGTGCTGCAATGCTTCGTGATGCACGCGAGCGTTACTCAGTTCCAGTCATTGAAGTTATCCAGCCTGCAGTTCGTCGCGCCGTTGCTGCAACACGATCTGGCCGCATTGGTGTCATTGGTACGGCAACAACGATCGAATCACGCGCCTACCTCGATGCATTTGCCGCAGCGCCACATCTTGAAATTACAGATGTCGCCTGCCCAGTCTTTGTGGAATTTGTTGAACGTGGAGAAACTTCAGGTCCAGCAATCACTGAAATTGCACGTACATATTTGAAGCCGATTATCGATGCCGATGTCGACACCCTTGTCTTAGGGTGCACGCACTACCCTCTCCTGACTGGCGTGATCTCTTACGTTGTTGGTAACGGTGTTTCACTCGTTTCTAGCGCTGAAGAGACTGCAAAAGATCTCTACCGAACCTTGGTCGAGACAGATCAACTCAGAAGTGCCACCGCCGGCCCAGCTGAGCATCAATTCCTTGCAACAGGGGATGCCAAGAGCTTTGAGAACTTGGCGCGCAGATTCCTTGGGCCAGAAGTTGGTCACGTACGCCACCAAGACCTTTAACATCCACCAATATAAAACCGATACATAACGATAAAAGAGGAATACATGACACGCATCGACGGACGAACCAATAAAGATCTTCGCGACATCAAGATCACTCGCGGGTGGTTAGATCATGCAGAAGGTTCAGTTCTGGTCGAATTCGGCAAGACTCGTGTTCTCTGCGTTGCTTCATTTACTCCTGGTGTTCCACGTTGGCTTAAGGATTCAGGTAAAGGTTGGGTAACTTCAGAATATTCAATGTTGCCGCGTGCAACTCACACACGTTCTGACCGAGAGTCAGTCAAAGGAAAACTCGGTGGTCGCACACAGGAGATTTCACGACTCATCGGTCGCTCACTTCGTGGCATCGTAGATGTTGCTCAACTTGGGGAAAATACAATTGTTATCGATTGCGATGTCCTACAAGCAGATGGTGGAACACGTACCGCTGCAATCACCGGTGCATATGTCGCACTCGCTGATGCAATTAATTGGGCTCAGAAGAAGGGGCACATTAAGGCTGGTGCGAAACCACTCGCAGATTCAGTAGCTGCCGTGAGTGTGGGGATTGTTGATGGCGTTCCGATGCTCGATCTTTGTTACGAAGAAGATGTTCGTGCTGAGACAGATATGAATGTTGTCTGCAGTGGCGATGGTCGATTTATCGAAGTACAGGGCACTGCCGAGGGCGCACCTTTTGATCGCACGCTTCTTGATTCGCTTCTAGATCTTGCACTCGCTGGATGTGCCGATCTCACCGCAATGCAGAATAACGCTCTCGCAAAGTAGCCGTAGAAGCTATGAAAAAACTTCTCCTTGCTACGCGCAATAAGGGAAAGATCGAAGAGTTTCATCGCATTCTTGAAGAGATCGCACCTGGTGAAATCGAACTGGTTGGACTCGATCAATTTCCTGACCTTGCTGATGTCGAAGAGACTGGCGCTACATTTGAAGAGAACGCTCTTCTCAAAGCTCGTCAGATGTCTGCAGCAACTGGACTTCCTGCAATCGCAGATGACAGTGGATTATGTGTCGATGCCCTCGGTGGAGATCCAGGAATATTCTCTGCTCGATGGTCTGGCGTGCACGGAGATGATGAAGCGAATCTGCTTAAAGTCCTAGATCAAGTCAAGGATGTTCCCGACGCTGATCGCACTGCATATTTCATCTGCGTCGCAGCTCTTGTGCTTGCCGACGGAGCGAGCCACTGTGAAGAGGGAAGATTCCAAGGCCGGCTTCTGCATCACCCAGTGGGTGAGAACGGTTTTGGCTATGACCCGATTTTCTCCCCCGATGGATATTCCATCTCAAGTGCGCAGATGAGTGCCGCCGATAAGGATGCAATTAGCCATCGTGGAAAAGCTCTTCGAGCAATCGCCCCGCATGTAAGAAAAATGGTGGCCGAGCTAGGCTAAACTTGGCTCACCCGAAGCAAGGAGTGATTGTGGCCGTCAAGAAGAAACCTGCTGCCAAGAAGGCAGCCGTAAAGAAGAGCGCAGCGAAGAAGACTGTCGCCAAGAAAAAGACAGCGAAGAAGGCTGTTGCAAAGAAGACTATTAAGAAGTCGGCAGTGAAGAAATCTGCTGTGAAGAAGAGTGCTGCTAAGAAGACAGTGAAGAAGTCGGCAGTTAAGAAATCTGTTGCCAAGAAGGCAGTGAAGAAGTCCGCTACAAAGAAGCGTGCAACATCTGCATCCTCTGTAGTGATTCCACCAGTTCCATCTTCATCATCTCTTGGTGCAGCACGCGTGGATGTCTCATCAACACCAAAACCTGCCTCAACGAGCGCTGGCGCTTCAGCAAAGCCTTCAACATCATCTGCTCCTAAGCAAGGCGCTTCTGGCAAGGTACTTGCAGCGATCATTGTAGGAATCATTCTTCTTGCGGTAGTTGTTGTTACTCGCCCAGATAATGGTGGCGATGATGCAATGCCTGCACCAACTGCCTCAGCATCAGCAATGCCATCTGAAGCACCAAGTGCAGAGCCGACAACCGAAGCTACATCTGAACCAGTTGCAGTTGTTGAAGCACCAAAGGCAATTGGAAATTGGAAAGATGCAGCAAAGTCTGTGATGACAATTTCTTGGAAGGCTCCAGCAGCTACTGCCGGACTTACAGGATATAAAGTTGAAGTTCGCGTTAATCGCGGAGAGTGGGCAGTGAAGTCTGAAGTTCCTGCCGATCAACTTTCAATTGATTTCTCAAAGACAGATTCAATGGGTGAGACAGCATTCCGCGTTTCATCAGTTTATTCCGATGGACAAGAAGCAGTCGGAAACACCTTCGGCTTCGCAGGTGTCTTTGGGTAAAAAGTTTTAATTAAAAAACCCGCATCGAACATGGTGCGGGTTTTTTATTTGAGCGCCTCATCGATTGCCATAACGTAGGCGCTGACTCCTGTGGGGATTAAGTGCACGCCATCAGGAGCAAAGTATTCAGGATGTCCATCTGAGATGGCATTCCAATCGACAACCTTCACATTTGAGAATTGCCCAGCAAGTTCTGCGATGAGCTCATTATTTACATCGCGATAAGGTCTTGGAACTGCAGTATTTACAACAATAACTTTCGAGCTCTCCTTAACAAGCTCAAAGATTGCTCGCACAGTTTCTTCAGTAAGGAGATCGTTATTTCCCAAATCCATCACAACGGTAGATCCTGCAGCCTTTTCGAGGTCTCGACTCATCTCCTGAAGCAGCTCAGGGGCAGCGCGGCCGACGCGAGCATTGACGACAAGTAGTGGGCGTATCTCTGCAATCGCAGATCGAATACCGAGAATTACTGAGTCTCCAGTAAGCCAAATCGTCTCTGCGCGATCTGAGATTTCCGGAACTGGTGGAGTGATCTCGGGTTCACTTTGAAGCGATTCTTGAAACTCTTGTGCGACGCGATTACTTGATACCACTGCGACAGATGAAAGAGCCGAGAGTGATAAGACAAGTACCGAGATAGAGGAGATGACTGCAATTTTCTGTCGTTTACGCACAGGCGCTGTTCGGTATTTCATTCCTTTAAACCAATATTCGACCTTGCCACTGCGGATAGGTAGCTCAACAAGTTTGAGAGAGATATCAGCTAGTGCAAGGACAACCAAAATACGTAGAGCGATCAGTGCCCAATCTTCTCCATCTATATCTACGCGTGGTCGCGTAATCTGAAAGACGACCCAGTGCCATAAGTAGATTGCATAAGATCTTTCACCGATCCAAAGTAGTAGTCGGTTCTGCAAGATCGGTGCAAAGCGAGATGCTGGATGAACAATAGAAGTAATAATTGCTGCACCAAAAACAGCCGCTAATGGAAAAGCAATTTTGTATGCAGTGGGAGAGCTCTCATCAATGAGAAGGAATGATCCAAGGATTCCGACTAAGCCAAAGACTCCGATGAAATCGATAAAGTTTTGCGCCTTATTACTTACTTCGCTCTTGAAATTTTGTGGAATCCAACTGACCGCAAGTGCTGCTCCAAGAAAGAGGCCGATGCTGTGGGTATCTGTGCCAAAGTAAATGTGGCTCACTGTGCTTGATGCATCAAGCTGGAGAGAAACTAAGAAGAGCGCGGTACCTGAAAAGAGTGCAATAGCCAGTGCGGCAATAGGAATTACTTTCTTGCCAAAGCGCTTAAGAATAATAAGTAGGAGCACTGGCCAGATGAGATAGAACTGGGTCTCAACGGCGAGTGACCACGTGTGCTGTAAGAGCGGCGGGCGGCCGATAGCTTCGAAGTAATCCTGTTCTTTAACAACAAGCCACCAATTCATCAGACCTGAAATTGAGAATGGGGTATCCGTAATGAATCTTTTGACTGAATCTTGGGCCCAGATACTGATGTAAAAAGCAGTTACTACAATCATAAAAACTAGTGGCGGTAGCAATCGTCGCGCACGAGCTTTATAGAATCCTCGCAGGTCTAAGCCATCACTTCGCGCGATTGAATCCAGTAGTAATCGAGTAATCACATAACCTGAGATAACAAAGAAGAGATCAACTCCGAGAAATCCACCAGGTATCCATTGAAATCCTAAGTGATAAAAAATAACTGCAGTAACTGCGATTGCACGCAATCCATCAATGGCAGGGATATGTTGGATACCGCGCTTGGTAGCCATAAGAATTAACGACGCTTAGCTGGAGTTTTCTTTGCACTCTTCTTTGGAGCGCTCTTCTTCCTTGGCGCTTCAAGTGCTGGCTTGGTCCGCTGGCTGACAACTTTCTTTGGTACTTGTGGCAGCAAACCACCGTCAGTTGATAAATTCTCACTGACTTTTTTCTGCAGATCATTGAGGCGAGCAAAGGCAGTCTCAAGACTTGAGCGACCTTGCGCAATAGCATTTTCTGCCGCATGAAGAGATTGGGTTTGAATGCGATTAAGTCGCTCAGCTTCTGACATTACTTGGCTCAACCACTGGCGATAGGCAACAACTTCATCCTGGGCTTCAGAGATCATTCGCTCACCTTCACGGCGGGCAGCCAGTGCTAAGGCAGAGACTTCACGTCGCTTCTCTTCAAAGATTGCATCAGCATCTGTTGTTGCTTGAGAAAGAATGTCCTGTGCTTCGCTCTCAGCGGTAGTGATGTATTTGCGACCACGAGATTCTGCGCCAGATAAAAGTGCGCGAGCTTTACTCTCTGCAGCCTCAAGTGCTTCGCGAGCAGTTTTACTTGCTTCGCTGACAACGCGCTCAGAGGAAGAGAATGCTTTCTGTTCACGAGCTTGTGCAGATTTGATCATGCTCATAGCTGTCTCTGTGGCCAAGATTTCAAACTCTTCTTTGCTCAGAGATGTGATGTCACGGCGCGAGCGCAGGTCAGATAGCTGTGCTTCAAGTTCGCGAATACGATCGACAGAGTTCTGCGTCGTCGTTTCGCCTTCTTTGAAACCTACCCAGTTAAGGAAGGTGCTCTTCTCATTTGCCATGGCCATAGATTAGGGCACCAATGGAGATCTCCAAAAGTGCGTCAGGGTGATATCTGAGCGTGATAAGCAGCGCGATAAGCAGCGCCAGACGGGGCTAATCGCGGTAGATGGCGAAGGAGATTGCCAGGTATTGAGAGATCCAGGCAGCCAGCACGAAGATATGAAAGAGCTCATGGAAGCCGAAATATTTGGCATTGGTCCCTGGTTTTTTGAGGGCATAGAAGATCGCACCTACTGAGTAGAGCAGGCCGCCAATCAGGATTGGAATCAGTACCCACAAGCCACCCTCTTTATAGAGCTGGGGAGTGTAGAAAACTGCGACCCAGCCAAGAGCGAGATAGTTAATGACATAGAGCCAGCGCGGTGCGCCTAGCCAGAAAATTCGCATCGCTACTCCGAGGATGGCGCCGATCCAGACAACGCTTAAGCAGATGGTTCGATCGGTGCCTTCCAGCAAGGTCATTGCAAAAGGTGTGTAGGAACCTGCGATCAAGAGATTGATATTTGCGTGATCCCATCTGCGCCAAATCTTCTTCTTCGCAGGCGTCCAAGGGACTCGGTGATAAATAGCAGAGACGCTAAAGAGTGTGATTGCCGTGAGCGAATAGAGAGCGACGGCAAATTTCAACGACTCCTTACTCAGAATAAAGAGTACGAGCGAGGCAATAACAACGACCGGCGTAGCTCCTAGGTGAAACCAGCCACGTAATTTAGGAGGTTCGATCGCGGGTTTCTCTAACGGGGTGGTGGCCATGGATCCAACAGTAGATGGTCTGGACCGGGATGCGATGGTCATGCGAGCGGATCTAGCCCGCGCAAGGGCACGTCTGACATGGCATACGGGATCAGGTGGCAGCCCTAGATCTGAGCGTGTTATAGAAAAATAGTCTAGATTTTTTTAGAAAAAGTGTCGCTTGAAGCGTGCAAATCACTCGCAAAAGGTTCAGAATCTTACCTATCGACTAACGGTGAGGTTCCTCGAGGACGGCACCGTCGCAGCGATTTCTCGGGCCGCCCGGTCCGCGAAGTTCAACAAAACGCCCATGGAGGTTGTTTTAGATGGTAACTCTCAACCCAGATCAATGGAATCTTGTCTATAACGTATTCTCGTTTGGACTCATTTCCATGCTCGCATGCACTGTGTACACACTTGTTTCACAGTCACGCGTATTGCCTAAGTACCGCAATGCTCTCGTAATGTCATCGATGGTTACATTCATCGCTGGCTACCACTACTGGAGAATTTTCAACTCATTCAACGAAGCAACAGCAGCAGGAGGCACAGCAGTAAATCTTTCAGGTGAGCCAGGTTCATTCAACGAGGCATACCGCTACGTTGACTGGCTACTCACAGTGCCACTACTTCTAGTTGAAGTAATTGCAGTACTTGCCCTTGCAAAGGCTGCTTCAAAGTCACTAATCATGCGCCTTGTTCCAGCATCAGCTGCGATGATCGCACTTGGATACCCAGGTGAAATCTCAACTGAGCAGGGTACACAGATCATGTACGGTGTGCTTTCGACAATTCCATTCATCTACATTCTTTACGTACTCTTCGTAGAGCTCGGAAAGTCACTTGGTAATCAGCCAGCAGGCGTTGCAGACTCTGTAAAGAATCTACGCTACCTACTTATCGCAACATGGGGCGTTTACCCAATCGCTTACTGCTTCAACGTGTGGGGCGATGCTTCATCTGATTCATTCGTGGCAATTCAGCTCGGATACACAATCGCAGACATTTTGGCGAAGTGCGTATTCGGTCTCACAATCCTCAAGATTGCACGCATGAAGTCACATGCAGAAGGAATGGCTGCAGATCACTAATCTGCCGCACTTCTAAAGTAATTAGAAGTAAGGGTGGGCGCGAAAGCGCTCACCCTTACTTTTTTTATGCTTTAAATATAAGATCCGACAATGACTACACATCGCTCACCAATATTTGCCCTCTCAGATTCTTACGTTGAAAAATCAGCGCGCTTGAGCCCAATGGCCTCAACGTATTTAGGAATCACTGACCTCAACGATCAGCTCGATGATTTTTCAATTGCGGGTCGCGCCGTTGAAGCAGATCTGACACGAGCAACACTGGCAGAACTTAATAAGCTCGAGCCAATTGATGAGATCGATCGCGTAGCTAAATCTGTAATGCAGGAGCGCCTGACTTCAAGCCTTCAACTCCACGATTCTTTTGAATCACATATTAATTTCAACGTTCTTACATCTCCACCTGCTGATATTCGCCAAGTCTTTGAGATGATGCCAAAAGAGAGCGCTGCAGATTTCGAAAACATTGCAAAGCGTCTTCTCGCAGTCGATAAGGCACACCTCAGTTGGATTTCAACGATTGATACGATGGCAAAGAAGGGTAAGACTGTTGCACAACGCCAGATTGATGGCATTGCAAAGCAGTTAGAGAGTTATGCCAATGGCGGATATGCCGCAATGGCAAAGAACTTTGATGCGGATGGAAAGTATCCAGCGGTACATGAAGCAGCAAAGTCTGCCGCCGCATCTTCTGCAGAGACTGCTAAATATCTTCGTGGAACATATATGGGACTTGCTACACCGAATGATGCAGTCGGTGCAGAGCGCTATGCAGTCTGGGCGCGTTACTACACTGGTGCAGATCTTGATCTTCGTGCAACGTACGAGTGGGGTCTTGCCGATCTTGCTCAGATTACAGAGCGTATGTGGAAGGTTGCTGCACAGATTAAGCCTGATGCAAAGACCTTGCGCGAAGTTGCTGACTATCTAGATTACGCACCTGAATACAAGATTCATGGAAAAGATGCGATTATCAAGAAGCTCCTTGATTTCACACAAACGGCTGTTACTCAGCTAGATGGCACTCACTTCGACATTGATGATCGAATGAAATTCTGCGATGCGCGAATAGCCCCTGAAGGCAGTGCATCAGCGCCGTATTACATGTCTCCCAGTGAAGATATGTCACGCCCCGGAACTACGTGGCTTCCACTTCTCGGAAAAGACGAAGTCAGTTGGTGGCATCTTGCATCAACCTGGTATCACGAAGCAGTCCCAGGACATCATTTGCAGGTTGCAACATCAGTTCTCGAGCGCGATCGTCTCTCTCGCTTCCAACGCTTTGGTGCATGGATCAGCGGATACGGAGAAGGTTGGGCGCTCTATGCAGAGCGCTTCATGGATGACCTCGGCGCATTCGATGAACCAGGTATTGAGATGGGCTTCCTTTCAGCGCAAGCACTTCGTGCAACTCGCATCGTCATCGATATTGGAATGCACCTTGGTTACACCGATGAAAACGGTCGCGTATGGGATGCAGTCTCTGGTCGCGAGGCGCTTATGAATAAAGCACTTCTTGATGAGCATCACGCAACAAGTGAGACCGATCGTTACCTTGGATGGCCAGGGCAGGCGATCTCTTACAAGGTAGGAGAGCGCGAATGGATTGCTGCTCGTGAAAATGCAAAGAAGCGCTTGGGTAGCGAATTCTCATTGAAGAGATTCCACGCACATGCGTTAAAAATTGGACCAATGGGTCTTGATACTTTTGGACAAGAGCTTGCACTCTGGGATGGAAAATAATGAACCAGGCGATGCGTAACAATTACCGCATGGGAGGCTATCTGCTTCTCGCGGTCGGATTGATTAATTGGCGATATCAAAATGAGGATGCGGGAATTGCATCCCGTTCACTCCTGATCGCGATTCCAGGTGTCATCATCATCGCGATGACATTTATCAAGCCGTTGGATAAATTCCTCGCAAGCCGAGCGGGTATGTCAGTTGTAACCGTTGTCGGTGCCGCTTTGGTGGGGCTCTCACTCCTTAACTGAAGTATTCTTTCGGGTATGACTCTTCCTGATTCCACATCTTCCTCCAAGCCGAGCGTTCTCTTTGTCTGCGTGCATAACGCAGGTCGTTCTCAGATGGCTGCAGGATTTATGACTCACTTAGGACAAGGTCGCGTCGAAGTTCTATCTGCTGGATCTGCACCAAAGGATTCAATTAATCCTGTCGCGGTAGCAGCGATGGCTGAAGTTGGCATTGATATTTCACGGAACTCACCAAAAGTTCTTACCCCCGAAGCGGTGCAGCAATCAGATGCAGTTGTCACAATGGGTTGCGGAGATGCGTGTCCCTACTACCCAGGCAAGCGCTATGAAGATTGGGTTTTAGAAGATCCGGCTGGGCAAGGAATTGAGAGTGTGCGAGCAATTCGTGATGGCATCAAGGTGCGGGTCGAGACTTTGCTTGCAGAGTTGTTAGCCTAAGCAGATGAAGCTCCGCGCCCACTTTGCCGAATATCTAGGTACAGCTCTTATCACCGCCACCGTCATCGGTTCTGGAATCATGGCGCAGGTTCTTACTCGCGATGTTCTTCTTCAATTATTTGTTAATACTTTTGCCACAGTCTTAATCCTTGCCCTTGCGATTTGGTTACTCGCACCAGTCAGCGGTGCATATTTCAATCCGGCTGTTCTCTTGGTTGCATTCCTCCGTAGAGAGTTATCTGCACTCCACCTGCTTACATTCACGCTCGTACAGGTGGCAGGGGCTGCATCCGGAGCGATCATGGCTCACGCACTCTTTAATCGCGCACTGATAGATCCATCGACTACTACTCGTGATGGAAGCTGGCTATTTCTTAGTGAAGTCGTAGCAACTGCTGGATTGATTGCAACGATCTTTATCGCCAAAAATCAAGGCCGCGGCGAAAACGCATTCTGGCTCGTTCCATTATGGATTGGTGGAGCCTACGTATTCACATCTTCAACAAGTTTTGCCAATCCTGCGATTACCTTAGGGCGATCGCTGACAGATTCTTTTGCTGGAATAGCAATTGCTTCAGTGCCAGTATTTATCGCTGCACAACTTCTAGGTGCAATCCTTGGCCACTTCATCGCAGAAGTTCTTGTTAAGCGAGAGCCTGAATTAAACGCCTCTTAATTACTTCTAAATTGGATATCTTGCTTCTTCATCTCTGCCACAAGAATTCTTATGACATTGGGACCGATCCCATGGACTTCCTTAAGCGCTTTGAGTGAGGCTTTGCGAAGATCAGGAAGTGCGTAAAAACCTTCATCGATCAGTGCTCGTCGAGCTGGTGCGCTAATTCCTAGCGCGACCCATTCTTGATCGACTTCTGAATACGGATCGGGTGCAACTTCGCCTCGTGTATCAACGGACTTGCTTGCACTTTTCTCTGCACGACGTTCGGCGGCAGCTTTCATCGCCTCTGATTGCAATTTCTTAACTTTGGCTCGCGATGGTTTAGCCATGTTGGTTACCTCGCCTCACTCACCATCTACGAGTGGTTCTTGTTGTACTGGTGCGGGAGGCGGGACTTGAACCCGCACGTCCGAAGACACAGGTTCCTAAGACCTGCGTGTCTGCCATTTCACCACTCCCGCAAAAGAGTGTTGCTACTTCTCTCTAAGTGTCCGTCTAGTGTCACAGAAACGTTATTTATTTCCTGTGGCTATTGCCCTAGGTTACGGGTAAGTTCGCCTTTGTTCCAAACCCAGTTCCAAACCCAGTTCCACACCGATAACAGCGCTCCACAAGACACCGGGAGAAGACCATGTCAGTTACACCAACCCCAGCAGATAAATTCACCTTCGGACTCTGGACCGTCGGTTGGCAGGCGCGTGATCCCTTCGGAGACCCTACTCGTGGACCGCTAGACCCAGTTCGCACCGTTAATGAGCTTGCAGCACGCGGGGCATATGGAGTTACCTTTCACGACGATGACTTAATTCCTTTTGGTAGCGATGACGCATCTCGTAAGGGCCACATCGATCGCTTTAAGAAGGCACTTGCAGATACCGGAATGAAAGTTCCGATGGCGACAACAAACCTCTTCTCACACCCAGTATTTAAAGATGGTGCATTCACATCTAATGACCGCGATATCCGTCGTTATGCGATCCGTAAAGTGATGCGCAATATTGAACTTGCCGTTGAACTTGGCGCAGAGACCTATGTATGTTGGGGCGGACGCGAAGGCGCAGAATCTGATGGCGCAAAGGATGCCTACGTTGCTCTCGATCGATTCCGTGAAGCATTTAATATCCTCGGTGAATTTGTCACCGACAACGGTTACAAGATTAAGTTTGCAATTGAACCAAAGCCAAATGAGCCACGCGGAGATATCTTCTTGCCAACAATTGGCCATGCGCTCGCATTTATTAACTCACTTGATCGTCCAGAACTTGTTGGCGTTAATCCAGAAGTTGGACACGAACAGATGGCCGGTCTTAACTTTGTTCACGGAATTGCACAAGCGCTCTGGCACGGAAAGCTATTCCATATCGATCTCAATGGTCAGCACGGTCCAAAGTACGATCAGGATCTCGTCTTCGGCCATGGCGATCTCAAGTCAGCCTTCTTCCTTGTTGATCTACTTGAGAGCCATAAGTACTCAGGTCCAAAGCACTTTGATTACAAGCCATCTCGCACAGAAAGCGATAAGGGCGTATGGGAATCTGCGACCGCAAATATGCGCACCTACTTACTTCTCAAGGAGCGCGCACTTGCCTTCCGTAGCGACCCACGCGTGATCGCTGCGATGAAGGAATCAAATATCCCAGGACTTACCGAGCCAACTCTTAAAGCTGGCGAGACATGGAAGTCACTGACAGAGCCTGAAGCCTTTGATGTAGAAGCAGCTGGCGCACGTGGGTATCACTACGAAGCGCTAGATCAACTTGCTCTCGAGCACCTCATGGGAGTGAAGGGCTAAACCCTTCTCTCATGCGCTTTACCAACGGTTTCTGGCTCCTTCGCGAAGGTGTACGCGCTTACTACGGTAAGACTGCCCATCGCATCGATCGCACTGATTCCGAACTCACGATCTATGCACCGAGCAAAGTAATTGCAGATCGCGGAGATACTCTCAACATTCCGTTGATTACAACTCGCCTACATTCACCGATGGCCAACATCATCGGAATGAAAGTGACTCACCATGAAGGTGGTGTTGATCGCGGACCTCACTTTGAATTAGCGGGGGATTCAAGTACACCTCAGCTTTCTCAAGATGGCAGCCATTATTCGATTAAGAATGCCGACTTAACTGCATCAATCACGCAAGGTGAAGCCTTTCATCTAGATATCAGTGCAGAAGGAAAACACCTGACGCGCATCGCCGATAAAGGAATCGCTTGGATGAACCACAACGGCGATCCCTATATCAATATTCAACTTAACTTAGCTGTGGGTGAATTGGTCTATGGACTTGGTGAGCACTTCACTCCCTTTGTAAAAAATGGCCAAGTAATTGAAATCTGGAATGAAGATGGCGGCACCGCATCCGAGCAAGCCTATAAAAATATTCCTTTCTATCTGACGAACCGTGGCTATGGAGTATTTATCAATCACACTGGCAAAGTCAGCCTTGAGATTGGCACCGAAGTGGTCGATAAAGTTCAGATATCTGTGCCAGGTGAAGAGCTCGAAATCTTCTTTATCTACGGCAAAAATCCACGTGAAATAATTAAGCGATACACAGACTTCTTAGGAAAGCCTGCCAAGGTCCCTGATTGGTCCTTCGGACTCTGGCTCTCGACCTCATTTACAACTAATTACGATGAAGCAACCGTTAACTCATTCCTTGATGGCATGGCAGAACGAGAGATCCCGGTGAGCGCATTTCACTTCGACTGTTTCTGGATGAAGGAATTTAGTTGGAGTGATTTTGAATGGGATAGCGCTGTATTTCCTGATCCTGCAGGGTTGATCAAGCGTCTGCACGAGAAGGGTTATCGCGTCTGCGTCTGGACTAACCCTTACATCGCGCAGATGTCCTCACTCTTTGCTGAAGCTAAGGAGAAGGGCTACCTGATAAAGCGCCACGATGGCAGCGTATGGCAGTGGGATTTGTGGCAACCAGGAATGGCGATCGTAGATTTCACCAATCCAGCTGCCTGCACCTGGTTTCAATCTAAGTTACAGAAACTTATTGATATCGGTGTTGACTCATTTAAAACAGATTTCGGCGAAAGAATTCCAACCGATGTGATCTATAGCGATGGCAGTGATCCGGAGCGGATGCACAATTACTATCCGTACTTGTATAACAAAACTGTCTTTGAACTTCTTGAGCGCAAACCAAATAAAGAGACGGTGGTCTTTGCGCGCTCTGCTACAGCCGGATGTCAGAAGTTTCCTATCCACTGGGGCGGAGATAATGAATCCACCTTTGAATCAATGGCGGGAACACTGCGCGGTGGTTTAAGTATGGCTCTTTCAGGTTTTGGATATTGGAGCCATGACATCGGCGGCTTTGAAGGAACACCTAATCCCGATGTCTTTAAGCGTTGGGTTGCTTTCGGACTTCTCTCTTCACATTCGCGTCTGCATGGCAGCGGTTCGTATCGCGTTCCATGGCTTATCGATGATGAGGCAAGTGTTGTTACTAAATTCTTTACCGATCTCAAGATTTCGTTGATGCCATATATCCTGAAGATGGCTGAGATTGCCCATCGTGAGGGAATCCCAATGATGCGCCCAATGATGATGGAATTTCCTGAAGATCCAAGCTGTCTCTACCTTGATCGCCAATACATGTTGGGGGAGTCGATCCTTGTCGCTCCCATTTTTAACTCAGATGGAGTTGCAGATTTCTATCTTCCTGCAGGGAAGTGGACTTCACTCATTACTGGCGAAAGCGTTGAAGGCGGCAGTTGGCGCAGCGAAAAGCATGGCTACACATCACTTCCACTTTATATTCGGGAGAGCACACTTACAGAAAACGGGGCGGAATTGAACCCTGTGATGAAGTAATTCATAACAGGGTTTAACTTCGAACTATTTTTTTTGACTATCGAGTGGCAGAACTTCTCTTACGTGAGACCGCATCAACAGTTGCTGCCAGGATCAAAACGCCACCGGTAACGAGGAAGTTAATTCCAGCTGGTAGCCCCAGAAGGCCCAGCCCGTTATCGATGATTGCAATAACCAAGGCACCAACTGCGGCGTGAATAAGGCGGCCACGTCCACCAAAGAGGCTCACTCCACCAACGACTGCGGCCGCTACACCTGAAAGAACGATCGCCTTACCTGCAGTTGCTTCAACAGCGCCTACGCGACTGGCATTGAAAATTCCAGATACAACGGCAAGTGTTGAACACAAAATAAAAGCAGTCAGACGAATCTGAACAACTTTGATTCCAGCACGACGAGCTGCTTCAGGGTTTCCACCCACTGCGTACAAGTGACGACCGAAGCGAGTGCGATCAAGAAGGAGAGTTCCAAGGAACAAAATCGTGACAGCGATGGGAACAACGATTGGTACTCCGCTGATCTCCTTCATTGATGTGCTTCTATTTACGTTCAATAGTGCAACGAGGGCAGCGCCAACGCCAGCAACGATTGATAGCTTGGTGTAGAGCAATGAGATGGGACGATTTGCTAATCCATTTCGAGAGCGCACCTGACGATCATAGAAACCAAGGAGCGTCATAAGGAAAAGGGCGATAGCAAGAAAAGCCCACCCCATCCATCCTGGAAGGTTGTCATTCATCACTGCACGAATTTCAGGGACTTCGATGCGATAGATACCACCATCGCCGAGTAGTGCTAGCTGTAAACCCTGGAAGCCTAAGAAGAGGCCAAGAGTTACAACGAATGAAGGAACACCCACACGGGCTACGAAGAAACCGATAAAGGCTCCGATCGCAGCTCCACAGACTAGACCGGCAACGATCGAAAGTCGCCAATCGATTCCCCAGCGATTGGTCATAATAATAAAGAGGGCCATCGCAACACCGGATGTCACACCAGCGGAGAGATCAATTTCTGCAATCAAAATAACGAAGACAAGTGCCATCGCGATCATCATCAGGGTTGCGGTCTGAGTCAAGAGGTTTGCAAAGTTGCCTTGTGTGAGGAAGTAAGGGTTAAGCAATGAAAAAAGTAGTGTGAGAACAAAGAGGGAGAGCACAGATGGGAGTGCACCCATCTCACCACCTTTTACTCGGGAAATGTAGGCATTTACCTGCTCGCGGACATTTCCTTCATGGCCAGATCCGATTGTGACGCTCATGCCTGATCTCCCATTGTGCGTGTACCAGTGATGTACTGAACTACATCGAGATGATTTGTATCTTTGGCTTCAAGATTTGCCACCATTTTGCCTAAGTAGAGAACGGCAATGTCATCGGCAACTTTAAAGACATCTTGAAGGTTGTGGCTAATGATGATCACAGCAACACCTGAGTCAGCAAGGCGACGAACTAAGTTAAGTACCTGTTCAGTCTGAGCAACACCTAGAGCTGCTGTTGGCTCATCGAGAATAACAACCTTTGCATTACGCAAAACCGAACGAGCGATCGCAACAGTCTGACGTTGACCACCTGAAAGTGATGCAACCTTCTGACGCACTGATTTCACAGTACGGACAGAGAGTCCAGTGAGCGTCTTTGATGCTTCAAATTCCATCTGAGGTTCGTTCAGTGTTACACCGGTCATGGATTCGCGACCGAGGAACATATTTTGGACAATATCTAAATTTTCACAGAGAGCGAGATCTTGATATACAACTTCAATACCAAGAGCTGCTGCCGCACGAGCGCTAGAGAGATGTGCTGGCTGGCCCTCAAACTTCACAACACCGTGGTCATACTCTTGCACTCCGGCAAGACCTTTAATCAAAGTTGATTTACCTGCACCGTTATCTCCAACGAGTGCGGTGACGCGTCCTGCGTAGATTTTAAAATCAATTCCCTTGAGAACATCAACCGGACCAAAGCTTTTGGTAATTCCGATGAGTTCGACGATCGGCGTCTGTGAAGTCATGTTGACCTTTCAATTGTGGTTGCGATACTTGCTAAATACTAGACGAGGAAGAGCGGTGCTAATTACGCACCCAGCGTAAAAGCCTCCGCGCCGGCACATGAAGCGCCGGCGCGGAGGTTTACTTATTTCTTACGTTACGCAGTTACGCCGAATTCGTCGCAAGCAGCCTTAACAGCAGCTGTACAGATTTCGTCGTACTTAGCATCTCCTGCAGCAACAACATCCTTAACCTGCTCTTGGCCGATTGAGTTTGGAGTTACAGCGATGTAAGGAGTTCCATCAGCAAGTGTCTTATCAGCTGTTGGTGTCTCGCCGTTAAGGAGAGCAATTGCCAAATCTGATGCAGCTGTTGCGATCAGTGTGTATGGCTTCCAAACAGTTGTTGTCTGCTTACCTAGAAGTACATTCTGGAGACCAGCTGGTGAAGCATCTTGTCCTGAAACAGGAACCTTCAAGCCAGCCTTATCAAGAATTGTGATGATGTTTGCAGCGTTGTTGTCGTTTGGTGCAAGAACTGCATCAACTTTTCCACCAACTGCTGTAAGAGCCTGCTCGAACAATGTTCCGGCCTTTGCGCCATCCCATGTTCCAGCCATTTCAAATACTGGCTTTACGCCAGCTGGGACTAGAACTGAAAGTGCTCCGTCATAGAACATCTTTGCATTTCCATCTGTTGGATCTCCCTGACCGTAGATAACGCGGGCAGTCTTTGGATCCTTACCAGCCTTAGCTAGACCATCAAGAATTGCTTGACCTTCCATAGCTCCGACTGTCTCGTTATCAAATGATACGTAGTAGTCAGCGCCTTCGATTGGGCGGTCGTATGCAATAACAGGAATACCTGCTTCTTTCGCCTTTGCTGCTACCTGGATACCTGCACCCTGGTAATCAACAAGGATCATGACACCGCAACCCTTAGTAAGCATCTGATCTGCGATCGTTGCGTACTTTGCTGTGTCGCCTTGTGCATTCTGAATATCTGTTTCAAATCCTGCACCTGTAAGTGCTGAATCCATTGCTGGACGATCTCCGTTTTCCCAACGTGTTGATGACTCTGAGTCAGGAAGGATCATGCATGCACGCTTTGCTGATGCATCATCGCTGCTTGAGCAACCTGAGATCAACAGAGCTGCTGCTGCTGCAATTGCACCAGCAATAACTAGACGGCGCTTTGCCATATGTATTTACCTTTCGAAAGGTGTGCGCGCCCCTGGCTAAAGCTTTTTTAGCCAGACATGAGGGCGTGAACGGATCTGAGCGTAATCCTTCACCCCAATCTGGTCACTACCTTTTAGGTAACTATTTGGTAAACGCATGCGAGGGTCTCGAACGGGTAACCTTGGGACATGTCTTCTCTTTCGCAATCGCAATCCCTAGCGGCAGCTATTTCAGCTGCCATTGGGGCGGCAATTGAGCGTGGAGATTTAGTGGGAACGATTCCAGTAACGATCCCTCTTGAGCGTCCCAAGAACCGAGATCACGGCGACTACGCAACATCGGTCGCCCTCCAGCTAGCCAAGCCAGCCAGCATGTCGCCTAGATCTGTTGCAGAACTTTTACAGTCCGCTTTGTTGAATTTGCCCGAAGTCACCGCTGTCGAAATCGCAGGTCCGGGCTTTATCAACATCACTCTTAATAGGAGTAGTCAGGCTGAATTGGTGACAACAATTTTGTCATCGCCTGCAACATATGGAACCGGAAATTCTCTTGCGGGCGTTTCAGTGAACTTGGAATTTATTAGCGCAAACCCAACAGGGCCATTACATCTTGGACATACACGTTGGGCTGCAGTCGGCGATTCACTCGGTCGTGTTCTCACAGCAGCTGGCGCAAAAGTTATTCGAGAGTTTTACATTAACGACCGTGGCAATCAGATGGATCTCTTTGGAAAATCTGTCGAAGCGGCTGCACTTGGCCAACCGATTCCAGAAGATGGCTACCAAGGTGGCTACATCAGCGATTTAGCAGATGCTGTGGTGCGAGAAAATCCTGGTATCAAAGAGCTCGCAGCAGAGACTCGCCATGAAGCATTTCGTGAGGCCGCCTACAAAGTACAACTTGCAGAACAACAAGGTGTACTCGACACATTCAAAACTCATTTCGATGTCTGGTTTTCAGAGCGCTCGCTGCATGAGGCAGGGGCGGTTGAACATGCTGTTGAGAAATTGCGAACACAAGGTCACGTCTTTGATTCAGAAGGTGCAATCTGGTTGCGCACAACAGATTTCGGTGACGATAAAGATCGTGTGATCACAAAGGCCAATGGCGACCTCACCTACTTTGCATCAGATACCGCTTATTACATCAATAAGCGTGAACGAGGATTCGATATATGTATCTATATGTTGGGCGCTGACCACCACGGATATGTGAACCGCTTACGCGCTACCGCAGCCTGTGCTGGCGATAACCCTGATTACAACGTAGAAATCTTGATCGGCCAGCTCGTCAAAATCATGGAAGGCGGCGAAGAGGTCAAGCTCTCTAAGCGCGCAGGAACAATCATTACCCTAGAAGAATTGGTAGAAAAGGTCGGCGTAGATGCAGCGCGCTACACCCTCATTAGATATCCAGTAGATACACCGATGGTGATGGATATCGACATCTTGCGTAGAAATACAAATGAGAATCCTGTCTATTACGTGCAATATGCCCATGCGCGTATCGCTGGCGTATTAAGAAATGTCGAAGAGCTTGCCATCCCTATGGGACTTTCCAATTTTGATCCAAGTCAGTTATCTCACGATCGTGAGAACGAGCTACTTGGAACTTTGGCAGAGTTCCCTGGAGTAGTCGCTGCAGCAGCAGCCCTCCGCGAACCGCATCGCGTTGCACGATATCTTGAAGAGTTGGCCGGGGTTTATCACGGCTTCTACGCAGATTGCCGTGTGCTTCCATTGGGCGAGGAAGCGATTTCGCCACTTCACTCTGCGCGAGCAAACCTATGCGCTGCAACCAAGCAGGTCCTTGCCAATGGACTTGATCTGCTCGGTGTGAGCGCTCCGGAGAGGATGTAATAGATATGTGGTCACAAGCTATTTCATTTGAAAAAGGACACCTCACCATCAGCGGATTAAGTGCGCGCGAATTAGCGACGCAATTTGGAACCCCAACATTTTTTATCGATGAAGATCACTTCAGAGATCGTGCGAGAGCATGGTCAAAATCCCTCAATCAACACTTTGGTGAATCTGCCGGCGATGTCTATTACGCTGCAAAAGCCTTTATCTGTACCGATGTTGCGCGCTGGATCAAAGAAGAAGGAATAGGCATTGATGTCTGCACTGGGGGAGAGCTCGCAGTTGCACTTGCCGGTGGAATCGATCCAAAGAAAATTGAGGTCCACGGAAATAATAAGTCGGTCGCAGAGATTGAACGTGCCGTACAGGTGGGCGTAAAGACAATTGTTATTGACTCACTCTTTGAAATTGAGCGAGTGGCAGCAGCTGCTAGCAAGCACGGAGTGCGTCAATGTGTGATGCTCCGTCTTACCCCAGGCGTTGAGGCCCACACACACGAATCGATCTCAACTGCTCACGAAGATGTGAAGTTTGGATTCTCGATCGCAAGTGGAGCTGCAGCAGTTGCTGTTGCAGAAGTGCTCTCGCACGCATCCCTTGAGCTACGCGGATTTCACTGCCACGTTGGTTCGCAGATCTTTGGCACAGATTCTTTTGAGTTAGCTGCCACCCGAATAATCGCTTTGATGAAAGCCTGTAAAGAGAAGCACGGTATTGAGTTACCTGAACTCGATCTTGGCGGGGGATATGCAATTGCATATCTTTCAGGTGAAAAAACTGTTGAACCAGAGGATGTACTCCCATCGCTGAGCGCTGTTGTAAAACGTGAGTGTGCAGCTGCTGGTTTAGCGTTGCCAATTATTTCAATTGAACCAGGTCGCAACATTGTGGGACCCACAACATTCACACTCTATGAAGTAGGTACCGTGAAAGATGTTCTTCTTGAAGATGGCAGCACTCGTCGTTACATCTCAGTTGATGGCGGCATGAGCGATAACATCCGCCCTTCACTCTATGGCGCAGAATATTCTGCAGTTCTTGCAGATCGCGTATCTACTTCGGCCCATGCACTTTCACGCGTTGTTGGAAAGCATTGTGAAACCGGCGATATTGTTATTCGAGATATACAGCTTCCATCAGATATTGCTCCTGGTGATCTCCTTGCTACCCCTGCCACGGGCGCATATGGACGAAGCATGGCTAGCAACTACAACCATCTGCCGCGTCCCCCTGTTGTTGCTATAAAGAATGGAAAAGCACGCGTAATTGTTCGCCGAGAAAATGAGGCAGATCTGCTCGCACTCGATGTGAAAGAATAGGCATATGAGATCCCCAGACCAGCCAGTACGCATTGGCATGCTCGGCTGCGGTGTGGTCGGAAGTGAAGTCGCCCGCTTAATCCTTGCTGACACTCACGAACTCTCGACCAGAGCTGGCGCGAAAATCGAATTAGCGAAGATTGCAGTGCGTGAAATTAGACCTCGTCCTGGAATCCCAAATGAATTATTTACCCTTGATGCAATGTCGATCGTCAATGATCCAACTATCGATCTGATCATTGAAGTAATGGGCGGAATCGAACCCGCACGCGAATTAATTCTTAAAGCAATCAGTAACCGTAAATCAATTGTCACAGCCAACAAGGCTCTCCTTGCAAGCCATGGCGCAGATCTATTTACCGCCGCATATGCGCAAGGCGAAGATATTTACTATGAAGCGGCAGTTGCTGGTGCTATCCCAATCATTCGCCCTATGCGCGACTCACTCGCTGGTGATCACGTCGTGCGCCTCATGGGAATTGTTAATGGAACAACAAATTACATTCTTACCAAGATGCATGAAGATAATCGCGAATTCGCAGATGTATTGGCAGAGGCTCAGAAGTTGGGCTATGCCGAAGCAGATCCCACTGCAGATGTTGAGGGATTCGATGCGGCTGCAAAGGCGGCAATTCTCTCTGGTCTTGCCTTCCACACCCGAGTCACTGTTGAAGATGTTTACCGCGAAGGAATTTCAACGATCACTCTTGAAGATGTACAGATTGCAAAGTCGATGGATCACGTCATCAAATTACTTGCAATCGCCGAGCTCACACCTGCAGATGAAATATCAGTGCGTGTGCATCCAGTACTGCTACATAAGAGCCATCCGCTTGCTTCTGTGCGCGATGCTTTCAACGCAGTCTTTATTGAAGCCGAATCTGCCGGACCGCTGATGTTCTACGGTCGCGGAGCAGGCGGTGCACCAACAGCGTCAGCAATATTGGGCGATGTTGTTGCTGTGTCTAGGCATATTGCTCTGAATTCAATTGGCCAGCGCGAGACTGACTATGCCGATCGCGATATCGCACCGATTGAGACCACGAAGACTAAATTCCTTATACGCCTTGAAGTAAAGGATAAATCAGGTGTTTTAGCTGCAATTGCTCAAACTTTTGCTGAGCAAGATGTCTCGATTCAAACTGTCGATCAAAATGGCCGCGGTGCTGATGCTGAATTGATTATCGTCACTCATGGTGCAACTGAAGGCGAACTCAAAGCCACAGTAGATGCTCTTAAGAAACTTCCAATTGTTACTAAGGTTTCTAGCGTCATCCGAGTAGAAGGTTCGACATCCTTATGAGCATCTTTGGATCAAAGAAGAAATCTGGAGCTCATCAGTGGCGCGGAGTTATTGAGGAATACCGTCATCGCCTACCTGTCAGCGACAAAACTCCCATCGTCTCCTTGCGTGAAGGTGGCACACCACTTATCTATGCTTGCAATCTTTCAGAACTTCTCGGCAACAATGTCTGGATCAAGTACGAAGGTTTAAATCCAACGGGATCATTTAAAGATCGCGGAATGACGATGGCTATTTCTAAGGCGGCAGAAGATGGCGCAAAGGCCGTTATCTGCGCATCGACCGGAAACACTTCCGCATCAGCTGCAGCCTATGCAGTCAAAGCTGGTATGACCCCTGCAGTTCTTATCCCTAAAGGAAAGATTGCAATGGGCAAACTTGCTCAAGCAGTAATTCATAACTCAACAATTTTGCAGGTCAATGGAAATTTTGATGATTGCCTGACTCTTGCTCGCGAACTTTCAGAGAACTATCCAGTGGCACTTGTTAACTCGGTAAACCCATACCGCATCGAAGGTCAGAAGACAGCCGCTTTTGAAGTTGTAGATATGTTGGGAGATGCTCCAGATATTCACGCACTCCCTGTTGGAAATGCTGGAAATATCACCGCGTACTGGAAGGGTTACAAGGAGTACCGCGCTGATGGACTTTCAACAAAGTTGCCACAGATGTATGGCTTCCAAGCAGCAGGTGCTGCACCGATTGTTAAGGGAAAGATTGTAAAAAATCCAGACACGATTGCAACTGCAATTCGTATTGGAAATCCAGCATCGTGGGCACAGGCAGTTGAAGCACGTGATGTATCTGGCGGAGTCATTGATTCTGTGACCGATAATGAAATCCTTGCCGCATATCGTCTGATTGCAGCTAAAGAAGGTATCTTCGTTGAGCCATCATCTGCTGCCGGTCTTGCAGGGCTGATCAAGCATAAAAAGGCAGGCAAGCTTCCTTTAGGTAAAACAATTGTCATTACTGTTACAGGCCATGGACTTAAAGACATTCCATACGCGCTCGATGCGGCGAAGAAGCCTGTCGTCGTTCCTGTTGATGTAAAAGCCGCTGCAAAAGCGCTAGGACTTAAGTAAATGGCAAAGCCAACTTTTAAAGCGAATCCAATTCAGGTACAGGTTCCTGCAACGAGTGCAAACCTAGGTCCAGGTTTTGATTGTTTTGGTCTAGCACTCGATCTCCATGATCGTTATGTAGCACAAATTCTTGATGAGCCAGGTCTTGATATTGATGTTGCAGGTGAAGGTGCAACAACACTTCCGCGCACCGATAAGAACCTGCTGATCAAAGCGATGTATAAAGGTTTTGATTTTCTTGGCGGAAAACCAAAAGGTATTGCTGTTCGTGCACTCAACGTAATTCCTCATGGTCGAGGTCTAGGTTCATCGGCCAGTGCAATCGTTGGTGGACTAGTTCTTGCTCGCGCTCTTGTACTTACTGGAAGCGATAAAATGAGCGATGATGCACTTCTGGATTTGGCCACCGCAATGGAAGGCCACCCAGATAATGTTGCAGCAGCACTTTACGGCGGAGCAACTATCGCTTGGCAAGAAGATCACCACGGCAAGATAGTTTCGCGCGCACTGCCTCTTGCCGTTGATACGCGCGTTCGTGCAATCGCCTTTATTCCAAAGAACGAACTTTCTACGAGCAAGGCTCGCAAATTACTTCCAGAGTCTGTGCCACATGCAGATGCCGCCGCTAACTCAGCCCGCAGCGCACTTTTATCTCACGCACTTTCTCATCGCCCTGATTTACTCTTTAGAGCAACTGAAGATTTTCTCCACCAGGAGTACCGCGAATCAGGAATGCCTGCCTCGCTTAAATTAATGCGCACACTTCGCAAAGCAGGCGTTGCAGCATTTATTTCAGGAGCCGGCCCAACAGTGCTTGTACTTCACACCTCTGATCAATCAGAGCTCGATCAGCTCTTACGCGCTGGCGGAGATGGATTTGAGGCGAAAAGTCTCGATATTGCAGTACGTGGAGCCACCCTGCTATAGTTCTGCCATCATCTTAAAGCCCGTAAGTTAGGGCAACGAATTAAGTTGGTAAATCAAAAAAATCCCTCGGGTTTGACTCGCATATTTTTGCGGCGAACCCCAAACTGAAAAGATACACATGACCGAAAAAGAACCTGTCCGTTCAAGTAGTCCTGAGCTCACAGCGATGACCCTTCCTAAGTTAAAGGAAGTCGCGTCACAACTTGGCATCGAAGGCGCAGCGAAGATGAAGAAAGACCAACTCGCAAGCGCGATCGCTGATTTGCAGGCAAGCAACCGTGAAGCAGCAAAGGCTGAGCGCGAAGCTCGCCGCGAAGCTCGCAATACCAAGCGAAGTGCTGGTCGAGATAACAACAATAATTCATCAGATGACTCCTCTGATGATTCAGAGAACGATGAACAAGGCTCGAACGATTCATCAGATAATTCAAACGAAGGTAACGATCGTGGAGATCGTAATGACCGCAATCGTGGCCGTGACCGCAATCGTGGCCGTGACCGCAACCGCGATCGCAACCGTGACCGTGGACCACGCGAAGAGCGTGAGCCTGTCATCGGTGAAGACGATGTTCTTGTGCCAGTTGGCGGCCTCGTCGACATCATGGATAACTTCTCATTTATTCGCACCGGTGGCTACCTACCAGGACCTAACGATGTTTACGTTTCACAGAGCCAAGTTCGCAAATACGGACTTCGCAAGGGCGATGTAGTTACTGGTCAAGTGCGCCAGCTTCGCGAAGGCGAACAGCGTCAAAAGTACAACCCGCTTATTACTCTGGAAACTATTAACGGCGTTACACCTGAAGAGGCTAAAGGCCGCGTTGAATTCGGAAAGCTTGTTCCCCTCTATCCGCAAGAGCGTCTTCGCTTAGAAACCGAGCCAAATATTCTCACCACTCGTGTGATTGATTTGATCGCACCTATTGGTAAGGGTCAGCGCGGACTTATTGTTTCGCCACCTAAAGCTGGTAAGACAATGGTCTTGCAGTCAATTGCTAATGCGATCACAACGAATAACCCAGAGTGTCACTTGATGGTTGTTCTCGTTGATGAACGTCCTGAAGAAGTGACAGATATGCAACGCAGCGTGAAGGGTGAAGTTATTGCTTCAACCTTCGACCGCCCTGCGGATGATCACACCACAATCGCAGAGCTTGCAATCGAGCGCGCAAAACGCCTAGTTGAGCTCGGTCACGACGTTGTTGTTCTCCTTGATTCGATCACACGACTTGGCCGCGCATACAACATCGCAGCCCCAGCATCAGGTCGAATTCTTTCTGGTGGTGTTGATTCAGCAGCGCTCTATCCTCCAAAGAAGTTCTTCGGAGCCGCTCGTAATATTGAAGATGGCGGTTCGCTGACAATCTTGGCAACAGCACTTGTTGATACTGGCTCTCGCATGGATGAAGTTATCTTCGAAGAGTTCAAGGGAACTGGAAATATGGAGCTGATCCTTGATCGCCGCATGGCGGATAAGCGCATATTCCCAGCAGTAAACGTTGTTGCTTCCGGTACCCGTAAGGAAGAAATTCTTATGGGAACAGAAGAGCTCAATATTGTCTGGAAACTCCGCCGCGTTCTTCACGCTCTTGAGCCACAGGCCGCACTCGAACTTCTCTTGGAGAAGATGAAGGGCACCAAGTCCAACGTTGAATTCTTGATGCAGATCCAGAAGACAACATCAGGTCCGGACGACTCCAAGTAATTTCTTAAGAAAAGGCCCTTGCCTCTGACCATTCAATCATGAGTGGTAGGGGCCTTTTTCTGCCCTATCCATCTCATACTTAAGAAATCAGTTATCAACTCCGGTATCTGAGAATGGAGAAGTTCATGAGCGATCAAACAAGTTATGCAGATGGTGTCATCGCGAAAAATTCCGTGGCTAAATATGCAGATTCGATAATTCGCTGGGGTGGATTTTTTAGAACTCTACTCACTGTCTTTGGTTGGATCTATCTCATTGGTGCCCCACTCGGTGGTTTAGTGATTGGTCAAAATACATATGAGCCAGGAATGTATTTCTTGTATGGCCTACTTATCGGATTGATTGGTTCAGTCGCGATGTTTGGATATCGCCTTATCTTCGATTACATGCTGATGAAGGCGCACCAGACCAAGATGTAGATTCTTTCAAAGTAAAAAACCACCAACTCTCTGTGAGTCGGTGGTTTTTTACTTTGAAAAACTATTTAGGAACGAAGACTTCTCTGATTACACGATTAACGAGCGCTAAGTAGGCTTCGTTATCAACTGGATTTTCGCTCAAGTCATCAACGATCTTTCCAAGAGTCCACGCCTGCATTAAGACTGCCAGTGCGTGGGAGTTAATCTCAGCGTTACATAACTTTCGACCCTGAGCATCTTTAATCAGCGCAACCAGAGCATCAGTTAATCGTTGCTGTTCTCCTTGAAGGAGTGCCGACATGCGCGGGCTCGTAATCGCTCGACCAATGGTGAGCGCACGTTCCTGACGTGCACGCTTCATTCCCTCACCTTGTGTGATTGCAGTTAACTGTGAAAGTCCGAGATAGAAATCTTCACCTGTCTTTGCAGTTGATAACAGTGATTGCAGTGCTGCGATATTGGTATCGACATAACGGGCATATCTAACAATCATTGCTGCCTCTAGAAGATGATAGATATCTTCAAAGTGGTGATAGAGAGAGCCCTTTGAAATACTTGAACGATCGAGAACCATTTCGACAGTGATCTCGTCAAAGCGATACTTATCCAAGAGGTCAGCGGCACACTCGACTAAAGCCGATTTTGTGGGGTGAGTCGTTTTGGGCATCCACGTATTGTGGCCAAAAGCGCAACAAATCTCACCTCGAAACTCCGCCTTGAGCATGAGACCCGCGAAGAAATCAATGAGTTTTCACATAGAGATCACAAGGTCGGGGTTCATTCTCTACCCATAGGCGGCGCAGAGTGCGCAGAGCCGGTATTGATAGAAGGAGTAGAAAATGATTTTAATGAAAAAGGTGGGCGCAATTACTGCCCTCGCACTTGCACTATCAGTTCCCGGAGCAGTTGCAGCTGAAACCACAACTGCGACAGTTCCTCTCAACACACTCACCGCTCACGAACAAGCTGTCATCAATTTCCAGACTTCAATGGCTACTTTTCGGACAGCACACGTTGCACGTCAAGCTGCGATCCGTCCACTTGCTGATGCACGTCAAGCAGCAGTAACGGCTGCAAATACAGCATTCACCACAGCGATTGCATCAGTGACAACACAAGAAGGTCGCGATGCAGTTGTTAAAACTCGCAAAGATGCAATTGCTGCAGCACATACAACATTCAAGGCAGCAGTAGATGCACTCGGTGCGGCACCAACAAAGCCAACAAAGCCAGCCAAGACTGAGAAGCCAGGCAAGGCTGAAAAGCCAGCGAAAGCTCCAAAGAGCGGCAACTAAGCCCAGCAACTTTTTCCCCGGGGTGGATCGGCTCTTTCCCGCATAGAGAGATCATCGATTTCTCAGGTGTGGGGGAGAGCCGATACTCTTTCCCCCTAGCAATCGAATACTTGGTTCACCTGGCCGAAAGGCGCGGGACCCAAGTCGAACAGAGGAAAAATAATGAAGCCAGAGATCCACCCAGAATATAAAGAGACCCAAGTGACTTGTGGTTGCGGTGAAAAGTTTCTTACCCGCTCAACAGTTGCAAGCGGTTCAATCTACGTTGAAGTGTGTTCAGTCTGCCATCCGTTCTACACCGGTAAGCAGCGCATCCTCGATACTGGTGGACGCGTAGCTAAGTTCGAAGAGCGTTTCGGTAAGAAGACAGCAAACTAGCTTTTTACTAAGACCGCCCCGCTGGCCATTGTGGCTTGCGGAGCGGTCTTTTTATTTACCTGTGCACCGTATTTTTCTCTACATATTTATCTACAGTGAAAGGAGTCAGTAATGAGTAGTGATCGCTTTGCATCGGCACATGAAATGGTCCGTGAATATCAAGAGCTCGAACTACTTATGGCTGACCCGTCGATCCACGAAGATCAAGGCAAGGCCCGCCAACTCGGTCGCCGCTATGCCCAACTTGGTCCCGTCGTTGCAGGATTTAATGAATGGAAATCTGCCGCCGATGATTTAGAGGCTGCCAAAGAGATGGCGCTAGAAGATCCAGATTTTGCTTCTGAAATTCCAGCTCTAGAAGAAACTGTAGAACGCACTGCAACACGTTTGGAAGAACTCTTACTTCCTCGTGATCCTAATGATGATCGCGATGTCATTATTGAAGTTAAGGCTGGAGCAGGTGGAGACGAATCCGCACTCTTTGCCGGCGATCTTGTGCGTATGTATCAGCGGTATGCAGAAAAGCGTGGATGGAAAATTGAAATTATCGATATGACTGAATCAGATCTTGGCGGGTATAAAGATATTTCTATGGCCGTTAAATCAAAGGGAACTCCTGAGCCGGGAACAACACCTTATGCTCGATTGAAATTTGAAGGTGGAGTGCACCGCGTACAGCGTGTTCCAGAGACTGAAAGCCAGGGACGCATTCACACATCTGCTGCAGGTGTATTGGTACTTCCAGAAGCTGAAGAAGTAGATGTTGAGCTGGATATGAATGATGTGCGCGTAGATGTCTATCGTTCATCAGGCCCCGGCGGTCAATCTGTAAATACAACTGACTCTGCAGTGCGACTTACCCACGTGCCTACTGGCATCGTTGTTTCATGTCAGAACGAAAAGTCTCAGCTTCAGAATAAAGAATCTGCACTGCGTATTCTGCGTGCTCGCCTCTTGGCAGATGCGCAGGAAAAAGCTGAGGCGATCGCGATGGCAGAACGTAAGAGCCAGGTACGCACCGTGGATCGTTCAGAGCGTATCCGCACATATAACTATCCAGAGAACCGCTTGAGTGATCACCGCGTCAATTACAAATCAAATAATTTAGATTCAGTTCTGAACGGTGAGCTCGATGATGTCATCCAAGCACTTCTTGATGCCGATAAAGCTGCAAAGCTTGCATCAACGGAGTAATGGCTAGCGATCATGAACTTTAAAGAATTCTTGGCAGCGGGCAAGGAACAATTAAGCGCTGCAGGAATTGATCCAGTCGATGCTGAACACCTGATGGCATACGTCTTAGGAATTTCACGTATGGATCTGCATAACCCAGTTATTGTCGAAGATCGACTGGCTGGATTTGAAGATATGACAATTGTGGAAGAAACCTTTTGGAAGCTACTGGATGCACGTGCTGCCCACCAACCGTTGCAGTATCTGACTGGCGTTGCCTACTTTCGCTACCTCGATATTCAAGTGGGGCCAGGTGTACTAGTTCCTCGCCCTGAGTCTGAGTTGCTTGTGCAAGCAGTGTTAGACCATTGCCAGAATCTCACAGGAGTAATTAGCGTTGTTGATCTTGGATCAGGTTCTGGCGCACTCGCTCTTGCTATCTCAACTGAAAATCCTCGCACCCGCGTTATCGCTGTTGAGAAAGATCCTGCAGCTATTGAATGGTTGAAGAAGAACGTCTCACAAATTAACGAGCAAGTACGTATTGTGGAAAGTGATGTGGTTGATGCACTTGAAGGCGTTACATGTGATGTAGTGATCGCAAATCCCCCTTATGTCCCAGATAGCCAAGAGCTGCCTCGGGATGTGGCAGACCATGAGCCTGCTGTTGCACTCTTTGGTGGACCGACTGGACTTGATATCCCTGGACGATTTATTGATACGGCGGCGCGATTGCTTAAGCCAGGGGGATTCTTCGCACTCGAACATACTGAAGATCAAGGTCCGGCGCTGAAGGCCTTACTGAGTGAGAACTTTATAGATATTCTCTGTCATCTAGATCTCACAGCAAGGCCGCGATATACAACAGCGGTGAGAAAGTAGGAACTGTGGCAACGCAAGTGGTCTTCGATCCATCTAATCCAAGTGAGCACGTTGGCATTGCTGCAAAGTGCATCAGGGATGGATTTGTCATTGTTGCACCACATGAAAATGGTTATGTATATCTCTGCGATGCATTTAGCCAAGATTCAGTGCGTGCGATGCATGTGCTGCGCGGTGACGCACTCGGTGTAGCTGCACAAGTTCTGATTGCACAGCAATCACAGATCGAAGGACTTGCTCGAGAAATCTCTGAAGATGCTCGCGCATTGATGACAGCTTTCTGGCCCGGAGCACTTTCACTTACATTACGTCCACAACTCGGACTCAATTGGGATCTCGGTGATGCGGGCAAACTCGATTGGTTTAGCGTGCGATTACCACAACATGAATTCTTGCAAGCTCTCATAAGAGAGACTGGACCTCTTGCTGTTGCAAGTGCATCAATGGCAGGGCATGCACCGCTGCTTGAGATTTCACAACTTAACCTCCAGGGCCATGAAGTAGCTCTGGTCATTGACTCCGGAGTCATTACTCCTGCGCAGAGATCGAGCCAGGTGGAGATTGACCTCACCGAGACTCGTCTGCTGCGCGAGGGAGCAATCTCACAGAGTGAAATCCAGAAAGTCATTCCCGCACTAGTTATCGCTTAAGGCTAGGCTTGCCGCCATGACCGATACTTTCTATGGCCCAGATTTTGAACTTCTCTCGACGCAAGATCCAGATATTGCAGCAGTCTTGTTGGCCGAGCTTCATCGCCAGCAAACAAATCTGCAACTGATCGCATCGGAGAACTTCACCTCGCGCGCTGTTCTTGCGACTATGGGATCAACTCTTTCAAATAAGTACGCAGAGGGCTACCCAGGTAAGCGCTACTACGGCGGCTGTGAAGAGGTTGATGTTGCAGAGACCATCGCAATCGAACGCGCGAAGTCACTCTTTGGCGCAGAACATGCAAACGTTCAGCCTCACTCAGGCGCGAGTGCAAATGTCGCGGTCTATCAAGCATTTACAAAGCCAGGGGATACCGTCCTTGCGATGTCACTTCCGCATGGTGGCCATCTCACACACGGTTCAAAAGTTAACTTTTCAGGTAAATGGTTTAACGTCGTTTCATACGGTGTCCGTCAAGATAATGAATTGATCGACTATGACGAGCTACGAGATAGCGCACTTGCTCACAAACCAAAGATGATCTGTAGCGGTGCTACCGCCTACCCATCCCTCATCGACTTTGAAAAAGTTCGCGCAATCTGCGATGAAGTCGGTGCGATTATGTGGGTAGATGCTGCGCACTTCATTGGTTTGGTTGCAGGAAAGGCGATCCCTTCACCTGTTCCTTTTGCAGATGTAGTCTCATTTACAACACATAAAGTTCTTCGCGGACCACGTGGAGGAATGATTCTTACTAAGGCCGAGCATGCTGCAGCTATCGATAAGGCTGTCTTCCCAGGAATGCAGGGTGGACCAATCATGTCTGCAGTTGCTGGAAAAGCTGTCGCGCTCGCAGAGTGTGCAACACCTGCCTATCAAAAGTATGCAAAAGATGTCATCGTGAATGCGCAAGCTCTTGCAGCAGCCCTTGAAGGTGAAGGAATGCGCGCAGTTTCTGGTGGAACACAGACTCACTTAGCTCTCATTGATATTCGTGCAACCGGTGTTAATGGCAAGGTCGCAGATGAGCGTTGTGGCGCTGCTGGAATTGTTCTTAACAAAAACTCAATCCCATTCGATCCTGAAGCACCTTCAGTGACAAGTGGTATTCGTGTGGGAACTCCTGCAACAACCACGCAGGGAATGGGCGTTGATCAGATGAAGGTAATCGCATCGTTGATCTCACGTGCTATCAAAACTGATGATGCAGCAGCACACGTTGCGATCAAATCAGAGGTTCATGC
>Ga0209087_1000228_pt1 | contig 36592 bp, 35 predicted proteins | sample S_130805_EF_Meta_FD_187321 | JGI IMG/M metagenome (GOLD analysis project Ga0209087, IMG submission 187321) | Freshwater microbial communities from Lake Simoncouche, Canada to study carbon cycling - S_130805_EF_MetaG (SPAdes) (version 2) | ecosystem: Environmental > Aquatic > Freshwater > Lake ... | reverse complement strand
CTGGCTTGAGATCACCACAGTATCGAGTGCAACTGCCTTGTCACCGTCATACTCGATTGTGACCTGAGTTTTACCATCGGGGCGAAGATATGGAAGAGCTCCAGATTTGCGAACCTTGGAGAGTTGCTGCGCTAATTCATGTGCCAGCCAGATAGGTAGCGGCATCAACTCTTTCGTGTCATCGCATGCGTAACCAAACATCAGTCCTTGATCGCCCGCTCCTTGAAGATCGAGCGGATCTACAGCAGATGCTACGCGGTGTTCAAAAGCATCATCCACACCTTGTGCGATATCAGGAGATTGCTGACCAATCGAGATTGAGACTCCGCAACTATTTCCATCGAAGCCTTTGACTGATGAGTCATAGCCAATTCCAATAACGGTGTCGCGAACAATACCCATGACATCTGCGTAACCATTAGTAGTGACTTCACCAGCAACATGCACCTGCCCTGTCGTGATGAGTGTTTCCACAGCAACGCGGCTAGAGGGATCTTGCTCCAGAAGTGAATCCAGGATTGCATCGGATATTTGGTCCGCAATCTTATCTGGATGACCTTCGGTGACTGATTCTGATGTGAAGAGGCGTTTAGACATTGTCCTAACCTAACTGAAGAAGTGCTTCATCGAGTAGTTGGTGAGCTAGCGTGTCCTTGGTGGTCTGCGACACCTTCGACGGTTCCTTGCCTTTTGCAAGGATAATTCCATGAGTCGTCTCGCTATTAAAGATATCTCCTCCCGAGATGTCATTGAGATAGAGAATGTCGGCCCCCTTAGCTGCCATCTTCTCTCGTGCCATATCGAGATCTTCGGAAGTCTCCGCTGCAAAACCAACAATGATTTGGCTCTTCTTCGTTGCAGCGATTGTCCGCAACAAATCGGGATTCTCAACAAGGGAAATATTCGTGTAGTCACTCTTCTTGATCTTGGAGTTTGCTATCTGCGAAGGACGTGCATCTGCAACAGCAGCTGACATGACAAGCAGATCCGACTTTGCAAATTCAGTTTCTAGCGCCGCGAGCATCTGTGTGGCACTTTCAACCTTAATGATGCGCACTCCATCAATATCAGGCAAATGTGTATTTGCTGCGATAAGAGTTACCTCAGCCCCGCGTTGTAGAGCTGCGCGCGCAACCGCATAGCCCTGTTTGCCCGATGATTGATTACCAATAAATCTCACCGGATCAATTGCCTCGCGTGTACCGCCGGCGGTAACCAACACTTTCTTCCCCAGTAAGTCGGCGTGAGAACCTGTTATCGATGCAAACTCTTCCAAAATGCGAGCTGTCTCGGGAAATCTGCCTTGGCCAACATCGCCTGATGTGAGGGCGCCGGTGTCTGGATCCATCACGTGATAACCGCGTGAACGTAGGGTCTGGACATTCGCCATAGTCGCAGGGTCTTTCCACATCTCGGGATGCATCGCCGGAACAATCAACATAGGTGAATCTGAAGCAAGCACAACATTGGTGAGCAAATCATCGGCGCGACCTGCTGCAATGCGAGCAATAAGGTCTGCTGTTGCAGGCGCGATGATGATGAAGTTTGACTTCTTAGCAAGGGATACGTGCCGAACTTCTTCAACACTTTCCCAGACCTCTGATGTGACCTTACGACCTGAGAGAGCTTCCCAAGTGGCCGGTCCAACAAAATTTAGACTCGATGGTGTTGGAACCACGGTAACGGCGTAGCCATGATCGCGAAGGCGCCGCAAAAGATCACATGATTTATAAGCTGCTATTCCCCCACCAACACCGAGAATGACTTCGCGGCCGAAACCTTGCATCGTGGGTATTACCTAATGATTAGGCAGTTGGTTCTAGATTTTCGATTGTCAAAAGGCCTTCGTTAATTTCGCGAAGTGCGATTGACAGTGGCTTCTCGTGAACGTGTGTATCAACGAGTGGTCCCACGTATTCAAGAAGACCTTCGCCGAGCTGTGAATAATATGCGTTGATCTGACGGGCACGCTTTGCCGCATAGAGCACGAGGCTGTATTTAGAACCAGCCTTATCGAGAAGTTCATCGATTGGTGGATTTGTAATGCCATCCATATGTGCGCTCATGAGTACTCCAATAGATCGTAGAGGTGAAAAAGCCTAACTAGGCAGACGCGAATTCTATCAGGGAAGCCACTACCCCATCGACCTGGTCATTTATGAGCACTTTATCGAAGAATGAGGCTGCAGCCATCTCTTCTTGGGCAAGGGTCAGGCGAGCAGCTCTTCGTTCAGGGCTATCTGTACCTCTTCCTTCAAGGCGCGATACCAACTCTTCCCATGTTGGAGGTTCAAGAAATACCAGGATCGCTTCAGGAACCTTCTCCTTCACCTGCTTTGCTCCTGATATTTCAATCTCAAGAAGAACGCTCTTTCCGCTACGCAAAGAGTCTTCAACCGCCTTGCGAGGAGTGCCATATCTATTTCCTGCAAACTCTGCCCATTCAAGGAAGTCATTGGATGCAATTGCAGCATCGAATTGCTCGTGAGAGAAGAAGTGATAATCAACGCCATCAACTTCATTAAATCGAGGTGCACGTGTTGTTGCAGAAATACTGACAAAGAATGGTGACGAAGCTTTAAGAGCTTTTGCAACGGTGCTCTTCCCAACTCCCCCAGGACCAGAGAGCACTACGAGCTTTCCAGGCTCGATAGCAGATCGCTGCATAAATTCCTTCTCAAGTGCCTGAAGTTGATGTCTTCCAAGGCCTTGGATGCGACGTGTCAGAGAGATATCGAGTCGTTCGAGAATCGTCTTGGCACGAATCTTTCCAACGCCGCTCATTGATTCAACAAGTTCTAGCACTCGCATCTTTGCAACCGCTTCATCACTCTGTGCAAGAGTTATGACATCAGAAATAGAAATCTCTCCAGACTTGACGCGTGATTTAACGCCTGCGCGCACTTGACGCGATTGCTTTGCCTTCGCTAAAGCGCGAGAGCGTTCTTCCGGAGTCAGTTGTGGAGGTGCGCCCATAGGAGGAATCTAGTTGAGAATTTCATCGGCGATAGCTCTCGCCTTACTTTTCATCACGTGAGCGCCTTCAGACCAGGACTTGGTAATCGGGCGGCCAATGACCACAAGGGTTGCACCGGCAGAGATTGCATCTCGTGGTGTCATTGTGCGCTTCTGGTCATCGCTGCCGACTTCAGATAGTGGGCGAACACCCGGTGTAATGATCGTTGGTGTGGCACCCACAGCAGAGCGGATAGCAGCAATTTCTAGAGGAGAACAGACAATCGCACGCGCACCAGCTGTTACAGACATCTTCGCAAGTGCTACCGCGCTCTCAAGCGCTGGGTTTGCATAGCCAATTTCAAAGAGATCTTCCTCTGATAGAGAAGTTAAAATCGTGACTGCTGTGACATCAGTTGCAGGAACCGCATCGACTGCCGCCTTAATCATGGCACGGCCACCGGATGCATGCACCGTGAGAAATCTAGGAGCAAGAGATGCGATTGCACTTGCCGCGCCTTGCACAGTGTGAGGAATGTCGTGGAGTTTGAGATCCAGGAAAATATCAGCATCAGTCTCTGATTGAATCGCTTTTACTCCGGCATGTCCAAAGGTGAGGAAGAATTCAAGCCCCAATTTATAGACGCTTACAGAGTCTTGAGTTGCTGCTATCCATTGCTTAGCAATCTCAAGATCTGGTGTGTCAACTGCAAGAACGATAGGGGCTTTCATTACGCCTCTTCCCTGTGTGCATAACCGATTGCTTGCTGCATTGTGGCAAAACCACGGGCAGCTAACAAATCACGAAGTTCGTTTTGGATATCGATAAGAGCCTTTGGGTTACCGAAGCTTGCCGTTCCAACTGAGACACCTGATGCTCCTGCAAGGATAAGTTCGAGCGCATCACGACCTGATGCCACACCACCCATTCCAAGAATTGGAACCTTAGGAAGTGCTGCATGCACCTGATAAATGGCTCTTACGGCAACAGGTTTGATTGCAGGACCAGAAAGCCCCCCTGTCTTGCCACCTAGGTGCGGTTTCATTGAATCAATATTGATGACCATACCTAATACGGTATTAATCAGAGCTAATCCATCTGCGCCAGCATCAACAACACCGCGTGCAATCGCAGGTAGATCTGTCACATCTGGAGAGAGCTTGGCAATAATCGGCAATTCTCCTCCAATAGTCTTACGAACACCATCAATGACTCTGCGCGAGCTTTCTGGGTCGCAAGCAAATACAAGTCCGCGATTTTCAACGTTGGGACAAGAAATATTGACTTCAACAGCGCTGATGCCAGAGACTGAACGAAGTTTGCGTGCAAGAGTTGAGTACTCCTCAACCGTTTCACCCGCAATAGAAACAATCACTCGAGCTTTCTGCTCAATCAGCCATGGAACATCGTTTGCAAGAAATGCATCGATTCCTGGTCCTTGTAACCCAATTGAGTTGAGCATCCCTGATGGAGTCTCGGCCATACGAGGTGTTGGGCGACCATGTCGCGGCTTACTCATCACTGATTTCGTGACGATAGCGCCTACTTGATTAAGAGGAAAGAACTGCGCCAGCTCTTTACCGCTGCTTGCACAACCACTTGCTGTGAAAATCGGGGTTGGAAACCAAGCATTGCCAAGGGTTGTGGACATATCCACTGGAAGACTCATGAGGACACTTCCGGTACTTTGCCTACTAAATCCCAGCGAACAGTAGAGCCGTCCATCACTGGTCCATCAATACACGATCTCAGCATTGACGTTGACCCGTCTTCGTTACGAACAGGGAGTACGCAAGTCATGCATATTCCAATTCCACATGCCATTGACTCCTCAACAGCACATTGATGGATGACATCTGTATCAGCAACAAGAGCAGTAATTGCAGAGAGCATCGCCATAGGACCACATGAATAAATCACATCAATATTTCGATCTTTGACGATATTAAGAAGATTCTCCGTGACACGCCCTGTCTCACCCATCGAGCCATCTTCAGTGTAAATCTTCAATGAATTTACTGAGCGTTTACCTTCCATCGGTGCATAGATTTTTGATCCAACGCTGGCGCCCAACAACATATCTACTTTGCAACCGCGTGCCTTAAGAACATCTGCCAAACCGAATAGCGGTGCCGAACCGTAACCTCCGCCGATAAGTAGTGCGCTGATGGGTTCTGTTGGGATACCAAAAGCTGTTCCCAGTGGAGCGACAATATCTATCTCAGTTCCTTCAAGTTGGGAGCACAGCCACTTACTTCCAGAACCGTGAGGGGCGACAATTAGCTCCATAGTTCCGCCATATTGAGAACTTTCAGATACTCGAGAGATTGCAAATGCACGACGCAAAATCATCTTCGATGTATCGCCACCAACGCTTATTGCTACAAAGTTTCCAGGGCGACAGTTCTTTACGATATCGCCAACATTAAGCAATATCTGGTGATAGGCACCAACGCGCTTGTTCGAAAGTATCGTCACCATCTCTTGAACGGCGTTCTTATTAATTGTTGCCATTAGCCTTTAAGCCACTCTTGGATAGGAGAAACACTTAAGTCTCCGGCTTGTAACGCCTTGATTCCTTCAACGGCTGCGCTAAAACCTGCAGTAGTTGTGATAATCGGAATTGACCTTTGCACGGCAGCTGTGCGAATAGCCCAACCATCTGCGCGTGTTCCACGGCCGACCGGAGTGTTAATCACCAGATCAATATCTCCTGAATTAAGCATTTCAACAATCGTTTTCTCACCCATAGGACCAGTTCCTTGAGAATTCTTACGAACAACAACTGTGGCAACGCCATGCTCTGCAAGGAAAGTCGCGGTTCCATCGGTGGCAAGTAATCTAAATCCGAGGCCAGCTAAACCTTGAGCTGGTGCAATCCCATGCTTCTTATCCTTATCCGCAAGTGAGATAAAGACTGTTCCTGTCTTTGGAAGTGGTCCGAATGAACTGATCTGGGATTTTGCATAGGACTCACCAAATGTTGCAGCGATACCCATCACTTCACCGGTTGAACGCATCTCAGGTCCAAGAACCGCATCGACTCCCCGACCATCGGCACGGCGGAAACGGTTCCATGGAAGAACAGCCTCCTTCACGCTAATTCCCTTTGCGACAGCATCTCCTTCAGTAGGAAGTACACCTTCTACACGAAGTTCCGCAATCGTTGTTCCTAGTGAAATTCGAGCGGCAGCTTTAGCAAGTGGCACACCAGTTGCCTTACTCACAAAAGGAACCGTGCGAGAAGCTCGAGGATTCGCTTCTAAGACATAGAGAATGTGATCGGCCATAGCGAATTGAATATTGATAAGACCTAGAACTCCCACTCCTTGAGCAATCTTCAATGTCGCTTCACGAATCTGAACGCGTTGTGAATCTGAAATAGTCATCGCAGGAAGCACGCATGCGCTATCACCTGAGTGAATACCCGCCTCTTCAATATGTTCCATAATTCCACCCAGAAAGAGCTCGTTGCCGTCATAGAGAGCATCGACATCTAATTCAATTGCCGAATCAAGGAAGCGATCTACCAAGACGGGGTGATCCGGAGTGATATCAGTTGCGCGAGATATGAAGCCGGATAGCGCTTCATCGTCATAGACGATCTCCATGCCACGCCCGCCAAGAACAAAGCTTGGACGAACTAAGACTGGATATCCGATGCGATGGGCGATATCGAGCGCTTCCAGCTGTGATGATGCCATTCCAAATTCAGGTGCAGTGAGACCCTGTTCTTTTAGAACTTGCCCAAATGCTCCGCGCTCTTCAGCTAAATTGATTGCATCAGGACTTGTTCCAAGAATGGTGACACCTGCTGCCTTGAGACCTGCTGCAAGTCCTAGTGGCGTCTGTCCACCGAGTTGAGTGATGACACCAAGAACGGGTCCAGCTTGAGTTTCTGCATGCACAACTTCAAGGACATCTTCGAGAGTAAGTGGTTCAAAATAAAGTCGATCGGATGTGTCGTAATCGGTGGAGACTGTCTCAGGGTTGCAGTTAATCATGATGGTTTCATAACCTGCAGCACGTAATGTGAAGGATGCATGAACACATGAGTAATCGAACTCAATTCCCTGACCAATACGGTTTGGCCCACTACCGAGAATAATCACAGCAGGCTTCGTGCGAGGACGAACCTCTGTCTCTTCCTCGTAACTTGAGTAGTGATAGGGGGTGAAAGCTTCAAATTCGGCAGCACATGTATCAACAGTCTTATAGACAGGGCGAAGATTGAGTTGATGACGGGCCTTTCTTACATCAGCTTCAGTAACACCACGGATGACAGCAATCTGCGCATCAGAAAATCCTGTGCTCTTTGCAAGCTTGAGTAGATCCAGTGAGAGCTCCCCAGGTTGTGCGATAGTTCGCGCAACGTCATTGATAATCTCAATCTGACGCAAGTACCAGCGATCAATCTTGGTTGAGATAAAGACCTCATCCATCGTCGCGCCCAGCCACAGTGCACGTTGTACTTGCTGCAGTCGATACTCTGTTGGCATCTTCATAGATTCAAGAAGATTAGATTTCTCTTCAGCTGAGCGTGCGTCGGTGAAGGTGAAGATGGCCTCCTTGCGTTCTAAAGAACGAAGGGCTTTCATCAGCGCTTCAGGGAATGAGCGACCAATAGCCATCGCCTCCCCCACGCTCTTCATTGTCGTTGTCAGACGAGGATCCGCATCTTGAAACTTCTCAAATGCAAAACGAGGCGCCTTCACGACAATGTAATCAAGAGTTGGTTCAAAAGAAGCTGGTGTGACCTGTGTGATGTCATTCTTAATTTCATCAAGGGTGTAACCAATAGCAAGCTTGGTAGCAATCTTTGCAATAGGAAAACCTGTCGCCTTTGAAGCCAGTGCACTCGAGCGAGAAACGCGAGGATTCATCTCAATGACAATGATGCGTCCTGTATCAGGATTGACAGCAAATTGGATATTACAACCACCTGTGTCAACGCCAACTTCACGAATGATGTCGATAGAGAGGTCACGCAGCTTCTGGTATTCAACATCTGTCAGTGTCAGAGCAGGAGCTACGGTAATCGAATCTCCAGTATGGACACCCATCGGATCAATATTCTCAATGCTGCAGACGATCACCACGTTATCTGACTTATCTCGCATTACTTCGAGTTCATACTCTTTCCAACCGATGATTGACTCTTCAATCAGAACTTCCGAAGTCGGACTATGGCGAAGACCTGCGCCAGCGATCTGTCGGAGAGTCTGCTCATCAAATGCGATTCCAGAACCTAAGCCACCCATAGTGAATGAAGGGCGGATTACTGCCGGATAACCAAGTTGAGCAACTGCCCCCATCACATCATCCATGGTGTGACAGATGATCGAACGGGCTGACTCTCCACCAATCTTTTCAACTATTCCTCTAAAGAGCTCACGATTTTCACCGCGTTCAATTGCATCAACGTCTGCGCCAATGAGTTTGACGTTATATCTCTCCAGAGTTCCAGCCTTAAAAAGTCCGATTGCAGCGTTAAGAGCAGTCTGACCACCCAGGGTTGCAAGAACCGCATCTGGGCGCTCCTTTGCGATGATGCGCTCAATAAATTCAGGTGTGATGGGCTCGATGTAGGTCGCATCTGCAAACTCAGGATCAGTCATGATTGTTGCCGGGTTTGAGTTGACCAAGATGACGCGAATGCCTTCAGCACGCAATACACGGCACGCTTGTGTTCCCGAATAATCAAATTCACAGGCCTGTCCGATAACAATCGGTCCTGAACCAATTACCAGTACGCTCTTTATCGATTCATCGCGAGCCATTAAAGCGCCTCAACTTTTCTTGGATATTGCACCATCAAATCCACAAATCGATCAAAGAGATAAGCAGCATCATGTGGGCCGGCTGCAGCTTCTGGGTGATACTGCACGCTAAAGGCGCCGCGTTCTGTGAGTTCAAGACCTTCAACAACCCCATCATTGAGCGAGACATGTGTGACCTGACCTGGACCATAGACGGTGGAAAACCCTGCATCAGTTGGCGCCTGCAAAGCAAAGCCATGATTGTGCGCAGTGATTTCTACCTTTCCAGTCTTGCGATCAATAACGGGTTGATTAATACCGCGGTGGCCAAATTGCAGTTTGTATGTTTCAAACCCGAGTGCGCGACCAAGAATCTGATGACCGAAGCAGATACCAAAGATAGGAATCTCTTGGGCAAGAATTGAGCGCACAAGTTCAATCGTCTCTGTCATCGTTGCGGGATCTCCTGGACCATTAGAGAGAAACACTCCATCAGGCTTTATTGCCAAAATCTCATCCAAGGTTGCGTTATATGGCATGACATGAACTTCAATGCCACGCTCTGCCATGGCACGAGGTGTGGCACCTTTGATTCCTAGGTCGATTGCTGTCACAGTGAACTTCTTCTCCCCTACTGCAGGAACAACATATGTCGACTCCGTTGAAACATCAGCGCTGAGGTATGCACCACTCATTGCAGGTTGTTTGCGGACCTCAATCACCATCTCTTCACGGGTAAGTTCAAGCCCTGAAAAGATTCCAACGCGCATAGCTCCACGATCACGTAAGTGACGTGTAATGGCGCGCGTATCAACTCCTTGAATTCCAACTATCGCCTGATCAATTAACTCTGCTTCAAGATCTTTCTCGCTACGCCAATTACTTGTCAGCGTAGAAGGATTTCGCACTACAAATCCTGCCACCCAGTATTTCTTTGATTCATTATCAAAAGTATTGACTCCAGTATTTCCAATATGCGGCGCTGTCATCACAACAACCTGTTTGTGATAAGAGGGGTCAGTGAGGGTTTCTTGGTAGCCAGTCATGCCTGTTTGAAAGACAGCTTCACCAAATGTCTTACCGGTTGCAGCCCATGAACTTCCTTCAAAGATGCGGCCATCATCGAGGACGAAGAATGCTTTACTCATGCATTTCCCCCTTCGAAGACGAGCTTGCCGCTATAGATTGTCGCCAGAATTCGTCCTGGCAACTCCATCCCATGGAAGGGAGTATTGCGACTTCGGGAGGCAACTAGATCGCGATCCACTCTCAACACCTGCGTTGGATTCATCACAGTAATGTGTGCTGGAGCCCCAACCTTTAACTCTTGCCCTTGATTCTCATAGCGACCAATTCGAGAGGGTGCATAACTCATGCGATCTGCGACCTTCTCCCAATTCATCAAACCGGTTTCCACCATTGTCTTATTAACAATGCTCAATGCAGTTTCAAGACCGAGCATGCCAAAGGATGCTTCCTGCCATTCGCATTCTTTAGTCTCAGCTGGGTGTGGAGCGTGATCTGTAGCCACAATATCGATAGTCCCATCTGCCAGCGCTTCACGAAGTGCCATGACATCTGACTCTGTGCGAAGTGGTGGATTGACCTTAAAAACTGGGTCATAACTACGAGCCAGTTCATCGGTGAGAAGCAAGTGATGAGGCGTTACCTCAGCAGTCACGTTAATTCCACGAGCCTTCGCCCATCGAATGATTTCAACTCCACCTGCTGTTGTCAGGTGACAGATATGTAATCGCGCCTGAACATGATCCGCAAGTAATACATCGCGAGCGATGATTGCTTCCTCCGCAATTGCCGGCCAACCTTTAAGACCTAGTTGTGAAGACACAATTCCTTCATTCATTTGCGAGCCTTGTGTCAGACGTGGCTCTTGTGCATGCTGGGCAATCACACCATCGAACTTCTTCACATACTCAAGTGCTCGTCGCATCACTAGTGGATCAAAGACGCAATGTCCGTCATCGCTAAAGACTCGAACTCGCGCCATGGAATCCGCCATCGCACCAATTTCAGCTAGATGTTCGCCTTCAAGACCACGTGTCACAGCGCCGATTGGAAATACATCAAGAAGACCAGCAGATTGACCAAGTCGATATACCTGCTCAACAACACCTGCTGTGTCGGCAACAGGTGAGGTATTAGCCATCGCACTCAGCGCCGTGAAACCACCTTTAACCCCAGCACGAGAGCCTGACTCAACAGTCTCTGCATCTTCTCTTCCGGGCTCACGCAAGTGTGTGTGAAGGTCAACTAGTCCTGGCAGAACTATGGAGTGAGATGCATCAATTCGCTTCGCGTCTCTATCTTCAATCTTCTCGGCAATCTCAGCGATAAGGCCATCTTTGATAAGAAGATCGGACTTTTTGCCATTAGCAAGTGTTCCACCTGAGATAAGGATTGATTGGCTCATTCTGATGCTCCGATCTCTTGAGAACCTGCAAGAAGTAGATAGAGGATTGCCATGCGAACACTCACGCCATTAGTTACTTGTTCAAGAATCACTGACCGAGCACTGTCTGCGCTATCTGCCGTGATTTCTAGTCCACGATTCATTGGTCCTGGGTGCATCACTATTGCGCTTGGTTTCATCAGTTTGAGGCGATCCTTATTCAAACCGAAATATCGCGAATATTCACGCGCATTAGGGAAGAAGAGCTCTGTCATTCGCTCAAGTTGTATTCGCAACATCATCACTGCATCAACTGATTCAATCACCGAATCAAAGTCATAGGAAACCTTCACTGGCCATGACTCAACGCCCACAGGCAAAAGTGTCGGTGGAGCAACGAGTGATACCTGAGCACCTAACTTGGTCAGAAGAAGAACATTGCTGCGAGCAACACGTGAGTGCAGAACATCTCCGACGATTGCAATATGCAGACCGGTGAGGTCATCTCCCCCATGCGCTAAATGCTTTCTAATCGTGAAAGCATCAAGAAGTGCTTGGCTCGGATGCTCATGTGTTCCATCTCCTGCGTTAACAACAGATCCTGTCATCCATTGACTATCTGCAAGACGCTGAGCAGCACCTGATGCGCTATGTCGGATGATGACAGCATCGGCCCCCATAGCTTGCAGAGTTTGAGCTGTATCTTTCAAAGACTCGCCCTTGCTGACGCTAGAGCCTTTTGCAGAGAAGTTAATAACATCTGCAGAAAGTCTCTTTGCCGCAGCTTCAAAGGAGATGCGTGTTCTAGTGGAATCTTCTGCAAAGAGATTGACGATCGTGCGACCACGCAATGTGGGGAGCTTTTTCATAGGTCCGTCTGAAACACGCGCTAACTCTTCTGCGGTGTTCAGTATTTGAAGTGCTTCATTCTTGCTTAAATCTGCTATAGATAGGAGATGGCGCATTATTTGCCACCTTCTTCCAGTGAAACTGCATCCACACCATCGAGTTCTGTGAATTGAACCTTGATGATCTGAGAAGGTGATGTCGGAAGGTTCTTGCCCACATAATCTGCCTTGATAGGCAGTTGGCGATGGCCGCGATCGACAAGGACTGCAAGTTGCACAGTCTTTGGGCGCCCAATTTCACCGAGTGCATCTAGGGCTGCGCGAATGGTGCGACCTGAGAAGAGAACATCATCGACAAGAATGATGTTGCGATCTTCAACGCCAAGGTATGGAATCACTGTTGGCATGAGCGCACGAGGTGGGCGCATACGTAGATCATCACGGTGCAAGGTGATATCCAGAGTTCCTGATTGAACTGGCTTTCCCTCAATGGCCTCGATATTGGCAGCAATCCGAGCTGCAAGGTGAGCACCTCGTGTGGGGATGCCGAGTAGTGTGATCGAGTCTGAACCAGAGTTACGTTCAAGGATCTCGTGGGAAATGCGGGTAATAGCTCGTGCCATATCTGGCGCCGGCAGGGCAAGGCTCATGTAAATCTCCTTCCCCGCCTCGCAGGACGGGTCGTTAAAGGATGTTGGCGGATTCTAGCACCAAAGTTTGGCTCTCTGTGGATTGGCAGAACGCACGCATGCCCAGAGTGCCTAACCTCGCGCCATGAATAATGAGGTCACAATCGCACAGGTTTCGGCCCGACTCCGGGCTATCCGCATCTCTCGCTCGCTCTCCCTGAGCGATGTTGAAGTATTAAGTAAGGGCGCACTGAAAGCGGTAGTCCTAGGCTCCTATGAACGTGGCGCCCGAACCCTGAGCGTTAAACGCGCAATCTCCATAGCCGCCCTCTATGACGTTCCTCTTTCGCAGCTTTTTACCGAAGTGCTTCCAGTGGAAGTCATATCAGCTGTTCGCACAGTCATTGATCTGCGCGCAGTCAATCGTCGAGCTCTCGATGAATCTCATCCCGAGAACTCCAACTATCTCCTTCTCGCACGATTGGCTCAGAAGCTCATTCGCTCTCGTCAAGATTGGAATGGAGAAGTCTTATCGGTTAGGCATACAGATCTTGAAACCATCTCAGTTCTCTTTGATCTACCCATTTCACAGGTATTGCTATGGTTAGAAAAGGAGAACTTATTACTGAAGGTGCGACAGGGTTAGATGGCAATACTGTCTTTAATGGATGAAATACGCCCTAGAACACCGTGAATATAACCTGCAGATTCATCTGTCGAAAGCTCTTTTGCGAGCGTGAGAGCCTCATCGATTGCGATGCCATCATCTAAATCAGCGCTCCAGACAATCTCATAGATTCCAAGACGCAAGATATTTCGATCCACCGCAGGAAGGCGATCCATATCCCAGCCCTGGGCATAGGTAGAAATCAATTCATCAATCTTGCGCTTATTCTCTGTTACTCCTGCAATGAGAAGCTTTGTGAATTCTCGTATGGGACGGGCATCAGGACCCTCTTCAATGACATCACGAAGAGCTAAGAGATCTGCCGCAGAGGTGCTACGAATATCAGCCTCATAGAGTAAATCTAGAGTCTGCTTACGAGCCTTACTGCGAGCTGACACTAGTTGGCGCGACCTTGGTATGAGCCATCGCGTGTATCAACAAGAACAATCTCATCCTGCTTAATAAATAGCGGAACCTGAATCTGAATACCAGTTTCAACAGTTGCAGGCTTTGTTCCACCGGATGAACGATCTCCCTGTAGGCCTGGCTCTGTGTAGGTAATCTTGAGAGGAACAGAAGCTGGTAGATCGATATAGAGAGGGTTGCCCTCATGGATTGCAACGATAGCTTCAGTGTTTTCCAGCATGTAATTCGCTGCATCTCCAACAGTAGCTGCTGAGATATTCATCTGATCAAAGTTAACGTTATCCATAAATACGAAGTCATCGCCTTCCTTATATAGGAAGTTCATCTCGCGCTTTTCTAGAATTGCGATTTCAACTTTGACGCCTGCGTTATATGTCTTATCCACAACTTTGCCCGTCATAACTTGCTTGAGCTTTGTGCGCACAAATGCTGGACCTTTACCTGGCTTTACATGTTGGAATTCAACAACAGTCCATAACTGACCTTCGATATCAAGGGTCATGCCATTTTTGAGATCATTCGTTGTTGCCACGGTAACTCCAGTTCATGCCTTCGTCCATCGAAGGTCAATAGAGCGCAGAGTTTACCGTATGTAATTAGGCAACTAATGCCTTGAGCGCGATGAGCGCTAAGACATAAGAATTCGGGCCAAATCCTCCGATGGTTCCATTAGCCACCCCAGAAATCACAGATGTATGACGGAATTCTTCACGTGAAAGTGGATTCGATAGATGAACCTCGATCAGAGGTGCTTTGACTAACTCTGCAGCATCACGAATTGCATAAGAGTAGTGAGTAAATGCTGCGGGATTGATGATTACCGGAGTCTTTGTATCTGCTGCTTCATGAAGCCATCCAATAATCTCTGCCTCATCGTTGCTCTGCCTGACATCTGCTTCAAAGCCATGAGTCTTCGCAGCGCTCTCAATATGTGCAACGAGTGCTGGATACGTCATATCTCCATAAATGGCGGAATCGCGAATATCAAGACGACCGAGATTAGGGCCATTGAGTACTAAAACCTTCATGAGCTTAGCCTCTCATATGCGGCAATCAGCTCGCTCTCAATTGGATTCTCTAATCTCTGTGTCTTTCCGATATCAGTAATCACTACGAATCGGAGTCCATTTCCACGACTCTTCTTATCCAACTTCATAGCCGCCAGAAGTTCTGGCCATTGCGCTCCAGAGTATGAAACTGGCAGTCCCAGCTGTACGAGAGTATCGATGTGAAGTGCGCGAAGTTCCGGAGTGATCAATTTTAGGTTCTCTGAAAGATAGGCAATAAAAGCCATCCCAATTGATACGCACTCGCCATGGCGCAATGAATATTTGGAGAGAAGTTCAACAGCATGGCCAAATGTGTGACCATAGTTGAGAATTTCACGATCGAAGCTCTCCTTAAAATCACCAGAGACGACGCGTGCTTTGACAGCAACCGATCTCTCAATCAATTCAACAGTGAGCTCACGTGACGCGCGTATATCTGCAAGTGACTTAGAAGCGATGAGGTTGAGAATCTCTCCATCACTGATGAAGCCACATTTAACAACTTCCGCTAACCCAGCTGCGAAATCTCTATCCGAGAGCGTTGTGAGCCACGTTGGATCGATTAAGACTGCAATTGGTGAATGAAAAGCTCCAATGAGGTTTTTGCCATAATCGCTATTGATTCCTGTCTTACCGCCAACAGCTGCATCAACCATCCCGGCAACGGTTGTGGGAACTGCAATCCAATCCATCCCGCGAAGCCAGCTCGCAGCAAGATAGCCTGCGAAGTCAGTGACTGCTCCCCCACCAACTCCAACGATGAGATCTGCGCGAGTAAAGCCCGCTGCTCCCAACCAATTCCAAGCTTGTGCCAGAACTGCAGGTGACTTTCCAGTTTCTCCATTTGGAATAGGCAGATAGAAAAATTCGCAATCACCTGCCTGGAACTGTGGGATGTTAGCCTTCATCGATTCACTAAAAACGACAGCAACGCGAGTTCGCCCCAGGGAGAGTTCGGTCAACTCTTTGAGATAGTCAACATCAATGAGGACGTCGTATTCACGGTCGGCGCTCACATGAATCTTCTTCATTTGATCACCTCGAGAATCTCATCAACGATATCAATCTCAGTCTTTGCATTCACATCAATAACTGTATCTGCGATTGCTTCATATATGGGGCGTCTAGCCTCCATCAAAGTTTGCCATTGTCCACGGGGATTATGGAGCAGAAGTGGGCGATCGCGATTAAATCCGATCCGTGGAGCAACTGTGGCTAGAGAGATATCCAAATAGATAACTGGGGAAGCTATTGCTCGCAAAGCCGATTGTGCATCAATAGAGATAGGAGCGCCCCCGCCTAAAGCAAGCACTGTCCCGTCACTGAGTAACTCATCTCGAAGGACAGCCTTTTCCAGAAGTCGGAATGCATCCTCGCCATCTTCAAGGAAGATATCAGCAACTGTGCGCCCAGAATTATTTTCAATCACTTGATCTGTATCTCTGAAGGCAATATCAAGCCGTTCGGCAATTAATTGACCAATAGTTGTTTTCCCTGAACCCATAGGGCCAATCAAAATAACGCGAGGAGGCATCGGAATTACTTGAAGCGTAGATTCTTCATATATGACTCGTAATTGCGGCGTACTTCCTGCACTGAATCGCCACCAAATTTTTCTAGTACAGCTTCTGCAAGGACAAGGGCTGCCATGGCTTCTGCAACAACTCCTGCAGCAGGTACTGCGCACACATCAGAGCGCTGATTGATTGCCTTTGCAGCTTCACCCGTTTTCACATCTATCGTATCCAGGGCTTTCGGTACCGTTGAGATAGGTTTCATTGCTACAGATACGCGCAGAATTTCTCCGTTAGACATTCCACCTTCAGTTCCACCAGCGCGATCTGTACGGCGCTGGATCGCTCCACCTACTCCACGTTCTATTTCATCGTGGGCTATAGATCCACGACGAGTTGCAGTTCTGAAACCATCGCCGATTTCAACACCTTTAATCGCTTGAATGCCCATTAAGGCCCCAGCTAAACGTGCATCAAGGCGTCGATCCCAATGCACATGCGAACCAAGTCCAGGAGGAAGGTTGTATGCCAAAACTTCACACACTCCGCCAAGGGTGTCGCCATCAGCGTGTGCTGACTCAATTTCAGTGATCATTGCTGCACTCGTAGCAGGATCGGTGCAACGAACAGGATCATCATCAATTCTCTTCATGTCCCCTGCGTGTGGAAGCTCATACGAATCTGGAATTCGCACTGACCCGATAGAGACGACATGACTTAAAATCGTTATTCCGACAGATTGCTCTAGGAATTTACGAGCTATAGCACCCAGTGCAACACGTGCTGCTGTCTCTCGAGCACTAGCGCGCTCAAGGATGGGACGCGCATCATCGAAATCATACTTCTGCATTCCCACTAAATCAGCGTGACCTGGACGTGGACGCGTTAGCGGTGCATTACGCGCGAGATTTTCGATTTCATCTGCGGGAACAGGATCTGCAGACATCACCTTTTCCCACTTGGGCCATTCGCTATTTCCCACCTGCACTGAAATGGGTCCACCTTGTGTAATACCAAGTCGAACTCCACCAAGAATGGTGACTTTATCCGCTTCAAAGTTTTGTCTTGCTCCGCGACCAACACCTAAGCGCCGTCTTGCTAAATGGAAATCAATATCTGCAGTTGTGATCTCAACATGAGCTGGCATGCCTTCAATAATTGCCGATAGGGCCTGGCCATGTGATTCACCTGCTGTAATCCAACGCATGGGCATATTCTGGCAGATAGACAGTCATTCCCGCGTCTTATTAGCCGATGCTCAAAGGTCGCATCGCGAGAACTGCGCCACATAATGCAGGGGCAAAGGCGATATCTCCTTTTAATGACCGAGTTCGCATGTAGTGGATGGCTATCGAGATCATTGAACCAACACATACCATCAACAGATACTCAAAAATTTGCGCCCCACCAACTACAAGATTGACAAGAACAATCACCAACTTCACATCTCCAGAGCCACATCGAGAAATCAACTGAAAGCAGAAGCTAGAAAGAACGCTGATGATAAGAAAGACAGGCTCGACGCGAGGATGTGCAGAGGCTAGACATATGAGCAGAAGGGCAAGAACGAGAACATTAGGAATACGTCTATGACGTATATCGAAGACTGAGATCATGACTAATAGAGTAAGTATCACTCACAAACGATACAAAGAGTCTGAGTGGAAGGGATGAGGTTGTGGATTACCGAGCTGATTTACGAAGCACAGCCCGAAGATGCGTCGCTAACGTTTCTCGGTCGAACTCAACGTCGAGCACCAAAGCAAGTTGATCCAACCCCTGATACATCAATAGTTCGAGTCCATTTATTACAGCGCCACCACAATCACTCCAGCGTTGCGCCAACTCTGTCGGCCACGGCTTATAGATAACATCGAAGAGCGTGGCTTGAATTCCAGGATTTACCGAGCCCGCAAGAAGATCTGCAGCACCTGCAGGAGTTGTATTCACTACCAAGCTATATTCCGTGAAATCGACATCAGAAGACCAACGGTGATATTCAAAGTGTGAGTGAGAGACTGCAGACTCCAGCGCTTCTTGCCTCAGACTTGAACGACCTAAAACATGAATGTTCTGTGCGATGGAGTCGAGTGCACCGGTCACTGCGCGCGCAGTTCCTCCAGCACCCAGAATCAGAACTGAATCGATCTCCCTAATGCCTGCGTGCTCTAGAGCTGCGACGAAACCACTTCCATCAGTGCTACTAATTGACCACTTGTCGTCCTTCTTGATCATGGTATTTCCCGATTGAATTCTCTGCGTTAGAGCATCTGCATGAAAACCAAGGCCCAACACTTCCTCTTTCAGAGGCATGGTCAGAGAGAGATAATCAAACTCAGAAGAGCGCGTCTCTATAAATTTCGCTAAGCCTCCAGAGCCAACCTTGATAGCCAAATAATTTCCTTCAACGCCCAGGAATTCGAAGGCAGCCTTATGTAGAACGGGAGATAGTGAGTGTTTGATGGGAGAACCCAACACCGCTCCAGTAATCATTTCTTGCTCCTAAATTTTCCAGCCCGCAAATTCTTCTTGTATTCAATCTTCCAATTATTGAATTGATTGATATCGCTTGTGAAGCGAGTATCAAACGGTGCCACAGTGATGAAATATAGCCAATCTCCAGCCATCGGGTTTACTGCAGCTGTCAGAGCTGCTGCGCCAGGGTTATTAATTGGACCTGGTGGTAGCCCATATCTCTTATATGTGTTGTATGCAGAAGTGATGAGCGTGGACTGGGTGCTCAGAAAGACACTTCCCCGTGTTTTCTTCACGTAGTGAACTGTCGAATCAAATTGCAACGGCATGCCCTTAGTAAGGCGGTTGCGAATCACTTGCGAAATCTTGGCAAAATCTTTCGTATCGCCTTCAGCTTGAATAAGTGAGGCAATGATCAGGAGCTGTTGAGGTGTGAACTTCTCCTTCGATGAATAGAAGCCAGCCTTTTGCATCTCTTGTTCTGCGCGATCAACCATGCTCTGCATAGCTGGGGTTGCAAGCGTTCCATCTTCAAAACTGTACTGAGCAGGAAAGAGCAACCCTTCTAAAGATGTGAAACCCTTGGGCTTTGCAACATTTCTGATTGCACTAGCAACATCTGCCTTAGTCATCTTCGCACTGTAGAACTGAGGGATGATTTCAGAGAGCCATGCTCCTTCAAAGATGCTGATTAATCCCGTGATACGTGAAGCATCCAGCAATTGCTCTAGCGCCTTCGTTGCACAAATCCCGAGATCAATTTCATGATTACCGGGTGCAACCTTCTGCGATTGGGAATTGCCGACAGCAACTCTGAAGTATGCCTCAGCTGATTTAACGACACCTGCTGCCTCGAGTGAAGCGGCTATGGATGAACCTGATTCACCGGAGACAATATTGATGTTTACTCTCTCGGTCGAGGAGCTAGAACATGGGTAATCCGCAGCTATTGAACCTGGAATGCGCAGCGAATGTAGTGCAAAAGTTACGGTGAAGACGAGCGCTAGGGCCGTTGCTATACGAAATAGAGGCGATCTATGCCAGATTTTCACGGAGTAGTCCTTGTTCAAGAATTGCAACAGCAGCCATGGCATCAATGACAGATTTGGAATCTCGCGTCGAAACGCCCGCCTCTTTCAACTTCTTCTGCGCACTGACCGTTGATAGTCGCTCATCGACAAAGACAACAGGTAAGTCTGTAATCGATTGTAGTGATTGAGCAAAGCTTTCCGCTTTCTCTGCGCTCTCCCCCTTTGAACCAGACATATTCATGGGAAGTCCCACGAATATACGAATGGGTTCGTGTTCTGCGATGAGTGCAGAAATCTGCTCCAAGAAGTCCCTGCTCTTGCTATCTAAGACAGATAAGGGCGATGAGAGAATTCCATCTGGATCACAGAGAGCAACACCTGTGCGGACATCGCCATAGTCAAAAGCGATGCGCCGACCTCGCTGCGTCATTTACTTTCCCGAGATTGAATCGGTGATAGCTGTCAGAGCTGCTTGAGACTTAGAAGAATCTATTCCACCACCTTGCGCGAAATCATCTTTGCCACCTCCGCCACCGCCAAGGATTGTCGAACCAATCTTCACAAGTGCGCCAGCCTTCAATCCTGCAGCCTTGGCCGCATCACTCACAGCGACTACAAGAACTGGTTTTCCATCATTAGAACTAATCAAAGCAACTGCAGATTGTGGTGCACGAGCTTTGAGGTCTAATGCAATCTTGCGTAGGTCATCGCCTGTAATTCCATCAGGGAGAATTGCTGTAACAGTTGATGTGCCATGGAGAATCTTCGCAGTGTCGGCGAGTGCGCCGATTTGTCCCATCGCTTGGGCTGAACGAACTCCAGCAAGCTCCTTCTCAATATCCTTAATCTTTGTAAGAAGATCTGAAATGCGCTCAGGAAGCTCCTCCGTACGAGCACCCTTAATAATTTCAGTGAGTGAATTTAGAAGAACGTGTTCACGAGCTAAGAATTTGTATGCATCTACTCCGACAAGGGCTTCAACGCGACGAACACCTGCGCCAACGGATGATTCACTGAGTAACTTCACAACACCGAGTTGCCCAGAGCGCTCAACGTGAGTACCGCCGCAGAGTTCACGTGCCCAATCCCCCACACTGACAACACGCACTTGATCGCCGTACTTCTCACCGAAGAGCGCCATTGCGCCAATTTTCTTAGCGGCATCTTGCGTCATTGTCTCTGCAGTTACTGCCAAGTTATCAAGAAGTAGTGTGTTTACGCGAGATTCGACTTCATTGAGGACTGAGTCTGGAACCGCACCCGTTGATGGGAAATCAAAGCGGAAGCGACCAGGTGAGTTCTCAGAACCTGCCTGAGTCGCAGTCTCTCCAAGAATTTCACGGAAAGCTTTATGGACCATATGTGTTGCCGTATGTGCACGAGATATTGCATGGCGACGTTCAAGGTCAATGGCTGCAAGGGATTTGGAACCAGTAGCTACTTCCCCCGAAATCACGCGACCGCGATGGACTGACAAGCCATTGACTGGAGTCTGAACATCATCAATTTCAAGGAGTGCACCGTTTGCAAGTGTGATGCGACCGCCATCAGCAAGCTGTCCGCCACCTTCTGCATAGAAAGGTGTGCGATCGAGAACAACTTCGACATCATCTCCAGCCTTCGCTGATGCAACGCTTATGCCATCAACTAGAATTCCATTAATAGTCGACTCTGTCTCATTATGTGTGTAGCCAACAAAGGTTGATGAACCCTTAGAGTCCGCAATCTTCTTGTATTCCGATAAATCTGTGTGGCCGCTTTTTTTAGCCTTAGCATCAGCCTTTGCGCGATCACGTTGTTCATTCATCAAACGGCGGAAGCCATCTTCATCTACTTCCAATCCTTCTTCACGTGCCATCTCAAGGGTCAGATCAAATGGGAAACCATAGGTATCGTGAAGTTTGAAGACCTCATCACCTGGGACCACACTCTTCTTACTCGCCTTAAGTTGCGTTGAAGCCATATCAAAAATCTGAGTTCCAGCTTTGAGCGTCTGCAGGAATGATTCCTCTTCTGCGACTGAGACAGCCAAGATGCGCTTCTTATCTGTCATCAACTCTGGATATTGAGGGCCCATCGCACCAATTGCAGCGATGGTGAGTTCAGACATGATGGGATCGTTGACACCCATAAGACGCATATTACGAATAGTTCTACGCATCATGCGACGCAGAACATATCCACGTCCTTCATTTCCGGGAGTTACGCCATCGCCAATCAGCATCGCTGATGTGCGGGCATGATCTGCCACTACGCGAAGAGCAACATCCGTTCCTTGATCCTTGCCATACTTAACACCAGATAACGTTGATGCTTTTGTGAGAATCTGCATCGTTGTATCAATTTCATAGATATTTTCAACACCTTGCAGTAACGCAGCGGTGCGTTCAAGCCCTAAGCCAGTATCAATGCTCTTTGCTGGAAGTTCGCCGAGAATTGGGTAGCCATCTTTTCCGCCACCTGCACCTCGCTCATTCTGCATAAAGACGAGGTTCCACACTTCCATGTAACGGTTCTCATCTGCGATCGGTCCGCCTTCAATTCCATATTCAGGACCACGGTCGTAATAGATTTCAGAGCACGGACCACATGGGCCAGGAACTCCCATAGACCAGAAGTTATCTGCCATATCGCGACGCTGAATACGCTCACGCGGGATACCAATCTTCTTATGCCAAATATCTGCAGCTTCATCATCATCGAGGTAGACCGTTACCCACAGTCGCTCTTCTGGAAAGCCGTAACCGCCATCATTGATAGGACGCGTTAATAGCTCCCATGCTAAAGCGATTGCTCCCTCTTTGAAGTAATCACCGAATGAAAAGTTTCCGCACATCTGGAAGAACGATGCATGGCGCGTTGTCTTTCCTACCTCATCAATATCGAGTGTTCGCACGCACTTTTGCACAGATGTCGCGCGCTTATAGGGAGCAGTTACCTCACCGAGAAAGAATGGCTTAAACGGGACCATGCCAGCATTGACCAACAGTAGATTGGGATCATCTGCAATCAGAGAGGCTGAAGGAACTACGGTGTGTTTAAGACCTTGACGGTTTTCACTTTCAAAGAAGCGCAGCCAGCGCGAACGGATCTCGGCGGATTCCACTAGTCAGATTTTTTCTTCGACTTGCGGCCTTTATTGAGAGTTGCAGCGCCAAGAAGGGCACCAGCAACTCGTCCTGTTGGACTGTCCATAAAACCAGTTGTTGCTCCAGTTACCTTGGACGTTACCTCTTCAACATTCTTCGTAATCTTTGCAATGCTCTCCAGCGGACCGTTAATGAGTTCTAGGGTGCGCGTTGATTCATTGAGAAGCGGTGTGGTGTCATCGGTAAATGCCTTGAGAGATGTCTTTGCCTCATCGATAAATCTGCTCACACGAATGACTGTGTAGGCAACGGCAATAGCGATTACGAGCAGTGATACCGCTGCAATAATCGTTGCAATTCCGCCTGGACCCATAGTTATTAGCCTACCTGACTTACTCCTTGGGAGGAGTCCAATCGATGGCAGCTTCCTTTCGTTGCGCAGGTGTAATAGGAGTTGGTGCACCCGTCAATGGATCTCCACCGCTTGCAGTCTTCGGAAATGCGATAACTTCTCGGATTGAATCCGAGCCGGTCAGAAGTGCACATACGCGGTCCAGACCCAGCGCAATTCCACCGTGTGGAGGTGGACCATAGTTAAACGCTTCAAGGAGGAATCCAAACTTGCTCTGTGCTTCTTCATCAGAGAGACCGATGACAGTAAAGACATCCTTTTGAATATTACGATCATGGATACGAATCGAACCGCCACCGAGCTCTGTTCCATTGAGAACAATGTCATACGCATAGGCAAGCGCTGTTGCAGGATCTGCTTTGAAGCTCTTAGCAAATTCTGGCTTAGGACCTGTAAATGGGTGGTGCACGGCAGTCCAGCCACCGTTATCGGTTGGTTCAAACATGGGTGCATCGACAACCCAGACAAATTCCCAAGCGCCTTCCTTAATGAGATTGCAACGCTTTCCAATTTCAAGACGTGCAGCACCTAGCAATTGCTGCGATGAAGCACGCTCTCCTGCTGCAAAGAAGATTGCATCTCCTGGCTTTGCACCAACAAGGGCAGCAATACCAGCTTGCTCTTCTTCAGAAATATTCTTTGAAACTGGTCCGCCAAGTGTTCCATCGGCATTGACGAGAATGTATGCAATTCCCTTTGCACCGCGTGCTTTAGCCCAGTCCTGCCACGCATCGAGTTCACGGCGAGGTGAATCTGCTCCCCCAGGCATCACAACTGCGCCTACATACGGCGCTTGGAATACACGAAATGGAGTTGCCTTAAAGAAATCAGTTACTTCTGTCAGTTCATATTCAAAACGAAGATCTGGCTTATCTGAGCCATATCGATCCATTGCATCGGCATAGGTCATATGTTTAATGGGAGTTGGAATGTCGTATCCGACAGCTTCCTTCCACACCTTAACCAAAATCTTTTCAGCAACAGCCAAGATATCTGCCTGGTCAATAAATGACATTTCAATATCGAGCTGGGTGAACTCTGGCTGGCGATCTGCACGGAAATCTTCATCGCGGAAGCAACGAGCAATCTGGTAGTAACGCTCCATGCCTGCAACCATCAAAAGTTGCTTAAAGAGCTGTGGTGATTGAGGAAGTGCATACCAACTTCCTGGTTGCAGACGGACCGGAACTAAGAAGTCGCGTGCCCCTTCAGGAGTTGAACGAGTTAGGTATGGGGTTTCAATCTCAAGAAATTCAAGGCTTTCCATCACATTACGAATCGTTGATGTCACCTTAGAACGAAGGCGCAGGTTAGCTGCAGGTCCTTCGCGGCGTAAATCCAGGTATCGATAACGAAGACGGACTTCCTCAGAAATCTCAGATTCACTTCCTGAATCCACGGGAAATGGAAGTGGAGCAGATTCGCTTAAGACAACGACGTCATCGCCCATCACTTCAATGGCACCTGTTGGAAGATTAGAGTTTTCATTTCCTGCAGGACGCAAAGCAACTTCACCTGTGATTTGTAAACACCACTCGGCGCGCAATTGTCCAGCCATCTTCTCATCACGAATTACTACCTGCACAGAACCTGTTGCGTCCCGCAGATCGATAAAGGCAACTCCACCATGATCGCGGCGGCGCGCTACCCAGCCAGCCAAAGTGACGGTCTGACCTGCATGTGAAGCCCGCAGGGAACCTGCGTCATGGTTTCTTAACATCGTCAAAAGCCGCCCTTAAATGATGGTGAATTAGAGCGAGAGAGCTCGCAACAATTCATTCTGTAATTGGTCAATCTTAACCGAGGATGTAACCCCGTCTGACATCTTCTTGAGTTCAACAACACCGTCTGTCAGTTCAGATTCACCAAGAACTATGACATAGCGCGCACCCGACTTATCGGCTGCCTTCATGGCACCTTTGAGGGCTCTATCGCCAAAGGCGATTTCAGTACGAATTCCAGAACCTCGAAGGTTTTGGGCAATCACGAGAGCTTGCTCCTTTGCATCATCTCCCAGAGGAATGATGAAGAGGTCGGATGAGAACTCTTGTGATGGCACAGTTGATTCAGCAACCGCTGCAAGAAGTGCGCGATCTACTCCAAGGCCAAAACCTATTCCTGAAAGCGATTGACCACCGAGAGTCTCCATCAAGCCGTCATAGCGACCACCACCACCGATACCACTTTGGGCACCGAGATCAGGATGAATGAACTCAAAGGTTGTTCCGGTGTAGTAATCAAGGCCTCGCACCATGCGTGGATTGATAGTGAAAGCAATACCCATTGCAGTCAGATACTTCTGGACGGCTGCAAAGTTTGCAGCTGATTCAGGTGATAAATAGTCAAGCAGGATAGGTGCCTTCGACATCGCTTCAACCATCTCAGGACGCTTATCATCAAAGAGGCGTAGCGGATTAATTTCTGCTCGCTCTTTCGTTGCCTCATCGAGTGCAAGTCCTGAAATATATTTCACCAGATCTACGCGATGAGCAGATCGTGATTGCGCATCTCCTAGCGATGTAATCTCTAAGCGATAATTCTTAAGCCCTAAGTTCTTAAAACCACGATCTGCAATAGCAATCACTTCAGCATCGAGTGCTGGATCTTCAATACCAATAGCTTCAATACCCACTTGATAGAACTGACGATAGCGGCCAGCTTGTGGTCTCTCGGCTCGGAAGAATTGTCCTGAGTACCAAACCTTGACGGGCAGTTGTCCACGATCAAGATTTGCCTCAATCACCGCGCGCATCACGCCAGCAGTTCCTTCAGGTCGCAAAGTAATTGAGCGACCACCACGATCTTCAAATGTATACATCTCCTTAGACACCACATCTGTTGATTCACCGACCCCGCGGCTAAAGAGATTGGTATCTTCAAAGACGGGAAGTTCCATCAGCTGATATCCCGCATCTTTGGCAGGTGCTATCAACTGCTCGCGAACCCATTCGAAGGATTGGGATTCAGGAGGCAGATACTCGCGCACGCCCTTGGGTGCTTGGATTTTCTCGAACTTCATGAGGTCAATTCTTTCAGATAAGGGTTATTTTTTCGCTCGAATTTAATCGTGGTCTCAGGTCCATGTCCTGTGAGCACTCGTAAATCATCAGAAAGAGTGAGAACTTTGGTTTTCAGGGTGGTAATCATCTCTTTTGCGCTACCGGTTGGCAGATCTGTGCGACCTATTGAGCCTGAGAAGAGAACATCTCCACTAATCAAAATTTCATCATTAATAGTGAACATGAGTGAGCCTCGGGTGTGTCCTGGAGCGTGAATGGCGGTGATCTTCATTCCAAGTAACTCAAGGGTTGCACCATTCTTGAGTTCGTTCACTTTTTTAGGTTCTACAAAAGTCATTGCCTCAAGTTGTGCGATGAATTGCTCGCCATGAATGCCTGCAGGATCTGCGATAAATCTTCGATCTTCGGAATGAATATATGCAGGGATGTCATAACCATCTGCAAGTGGAGTGATGGAAAAGGTGTGGTCAAGATGCCCATGTGTCATCAGTGCTGCAACTGGTTTGAGCTTATGTTCTTCAATAATCATCTCGATATCACGAGAAATGTCAGGCATTCCGGGGTCAACGATGATGCACTCTGAGCCTTCAGAAGGGGCGATGATCCAGCAGTTCGTTGCGAACATAGGGGCTGGAAAGGAACGGACAAGCATCTTTTGACCCTATTTCTAGCGTGGATTTACGACTCGCGGAAGCACAGGGTACCTTTGACCCCGCACACATTCGCACATATCAACGAAGGACGAGTTCACACCGAACCGCCCGACGCGCTGAAGGGGAAAGCCATGACCGATATCAATCCAACTGCTCTAGCTCAAACACACTCCACACCAAGTGCTGCATCTGCACTTGTCGGAGACCCTTCACGATTTGGTCGCGTTGGCGACGATGGCACAGTATTTGTTCGCACCAGCGATGGCGAGAAGCCCGTTGGTTCCTACCCAGGAAAGACCGCTGAAGAAGCGCTTGCCTACTTTGTCCGTAAATTTGAAGCCCTTGCATCTGAAGTTGCTCTGACAGCTGCCCGTATAACAAGTGGTGCCATGGTTCCACAAGATGCCTATGAAGCTGTGAAGAAGTTGCGCCAGCAAGTGCGCGAACTCAATGGCGTTGGCGATCTCGATGCACTTGCTGCATCTGTTGAGCAGATTGAACCTTTAATCGAAGGCCATCGCGAAGCATATGAAGCAAAGAAGGCTGCTGAGGCTGTAGTCAAGGCTGCTCGCCGAGAACAGATTCTTGTTGAAAAAGAGAAGATTGTTGTTGAAGCAGAATCTCTTGCACTCTCTGAGAATTGGAAGGTTACAGGCGATCGCCTCAAGGCCCTTCTTGATGAGTGGAAGGCAGCTCCACGCCTTGATAAGAAATCAGATGCTGACTTCTGGAAGCGATTTTCAGCTAGCCGCAACAAGTTTGATAAGCGCCGTCGCACGCACTTTGCTCAACTTGAAGCAACCGCTGGCAAGGTCTCTGATGCTAAGACTGTGATTATCGCTGAGGCTGAAAAGCTAGCAACATCGACGGATTGGGTTGCCACTGCTCGCCGCTATAAGGCATTGATGGATCAATGGAAGGCAGCAGGTCGCGGAAAGAAAGGCGATGATGCCAAGCTCTGGGCTCGATTTAAGGCAGCTCAAGATCAATTCTTCAATGCAAAGAATGCTGACCTTGAAAAGCGTGAAGTTTCTATGTCTGCCAATCTCATTAAGCGTGAGGAGCTGATCGTTCAGATTGAAGCTCTTCTGCCATTTACCGATGCGAAGCAGGCTAAGAATGCATTCCGTGAGTTGATGAATACATGGACAAAGATTGGCATTACCAACCGCGATAAGCGCGCCGCATTTGATGCTCGCGTATCCAAGGTGGAAGAAGCGATCAAGGAAGCAGAAGCTGAAATCTGGCGCAAGACGGACCCAACAGCGAAGGCACGTGCTGCAGAAGTTGTGAAGCAACTCTCTGAATCTATTGAAAGCTATGAGAAGACTGCTGCAAAGGCTCAAGCTGCTGGCAATGAGAAGAAGGCTAAGGAAGCTCTCGAATCTGCAGTTGCCCGTAAATCATGGCTTGATGAGGCGCAGAAGCACCTCGCAGAGTTCAACTAATACTTTTTACGTTCTATAGACGTCATAAACGCCTTCAATAGATCGCACTGCTGCCAATACGGAATCAAGGTGCTTGGCATCTGCCATTTCAAAGGTGAAGCGTGAAATTGCAACGCGATCTTTTGTTGTACTGACTGCAGCGCTGAGAATATTTACCTGCTGCTCAGACAGTGTTCTAGTGACATCTGCGAGCAAGCGGGCTCTATCTAAAGCTTCCACCTGGATATTGACGAGGAATACGCTGGCAGCACCTGCAAGCCATTTCACGCCAACTATTCGCTCACTTTGATTACTGCGCAAGTCTGCAGCATTGATGCAATCAGTACGGTGGACCGATACTCCTGAGCCCTTGGTAATAAATCCCAAGATGGTATCCCCCGGTACGGGTGTGCAGCATCGAGCAAGCTTTGCAAGTACGTCATCGATTCCTTCTACTTCAATCGCACTTGATGTACGTCTTGTCGCCTGAAGGCCTGTTGGCACGTTTTCCATAGTTACTTCCGGATGAGAATCCTCGCCACCCATACTTGCCACAAGCTTTTCAATGATCGATGCCGCAGAAACATGACCATCGCCTACTGCGCTATAGAGCGCATCGATATCGGCGTAGTGCATATCGTGTGCTAGTTCTAGAAGTGAATGGCCAGCAAAAATCTTCTGAAGTGGCAGTCCAGCTTTGCGCATCTGGCGCGCAATAGATTCACGACCTGCATCGATGGCCTCTTCGCGACGCTCCTTGCTAAACCATGCCTTAATCTTTGAACGAGCCCTTGGGCTCTTAACGAAGTTGAGCCAGTCACGACTTGGCCCTGCGTGCTCACCCTTATTTGTGACAATTTCAATAACATCGCCATTGTTAAGCTTTGATTCTAGGGGAACAAGTCGTCCGTTGACCTTAGCCCCAGCACATCGCAGCCCCACATCAGTGTGAACAGAGAAAGCAAAGTCGACGGGAGTTGAACCGCCAGGGAGTGCAACGACAGAACCTTTAGGTGTGAAAACAAAGACTTCAGGTGAACCTAGGTCAAAGCGTAGAGCTTCAAGAAATTCTGAAGGATCTTCTGTCTCTTTCTGCCATTCATGCAATTGGCGAAGCCAGAGCATCTCAGGAGAGTTCGCTTGCGGGTCTCCCCCTTGCTTATATTTCCAATGTGCTGCGATACCAAATTCAGCACGAGAGTGCATGTCATAAGTTCGAATCTGAATTTCAATAGCTTTACCACTTGGCCCAATCACCGTTGTGTGTAGTGATTGATAGAGATTGAACTTCGGCATAGCAATGTAATCCTTAAAGCGACCTGGGACAGGGCTCCACCGTGCGTGAATGGAGCCAAGTACGGCATAACAATCTCGCACATCGTTAACCAGAACACGAATCCCTACAAGATCATAAATATCGTTGAAGTCACGGCCTCGAACAACCATCTTCTGATAAACGCTAAAGAAGTGCTTCTTACGTCCTGTCACGGTTGAATTGATCGAATCACGAGCCAGATCTTGCTCAACATTTTCAATCACTTCTGCAGTCAGTGCATCCCGCGAAGGTGAACGCTCTGCTACTAGGCGTGAAATCTCTTCAAACTTCTTAGGTTCTAATACAGCAAAGGAGAGATCCTCTAGCTCCCACTTGATCGCATTCATACCAAGGCGATGAGCCAGAGGGGCATAGATATCCAAAGTCTCACGTGCTTTTCGCGTTGCACTCTCATTCGAAACAAATCCCCATGTGCGCGCATTATGCAGCCGATCGGCTAACTTGATGACAAGTACGCGTATATCTCTCGACATCGCAATGACCATCTTGCGAACAGTCTCTGCTTCAGCAGTCGGTCCATACGTTAATTTGTCGAGCTTTGTAACTCCATCGACAAGGTTGGCGACTTCGTCACCGAAATCAGCACGTAGCTGATCTAGTGAGTAGGGAGTGTCTTCGACAGTATCGTGAAGAAGGGATGCAACAAGTGAGACTTCATTGAGCCCTAACTCTGCAAGAATCTGTGTGACAGCAACTGGATGGGTGATGTAATCCTCACCAGATTTACGAAGTTGTCCTTCATGTGCCTTCTCGGCAACAAGGAACGCACGTTCAATCGATGCAACATCAGCACCAGGATGATGCTCCTTAAGCGCACCAATAAGTGGTGCGATGAGGGGCAAGGTATCCATAAGTTAAAAGGTTATTTGCGACCTCTGCGCTTAGGTTGATTGCGTGGTCCACTGCCTGTTGAAGGGCGAGCAGCCTTTACATCAGTAATAACAGGTGCTCCCCCGCGTGCAGAGACTCGCTTTGCAAGAGCCTGCATTGCTGGCTCTTTCTCACGAAGTTGTGCAAGGAAAGGAGGTGCGATGAATACTGATGAATACGTTCCCACAGCTAAACCGATAAAGAGTGCAAGCGAGAGATCCTTCAAAGTTCCAGCACCTAAGAGTCCAGCCCCGACGAAGAGAATCGATGCCACAGGAAGAAGGGCGATAATCGATGTGTTGGCAGAACGCACGAGAGTCTGGTTGACGGCAAGGTTTGCAGCTTGTGAATACGTCACCTTGCTATTTGCAGCAACCGACTTTGTATTCTCGCGCACCTTATCGAAGACCACGACAGTGTCATAAAGTGAGTAACCAAGAATCGTTAAGAATCCAATAACCGTCGCTGGTGTGACATCAAATCCAACGAGTGCATAGATTCCAACGGTAATGAAGACGTCGTGAATAACGGCAACGATGGCAGCGATTGCCATCTTCGGTTCAAAGGCCATCGCCAAGAAGAGCATCACAGCAAGTAAGAATGCGAAGAGACCGTAAAGGGCCTTCTTTGTAATCTCTTTACCCCATGAAGGCCCGACGAGTTGAGTATCAATAGATTCAGCAGGGATTCCGAAAGTTGAAGTCAACGCTGATTCAATAGAATTTGATTGTGCTGGAGTCAAAGCGCCAGTTTGGATTCGAACCTTTGACGTTCCAATCTTCTGCACGATGACTTCTCCAGGAATTCCAATGTTCTCAACTGAGGCGCGAGCCTGCTCGATAGTCACTGAGGACTTATTGATTGTGTATGAAGCTCCACCTTTGAACTCAATTCCAAGGTGAAGTCCCTGAATCACAAGGGCTGCAATGGATGCGAGGATGAAGAGAGCAGAGATGGAATACCAGCGCTTGCGGTTCTCAACAATGTTAAATGATTTCTCACCAGAGTAGAGACGACCACCAATACCTGAAAGTTTCGCCATGTGCTTATGCCTCCAAAGTTGATACTGGGTGAGATTTGCCGATGCTCTTGGCCGAGAAGCCTGAGAGCGGATGGCCTGATGCGAAGAAATTGCTCTTTGCGATCACGGTCACAATTGGCTTGGTAAAGATGAATACAACCAAGAGGTCGATAAGAGTTGTCAGCCCCAGTGTGAATGCGAATCCACGAACACCGCCGACAGCGAAGAAGTAGAGAAGCACTGCAGCAAGGATTGAGACCATATCTGCAACGATGATTGTGTGACGAGCACGCATCCATCCACTTTCCACAGCTGATCGCAGTGAGCGACCTTCACGGGCTTCATCTCGAATTCTTTCGAAGAAGACGATAAATGAGTCTGCAGTAACACCAATCGCAACGATGGCACCTGCGATACCGGCAAGAGTTAAGGTAAATCCGATTGCCTTACCAAGGACTAGGAAGAGTAGATAGAGAATCAAACCTGCAACGGTAAGTGAACCCACTGTTACCAACCCAAGTGCTCGGTAGTAGAGAAGCGAGAAGATAAATACGAGAAGAAGGCCGAGAGCTCCTGCGAGCAGTCCTGCCTGCAACTGATCAGCGCCCAGAGTTGGGGAAACTTGCTGGACTTCACCACGATCGAATGCGAGTGGAAGCGCTCCGTACTTAAGTACGTTTGCTAAATCTTGTGCTTCAAGTTGGCTAAAGGATCCTGTGATCTGCGCATTTCCTGATGGAATCGCTTCATTAATAGAGGGTGCAGAAACAACAAGCCCATCAAGAACGATTGCGACCTGATTTTGGGGAGATGCAAGTGTTGTCACTCGACCTGTGAGTGCACCAAATGCCTTTGTGCCTTCACCGTTAAAGGTAAGCAATACATACCAAGCGCTAGCACCTTGCTGATCAATACCAGCTGATGCCTTCGAGACCTGGCGACCCAGAACCTCAGCAGGAGCCAAGATGTACTTGCTCGCTCCAGTACGTGAACATGCAACAATCACATCTGTAGGCGCATCCGCACCTGTTCCTTGAAGATTTGTAGCATTGGTGCAATCAAGGGCTGCGAATTTCGCATTCACTTCCGCACTCACACCAGCTGCAGGTGTTGCAGCTGAAGCGCTTGTGCCACCGAGCGCTGATGATTCAGCGAGAACCTGACGAAAACGAAGTTCAGCAGTCTGTCCGACGAGATCAACAACGCGGCGACCTGAATCTCCTGGAACCGAGATAACAATCTGACGGTTGGTGCCACTACCTTGCGCAGTTACCTCAGACTCTGCAACGCCAAGTGAGTTAACACGCTGGCGAATAATGGAGACTGCCTGATCAATTGCCTCTGACGTAATCTTGTTGGAGTCATTCGATGCACGTGGCTGAAGGGTGACGCTTGTTCCTCCACGTAGATCGAGGCCAAGGCGGATAGAAGTAGCGCCCTGAATGAGGGCGGTAGCCAAAAGGCCGACAACGAGCACTGCCAAGATGGCTAGGACGCGAACTGGTCGACCACTTGTCTTCACTGGTTTTGTAGGTGTGGACATAAGGGCAGAGTCTATGCGTCGGGCGCAGGTGTGTCGAAAAGGGTCGCGATTCCAGGAGGTGGTGTTCGTCCCACATGCTCCCAGCCCAAAGCAGTTGCTATTCGTCCCCTTGGAGTACGCGCCATAAAGCCATTTCGGACCAGAAAGGGTTCTGCAACAGATTCGACAGTCTCAGTCTCTTCTCCGACTGCAATGGCAAGGGTTGAAAGTCCCACCGGTCCTCCACCAAAACGTTCAATCAAAGCGATCAATACAGAGCGATCAAGTCGATCCAGACCCTTTGCATCTACCTCATACATATCTAGCGCAGATTTTGCATGTTGATGTGAGAGTGCATTCGATCCTTGCACTTGTGCAAAATCTCGGACTCGTCGAAGGAGTCGATTGGCAATACGAGGCGTGCCACGAGATCGACTAGCAATCTCACCAATAGCTAACGCATCTATTGTCAGACCTAAGAGGGCTGCGCTACGAGATATCACTTCTTCTAGTTCAGACTCTTCATAGAAATCAAGGTGTGCTGTGAAACCAAAACGATCGCGCAGTGGAGAGGGAAGTAGCCCGGCCCTGGTTGTTGCTCCAACTAATGTGAAGTGTGGCAACTGCAATGGAATAGCTGTAGCACCTGGCCCCTTACCCACTACTACATCCACACGGAAATCCTCCATCGCAAGATAGAGAAGCTCTTCAGCAGGCCGTGGAAGGCGATGGATTTCATCGAGGAAGAAAATCTCTCCTTCAACGAGGGATGAAAGAATTGCTGCTAGATCTCCGGCATGAGTGATTGCAGGACCGCTAGAAATACGAATAGGCGCCTGCATCTCAGAGGCCAGAATCATTGCAAGGGTTGTCTTACCTAAGCCCGGAGGTCCCGACAGAAGTATGTGATCTGCTGCTGCATTTCGCTTTCTCGCTGCAGAAAGCAACACATCAATCTGTTCACGAACGCGGTGTTGGCCAATGAAATCCCCTAGCGTCTTAGGGCGCAGTGCGTGCTCAGCGGCTGCATCATCGTTGCCAATGTAAGGATTCACAATTCTCTCTTCACTCATTAGCTGCGACGCCCACTCTGCAACGCAGCCTTGAGGAGCTCAGAAATATCAACGTTCTTTGCATCCACTCCACTATCTGCATACTGCGCGATCACGACATTAATAGCCGCATCGGAATCCTTTGCAGTAAAGCCAAGTGATATCAGGGCAGAAGTAAGTTGCTCGCGCCAGATAGGTTGATGTATCTGCTTATGATCGCCTCCACCAAAATCGGTAATCTTTCCTTTGAGTTCCAATATCAAGCGCTGAGCGCCTTTGCGACCAATACCTGGGACCTTCTCAATCCCCTTGATATCTTCCTGTGCGATAGCCGCTGCAAGGCTCTGCGGGGTGTGAGCTCCAAGAATTGCAAGTGCGACCTTAGGACCAATTCCTGAAACTGTTTGGACCGTTTCAAATGCAGAGCGACTCTCTTCATCGAGAAAACCAAAGAGAGTCAGTGAATCTTCACGAACAACGAGAGATGTGAAGAGTTGCACGGGTGCGCCAATATTGAGTTGCGTACTGGTATTGGTTGTAATGGAAACTGAAAGTCCCACACCACCCACTTCGACCACCGTGCGATCACTGGAAATTGAGCGAACAATTCCATTGACCAGCGAAATCATTTGCCCACCAACTTAGAAAGACGTGACTTCTCGGCCTTGAGTGCTTCTGCAATTTTGCTATTTCCCCCACCGCGCCAGATGTGACAAATTGCAAGTGCAAGTGCATCTGTACTATCGACTGGTTTTGGAATCTCATCCAAATTCAATAACCGCTTAACCATCTCGGCCACTTGAGCTTTATTGGCGCGACCTGAACCCGTCACCGCAGCCTTAACTTCGGAAGGCGTATGCATCATCACTGGAATATTGTGTCGAGCTGCGATAAGCAGTGCGATTCCAGCGGCTTGGGCAGTTCCCATCACGGTGCGAACATTATGTTGAGAAAATACTCGCTCGACTGCAATCACATCGGGTTTATGGAGTTGGATCCACTCCTGCAGCTCACCTTCAAGTTGCAGTAGGCGCTGCTCCAAGGGTGCATCAGGTGAAGTAAGGATGACGCCCACGCCAACCAAAGTAAGTGGCTTACCGATGGCACCTTCAACGATTCCAATGCCGCAGCGGGTCAACCCTGGGTCAACACCCAAGACTCGACGATGCATCTGGCTCATAACTTCCAAGCCTAGGTCTTAGGACTGACGCATTAAGAAAGGCTCGCCATAACCTCATCAGAGACATCGAAGTTGGAGTAGACGTTCTGCACGTCATCTAACTCTTCAATCGCATCTATGAGTTCAAATACTTTCTGAGCACCTTCGGCATCTAGCGGAATCTGCATAGATGGAAGGAAAGAGGAGTCAGCTGACTCATAATCGATTCCGGCAGTTTGTAGCGCAGTACGAGCAGCCACCAAATCACTTGCTTCACAGACAACTTCAAATGACTCACCGAGATCGTTCACCTCTTCAACGCCAGCATCGAGTGCTGCCTCAAGAATTGAATCCTCAGTGGCGCCAATCGCCTTATTGACGATGATGACACCCTTGCGATTAAAGAGATATGAGACAGAACCTGGATCTGCCATAGAGCCACCGTTGCGCGTGACAGCAACGCGCACTTCAGATGCTGCTCGGTTGCGGTTATCAGAAAGACATTCAATCATGATGGCAACTCCATTTGGTCCATAGCCTTCATACATAATTGTCTGCCAGTCAGCGCCACCAGATTCAAGACCAGCCCCGCGCTTTACTGCGCGATCAATATTATCTGCAGGCATTGAGTTCTTCTTAGCCTTAGCAATTGCATCAAAGAGGGTTGGGTTTCCATCAACATCAGGTCCACCATTGCGAGATGCCACTTCAATAGCCTTAATCAACTTGGCAAAATTCTTAGCACGACGACTATCGATAATCGCCTTCTTATGCTTTGTTGTTGCCCATTTGGAATGGCCTGACATTGTTAAACACCTCAATCGCTGATTGGTATGGCCCTACTTTATCTGCCTTTGCATATCTCTTCAAAAAAATAGCGATGCACAGCCAAATCGTGCGTCAATTCAGGATGAAAGCTAGTCGCAAGCAGGTTGCCCTGGCGCACAGCAACGGCGTGATCGCCCACCTTCGAGAGAACTTCGACCCCAGTCCCAACCTCTTCCACCCAGGGAGCGCGGATAAAGACTGCGTGAAGTGATGAAGCATTGAAATCTAGGTCAGATTCAAATGAATCAACCTGGCGACCAAATGCATTGCGTCTGACGGTGATATCAAGTCCACCGAATGTCTTCTGTCCTTCAATGCCACCAACGATGCGATCTGCCAGAAGAATCATCCCAGCACATGAGCCATAGACCGGAAGGCCAGCTGTGATGGCTTCCTTGATTGATTGAAAGAGATCAAAACTCTGAGCTAAGTGAATGAT
>Ga0209087_1000227_pt1 | contig 36615 bp, 55 predicted proteins | sample S_130805_EF_Meta_FD_187321 | JGI IMG/M metagenome (GOLD analysis project Ga0209087, IMG submission 187321) | Freshwater microbial communities from Lake Simoncouche, Canada to study carbon cycling - S_130805_EF_MetaG (SPAdes) (version 2) | ecosystem: Environmental > Aquatic > Freshwater > Lake ... | reverse complement strand
GCGCCAGCCGATCAACGACGCCGGGCAGGTTGACCAGAACGCCGTCCAGCGGATCATTGACGAGGCGCGGCATGTGATCGACCTGATGGAGACCGAGCGGGAGGTGCTGGCCGCTTGTGGATCTGAACCCCTGACCACGCTGCGCCTGGTGGCTGGCGAGGGGCGGACCATCTTCAGCCTGACCGGACGCGGAGGCAGGCGAAGGGCCATCAACTTGACGAAGGGGCTGTTGAGGGCTCTGGATGCGATGGGGAAGCCTTAAGCCACAGCAATCGCATGGTTGAGCCCGAAGAACAAAACGGGTATAAAAAACAGGCTGAAGCGGTGCGCTAACACCGATCCAGCCCTGACCTCAGCCGACTGAAAGGAAACGGCCTTGGCTATCAAACCCATTACAAGCGAACTGTTTGATCTGCAATTGGCGTTAAGCGCCGGAACGAGCACCAATGTTTATGTAATCAGCGGCGGGCCGAAATTGCACAAAATTGGGGTGGCCCGAAATGTAGACGCTCGGTTGCGCGTATTGCAAAGCGCATCAACGGCAAACCTGAAGGCAACGCATGCGGAGCCCGTTCACGCGCAGGACGGCTTTGTGGTCGAGAACCGCGCTCATCGCTTGCTTGCGTCGCGCCGGGTGCGCGGAGAATGGTTCGAGGTCGAAAGCGAAACGGCCAAGCTAGCAGTGGAGGCGGCGCTGAGAACGCTAATGCGCGGCGAGCCCATGCGGGATGAACCGCAAGTGGTCAACCGCAGGAACACGCAAGACGGCCTGATTGTTTTGTGGAGGCGAGGAGCAATCTCAGAAGGGCAATGTCGGGCCGCTTTGCGGTATCGGACAGCTTTTGACAGGATGATGAAGCACACCCAATACGGCGCCAGGGTGGAGGCGGCAAACCTGCGATGTGGCGCCGTAGGAAGGGAGCTGGAGGACGATGGCGCCGAGTGCAGGGTCTGGGAAGCCGAGATCGGGCTTAGTCAAGGAGCGTCAGGCGTGGTCATGCTCCGAGAGGTTGTGGGCATGGGCGCGTCGCTGAGGGCGAATGTGCCTTGCGTGCAGCGCAGGTCGGGCCGTTCGCCTCAAAGAATCCGAGAGGTGCTTGATCTTTTGCAGGGGGCTCAGGCGCGTCACGGATTGGCCGAGGCCGACAAGATGGCCGCTTGACGCGGACGCCTATATGGGCCAATGGTTGATAACGCACCGCTTCGCGCGTGGGGCCACGGTTCCCCGGATAGCGGCTTTCCACTTCAAAACAATCAAGAGCAATCAAGATGTCCCACGGCGGCTCAAGGCCGGGCGCGGGCCGTAAGGTTGGCTCCGCCACCAAGAAGACGCGAGAGCTTGCGGACAAGGCCATTGCCAGCGGCCTGACGCCCTTGGAGTTCATGCTGTCAGTCATGCGGGACGAAGGGGCAGAACGCTCCGAACGCCTCGACATGGCCAAGGCAGCGGCACCCTACATCCACCCGAGGCTGTCGAACGTCGAGGCGAAGATGGACGCCAGCGTTGAGACGGTCTCGGAGGTTCGCTGGTCCATTGTCGATCCTCTCTCCGAAGGTCCCTAGAGCATTTGTCCCGCTACTGACGCCGAGGCGCTACAAGGGCGCCAGGGGCGGACGCGGATCGGGCAAGAGCCATTTCTTCGCTGAACAGTTGGTGGTCGAGGCAACCGCGAGTCACATCCGCGCGGCCTGCCTGCGAGAGGTTCAGGTCAGCATCAAGGACTCGGTTAAGCAGCTCATCGAGGACAAGATCAGGGCGCTGGGTCTGGCCCATCGGTTCAAGATGACCGAGACGGAGATACGCGGGCCAAACGACAGCCTGTTCATTTTCCGGGGTTTGCAGAACCACACGGCGACCAGCATCAAGTCGCTGGAAGGCTTCAACAGGGCGTGGGTCGAGGAAGCCCAGACGATCAGTCAGAAGTCGCTGGACATCACGACGCCGACCTTCAGGGCGCCGGGAAGCGAGATGCGGTTTAGCTGGAATCCGTTTTCCGCCGGCGACCCTATCGAGCGGTTCTTCAATGAGAACCAGGGCGATCCGGACTTCGTGTGCATCAAGGCCAACTGGTCGGATAATCCGTGGTTCCCCGAGGACCTCCGCAAGGACATGCTGCGGGATCAGGCGCGGGACTTCGACAAGTTCCTGCACGTCTGGCGGGGCGAATATAGCCGGCGTGGCGAGCGTGCGGTGTTCAAGAACTGGAAGGTCGAGGCCTTCGACACGCCCGAGGACGCGGTGTTCCGCTTTGGGGCTGACTGGGGCTTTTCGGTGGATCCGACGGTCCTTGTGCGGGCCTATATCGTCGGGCGGACCCTGTATGTGGACCATGAGGCCTACGCGGTGGGCTGCGAGATCGACAACACCCCGGCGCTGTTCGACAAGGTTCCAGGGTCGCGCCGGTGGACGATCCGGGCGGATAGCGCCAGGCCCGAAACGGTCAGCTACATGCAGCGGAAGGGCTTTCGCATCGTGCCTGCGGTCAAGGGGCCCGGCAGCGTGGAAGACGGGATCGAGTTCCTGAAGTCCTATGACATCGTGGTTCACCCGCGCTGCCTGCACACCATCGACGAACTGACCAGCTACAGCTTCAAGGTCGATTCCAAGACCGACGAGATCCTGCCGGTGCTGGACGACAAGAACAACCACGTCATCGACGCCCTTCGCTACGCCTGCGAGGGCCTGCGGCGGGCTCCGAAGACCACGCCAGCTACGCCCAGTCGCACGCCGCCCGACCTGTGGGGCCGCCCGAAACGAGAGGAGACGAGTTGGAAGACAGCCTGACCGCCCCCTCGATTGCTTCCCTGAAGGCCATGTTCGAGGACAGCGCGAACCTGACCCTTACCGCCCGTCAACAGTCGCGGATCGACGACGACTACTTCCACGGCTATCAGTGGACCCGCGAAGAGAAAGCCAGCCTCGCCAAGCGCGGCCAGCCTGACAACGTGTTCAACCGGGTCAGGCCTGCTGTAAACGGCACGCTGGGCGTCCTGAAGCAGGGCTCTACCGATCCGAGGGCCTATCCCCGCACCCCGAAGGACGAAGACAGCGCCGACGTGGCGTCCAAGGTCCTGCGGTTCATTGCCGACCACAACCGCTTTGATGATCTGAAGATCCGATGCGCGCGGGACTACCTGGTGCAGGGCACCTGTGCGGCCATTGTCGAGATCGACGAAAGCCTGCAAGTCACCGTCACCGACATCAACTGGGAAGAGTTCTTCTACGACCCCCGGTCAAGGCGGGAAGACTTCCGCGACGCTCGCTACATGGGCATCGCCAAATGGCAATACGCCGACGACGTAGCCGCGATGTATCCCGACGCCAAGGCCGATCTGGAGAACGAGATCGAGGGCGGCGGCGCAATGGTGGATGACACCTTCGCTGATCGTCCGAACGACGCGTCACCGACTGTCGCCTGGGTGGACAAGCGCAAGCGCCGGGTCATGCTGGTCGAGCTGTATCACCGCGAAGGCCAGGAGTGGCGCCGGTGCGTCTATCATTCGGGCGGCGTTCTCGCTTACGGGCCCTCTCCCTATCTCGACGACAAGAAGCGCCCGGCCTGCCCGATCGAGGCCCAGTCCTGCTTCGTGGATCGGGAAAACAACCGCTATGGCATCGTTCGCGACATGCGCGGGCCGCAAGACGAGATCAACAAGCGCCGCTCCAAGCTGCTGCACCTGATCTCGGCCAGCCAGATTCAGGCCGTGGACCCCTCGGCCATCGAGGTTGACAGCGAGACGGCGCGGAAAGAGGCGGCCCGACCCGATGGCGTCATCCCGTTCGGCTGGCAAAAGGTCCAGACCTCGGACATGGCGATGGGTCAGGCCAACCTGTTGGTGGAAGCCAAGGCCGAGATCGAGCGCATGGGCCCGAACCCGGCCATCCTCGGGCGCCAGGGTGAGAGTTCATCCGGCCGGGCCCAGCTTGTCCGTCAACAGGCGGGCCTGACCGAACAGGCCGTGATCTATGGCGGCGTTGAGGAGTGGGAACTGCGCCTTTACAGGCAAATGTGGAACCGCTGCCGGCAATACTGGACGGCCCCGCAATATGTGCGGATCACCGACGACGAAGGCGCGCCTGAGTTCATCGGCGTCAACATGCCCAAACAGGGTCAGGACCAATACGGCTTCCCGGTGGTGCTGGGCTACGAAAACGCCCTCGCTGAGATGGACGTGGACATCCTGCTCGACGCCACGCCCGACACGGCGAACATGGCGCAAGAGCAGTTTCAGGTCATGGCCGAACTGGCCAAGATGTATGGGCCTCAAGAAGTGCCGTTTGATCTGATGCTGTCCCTGTCCAGCCTGCCCGGCAAGCGCGAGGTCATGGACAGGCTGAAGTCCAAGTCCGACGAGCAGGGCCAGCAGAAGGCCCAGGTCGCGCAAGAGGCCATGCAGCTTGAGAAGCTGGCCGCACAGGCCGAGATCGAGAACAAGCAGGCCGACACAGCCTTGAAGGTCGCCAAGACGGAGACCGAACGATTCAACGCCCAGGTGGGAGCCGACAAGGCCTTCCTGCAAGCGATGGGACCCGCCGCCGGGGTATCGGGCGCACCGTATGGCCAAACGCAAGAGCCAGCCGTCGCCGGGTTTTCGGGCGATTACGGGTCGCCGCCGTAACGGGCGAGGGTAATCCCCAATGATCGACTTCCTTGACGATCCGGCTGAAGAGCCGGTGGTTGATGCTGCGCCGACTCCTGAACCAGAGGCCGAAACGCCACAGGAAACGGTCGAACGGCCCCGCGATGAGAGCGGGCGCTTTGCTCCGAAGGAGCCTGCAATGGTCCCCGTCACCGCACTCCAACAGGAGCGCGAGCGTCGGCAGGCCATCGAACGGCAACTGGAGCAGGAGCGGGCGAGGCCTGAGGTTCCTGACCTGTATCAGGACCCGGAAGCCTTCGCGACTTGGCAGCAGAGCCAACTTCAGAGCACCGCCCTGAACGTCAAACTGGACCTGTCGGAAGACATGGCGCGCGAGAAACACGGCGACGAGGCCGTCGATCAGGCGCGGGACTGGGCCCTGGCGAAGTTCGCCTCGAACCCGGCCTTTCAGCAGGAAGTCATGAGTCAGCGGAACCCCTACGGGTTTGTCGTGAACCAATACAAGCGCGAGCAGATGCTCTCGTCTGTCAATCCCGACGACCTCGCAGAATTTCAAGCGTGGAAGGCCGCGAAGGCCAACCCGCTCTCTCACCCTTCCCCCCCCATTGCGCCGCCACGCTCCATCGCATCGGCTCCCGCCGCCGGCACATCCAAGCCCGGCCAAGAGCCTCTGTATGCGGGGGCAGCGTTCGACGCTGTTTTCCGAAAGGCCTAAACGATGGCTGAAGTCGCCCTGGCATCTGCTTCTGAGAAGCAGGTTTTCCTCAAGAAGTATTTCGCTGAATATGTGCGCGCGTCGGGCTTCAAGCCCTACATGGGCACCAGCGATGGTTCCATCATCGTCGCCAAGTATGAGCTTCAGTCCGAAGCCGGCAAGACGATCAACATCCCCCTGATCCTGCGCCTGACCTCGGACGGCGTGACCGGTTCCTCCACCCTGGACGGCGCCGAAGAGGAGCTGGGCAACTACAACTGCGCTCTGTCCGTCGATTGGCGCCGGAACGCGGTTCGCATCCCCAAGTCGACCTCCTACAAGACCGAGATCGACCTGTTCGGCGCGGCCAAGGCCATGCTGAAGCAGTGGGAAGCCGAGAAGCTGCGCGATGATGTCATCACCGCCATGCTGTCGGTCGTCACGACTGGAGACACCACTGTCACCATGTCGGCCTCCACCGCCGCCAACCGCAACGCCTACAACGCGGCCAACTCTGACCGCCTGCTGTTCGGCAAGCTGAAGTCCAACTATTCAGCGACCTGGGCCACGGCTGTCGGCAACCTCGACACCACCAACGACCTCTGCACCGTGGCGTCGATGTCCCTGGCCAAGCGCATTGCCAAGGCTGCGGATCCGCACATCCGGCCCTTCAACACCGAGGACGGGCGTGAATATTACGTCGCGTTCCACGGCGCCCGGACCTTCCGGGACCTGAAGGGCGACAGCGTCATGACCGCCGCGAACCGCGAGGCTCGGGTGCGTGATGTCGGCAGCAACCCGCTCTTCCAGGACGGCGACCTGATCTACGACGGCATCATCCACCGGGAAATCCCGGAGATCGATGACATCGCCGGATCGGGCACCTACGACATGGACGGGATCGGCAACTCGTCCGCCGACGTGCGCCCGGTGTTCCTCTGCGGTCAACAGGCCGTGGCCATCGCCTGGGGCCAGGAGCCGATGATGAAGACGGACCTGACGAAGGACTACTCGTTCCGTCCGGGCGTTGCTGTTGAAGAACTGCTGACCGTCAAGAAGCTGGCCTATAATGGGCGCCAACACGGGATGGTGACCGCGTTCTTTGCGGCGGCAGCGGACAGTTGATCCTAAGCTGACCGCCTGACTTTTCCAGAAACTATGCGGTGAATGCCAGTCCGCGAAATTCCATAGCGAAGGCCAAGGTCTTTTGGTCCGACGCCTTCGCTATGGGCCTTGCGGATGTCGCAAACCTGTTCCCACGTCAGCCGCGCGTTGTGATGCGCCTCACCAACCCGCCCACGGTTCGGAGAGACGCCCAGGACGCGATAGGAGTGAGCCCGGTTTTCCCCATTGGTCACAATCTCAAGGTTGGCCACGTCGCAGTTGGCGCGGTTTCCATCCTTGTGATTGACCTGCATTCCGGGGGGGATCGGCCCAAGGAACGCGTCAGCAACCAAACGGTGAGCGTATCGCACCGTTGTGACGCCGCCTACCTTCAACCAGTAGGCGATGTATCCGTTCAGCAGTCGAGGCTTTCGCAAGCGACCAACCGTTGCTCCCTTGCCGGGTGATGTGCGGCGCAAGTGACCGATACTGCTGATGTCGTAGTCGTCTGGAAATTCGACGGTCGCCTTCCACTCTTCCATGTCAATCCTCGCGCTGCGTGACCAACATAATGTTGCACGGAACGGCGCGCTTTTCAACTTGAAAGGAGCCTTCAATGGCTACGCTCACGGCGGCCCGCGCGGCTGCCAACTTCCCCGTGACCAGCTACGGCGGCGCGGGCGTCCTGCAGGTCGCTTATGGGTCCTATACCCTGGCGGCCAACCCGACGATTGCCGACATCATCCAGTTTTGCAAGGTGCCTGCGGGCGCCGTGGTTCTGGGCGGCTATCTGCGCGGCGAGGACATCGACACCGGCACCGAGACCCTGGACATCGACATCGGCTGGACCGCTGATACCGATGGCTTCGGGAACTTCGGCGTCATCACCGGCGATGTGGTCACCGAACTGAAGCCGGAGGTTTCCATCCTCCTGCCTCTGAACGGCACCCTCAAATCCGGCCCGGTGACCTTCACCGCCGAGACCACCATCCAGGGCACTGTTGTTGCGGCGGCTGCTGCCGGCGGCACCGGCGTGCTTTGGCTGACCGTCTACTTCGTGGTCCCCTAAGCGCCATGCCCACCTGTCTGGAAATCATCACTTCGGCTTATCGCAAGGCCGGGGTGATGGATGCTGCCGGAACCCTGTCGGCGTCTGACGGACAGGTGGGCCTGGAACTTCTGCAGGAGGTCTATCTGGACATCCTGGCCAAGGGGTTTCTGGGTCGCCTGAACGAAGTCAATGTGACGGACGACTACGAGGCCCTTGAGTTTGACCGGGTGCTGGTCACGACCGAGGACGCGGTGACGGTGACAATCCCGCTCACCTATGAGGACGCAGACACCGGCGAGGTCCGCGCGCCCAAGGATTATGCTGTCGTGACGGTCTCGGATGGCCTGTCCGACGCTCGCCAGCTCTACATTTTCGACGCCATTTACGGCGCCTGGTCGCGGGTCGATGAACTGGCCTTGGACGACTACGCGCCTCTCTCTGGCCGCTTCCCTGCTGGCCTGCGAGCGCATGTGGCGATCAAGCGCGCTGCAGAGGATGGCCTGCCCATGAGCGCCGGCATCGTGCGCGACGCAGCCATGATGAACCTCGCCCTTGCAAACCGCTTTGACGGGCCTTCGCGGCCTGTGGAGGTTGAGTTCTTCTAATGGTGACAGTCAGCATCCCGTCGCGCGGTAGCCGCTCGGAGGCCGTGGCGCTTCCGGCTGTCTATCTGCAGGACGGCCAGCCCTACATCGCTGACATGAGCGATGTGGCGACGGTCAACGCCTTCCTGCAGCTTCATGCGGGCAAGCGGGTGCTGGTTCTCCCGTCGACAACCGGCGAGCATGTTCCCAATTTCCTAGAGACCGGGACGCCGTTTATCATTCCCGAGGGGACGACGCTGGAGGCCGCCGGCGAGGTCGCCATCCATAGCGACAACCCCACCCGGCCCGTGTTCCACCTCGACGCGGACGGCGCCCAGGTCGTCGGTCCCTTTAAGCTGGTGGCGCTCTACTCCCGGCCCGTCTTCGGCGCGATTGCGGGGGCCTGGACTGCGTGGGCAACGGCATGGAACGCGGCCAACCCCGGCTACGCAGTGGCTAACTGGCTGACGCAGACCTGGCAAACCTCGTGGAACGCGGCCAACACGCAGAGCCAATACGCGGAACTCGGCCCGCTCGGCAAAGCCAACCGCACAGCAGCGGTCACCTCCTACGACGCCTCGAACATCCTGATCGACGGCCTGACCATCACGGGCTTTCACACGTCCATCTGCTTGCAGGGCATGGACCTGACGGCGGCGAACGCGACCGAGACGCCGGATATCCAGACCTACGGCAACATCATTCGCAACGTCACGCTGGACGAGTTTGACTTCGGCATCCTGGCGAAGAAACAGCGCGACTTCACCATCGACAACGTCACGACCGAGTGGCTGGGCCACCGGGTCAACGGCGGGCAGCCTCACGTCATTTACCTGTCCAACTCGACGGACGTGTTCGAGGAATCGTGGAACGTCAACGTCGGCACAGTGACGGCCTACACCTACGAAGGCGGCGCGGTCTTCAAAGCCAGGGGTTGCAAGAACCTGACCTGGAAGGCGATTAACTGCTATTCGGTCCATTCGGCTGTGGCGATTGTCGAGGCCTGCACGGGCGTTGGCGGTGATATTCTGGTCACAGATCAGCATGTGACGACCGACGCAGACGGCGCGGGCTCCAAGTTTGCGGTTAACATCACCAACGCCCCAGGCTTCGTCATCGGCGGTCTGGTCACGATCCGGCAGCGGGCCGGTGAAGACCAAATGAAGGCGTGGAGCGTCGAAAACAGCGACGGCGCGCGGTTCTTGCAGGGCTGCGAAGTCACTTGCGCGCGGGCTGCGGGCAATGAGTTTCTGTTCCGGGTCCGGTCTTCTCGCAAGGTCTATTCCGGCCCGACGAAATACACCGACACGAACAACCGCAACACCCTGCTGTTCACCATGTCGGACAGCCAGGAAGAGGGCGGCAACGCCTCCGACTGCGTGCTGGAACTGGCGGAAGTCACCGGCACGGCCCGCCTGGCTGAGTTCGTCGGCCTGTCCTCTGGCAATCAGGTCTGGGCGGATCCGACCAAGGTATCCATGTGGGACGACGCCACCACCCTGGTGGATAACGGCCTCGGCGGCGGCAACGTCCTGATTGACCCGAGGGCCACGGCCAAGCGGGTGGTTCAGGTCAGCGCGACCACCAACCTGAGCCTCAAGGCCTCCAGCACCCTGACGATTGAGCGCGACGGCGCGGACCCTCTGGACGAGGACGCACTGCCCGCTCCGCGCCTGTTCTCGAACAACGATACGGTCACGTTTGCCGGGCGGACCTACACATGGAAGACCACGCTGACCGGCGCGGCCAACGAGATCAAGATTCCGAACGCGGCCATAGTGACGGCCTACCCGCTGATGACGGCGGAATATGGCTATCTCCAGCTTGCGTTCCTTGACGCGGCGGTCAGGGCCACGACCTACAAATCCGCCGGGGCCGGCGCCATCTACGGAACAGGCACGGCGGTTCACGCGCTCGTGGAAAGCGACTGGGGCGGCAATCAATTCAACATCCGGTCACTGACCGGCGGCACGGCCTCGAACGCCTACACGACCACCATTTCCATGACGGGAAGCTATGGAACATGGACCGGCGCCACCCTGAGCGGCGGGGGCGACCCTGACGCCAACTACCTCAACGCGGTCCTGGCGGTCACGACCGGAGCGGCGGACGTAACCCTGACCCTCCCGGCTGCCTCTGGCGTGAATGCTGGCAACCGGATCGAGGCGGTCAAGGTCAGCGATACGCCCGGCGACGTGCTGCTGAAGGACTCCGACGCTACAGCGTTGGCGACCATCACGACCAAGGGCCAGACTTCGAGCCTGTCACCGGACAGCGGGGCTTGGCTGTCGGATGTTCCGGCGGACGTGCGCAACACCGGCCTGCCGTCCCGGTCCTTGGCGGACGAGAACCTGTATTTTCTGGTCGGCAACATCGGTTTGGCCAACCAAGGGGCGCTGCGGGCCGAGCGGCTGCCGTTCAGCGCCCTGAAAACAGACGGCTCCAGCCTCGACATCCAGGCCGACGCGGAAACTTGGCAGATCGTCGATCCGTCCAAGAACAACCGGACGGGTCACTATTATTGGAACCTGTCGGGCGGGGCCAAGACCTACGACGCCAGCAACGTCGCGTTCGGTGAGATTTACGAGTTCTGCACCTCGGCAACCTCGACCTCGACAATCTTCCTGGGGACGGAGGCCTACGTCTACGGCCTCTCAACTGCCGGGCAGACCATAGAACTTCCAACGTCAACGCGGATTGCCCTTCGCCGGCAGTCGTCGGGCATCTTCCAGCTTATCGACTACACGGCGACGGCGGACGGGGCGTTCCGCTACGCCTCGATTGCCCTGACGGCAGCGGCGCTGAATGACACTCCGGACGCCAATGTCATCGCAATCAACCGGCTGGACAGCAGCGCGGGAACCGGCGCCAGGATCAGGACGCCTTCGCCAACCGGATTGGCTGAGGGAACGTGGGTCACCTACGAAAAATCCTCGACGGATACCAACTTTATTGCGGTGGAGATTTTCGGTTCGGGAACGGATGTTGCTTGGCTGACCTCGCAAAAAGACCGGGTAACACTGCGGGTCCGGTCAGGCGCTTGGGAAGTCGATAGCTGGGCTATCGCACCCAGGTTTGACCTCTACACCTCGACCGGCGCGAACACATGGACCAAGCCGCCGCTGGCCTCCAACATTCACGGCCAACTGATCCCCGGCGGGGCTGGTGGCGGCTCTGGTCGGTGCGGCAATGCCGGGGGCATTCGCACCGGCGGCAATGGCGGCAACGGGTCGTCTCTGGTTGAGTTCACGCGCAAGGCCTCAGACCTCGACAGCAGCGTCACGGTCACGGTCGGCACTGGCGGGACGGGTGGGGCGTCTACCTCTACCGACGGCACGTCCAATGCGGGCGCGGCTGGCGGCGCTACGACGTTTGGGTCGTCGGGGGCGATTTACTACGCCTACACGGTCGCCCCCACAGGCGGTCTGGGCGGATCGACCACGACCAACACGCAGACCACCTCCAGCCCCATCGGCTACACGGCCGCAACGGGCGCCAGTGCGTCCGCAACGGGCGCGGCGGGGTCAAACGGGGGAACTGCCTGGGGCATGGGTGGGGCCTCTGGCGGCGGCATTACCTCGGGCAACGCCTACAGTGCAGGCGGGACCGGTCGGACCTCGATTAACGGCCTGTCGAACACGGGCGGCTCGGCTGGATCGGCGGGGGTCGCTGGCACGGCAGGAGGCAGCGCGGCGGCAGCGACGGCTCAAGTCGGCGGCTTCCATCCGGCCCCTTCAGGCGGCGGCGGTGGCTCTGGCGAGGGCGGCGGCAATGGCGGGGCTGGTGGCGGCTATGGCGGCGCGGGCGGTGGTGGCGGCGCGTCACTGACCGGCACAGCAAGCGGCGCGGGCGGGGCGGGGGCCAACGGGGCTGCGCTCATCATCACATTTTTCGGAGGCTGAGATGGCTATTCCTACAGTCTCCACGACCTCGTATCCCACGGCCCGGTTTGGGGCCATCGGGCAGTCTTTGGCGGCGTTTCTCTATTACAGCCACGCCGGATACGCCTTCAAAAGCAAATTTGCCGAGATCATGCGCGGCAGCGGCAACGACGCGACGGTCGATGGTGGCATTGAGATTGCGCCCTATGCGACCGGGGGCAGTTACGCCAGCCAGCTAAATCAAACGGCGGTGGGCGGGTCTGCCTCGGTCCATTGGGACGACAGTGGGGCTGGTGCGCGTGGCTCGGTGTGCGAAAGCGCACATTCGCGGATGCTGGCCCGGAACGCCTCAAACAAGGTTGTTCACCTACTCGGGGACCAAGGGCAGGCAGACAGCGCTTGCACGTCTGGCGAGGTCAGCCAAGGCACCCTTACAGTTGTTCAGGGCGCTACGAACTGGTTTAACGCCTGGACCAACCTGATCCCGCAATATCGGGCCAACCTGAACAATTCCACAACCGGCAAGATTGCATGGGCCATGCTGGGCCGGTCCCTGTCGAACACAGATACGCTGGCCTATGAGCGGATTAGACAAAAGCAACTCGCGCTAATTACGGCCAATTCGTCGGCCATGTTCAAAGGCTGCGAGACATGGGACCTCGAACTTGGGGATAGCGTTCACCCGTCCATCGTCGGCCAGACCCTCTATGGTTACCGCCTCGCGGAGATGGTGGCGAAGACCCTTTATAGCGTCACCTCCTACACGGATGCAGACGGGGCGACGGTCAAGATTTACGCCGGGCCGACCATCGCCTCTGTGAGCCTTGCGGCGGATGACGTGACCGTGACAGTCACCCTGGCATCGGAAACCGTGACCGGGACGGAAGATGTCATCGACATGCCATCCCGCTCTGGGCCACCTCCTTGCGGGTTTGCCTTCTGGGACGCCTCGGCCAATATGGACGCGGTTTTCTCCAGCAGCAGCCCGCCCCCGGTTCAGCGTCCAATGAATAGCTGGTCATGGTCGAGCGGGTCAAAGACGCTGACGTTCACCCTGGCAACCCCGATCACCGGGACCATTGCGATGGCGTTCCCCTATGACAACGTGGCGGACTTCAACCCCGACACGGTCATCAAGGGCTCGACCTCTGACAAGCCGCTGCAGAGCTGGGCGCGATGAAGGTCGCCCTAGCCTCGCAGGCCTTTGACCGCCGGTTCAGCACGGCGCGCAGCCTGCTGGTGAACCTTTATGCAGAGCAGTCGCCTGAAGGCCCGACAAGCGACAGGCGCGTCCCCCGGCCCGGTCTGGCGCCCTACGGCGAACTCGGCGCGGGTCCGGTGCGGTGCGTGGCCTTCCACCTGGGCAGCCTGTTCGTGGTCTCGGGAACGCGGGTGTTCAAGGGCTCCACGCAGATCGGGGTGATTCCGGGCCTGTCGCTGGTCCGATACGCCCAGTCCGACACTGAACTGGTCATGGTGGCCGAGGGGCTGGTCTATCTGGTGGGCGATGACGTGCAGACCGTCGCCATGCCCGCCGATGACCTGATCTCTGATGTCGCGGTCGCCGGTGGCCGGTTCATCTACCCGGTGCAGGACACGGGCAAGTTCCGCTATTCGGACATCGGGGACGCGGCGACCGTGGGCGCCCTGAACTTCGCCTCTGCCGAAAGCGACCCGGACGACATCGTGTCCGTCGAGGTGCTGGGCTCTGACATCGTGTTCTTCGGGGAAAACACCACCGAATGGCATGTTCCTACCGGAGACATAGACGCTCCCTTCCAGCGCAACGGCGGGCGGCGATATGACCGGGGATCGGCCTGCCAGAACACGGCGGTCAAGCTGGACAATACCATCTTTTGGGTCGGAACCGCGCAACAGGGGGCTGACCTTCAAGTCTACCGCGCCTCTGGCGTTCCCCAGGCGGTGTCCAACGAGGGGATCGAAGCCGCCCTTGCCGAGGCCGACATCACCCTGGCAACGGCTCTGGCCATCGTTTCCACAGGCCACAGCTTCTACGTCCTGAACCTTCCGGGCGTCGGGACCTATGCCTATGATGTCAAGACCGGCCTGTGGGGCGAGTGGCAATCGTTCGGTCAGCCGACCTATCGGATCCAGTGCGGGGCAGATGGGGTCTATGGGGACGTGGACACCGGCCAGCTCTGGACGATTGACCCCAGCCGGCGCACCGACGGAAGCGACCTGATCTCCTATCAAGTCTCCGCGCTGGCGCCGGTCGAGGAGGGCTCTTTCCGCGTCAACGCCGTCAGGCTCCATGCGCGGACGGGAATTGGCTCGCCGGGCGGTTCTCCGGTCGTGGAGGCCCGATACAGCAAGCAGGGCGCGGAAGAGTGGTCCTCGTGGCGGGAAGCCTCGCTAGGCTCGCCGGGAAACCATCCGCGCGTCATGTGGCGTCAATGGGGGCTGCTTAAAGCTCCGGGCCTTGCCATTGATTTTCGGTTCACCGGCGGCGCGGACTTCGTTCCCTATGCCGTGACCATCGACCTTCAGCAGGGATCGAACCGGCTATGACCGTTCCCCCGCTGCCGCCCTGGCGTGAACCGATCACGGTTGACGGCGAGATGACGAAGGCCTGGCGGGCCTATTTTGAGGCGCTGGAACGGTTCATGGCCGACCACGAAGCGCGGCTGACGGCCCTTGAATAGGACGTTCTCGGCTGACCTCTTGAATGATGTCGCCAATGACCCGGAGGTCAGGTCGTTTCTGGGTGGCGCCGGATCGGTCGATGTCTCTGCCCTTCTATCGGATCCGAACAACATCGCCCTGGTGGATGAGGTCGGCGGGTTTGTGATGATCCGCCAGGAGCCGGGGCTATACGATTGCCACACGCTCTACCCCCCAGAGGCACGCGGAAAACACGCGCTACAGGCCGCCCGCGATGTTCTGCGGTGGATGTTCACCCGAACCGACGCAACGGCCCTGAGCGGCCTTTTCCCGGCCTCCAACGCCCGTGTGGAATCGTTCGGCAAGCTGCTTGGGTTCCAGATGGTCCATGAGCGGCTGACGGCTTTGGGAACGACGCAATGCGGATTCCTTACCTTGGAAAAATGGGTGGGGACCGACTTGAGCCGGTGCCTGGAGATTGCCCGGTATCAGCCCATGAAGGGCGTCTGGATTTACAACCGGATTGCCCGGCTGATGGGCATGGAACCGGCGGAACTGGTGAGCGAGCGGCCCGCGCTCTTGAGAATTGGGGCCAGGATGATCGACCCGGAGACTGACAAATGCCTGTAGCCATCCCGCTCATCATGGGCGCCACGGCCATCGGAGGCGCGGCGATTCAAGCCGGCGCGGCGCGGGATGCGGCCCAAGCCTCCAGCAACGCCGCCCGCCGGTCCCTCGAAGAGCAGAAACGCCAATACGACCTGACCCGCGCGGATCAGGAGCCCTGGCGGCAGTTTGGTCAGAACGCCCTTGCGCAACTGTCGGACCCGAACGCGAACTTCCAAGCCTCGCCGGATTATCAATTCCGGCTGTCACGGGGCCTTGAAGGGGTGACGCAGAACCGGGCCGTCAATGGCCTGCTGCAATCGGGATCGGCCCTGAAGGGCCTGAACGACTACGCTGCCGGGTCGGCCTCGCAGGAGTTCGGCAACTGGTATGACCGCCAGATGCGCGGCGCGGGGCTTGGATCCAACGCCAACGCCCAGAACGCCCAGGCCGGGCAGAACTACGCCAACAACGCTACCAACATTTACCAGACCAACGCGCAGAACCAGATGAACAGTTCCTACAATCAGGGGAACGCCTGGGCGCAAGGCATTGGTCAGGTGGCGGGCATCGCAGGCAACGCCCTGATGTATTCGTCCAATCAACCGTCAGCCTTCAAGGGCTACGGCTCATCCGGCCTTCAGCCGAACATGGGGTTCTAGGTCATGCCTGAGATGATCAACCCGCTGGCCGCCTTCCGCGACGGTTACAACGCCGCCCAAGGCTTCCGCGACCAATACGCCCAACGCCAAGCCGGGAACGCGCTGGCCGGTGGCGATTATCGCGGGGCCTCCAACGCGCTGCTTCAGAACGGGATGCTCGGAGACGGCATGGAAGTCATGCAGGCCGGGCAGACGCGGGACAAGGCGGCGGCTGATGCGGCCAAGCTGCGCCAGGGCGAGGGTCTGAAGGCCATCCTTGACGGCGGGCAGTCCCTGCTGAAAGTCCCGGCTGACCAGCGGGCGGCGGTCTATCAAAGCCAGCTTGTTCCGCTGCTCAAGGCGCGGGGCGTCCCCGACGAGCTGCTTCAACAGATGGGTCAATCGACCTTCACCGATCAGGAATTGCAGACCTTCATCACCGGCCTGGGTGGCGAACTCCAGAAGCCCGAATGGCAAATCCTGAACATGGGCGCACGCGGGGCCTATGCGGTCAACGCGGCGGACCCGACGCAACGGCAAACGCTGTTTGAACCGCAGGCGGAAACGTCGAAGCTGTATAAGGGGCCAGATGGCTATTACGAACGCTTGCCCGATGGAACGGTCGTAAAGGTCGCGAACTTCGGCCCGGCGCCCCGGACATTTGCGCCGCAGCGGAGGTCCGGCGGGAATGGCGGCGCACCGGCTCCCGCGCGCTCCTACGGTTCCGGCGAAGAGCCTCAGTGGTGATCCATGCCCCAGATCAATGAAATCCGCACCAATCCGAACAACCCCGCACAAAGCGCCCGCTGGGATGGCTCCCAATGGGTGGACGCCTCGGCGGCTCAAGGGCCTAAGCCGGCTCCTGAATGGGGGCCGGGGGCCATGCAAATGCCGAACGGAGCGATTGGCCGCTATGGTCCAAAGGGCGGATTTACCACAATCCAGGCTGCGCCAGCAGCATCAACGGCGGACGCTGCAACGCGGTCGCGCCTGATGCTCGGCCTAGACCCCGCTGTAAACGCAATGGGCGCGCTGGCGAGGTCCGAAGGCTATGGCTCGCCCAAGGTGGAAAACCCCTATGACCGCGACTGGGGGGCCACAATGCTCATGGGCAAAGGCGATAACGGATCGCTCAACGATTGGGCGGCCCGGAAATGGGGCGGGCAAGACTTCCAAGATTATTTGCAAGCCACCAAGTCGTTTGAAAGTTCTCTAATGCCGATTTTCTCCGGCGCGGCGGTGACGGATAGTGAAGCGAGGCGCTTTATTCAGGCCAACCTTCCAGAGCGCGGGGATACGGTCAAAACGCTTCAAACAAAAACGCGCAATCGGAAAATGATCCTGAACGCCTCCGCTGAATTGCTGGGCGCTGATAGGCCGTTCCCCGATGCGCCAACGTGGCGGGCGAAATCCCAACCGGGCGCAGCCGCCAAGCCCGTCCGCACCCCTGAACAAGACCCGCTAGGACTGTTCAAATGAGCAACCTCGCCCAGTTCCGCCAGCAGCACCCCGAATATGCGGATGTGCCCGACAAGCAGTTGGCGGACGCGCTGTATCGCAGGTTCTACAGCGATGTCCCGCGCGGGGACTTTGACAAGCGGATGGGCCTGACGGCGCCCGCCAAGCCCAAAGCCCCCACGGCTGCCGACGCCAGGGGCCGACAAGTCGCTGACCTGTCGCGGGCCGGGCCTCCTACGTCCAGAGAATACCGCGAGGCCGTCGCCAAGCTGCCGGTGGGTTCGTTCTTCCGTGACTATCAGGGCAACGTGCGCCGCAATGACGCCGGGCCCCGGATGCTGACGGACCCCAAGGCGGGCAATCCCATTGTCCCGGTGGGCGGGGCGTCTGACGTTGGCAGAGCGGGCCGTCGTGGCCTCATGGAAGGCGCGCAGGGCACTCTTGACATGGCCCTAAGCCTTGGGCCCATCGGCCAAATCTCGCGGATGCAGGGCCCCGGCGTTCCCAAGGTCAGCGATCTGATACAGCAGGGCGGCGCGGCGCTGGCCTCCAGTGTGGCGGGTGCGTTTGGAAACCGGGACGCGCAGAACCGTCTTGCGGCTGCGGCGGCCCAGCCAACGGCGCAGGGGCGCCTGAACCAGTTGGGCGGCGGCTACGTTCCCCAGACGGTTGGCGGCAAGGTTGCGCGTTACGCGGGCCAGGCGCTACCGGGCGCGGCCATGCCGGGTTCGGTCCCGGCGCGGATTGCCAGTGTGGCGGTCCCGGCGGTCACATCAGCCATTGGCGGCGAAGTCGGGCAGGCCATTGGCGGACAAACCGGCGAACAAGTCGGCGCGGGCATTGGCGGTCTCGTCGGCGGGGTGGCGACTGGGGTTCGCGCCTCTGGCCCGATCCGTCAGGCCCGAGGCGGCAACAAGGCGATTGACCTGTTGCGGAAGCGGGCGCCGCAGGACCCGGCGGCCATGCGTGCGGCGGCGGCGGAGTTTGAGGCGGTCGGAATCCGCCCAACCCTGACGGATGTGGTCAACGAAGGTGGGCGCGGCCTGATCCGGGCTACGGCATCAAAGCCGGTCAAGGTGGCGCGGGCGCCAGGTCAGGAACTGGGCCGGGATCAGGTTCGGACCTTTGCCGAAAGGCGGGCCACGGACTTGCCGGCCCGGATCGGAGAGCAAACGCGCCGGTATGTCTCCGCAACGCCGCAGCCGCAGGAAGTCGTCGCGGCCAACGATGCGGCGCGCATGGCGGCCCAACAGGATCGGCTTGCGACCGGCCTAGGTGCCTTGCCGGCCGGCGCCGGCGGACGGCAGGTCAGCGCGCAACTCAATGCCGCAAGAACCAGAGACAAGGCGGTTGTGGACCGGGCGTATCAAGCCGCCCGCGATCTGGACCCGCAGCGCGCCATGATCCCGATTGGAGAGCGGCCGCAGATTGCGGCCAACATCCGCGAGGATATGGCGGATTATGATCCGGCGGCGGTTCCGCGCGTGACGGCTCAACTGGCCAAACTCGACGAGCAACAGACGCTATCGGTTCGCGACCTGTTCGACGCAAGGAGCCGCATTACCAAGCTAACCCAAAGCAGCGACGGGGTGGAGCGTGGGGCCGCTGGAACGGCAGTGCGGGCGCTGGATCGGCAGATCGACGACCTTGTGACGCGCGGGGCTGTGTCGGGCGATCCGGCTGTCGTTGACGCCTGGCGCAACGCCATTTCCGCCCGGCGTCAATTTGGGCGGCTCTATGAGGGTGACGACCTTGTGTCAAGCCTGACCGAGGGCGGACGGATGAGCGGCCAGTCAGGGCTGTGGGTGGCCCCGGAAGATGCGTCCAACGCCATCCTGGGCCGCGGTGATCTGTCGTTCATCGGCAAACCGGATTTGGTCAGAGACCTGCAACGCCTCGAACAGCTTTCCGGCCCTGAAGCGGTGCGGGCCATCCGGGGCGAAGTGGTCAGCCGCTTGACTGGCGACGGCACCCGGCTGGCCCGGAATTGGGAAACGCTGGTCCGACGCGACCCGGAACTGGCAAGCTACCTCTTTACCCCGGAAGAGCAGGCGCAGATCGCTCGCGCCATTGCGGCAGAAGGGGCGCCGCAGCCCAACGCGGTCGGCGCGGCCATGATGGAAAACACCGATCCGGGCCTGTTCGCCCAAGACGTGCGGTCACTGAGCATGGCTGGTCAACAAGCGGCCCGCAACGTGGCGGCAAGGGCCATTGAGCAACAGGTGGGCAAAACCCCGGCGGGGGCGCCTCGGTTTGCGCGCGACATGGCGACCGGCATCAACCCGACGCAAAAGCTGAACGCCCTGATCGGCCCCGACCAGACACAGCAATATCAGAACGCCCTGACCATGGAAAACCGGGCCTTGCAGAACGCCAACGACATCGCGCCGCGCTTTGGCTCGCAGACGGCTCCGCGCCTGGACGACTCCGCCAACCTCAACGACATGCGGTCTGGCATGGTGGCTGGCGGAAAGCTGGTCCGGGGTGACGTTATCGGCGCCGCAATGGACGCCGCGCAACTGTTCTTCCGCCGGGTGGGGGTGGATGAGGCCACGGTTGATGAACTGACCCGGATGGCCGTTGACCCTCAGTCAACAGAAGCCGTGATCCGCTACCTTGAACAACAGTATGGGCGCCGGGCGGCCCTGATGTTCCGCGCCGATCCGGCCATATCCGCCGCCATTGCCGCGCAATCGACTAGCGCAAAGACCCTAGAAGCCCGCTCGCCACAATAGCCGCAAGGCTGCCGGCGACGATGAACCAGTTAACCGCCGGAAACGTGATGACCAGGCTGCGCTTCTCCCAAATGGGCAGGCGCTTCCAAGCCTGAAACTCGGCTTCCGACCACTCTTCCGTCCCCCTCGGGCGCGGCTTCCCGGTCTCTGGGTCAATGACCCGGAATTGGCCTTCTGTCTCCATGCCTCATCATAGGGCCGAACATGCAAACGTATCAACTAGGCAAGCGGTTCACGAATGCCGGTGTGCAACTGGCAGGCGGCAAGGCCTACTTCCGTGTCTCGGGAACCACGACACCGGCGGATGTCTATGCCGACTCCGACCTGACCGAGGAATTGGCCTATCCGATCGTGGCGGACGCTTACGGGAACTTTCCCGAGGTGGTCTATCTCGACCCGGCGGTCACCTACCGGCTGACCATCATTGCGTCGAACGGTGATCTGGGCTCGCCCCTGTTTGCAGCGGATCCGATCAACGAGGAATCCGGCGCGGGCGGGATTGAGACGGCGGACATCAACGACGAGGCCATCACGGCGGACAAGCTGGCAGATGGCGCCATCGAAGACAAGCTGGGCTTCACGCCCCAGGCTGACCTGACGGACCTGACCGCAGCGGCCCTGAACGCCCTGCTGAACCGGACCGGCGAAGTCTTCCTGACGATGAAGTCATCGCCACCGACCGGCGCCCTGAAGATGAACGGGGCCACCATCGGCTCGGCGGCATCGGGATCGACCAACGCCAGCGCGCTCTACAGCGCCTTGTTCGCCATTATCTGGGCCCTGGATTCCACCGAGTTTCCGATCCTCGACAGTGCGGGCGGCGCGTCCAGCCGGGGCGCTTCAGCGGCGGCGGACTTTTCGGCAAACAAGCGCCTGACCTTGAAGGACATGCGCGGCGAGTTCGTGCGGGGCTGGGATGATAGCCGGGCAGTCGACACCTCCCGGGTGCTGGGTTCGGATCAGGCCGGGCAGCTTGCGGCGCATACACACACCTACGCATCGGCGAGAACGGACATCGGATCTGGTGGCCAGACCGTCACCGGCGGAACAGGCTCGGGCCAGACTACGGGTTCAGCCGGCGGAACCGAGAACAGCAGCGAGAACCGACCGCGCAACATCGCCTGGCTCTGGTGCGTGTGGTTCTGATGCAGATCAATCCCGAACTCATCGCCCTCGGAGCGACCGTCATCCCCGCCGTTGTCTGGCTGGTCCGACTTGAAGGCCGGGTAAACGCCGCCGACAAGGCTGACCAGTCCATCCAGGCTGATCTGGTCGCGGTCAAGGTGCGGGCGGAATCCGAAAGTGCCGAACACCGGCGGACAGCGGAGGCCCTGATCCGCCTTGAGGAGCAAATGAAATACGTTCGGGAACTGCTCGAACGGCATTTCGTCGAGCCTGAGAAACCCCGCCGGCGCCCCCCCCCATGATCGGGCGCGTATGGGCGGCGATGCTCGCAGCCGGGTCGCTCCGGTTCTGGGCGCAGATCGGCGCGGGGATGGCCCTGACGCTAGTCTTCGTCGGCTACGGGGTCGTCATCTGGCGCGGGCCGTGGGCTGTCACCCGGCAACAACAGCAGCTTGATCTGCTCGGGCAGGGCCAGATCGCGGCGGCGCTCATGGTGCTGGTCGCCCTGGTCTGCATAACCGGGATGAAGCTGGGGCTATCCGCCGGGAAAGACGGCGTGAAGGCCGATGTCGAGCGGGATGATGAGCCGCCGACCGTGACCACGACCACAACAACACAGGTGAAACCATGAGTTACGCCCTCGGCCCACGGTCCCTCGAAAGGCTGGTGGGAGTGCATCCCGATCTCGTCAGGGTCGTCAAGCGGGCCATAGGTGAAAGCCCCATCGACTTCACCGTCCTCGAAGGCCTGCGGAGCCGCGAACGGCAAACGGTCCTCTATGCCAAGGGGGCGACCAAGACCATGAACAGCCGGCACCTCACCGGCCATGCGGTCGATCTGGCGCCGGTCATTGCCGGTCAAGTCTCATGGGACTGGCCGCTTTACGACAAGCTGGCGCTGACGGTTTTCGCCGCCGCAAAGGATGAGGGCGTCCCGATCACCTGGGGTGGAAATTGGAAAACCTTCCGCGACGGGCCTCATTTTGAGTTGCCTTGGGAGAAATACCCCAAATGAAACCCTCGGAAGACACCCTCCTGATCCTGGCCGACGCTATCCAGCGCGTTGCCGGGGTGACCCTGAACCAGACCGACGTTGCGGCGGAGCTGGAGCGCATCGCGGAGACATACCGCCCTCGGGTCCAGACCCCGGCCCAGATTCCGCGCAACGTGTGGGTGGGCTCCAAGGCGGTGGGCAAGTGACCGCCGGTGAGTTCATCGCCCTGACGGTCTGGGGCGTGATGATTATCGCCGTGGGCACGATCTGCGGCACCCTCCTGCATGACTGGTTCGACCTATGACCTTCCTGCTTCGCTTCTGGTGGGCGCCGGTCATCGCGGCCTGCCTCGCCCTCGCCGGGGTCCAGACCCTGCGCCTGAAGGCTTCTGACGCCAGCCTTCACGCCTCCCGCCTCGAAACCGCCCGCGAGACGGCCAGAGCGCGCGCGTGGGAGGCATCCTACCGCCAGGCGGATGCTCTGCGCCGTGAGGAGCAGGGACGGGCTCTACGGGCCGTTTCTGAGGCCGACGCCATGTGCGACGCCAGGGTCCAGGCCGCCCGCAAATCCGCCAACGCCATCCAGACAATCGTCAAAACGGAGACCCGCTATGATCCGACTGGCTGTCCTATCCGCGAGCGCGTGCCTGACGGCCTGCTGCTCGACGCCCTCAAGCCCGCCGGTTAACCTGCCGGTCGCCGCTGTTGATCCGCGTTTGTGCGCTGATCTGAAGCCGGAGCCTGACGTTATGGGCGGGCTCGTGGCGCCCGTCACCGATCAAGAGCGGGCGGACCTAGCGGCGTTTCTGGGTGGTGAGGCGGCGGCTAGAGACTGGGGCCGGCAAGGATGGGATAGGGCTGCTATAGCGCGGAGGCTATGCAAATGAGCGCCCCCCCCATGTCGCGAGAATTGGCGGAATATACGATTGAGGTCTGTCACGAAATTCTAAGCGAGGGGATTAAATCATATTGGCCGGAAGCGGCAAGACGGCTGGGCATCTCTATCCCCTCCATCCGAAACCGCCTGCGATCCGCTGAGGCAAACCACGGCCTGACGGTCGATGAAACCCAATTCCAGCCACGCCGCCAGTCTGCCGCTTTCACGGTAGATGCGTTACCGGACGATGGCGAACCAGACGCTGAGACGCTGATTGCTCAATTGACGGACCGGCACGCCAAGCGCGCTACACATGCAGAGGCGACCAAGCTCCAGACGGTGCGCGTCAATGTGGATGGGCCGATAGCAATTGCGTTTTTTGGCGACCCGCACATCGACGACCCCGGATGCGCCTGGGGTGATCTGTCGCGGGATGTGGCCATATGCCGGGATACGCCCGGCTTTATGGCGGTCAACATTGGGGATTCGACCAACAACTGGGTTGGCCGGCTAATGGGGCTGTATGCTAACCAAGAAGTCACGTCTCGGCAGGCCCTGACCCTGATTGAATGGCTGCTGTCGGAATTGCCGTGGTTGGTCACGGTTGGCGGAAACCATGACACATGGAACACGCATAAAGGGGACGTGTCGGAGGTCATCCACCGGCTGAAGAAAATGCCGGGCCTATACGAAAACGTCGGCGCCAGGATGCGCGTGGTCCTTCCGGGTGATGTTGAGTTTAGCGTTAACTGCCGGCACGACTTCCCAGGTGGCTCGCAATTTAACCCGGCGCACGCCTTGGTTCGCGAAACCCTTTTCAACTACCGGGACCACATCCTGGCCTGCGGCCACCGCCATACGAGCGGCTACATGCCGATTTGGCACAACGACCCGGCGCGGCTTTGTCATGGGTTCCGGGTTGGGACCTATAAAGATTTTGACCATTACGCCAAGGAAAAGGGGTTCAAGGAATCCAACTGGGCGCGGTCAATGGCTGCGGTGATCGACCCGGCCTATGCTCATGATCCCGTCAGGTTCATTAAGCCGTTTTTTAACTTGGTAGAGGCGGCGGAATATCTGACGTGGAAGCGCGGGCACTTTGACGTGGGCAAGACGGCATAGCCTATCAAATCCAGCCCCGGTGATAGGTTCAAAGGTATCAGCCCCTCGGTTTACGCCGGGGGGCTGTTGCTATGCCAGCCACTTGGCCCGGTCTTTATCGCTCATGGACAGCAGCAGCCGGATGGCGAACGCAGCCGGGCCGCTTGGTCCCTCGGCGGCATAGGTCTGGGCAGTGCGGGCAGACACGCCCAGCAGCTTGCCGGCGCCAACCTGGGTAAGGCCCAGCGCCTTGAGGGCGGCGCGATATTCGTCGGCAGTCATGCGGGTTCCTTTGGTGTGGCGACGTAAACGCCTGCCCGATTGTCGCGCGTAATCACATAGAGCGCATTGGCCCGGCGGACGCGCACCTCGCCGGGGCCGCGCAACCAGCCCTCGGCCTTGTAAATCTTGTCCAGCAGTTCAGCCGGGATCGTGGCCCGGAGGGTTCGGCGGCTCATTGAGCCGCCGCCTTTGCGGAAAAGAAGGCCAGATGCTGTCGCGCTTCTTCAAGTTCGCGGGCAATAGCGGCCTGCCGAGTAACCAATTTGGCTTGTTCACCATTGCCGTTTCTAACGATGGGCGTGAATGCCCAAGCGTCTTCCGGCATTTTGTCGGCCTGTTGCTGGGTGACTATCGCGTCGGCGGCCCACAAGGAGCAAGCGACGGGCTTGCCGGGCTCAACAAACCGGACGCCAAGGCCATTGTCCCAGGCCAGGATGTAGCTGTCGTCAGTGCAGGCCGTGAGGCGGTCGATGTTCTCTTGAAACGTAATGAGGACGGTTTCGATGGTCATTGGTCTGTTCCCTGCCGCCCCGTGGAACCATTCCCCGCAAGCGATGACTTAACCTAGCAGTTTCTGCGTATGACGCAACAGGAAAATGCGCGGGGATTGCGTATTATTTTCGGACGGTCGGTGGGACACTGCCGTCAGGAACCCAAGCAGGGCAATGGGTCCGAAAACACGGTGGGACGGCGCACCACGTTGATTCTGCTACGGAACCCCACCCCCACCCGGCCTACCAATCCCCTCGAAAATTCCTTCTGTGCAAGGGGATTTTTTCGGTGGGACAATCGGGTGGGACAGTCATCCGTTCTGCATACGGTCCAGGGCCGATTGCGCGAGCCGTTTCTGGCTGACCGAGGCGGTGTAGCGTTCGACCTCCCGCAGGCTCTGGTGACCGGTCACGGACATTATTTCCATCGTGGTGCATCCGGCCTCGGCCATGCGCCTGGCGGCTGCTTTCCGCAGGCCGTGGGGCGATGAATGCTCTGGGAGCCCTGCCTTCTTGGCGCAGTCGGCGAACCAGTTGGAAAAGCCGTAGGGGCTCATGGGCTTGCCGTGGGCGGTCATCAGGAACGTAAGCTGACCAGCCGGCAACAGGTCGAGCGCGGCTCGCAGCTTCGGATGGATCGGCAGGGTAAGCAGCGGCGCGCTCGCACCGCCCTTCTGCTGGCGAAGGCGGATGGCGCCGTCCGTGAGGTGCTGCCGGCCCATCTTCACCACGTCGGATCTTCTCTGGCCGGTGTAGAGCAGCAGGGCGAGGGCCAGCCGGGCGCGTGACCCTTCCGGCCAGTGCGCCTCGAATGCCTCGATGTCGGCATCCGTCCAGGCGCGATATCCTTCCGTTTTCGGCGCCTTGAATTGCACCGCTGCGGCGGGGTTCGACTTGACCAGTCCCCGGCTGACCGCGAACCGGAACAGCACCCGCAGGACTTTCAGGATGTTTTTCGCCTGGGCGGGCCGGTCGGCCCATTTGTCGAGGATTTTCTTAATCACCTCTGAAGACAAGGCTCCAGCCTTGCCGGTCCCGTAGGCCTCGCGGAAATGGTCGAGAATCTGCCGGTAGGTGTAGCGCGTGTGGGTGGCCAGCTGCCGGAAGTCGCTGGACTGGTAGAACGCCACACAGAGGGCCGAGATGGTTCCGGGACGCGGAGCCTTGCCCGCGCCGGCGGTGGGCTCCTGTAGCGCCTCTAGGGCGGCAGAATAGGCATCCATGAACGCCTTGCTGCCGGGGTCGCCATGCAGCCGCACCTTCGGACGGCCCGGCGCCCTGAAATAGTGGCGCACGTTTCCGTGCCGGTCCCTATCCCGAACCAGATACTTCAAGATGACAGAGGCCACGGGTTTCATTGGGCGGCGATGAGCCGATCCCATTCGTCCGCGCTCTCCTGCGCCAGATCACCGGCTCGGAACGGCTCGCCAATCAAGAGCCGCACAACGCCGCCGGGGTGCATATCCACAGCGGCGACCTGTTTGCCCTCGTTTTCCACAGCCCTGATCATGCGCTGAACCTCGGCCTGGGGGATTTTGGCGGCGCGGGTCATGCTGCTTGCTCCAGGGCCGCCAAGTCGCCCCACTGGTCGGCCATCGCCTCGGCAATGCCGGTGAAAAACCGGCTGCGCTCTTTCCAGCGGTTGGGTCCGGGCGGCATCCGGTGAACGCGGGCCTCGCGTCCTGCCACGATGTTGGTCGGAACCAGCGGCGGCAGGTTTTTCAGCCAGAGGCAGGTCCGCTTGGTCTCACCATGACCAAATTGCCACGGCTGGACGCTCTGGGCGGGCTCCGGATACCCCTCGATCAGCGCCTTCGCATGGCGGTGCATGACGGGATTCTCGACGGCGATCCGCTCGATGGGTGCGTTCCAAAACGCCGAGAATAGCGCGGCGCCCTCGACCAGATCGGCCTGCATGTCGCCGGCTGTCCTGCCGGGCGGCGGCGTGCGCAGCCACCTGACGCCACTGTTGCAAAGCCTGGTGCATGGCGGGTGCGCGACCATCAACAAGTCCCAGCCGTCGTCCAGGTGGTTGCGCGCGTCTCCGGTGATGTGGCGGTTAGAGCCGTCTTCAGCCGGCAGCAGATCGCAGGACCATGCATCGTGACCACGGGCGGCGAAGGCGCGGCGGACAGTGCCGCTGAACTCGCAGGCGACAAGGACTCTCACGCGGCCACCCGCTCGTCGAAGTGCTGAACGGTCAGGCCTTCCTTGGCCGTCCATGCGAGGATCATCTCGATCAGCGACACCATCTCCCCGACCGTCAGGTGCGAGGACCGGTGGCCCGCCGGGAACATGCCGTCGCCCTCCAGCTTCGGGAGGAACTTCACCTCGGCGCCCCACGCATCCATGAAGACGGCCTTCCACAGTTCGGCTGACATCTTGACGCTGTTGTGGATCGGCCTCTGGCGGGCCACCTGGGTCAGCAGCGACCACAATGCGGCGTTCTGTTCGGTGGATCTGGTCGGTTCGCGGATTTCCAGCAGCCAGCCGTCCGGGGCGTTTCGGACGCCTCTGATGGCCAAGTCGCGATTGTGGCTGGTCAGTTTCAGGCAGTGGCGGGTCATGCGGCCTGTCTTTCAAGGATGGCCTCGCGCCGGTGGGCATAGGCGTCCTGTAGGGGCTCACGGTGCGCGGCGGGGAGCATGGGCAGGGCCTGCTTGATCTCCCGGCCTACGGCGCCCAAGGCCTCCATGTCGTCGCACTCGTCAATCTTGGCCTTGAAGAACTCGAAGTCCTGATCCTTCTTGGCCTGCGCGGCGGACTTGGCTGAAATGCCGGTGTGGCTATTCAGGATGTGGCGAAGTTTTCCGAACTCGCTGGCCTTGATCTTCTGGCCACGCCCGGCGCCCTCCAGTTCAACCCACGGGCTGGGCAGGCTGTAGAGATAGCGCCCGATTCCCCAGTTGACGGCGGCGCGCTTGAAGGCGTCGGACAGGCTGCCCTTTTCCGCCTCGACCTGGGTATCCCCAGCCCCATCGGACTTGACGACCCAGCGTTCCAGAATGGGAACCCAGATGGCAATTTCGCAGGTGGTCGTTCCCCCGACGTGCGGGTGGCGACGTTCCCATCCAGCAGGGCCGCACACAAGGTCCAGCCGGTCCATGACATCGCGGGCGTCCAGATAGGCCAGAGCCATGCCCTTGGTCTTGTCCTGGGTGGTGGATCCGATGCGCCACGAAATAGCGTCAGCCGGGAACGGTGCGGCGAGGCGGTCAAAGAAATCGGTCATAGGCGGGCGGCCTCTTGTTCCAGAAGGTTGGCGTATTGGCGCATCCGTTCGCGGTGCGCTCTGGCTTCGTCGGGGTTGCGCCGGGCTTCGCGCATGAAGTCGTCAATGGCGCGTTCGACACCAAAGACGGTCAGGTCCATCAGGACTTCGGGTTCTTCCGGGCTCATCCCGCCACCATCCAGACAGCCACGCACAGCCCAGCCACGGCCAGCGTGTAGACGGTGAAAGCGGCCATCGCCTTCAGGATGGGGAGGGGCTGCACCCAGTCTTTCGAGGGCGGGCCGTCAGCCTTGAAACCGGGGACTCCGGTCAGGTCGATGTTCATGGTCAGCAATCCCAATCTGGCGAGACCTTCCCGGTCTCGACTTCGGCGCAGTCCAGGCAGACCCGGCGGCCAGTGGTTTTCTTGACGGGCTTCACGGCCCGCACGATCTGGACCCCGCAGCCGTCGCAGTGCTTGCGAGGCCGGGGGCGCTCTGGGAGGGCCGGGGTCATGGGCGGTAATCCCGCTCAAGATAGTTGCCCCGGCGCCGGTCGTCGGCTTCCTCGGCTTCGTCGCAGAGGGCGTTCAGGCGCATCCCCTCGGCGCGGAAGGCCTCGGCAATGGTGTCCAGCTCGTCCTGATTGGGGATGCTGTTGACGCCATCAAGGAAGCCAGACGGCATCCGGCGGCACAGGCCATCAAAGGCGATCTGCAGGGCGGCGAGGTCGTCACCGAATTGCTCAATAGCCTCGGCGGCCTCGCGGGCGGTCAGGGTCCGGTTCATGCCCCGCCTCCGTCGGTCAGATCGAACGCCAGCCTGCGGACAATGCTCGCCAGCTCTTCGCCGCTTTCGACCGGGTAAGAGCGATCCTGCTGGGCACACATCCGGTCGGCGGCGGTCAGGCTGACCTGATTGAGCGCCGCTTGGAGGTCGTGAGCCTTGCTCCACGCGTCGTCGGCCAGATTGCCGATCCGCGCATAGGCGGTGGGCGTGATGGCGGCGTGATGGTCCAGATCGGTGATCAGGCGCTGCAGATCGTTCGCAAGGATGCGAACCCGCGCCATGTCGCGGGCAATGCCGGCGGGGAAGGGGATGGGGGCGCTCATACGCAGGACCCCCCGTAGCACCAGTGCGAGGACACCGGCTTGCCGGGGCCGTCGCAGGGGATGGCGGCGCAGTCTTCGCACTCGCCTTCAGTCAGGTCGGACCATTCGGTGAACAGCCCCTTGCAGTGGCTGCACTCGGGCAGATCGTAATGATTGAGGTCGCCGAACTGGTCGACGATCCAGGCCTTTCCGGCCTCGGTGGTGGGGTCAAGATGCATGGGGTGTCTCCCTTGTTCGTGGGGAGACTATGACGGGGCCTATAAGCCCTGTCAATCATAAAAGGGCTTTTAAGCCCCACGCATCACACGCCAAACCGCCGGCAGGCCGAGCGGGGCCTAGCCCTGGAGATTCGCGGGGAGGGTGAAGAACTCGGTCGGGCGCTGCCGCTGGACGTAATCGGCGACGACAACACCGATCACGCGCGGGGCGTCCTGATCCAGATCAGAGCCGTCGATCAGGAGGGGCGTCTGGAACTCTGGCGACGAGCTGCGCGGGTAGAGCCACGCCTTGCCGCCCTCCATGACCAGCTCTTTCACCGTAATCTCAACAAGTCCCGCGCGAGTCCGTTCGACGATGACATGATCCCCGACGCGGAGGCCCGATTGCGAAACCGGAGCCACGACCAAACAACGCCCAGGCGGATAAACCAAGTCCATCGAGCGCCCAGAAACGCGAAGGGCATAGAGGTCCGCCGGGTCATATCCATCGACCGACAAGGCGATAAACTCGTCTGGGTTCTGATTAGCCAGCATCGTTTCCCGCCAAAGCCCCGCCGCAACTTCGCCCACAATGGGTATTGTTTTAGGGGTCGTCAAGCGCGGGGTTAACGTGGAGGTTGAGGCGATGCCGTCGTCCTTGAGGACATCGTATAGGCTGACGCCTAGCGCCTGGGCGATTGCCGCCAGGGTGTCGGACCTCGGATTCTTGGTCCTGCCGGACATTATGTCGCGCACCGTGTAGGGGCTGTCGCCGATCTGCAACGACAACGCGCGAGGCGTGATGCCTCGGCGTTCGAACAGAACGCGCAGCTTTTCACGGTCTAGGGTGGACATGCCGCACCATAAACCGTTTTGAAGAAAACGCGAAGGGCCTAAAAGCCCAGTTGACGACGGGGCCTAAAAGCCCCACTATGGGGCATGACCCTTACAGATTTCATTTCGCGCTGCGACGCCTACTGCCTTCGGGCGGGCGTCAGTCGCGTCTGGCTGTCGAAGGCCCTGCTTGCCAACACCTACCAGCTGGATCGGCTGGCCAGAGGTGAGGCCGACATCGGCATCCGGCGGATGAACAAGGTTCTGGAGGCGCTGGCCGCCCTGGAATCCGACGCGGCGAAGCAGGCCGCCTGATGAACAGCGCCCTCGCCCTTTATGACCGCATGTGTAGCGCCATCGCTGAGTGCAGCCGGGTCGATGAGGCCAAGGACATTCGCGACAAGGCCCTCGCTCTGGAGGCCTATTACCGGCAGGCCCGGAACCTGGACGCAGAGCGCGAAGCGGCCAACGTCCGACTTCGTGCCGAGCGGCGCGTTGGGGAACTGCTGAAGGACTTGGCGCGGGCGCAAGGCGAACGCACTGACCTTGTAGCAACTTTGTCCGCCGATGGGACAAAGTCTGCCAGCATCTCCGAACAGGCCCGATGCAAAGGCCCCAGCCCCTACGCCACCGCCCTTGCCGAACAGGGCATGAGCCGACAGGCAGCGCACAGGTTCCAATCGCTGGCGAGCATCCCAGAGCGGGACTTTGAGGCGGCATTGCGCGGCCCGGAAAAGCCGACGACGGCGGGCTTCCTCAAACATGCAGAAGCGCGAAAGGCGGCTCAAGCGCCATCGACGCCGCGCGTGAGTGACGCCGCCCTGTGGCTGTGGGGGCGTCTGCGGGACTTCGAAAACGAAGGCTACCTGACCCGAGGCGGCGATCGGTTTTTCGACGGGATGACCGAGGCCATGCGGGCGGATGTGCGCCGGCTGGCGCCGCTGGTTGCGAACTTCCTAAACGACCTGGAGTGCTGCCTTGAACCTGCATGAAACCATAACCCGTGACCTTCAGGAGGTCATAGATCGGCTGGGTGGCGCCGACACCATGTCGCCCACCTATTTGGCGGACACGCTGCTCGCGGATTACGGCGGCGAGGATACCGATCCGCGCCTTCGCTACACGGGCCGGGAACACCTGAAGCAGATGGCCCGAAAGGTGCTGGCCGGGCGCTACGGTCACGAAGGTGACGACAGCGAGGCCCATCAGGGCGAACTGTTCTCGGGCCACCTCCAGCCCCGCTATCCGATCCCGCGCGCTGCAGGTGACGAGCCGGTCTACAAGCTGCTCGGAGCCCTGACGCCGGAAGAGCTGGCGTGGAATGTCCGCAGCCTGCGCGCTTCCGCCAAGGCCCGATTGCTTCATGCCGACGCCCTTGAGGCCTGGGCTCAATCGCACCGCGACGCCGAATGACACAGAACCCCGCACAGCCAGCAGAAGCGGCGACTGCGGCGCGCCCCGGCCTCAATGGACCGGTCGGGGCGCAAACTTTCGGCAGCAATGCCGTCACCAGGCCCGATGGGGCGTTCCTCCCTCAACTGGCGGGGGCTTCGGTCCCCGCCGCTTTTGGAACCTGAACGCACCCGGCCATAACCAGGGGGAATTTGTGACCCGCTTCCCATCCCTTCACGCCCTGCTGACGGGCGACACCATCCCCGCCGCCATTCCTGCCAGCGGACAGCCGGACGCCGCTGAAATGCCTGACCAGATCGTCTCTCCATCGGGGCGGATCACGGGGTTTTCTACCGATGATGCTCAGGAAGTCCGGCGACTTCAACAGGAGCGGCTGTCGCTGCTTTCCCGGCAGATCGGGCGGCCCGGCAATCGCCGGCGGATGCGCGACCTGACCATCCAGCAACTGAGGGCCGAAACATGCGCCCAGTGATGGAAGGGGAGTTTCAGGTCACCTGTGACCGCTGCGGCGCGCGGGTGTTCTGGGAAGGAAAGGGCAAGAAGGCCGTCCAAGTCTGCGACTGCGAGCGGGCTGTGACCTTCGTCAGCCCCGGCGCCAAGAAAAGCCGATGCTCCAAAAAGGGGGCGAAGGCGAAAGGCGACGGCGGAGAGCGGGAACTTGTGAAGCAGGCCGAGTCCTGGGGCTGGGCGGCGTATCGAACCGCAGGCTCTGGCGCTCATGGCACCAAGAACAACGAAGCCGCTTTTGCAACCGACGTAAGGTTAAAGCGCGGCGACGTGACGATCCGGGCCGAGTGCAAGCGTTACGCCTCAATTCCCGGCGTCAAATCTCTCGAAAAACTGCGGGCCGGATCGGACTTGCTTTGGTTCCGCGAGGACCGGGGCGAGGCGATGGTGATGATGCCCGTTTCTGTATTGGCCCTCATGCTGGAGGCAGAATAATGGCCACCCCAATGCCCTGGACACCCGCCAGGACCGAACAGGCCCTGAAGCTCTGGACCAACGGATGCTCTGCTACCGAGATCATGCGGATCCTCGGCGGCGGCCTGACCCGCAACGCCGTGATTGGAAAACTGAACCGGATCGGCGCGCCCAAGCGAGCCCCGATTGCCCGCGACTCTGCGCCCTGGATCAATCGGCCCAAGAGCCCGGCCTTTAACGCATGGCCCCAGGACAAGGCCGAGGAATTGCGTCGGCTCTATGTCGAGGAGGAACTCACCCCGACCGTCATCGCCGAGCGCTTCGGCATGGGCCGCACCGCCATTACCTCCAAGCTGATCCGCATGGGCGTCCCCATGCGCCCGACCGTGACGGCCATCAAAGCGATGCGGGCTGAAGCCGTAAAGCGCCAGCGGGAAAATCGTTCCGTCCGACCCATCCCGGTGGACATCTGGGCGCCCATCGGCCCGACCGTCGGCCTGCTGGAACTGCATAGCCATTCCTGCCGGTGGCCCATCGGTGACCAGTATTGCGGGGCCACCAAGGAGCGGGGTTCCTACTGCGGGCTTCACGGCGCGATTGCCTATAGCGGCATCCCGGCCATCAAGGCCACGCGCCCGCACGGCATGGAGCGGCGCGGATGAGGCCGCTCATCACCCACGTCAGCGAGGCCATTGACGACGAGCTGATCGCCCAGGGCCTGACGAGCGACATCCGCGAACTGCCCGACGGTGAGGCCATGTCAGTGCGCGCCATCAAGGCCGTTGCTGACTGGCTGGACCAGCCGGGACGCTATCGCATGGCCGCTGTCGGCCTGCGTGAAGCCTTGAAGAGGGCCGGCGCATGAAGGTGCTGTCTCTTTGGAAAGGCGAGATGCTCGCCCCGCCTCGCACCATGAACCAGATCGGCCAGGAGGTCGCAGAGCGGCACAAGCTGACCGTGGCGGACCTGAAGCGCCAGCCGGGAACACCCCGCCAGACGCCGAGGGCCATCGCCTATCCGAGACAAGAGGCCATGTGGCTGATGGCCTCGGAAACCAACGCTGACGGCTCGGCGCGCTGGTCATACGCCATGATCGGCGGCTGGTTCGGCATGGACCATACCAGCGTCTACACCGGCTCCCGCTCTCACGCCCGGCGCAACGGCATGACCCTTCTGCCGCGCGGCATCGGCGGCTGGAAGGTGGCCGCATGAGCGTCCAGCAAATTACCCTTGCCCTAGCCCTTCGCAACGTCTCGCAGGCCGAAAAGCTGCTGCTGATCGTGCTGGCCAACTATGCCGACGAAGACGGGCGCTGCTGGCCCTCCCAGAAGCGCCTGGGCGAAGACGCGGGCATGTCTGACAGGTCGGTCAGGACCGCACTTGTAAAGCTGGAAGAGGCCGGCCTGATCGTCCGCGAAAGGCGCAATCGCCGGGACGGTTCACGCGGAACCGACATGATCGAATTGCACCTTGAGCGGGCAAGCGATCAGCGGAAAAATCTTCCAGCGGAAAAATCTTCCAGCGGAAAATCCTGCACTGATTACCGGAAAAATCTGCACGAATTACCGGAAAATATTTCCGGACTCACTACGTTTGAACCAACCATAGAACCGTCAATAGAACCGTCAGAGAAACGCGCGAGCGAAATCGACGCGGCGTTTGATCGGTTCTGGGCAGCCTATCCGTCAAAGCTGGACAAGGTTTACGCCCGGAAGGTTTTTCCAAAAGCGCTGAAGAAAACCAGTCTCGACCGGATGCTGATGGCGATCGACCACGCCCGACAGCACAGCCCGGCATGGCGAGACAACGTGTTCCTGCACCCCTCAACCTGGCTGAACAAAGAACGGTGGAACGATGAATTTCGAGCGCAAGAGCCTTTCAGCGCCAAGGGCCGCCAACGCCTTGACAACTTTGGACGGGCTTTCGCAGGAGCTGCGGCTGCTTTTGACGCACCAGACTTCGACCGCTGACGCCGTGTCTGGCATCGTCGCCAATCCCGCCCTGCACTCGGAGGTCATCGCAGCCCTGCCGGCGCTGATGGCGGATCGGGACCGGGCGTTGACCAAGACCAGCCCGGATGACCTTCAGCGCATCCTCGCCAAGGCGCTGGTGATCTATCCCGTTCCTGACCGCAGCCCCGAGGAGTGGAAAACCTGGTGGCGGGTCTATCACGATGTCCTGGCCGACGTTCCCCGGCGAGCGGTGGCCCAGGCTGTGGATCAGTGGATCAGATCCCCGGCGGGGTTCTTTCCGAAACCGGGCGAACTGCGCGACTTGGCCCTGAAGGTTCCCTGTCCTGAGTATGCCGTGGCCTATCGCGCCAAGCTGGCAGCGGAAGCGCCCAAGGCGGTCTCGATGCTCGATGCGGCGGAACGTCGGGCGCAGATCGCGGAGGCTCTGGCGGGCCTGAAAGCGAAGGCGATATGAGCCGTATTGAACAGATCGGAGACGCGACCCTCTACCTGGGGGACGCGCTGGGCGTCTTGCAATCGGCCAAATCATTCGGGGCGCGGGCGATGGTTTCGGACCCGCCATATTGTTCCGGCGGATTTACCGAGGCGGCCAAAAGATCGGCCAAAGGCCAAGGGCTTCGCTCTGAGACACTTCAGGAAAAAGACTGGTTCGGCGGCGACAACATGACCTCGGCGGGGCTTCAATGGCTGCTGCGGGCTGTGGCAGTGGCCTACAAGGGCCACGCGGCAGACGACGGCTGCACGGCCAGCTTTTTCGCTGACTGGCGCATGGTCCCGCTTCTCGCAATGGCGATTGAGGCGGCGGGCCTGCGGTTTCAATCGATGCCGATTTGGGACAAGCAGGCGCCGGGCCTTGGGACCGGTTTCCGCGCTCAACATGAGTGCATCCTGCATTTTTCGATAAATACGCCGCGCTATCATTCCAAGAGCTACGGGAACGTCATCCGCGCACCCCGGATGCCGTCAGAGCGCGACCACCCGACCGAAAAGCCCGTGAGCGTTATGTCGGCGCTCATAGACGTGCAGTCGGAGCCGGGCGGGCTGATCCTGGACCCATTTATGGGGTCGGGCACGACTGGTGTCGCAGCCATCGGAATGGGTCGGCGGTTCGTCGGCGTTGAGCATGACCTAGTGCATTTTGACACCGCCTGTCGCCGCATTGAGGCGGCCAACAAGCAGCCCCGTCTGTTTGAAGATGCTGCGCTAAAAGCCGTTCAGGAGGCGCTGCTGTGACCCGCACCATCCAAATAGCCCAGACCATCGCCAGCCTCGCCGGAACCGCAACGGGGTTTGCTGACGCCATCGTTCGGTATCTGGTTCTGATCAAGGCCGACGCCGATCCTGCTGACATCCGGGCGATGCTGGAGCGAGCCTTCGAGGCGTTCAGCCATCTGCAGGACACGATGGAATCCCTCAAGCGCCTGGCGCCCAACGCGGCCAAAGCCGGGGAAGAGCGGGCAGCAGCGATGCGAGAGGGGCTGAAGATATGATCCCGAGAGACATCGAAATCCGCCTCGACAAAGCCGACAAGCTATCCGCCAAGGCCAAGACCGACACCGACCGGGAACGGGCTCTGGAGGCGCGGAAATCGGCCCTCGACGAACTATCCAAGCGAGAGGCTGACCACTGGACCACCAAGGCCCTGATCGAGCGCGACAGGCTGGAGCGGCTGAGAGACGGCGGGCTCGTGGTGGAAGAGTTGGTGACCACGGTTCCGGTGACGAAGGACGGCAACCCCGTCTGGAAGCGTGGCCGGCTCGTGATGAAGCAGGAGCGGGTCAAGCGCAGCCGGATCACGAACAGCGACGGGCTGGAAACGCTGCTCCAGGCCGGAACCATCACCGCCAAGCAATTTGCCCACGGCATGACCTACCGCACCCTCTACGAAGCCGCAGACCACGGCCACGGCCTGACCCCGCCACAGATTGGCGCGGCCCGAGGGGGAGCCAAGCGCCAGCCGATCAACGACGCCGGGCAGGTTGACCAGAACGCCGTCCAGCGGATCATTGACGAGGCGCGGCATGTGATCGACCTGATGGAGACCGAGCGGGAGGTGCTGGCCGCTTGTGGATCTGAGCCCCTCACCACGCTGCGCCTGGTGGCTGGCGA